>Ga0209358_10000204_pt1 | contig 54727 bp, 56 predicted proteins | sample LauGreFa1BDMLBSN_2_FD_187574 | JGI IMG/M metagenome (GOLD analysis project Ga0209358, IMG submission 187574) | Freshwater lake microbial communities from Lake Michigan, USA - Fa13.BD.MLB.SN (SPAdes) (version 2) | ecosystem: Environmental > Aquatic > Freshwater > Lake | place: Lake Michigan, USA... | reverse complement strand
TTTATAATTGTTGTCAGCTAAAAGTTTTGCAAGTCCTTTACCTATTCCAGATGTCGCCCCAATTATTATAGCTTTTTTCATTCTTAATTTTGTCTGTTTGTTGTGTCGTCCTACAATGAGGCATAACTCATTTATATGCGAAACAAACTTTCTTATATACACCTAAAAATAGGTAGATTGCCGAAGGTTTGTTTCGCTTATTTGTCTTAAAAGTAATTCTTTATTTTTATAAATCATCAAAAGGACTTTTAATTTGTTGAATACTTTTTGTGCTAACATGGGTATAAATTTCTGTAGTTTTACTGCTGCTATGGCCTAATAATTCTTGTATATATCTCAAATCGGTTCCGCTTTCGAGTAAATGCGTAGCATAACTGTGCCTCAGCCAATGCAAAGTAACAGGCTTTCTAATGCCCGTTTTTTCTAATGCTTGTTTTAATATGAGTTGTAAACTTCTTGCATCATATGGCATACTAATATTTTGTCCTTCAAACAAATATATCTTAGGCTTATATATTTTGTAGTATTCCCGCAACATTTTTAATATTAAAGGACTTAATGGGACAATTCTATCTTTTTTTCCTTTCGTACTCTTAAGTAAAATAATATTTCTTTTGGAATCAATGTGCACAGGACGAAGCGCTAATAATTCGCCACAACGTAGTCCACAGCTATAAATTAAGCTTAGCATCATTTTATGTTTTATGTTAACATGCACATTCAAGATTGCTTTTATCTCCTCCTTGCTTAGCACATTGGGCAATACCTTTTCTCTCCTTGGGCGATGAATTAATTCCACATCCATTTTTTTATGCTGAATGGCTGAGAAATAGAGTTTCACCGCATTTACCACCTGATTTTGAAAGGACGATGAAAAATTATTCATTAAAATATAATTGTTATTGAAATCAATGAGGTCATCATTCGAAATGTCTGAAATATCTTTCATTGAAAAATACCGTAAAAATGTACTCAAAGAATCCGAATACACTTTTATCGTATTTGAACTGTAGCGTTTAGAATTTAAATAGCGAATAAAGGTCTGAATGGCTTCTTTTTTAAGTTCATCGAGTGGTTCCAGGAAATGAATGGGCCTCAGCAGTGACTTCTTGTATTCCACACTTTCTAAGTTCTTTTCTTGAAAGATAAATTCTGCCTTGTCTTTAAAATGGGCCAAAATATTTTCCAACGGAAAGGCATCTTCATCTATTACCCATGCTTTTTCAAATGAATCCCAAGTGCTGTTTTTAAGGGAAGAAAAAAGACTGTAAATGTTTCGGTTGAATGGAAAGCTTGCATAATAGTAGGTTTTTAAACCGATTGTTTGGCGATTGAGGTAAATAATGGGTAGCATAAACTTATTTTTCTACTTAAGGTAGTGAAAAAACATGTTTATTTGAAAAAAAAGATTGAATTATATATTAGCCCAAGGCAACATCTAGAATCATCATTACCACAAAGCCACCAATAAAGCCAAGAACGGCAACATCTGTGTATTTATCGCGCTGTGTTTCTGGAATTACTTCCTCTACAACTACAAAAATCATTGCTCCAGCTGCAAATGCTAGTGCGAAAGGTAAGAGTGGCTCCATGTAAACAACAGCAACAGCTCCAATAACGCCAGCTACGGGTTCTACGATTGCTGAAAGTTGACCGTACCAAAAACTTTTAAAGCGTGATGCTCCAGCTCTTCTTAAAGGCATAGCAACTGCAAATCCTTCAGGGAAATTTTGAATACCAATTCCAATTGCTAAAGCAACAGCTCCGGCAATTGTTGCGCCTTCCATTCCGTGTGCTGCAGCGCCAAATAATACTCCAACTGCAAGACCTTCTGGAATATTGTGCAAAGTAATTGCCAATACAAGTAGGGTAGTGCGGTGTAGTTGTGTTTTTACTCCCTCAGATTCATTTTCGGAAAAGTTAATGTGCAAATGGGGCATCCACTTATCTAAGAAAAAAAGAAAAAGTGCACCTAGTAAAAAACCTACTGCTGCAGGCATCCAGGCCATATTTGGAAAGTATTTTTCTGACATTTCGATGGATGGCATTAGAAGTGACCAAAAGCTAGCCGCAACCATTACTCCTCCTGTAAAACCAAGCATTCCATCAAGAACACCTCGGTGCATCGTTTTAAAGAAAAAAACCAATGAAGCACCTGCTGCAGTAACTAACCAAGTAAATGTTGTGGCAATTAAAGCTGCTAAAACGGGATCAATACTTTTAAAAAATAATTCGAGGTCTTTCATACTTATTTATGGCAACGAAGTTACTTTAAATTATTTAAAAGCAGGGCTAAAAATTTCTTGTGCGCTTATTTTTGATTGAAAAAATGTAAGGCTAGCGCATAGCTTTTTAATCCAAATCCAAAAATACAGCCCACACAAACCGGACTCAAAAATGATTCGTGTCTAAATGATTCTCTTGCTGAAATATTGGAAATATGAACTTCAACAACGGGTATTGAAATCGCTGAGATACTATCGCGAAGTGCAATACTTGAATGTGTAAATGACCCTGCATTGATAATAATTCCATCAGCTGAACTTGTCTTAAGTACTGAAATGAGTTCTTGCTCATTATCTGATTGAAAATAACTTAAATCCATTTTAAATTCATCTTTCAGCGTTTCAAAATAATCTTCAAAGGAAACATTCCCATATATTTGTGGTTCTCGCGTTCCTAATAAATTTAATTTTGGACCGTTTACAATTAGAATTTTCATACATGTCAAATTGGAACCGCTATATTAAGGATTTTGTTTCATACTTGAAAATAGAAAAAGGCTTGGCTGAAAATTCAATTCTTGCTTATCAAAACGATGTGCAAAAACTAGCTGACTTTGCCTCAGAAAATAACATTCCTGCAGAAGCAACAAGCTACAAGAATCTTCAAGAATTCATAACAATACTCTATGATCTTGGATTAAGTGCAAGAAGTCAAGCGCGCATAATTTCTGGAATCAAACAATTTTACTCTTTTTTACTTCTTGAAAATACTATTAGAGAAGATCCGAGTGAGTTGTTAGAGCAACCAAAAGTTGGTATGAAACTCCCCGAAATTTTACATATTGAAGAAATTGATGCCTTGATTGCAGCCGTTGATGTTAGTACTAAGCAAGGACATCGTAATCGTGCGATTCTAGAAACACTTTACAGTTGTGGCTTACGCGTAAGCGAATTAGTGTCTTTGCGTTTTTCTGATCTCTATTTTGAAGAGGGTTTTATTCGTGTAATCGGAAAGGGAAATAAGGAGCGCTTGGTTCCTGTAAGTCCAATTGTCGAGAAAGAAATCAAACTGTATTCGGAGCATGTTCGTCGCCATCAAGAAATTGTGAAAGGAGATGAAAACATTGTTTTTCTGAATAGGAGGGGGGCAAAACTTACGCGCGTGATGATTTTTACCATCATTAAAGATCTAGCAAATACAATTGGACTAAAGAAAAATATTTCTCCTCACACATTTCGCCATAGTTTCGCCACTCACTTGATTGAGGGTGGTGCAAATTTACGTGCAATTCAAGAAATGCTAGGGCATGAATCCATTACTACTACTGAAATATATACACATTTAGATCAGCGGTTTTTACGCGATGCAATTTTGTCGTACCATCCTAGAAATTCAAATTAAGTATTTGCGAATTAGCTCCTTAGAATTTAATTCAAAAATAATTAAGAAAAATCCTTGTAACATTTGGCGTGTATGAAATAAGTTGTTACCTTTGCAATCGCTTTTTACAGTATTAAAGTAATATATAAGTCATGTCACGAGTTTGTCAATTAACAGGAAAGTCAGTAATGGTGGGGAATAACGTATCTCACTCTAATAGAAAAACAAAGCGTCGCTTCTTTCCAAATTTGGTTACGAAACGTTTCTTCATTCCCGAGGATGAGTCTTATATTACTTTGAAAATTTCAACTTCTGCTTTACGAACAATCAATAAGAAAGGAATTTCTGCTTGTTTGAAGGAAGCTAGACTAAAGGGATATTTAAAATAGTGCTGTCTAAAATCACAGGGTAAACAACAAAAAATGGCTAAGAAAACAAAAGGAAATAGAATTCAAGTAATTTTAGAGTGCACAGAGCACAAAGAAACAGGCATGGCGGGAACTTCTCGTTACATTACGACAAAAAATCGTAAGAATACGCCTGATAGAATGGAGATTAAGAAATTTAATCCTGTTCTAAAAAAGTATACCCTTCACAAAGAAATTAAATAAAAGAACATGGCAAAGAAAGTTGTAGCAACGCTTCAAAAAGGTGGCGGTAAGGAACATACGAAAGTGATAAAAATGATAAAATCAGAAAAAACTGGTTCTTATACTTTCAAGGAAGAAATTGTTCACAATGATAAAGTCAAAGAATGGTTCGATAAGAACTAATTTTTTAATATAACTTTAAGCTTCCTTTTGGAGGCTTTTTTTTTCTCATTATGGGTCTATTCGATTTTTTTTCACGTTCCAAAAAGGAAACATTAGATGTTGGTTTAGAAAAAACCAAGCAATCTTTCTTTTCTAAGATAACGCGCGCTCTTGTTGGTAAGTCAAAAGTTGACGATGAAGTTCTGGATAACCTAGAAGATATTCTAATTTCTTCAGACGTTGGTGTAGCAACAACATTAAAAATCATCAAGCGCATTGAAGAGCGAGTTTCCAGAGATAAAGTTGTTGGTACAGCAGAACTAAATGGCATACTCCGAGATGAAATCAGCTCTCTTTTAGAGGAAAATAACTCCAATCAAAATGGGCAACTAGAGATTACCGTTCCTAGTGATGGAAATCCATATGTAATTATGGTTGTTGGAGTAAATGGAGTTGGGAAAACGACAACAATCGCGAAATTAGCACATCAATTCAAAAAATCAGGAAAAAAAGTAGTTTTGGGTGCAGCAGATACATTTCGAGCAGCAGCTGTAGATCAATTAATAATTTGGGCTGAGCGTGTTGGCGTTCCAATTGTTCAACAAGGTATGGGTGCTGATCCTGCAAGTGTTGCTTTTGATACATTGCAATCTTCAAAATCTCAAAATGCTGATGTTGTTATTATTGATACTGCAGGAAGATTGCATAATAAAGTCAATTTGATGAACGAATTAAGTAAAATAAAACGGGTAATGGAAAAAATAATACCAGACGCTCCGCATGAAATTTTATTAGTTTTAGATGGTTCTACCGGTCAAAATGCTTTTGAACAAGCTAAACAATTTTCTGAGACTACAGCTATTAATGCACTGGCAATCACAAAATTAGATGGAACAGCAAAAGGTGGTGTGGTGATTGGAATTTCTGATCAAATGAAAATTCCTGTAAAATATATTGGCGTAGGAGAAAAAATGGAGGATTTACAATTATTTGACCGTAAGGTTTTTGTTGACTCGCTTTTCTCTGATTAAATCATTTCTTTATTTTTTATATATTGCAATCTTTTTGTCTCTAGTTTGACTAAATTTGTGATGTGAATAAACTAGTTTCTTTCGTATTTGTATTTTCCCTTCTTATTTTTCAATCGTGTATTGAGATAATGGACGAACTAACAATTCACGACGATGGCTCGGGGACTTTAAAATATGCAATAAATTTAAGTTCAAGTCGTGTGAAGGTAAATTCTATTTTAGCTTTGGATAGTTTAGACGGGAAGAAAGTTCCAAGTATTGAAGAAATTAAAACAAAAGTTTCTTTGTTTAAAAAAACATTGAGTCTACAAAATGGTATATCAAATATAAGTATATCTGAAAATTACACTGATTTTATTTTTAAATTTGAATGTGATTTTACTAGCATTGATTTACTTCAAGAAGGTCTTCGAAAAACATTTTCCATTACTTTAAATGATAAGTCTATTTTAGCCTCAGATTTTTCCTGGCTTTTCTGGGATTCAAAAGTTTTAGAGCGTTCTGTTCCTTCTATTGCAACAAATAAGTTAAACGGGATTACTGAAAATGATTTATCCCTTTTAAAAACCGGAACTTACACTTCTATTACTCGCTTTGATAGGGGAGTAGAGCGCTTTGAAAATCCACTTTCAAAGCTTTCAAAAGATAAAAAAGCATTGATGTTACGAACTGATACTTACAGCTTAAAAGAAAAACATTCTTTGTTAGAAAACACAATCTATTTGATTCCTAATTAGACAATGAAGATATTTTGTAATTTCGTTAAATAATATCTCAACAAATGCAGCTTAAAAATATAATTTTTCTTTCATTTATTTCAATTTCTACCTTTTTATCTGCTCAGAAATCTGAAACTTTAATTCCCAAAGATGCTGTTACAGTTTTCAGTATAAATAATATAAACTTACTGCAAAAAATTTCAATTGATGAGTTGATCAGCTATGAGTTTATGGAGGAAATTCATCAAGAGTTATTTGATGGTTCCACAAGTGGAAAAACGTTAAAAGATGCAGGTCTGGATTTTGATCAAAAATTTAATATTTTTTATGGTAAACTTGATAAATGTGAGCTTTCAGGCTTCACCTTTGGAATTACAAATAAAGAACAAATGTTTTCTGTATTTGATGATTTTGAAGTAACCCCTTATCCCAACTTAAATGGTGCACAAGTATATCAGTCATTCTTTAATAACCTAATTGTTAAAGATGGTGCTGCTCTTTTAATTCGAGTAGAACCGAGTATGGAATTAATAGATCAGGTTACCGATTCTATTTGGTATGCAAGAGGTAATGAAAATCCTTACGATTATTTTGAAGAAGTGAATGAAGATGTTTTAAACGAGGAGATTTATGATGAAAATACTCAAATTGAAAATTCTTTTCCAGATGCTACTCTTGACCCAAATGAAAAAAATTATAACGAATTGCGCGACAGTGTTCAACTTGTATTGCAGCGTGAACAATTAGACAAAATACTTATTCAGTTATTTGTACAAAATGATAACTTAATACATTTAGATCCTCGATTTGAAGCGCAGTTAACACATCCTGTTGAAGGTATTTTTTATATGGATAATGCGCGTAATATCGATAAGTCAAGTGGCTTATGGTATTTTCAAACTGTTCTTCCAAGCTTGTATAAAAATATTCAGGAATTGTATGCGGGAAATCTTATTCTTGGAGATTTACTTCTCAAGGATAAATCAGTAGACTTTGCTATTGAGGTTTTGTATGGCGATAAATTAGGGTCTATTTATACTGAAATGAATAGTTCACAGTTTGATAAACAAGTATTAAAGTATATTCCTGAATCAAGTACAGCTTATTTTACATATAATATAAATCTTCGAAAAGCCTATGAAAAAGCTTTTGAAGTAATAATGCCCCTTCTAGAACAAGAAAAAAATGCACAAATTGCCATGAATGTCCTTACAATTGAATTACTAAACGAGTTTGTAAATAAAGATGCGCTATTTGGAACTTATAAAGGAAGTATGTTTGGCTCCTTTAATGGTATTAAAAAGATTAAAACAAAGAAAATAGAGTTTTTCTATGACGAAGAAACTTTTGAATATGGAGAAAAAGAGGCCGAAGCAGAAGAAGATATGCCGATTTTCACTGTTGGATTTTCAATTGAACGAAATGATATTCCTGAAAAAGTACTAAAACACTTAGGTCGTTTAACATCTAAAGTTAAAAACATGGGGAATTATTGGTGCTTTGAAAATGCGATTTTTGATTCAGCACCTCTTTACATGATAAATAAAAATGGATTATTCATCTTTACTAATGATCAAGATCTTGCGCTGAATCATGCACTTGGATATGGTTCAAAATCAATAAATAATGTAAAATTTAAAAATGCTAAGAAAAGTGGCTTTATGTATGCTAATTTAGATGTAAAAACAACATTAAATCGTTTTCCAAAAGATTTGTTGAGTCCAAAACAAAATGAAATGATTGAATCATTAAGAGGGAAGTCTGGCAGCCTTGAATTAAGATCGAGTAAAACAACTAAAGAAAAAACATCGCTGAATCTTACTTATTCTTTCTCAGGAATAGAACAATCAGGAAAACATCTGTTGGACTTGATTAATACAATTTATGTAGTTTCAAAATAAGTAACTGTGGTTCGAAAAGTATTTCTCATCATATTTCTTGCAGTAGCTCTCGCTTGCTTTTTATTTTTAAAACCATTTTTTTTTCAAAAAAAAATAGAAGCTCGACTAATTGATCGTTTGCCTAGCGCTGATTTCATTGGTAAACTTAATATATTAGAACTCGCTCGAGAAACTAGCGGAATGATGTATTACCATAAGTTACCATTTCGAGACTTAACATCTAAAGAGTTTTTACTGAGTCAGGGAAAATCATATGGCTTAAATTTACAAAAACCAATTTATATTTTTGGAAATGAAGTAGGAGATGGAGGTTGTTTAATTCATGTAAGCGATAGCACGAAAATAGCTTCAGGTATTGAGCGTCTCCGAAAATCCGTGAACATAAAAGATACTATTATTGAAAAACAAAAAGTTTTTTTTAGTAAAAAAGACAATGGTTTTTTACATTATGGACTTAATTATTTACTTATTTATAGAGGGACTTCATTTTCAAAAACATTGAATTATGTTCTGAAAGCTAAGTACAAAAAAACACTTCCTTTATGGAATAGATTTTTTAAAGATGGTAATTTTAAAAATGAACACCTTGTTATTTATTCAAATTGGACTAAATTAAAAGATGCTGGTATAAAAACTGCAATTTTTGCTCATGATAGTGATTCATTAAGTTTTAATCTAAAATGTTTTCTCAAAAAGACAAAACCTTTTTATATAAAACAAAAGGATGAAGGTTTGGCATATTCATCTGTTCCTAATGCTAGTAAATCAGTAGAATTACATATAGATATTTCTGAATTGAAAATGCACTTAGATGATCCTTTTTTATTGTTAGGCATGAATTTAGGTAAACGAATTGGCTTCCCTTTTATTGATTTTATAAAAGCTTGGGAAGGAGATTTATGTTTTGTAGAAGGAGGCACTCAAAAAACCAGAGAGAATTATATTGAGACAGAGCTTGACGAGAATTTTAATACGACTGAGGTTCAAAAATACCGTGATGTTTTAGTGCCTGGTTATTCGCTATACTTTTCTTCTAATGAGAATGGGAAGAAATTTATAAATCGCTTATTTGCTAAAGGAATAATGACCTCTGAATCTGGAAAAATTCGTATTTTATATTCTCCTTTACTTTCAATCCGCCAAGAAAAAGACAACATTCAGCTTTATTCAGGAAATCAAGCTCCTAGATTGATGAATAGTTCAAACAACAGCATTGTATGGACAAATAAAGGAACGATTTATCGATTTAATATTGATTCATTAAATCGACATGAACTGGTTGGAAGTCTTCAAATACCGGTTAAAAGAATTTTTAGGAGAAATAAGTTGATTTGATTTACTCAGAAAGCACAAAACTAAATTCTTCTGAGTGAACTTCGATATAATCTAGAGTTTCATTAATTTCATTTAGGTTAAAAGAAGACACCAATTTTGTTTTGAAATCTTTAAAATGAGCGATACCTCGAAAATAATTACTGTAATGCCTTTTCATTTCAGCAATTCCAACATGCTCACCCTTCCATAAAACACTCATCCTTAAATGCTCTCTAGCAGCTTCTACTCGGTCTTTTAAGTCTGGTGGTGTTAATTTTTCGCCTGTTTTCATAAAATGTTTTATTTCGTTGAAAATCCATGGATAACCAATACTTGCTCTTCCAATCATAATCCCGTCAACTCCATAGCGATTTTTATATTCAAGTGCCTTTTCAGGTGTATCAACATCTCCATTTCCAAATACTGGAATTCTCATCCGTGGATTACTTTTCACTTTTCCAATTAAGTCCCAGTCAGCTTCTCCTTTGTACATTTGCTTTCTTGTTCTTCCATGAATTGAAATAGCCTCAATTCCAATGTCTTGTAAGCGTTCTGCTGTCTCAACAACATACTTTGTATCATCATCCCAACCAAGTCTTGTTTTTACAGTTACAGGAAGGTTAGTGGCTTTTACAATTTCAGAGGTCATAAAAACCAATTTAGGAATATCTTGGAGGATTCCTGCACCTGCACCCTTGCAAGCAACTTTTTTTACTGGGCAACCATAATTAATATCTAATAAATTAGGTTGTGCCTTTTCGATGATTTCAGCAGCCTGTTTCATACTTTCGATATCAGCTCCAAATATTTGTATGCCGATTGGTCGTTCGTAGTCAAAAATATCAAGCTTTTGAACACTTTTTGCAGCATCTCGAATTAATCCATCAGAAGAAATGAATTCTGTGTACATCAAATCAGCACCATGTTTTTTACAAAGAGCTCTAAATGGTGGATCACTAACATCTTCCATAGGAGCAAGTAATAGTGGAAAATCACCTAATTCTATGTCTCTAATTTTTACCATTAATTTTTAAAGAATTGAGATTTAGCTTCTTCCAATTGCTTAAGGTATTTTTTTAAATCTTGCTCGTTGGAGTTTTTTAAAATCATTAGCATATTATCGGATTCTACTACTATATAATCCTTCAAACCATCTATTAAGACTAATTTATTATCAGGCATATTAATAAGGCAATTTTCAGAATCAATTAGAAATACATTTTCACCAATAATGGCATTATTATTTTCATCTTTTTTTAGGTGTTCGTTCAGACTTCCCCAAGTTCCAAGGTCGCTCCAATCGAAGTCTGATAATACCACAGATACATTTTTTGCATGTTCCATTACAGCAAAATCAATAGAAATATCATCACATTCACTAAAAGCATGAAGAATAAATTCACTTTCTTTTGCGCTATCGTAAACTGAAAGATTTGATGTGAATAAAGCATGAAGCTCTGGTTGGAAATCACTCAAGGATTTCAAAATAACATCTGCCCTCCAGACAAAAATTCCAGCATTCCAGTAAAAATTTCCTGAAGCTATGAATTTCCCTGCAGTTTCTAAATCAGGTTTTTCGCAAAATTGAATAACATGTGTCGCTTCGCCTTTCTGAATTGAGTTATCTTTTGCGAATTCAATGTAACCATATCCAGTGTCTGGACGAGTAGGGGAAATTCCAAGGGTAACAAGCTGTTCACTTTCATTTGCAACTTTTATTGCCGTTTGAATAATTTCATTAAAGCGAGTTTGATTAAGGATCAAATGGTCAGATGGTGTTACAATTAAAGTTGCTTGAGGATTGATTTTTAAAATTTTAGCAGCAGCAAATGCAATACAGGGAGCGGTATTTTTTCTAAGTGGTTCGCATAACACTTGTTTTTCACTTATTTCTGGTAATTGATCCAGAACCAGAGATAAATAAGTTGTGTTTGTTAAAATGTAAATTTGGTCCTTTGGAACAGTATTCAGCATTCTCTCAAATGTCAGACGTAAAAGTGATTTACCAATTCCTAGAACATCTAAAAATTGCTTAGGTTTTTTTGAAGTTGATAGTGGCCAAAACCTACTTCCAATTCCACCTGCCATTATTAGACCATAATTATTATTCATGCTATTCTGAAATTAAACGAACATTTGCTAATGCGTGAACAAGAAACTGTTTTCCTGAGGCTATTTCTATGCAAACATAGCGACTGCGTCTTAAATCTCCTTTCTTAAATTTCTTCTTATTCAATGCAAAAATAGTGTTTTTTGCTAGGCTTTCAAGGTGAATTGTGTCATTTTCTAAATCATACTTTTTTAATACACGACTCAATGCCATGTCTGAACAAGTTGTAGCTTTTGTGTTGACAAAACTTTTCCATAGTGCTTTTTCTACATCATCCGGTAAAGATTTACTAATGAGGATTGGCTCTAACAAGTCGCGAAAGGCGTTTTTCCATTCTAAGCCATGAGCTTGAACAGAATTTCCATATTTTCGAAAAGTATTTAAATGTGCAATTTCATGTAACGAGGTAATAAGAAATGAGTATGGATTTAGGTCGCCATTTACTGTTATTGTTGGTTTGTCAGAAAGTTCACTGTAACGAAAGTCACCTAATTTTGTTTTTCTTCCAGGTACAATCTTGAACTTTACACGTGCTTCAAGTATTAACTTAGTAAGGTATGGAATAAATTCTTTTGGGGCAAAACGAGATAGAGTTTCAGAAAAAAAGGTTAATTTATCCATAATTCGATTTTGTAAAATTAGAAAAGATTTTCTATCAAATACTTTTCATTAATTTTGTAATGTGAATATTATATCAAATATTGGAAAATACTTTATAATGCTATCGGTTGTTTTTCGTCGGCCGAAAAAAAAGGATATTTTTATTTCACGCTGTATTAATGAGTTTATGATTATTGGTTTAAGTTCTTTACCAATCGTGGTGCTTATGTCAACATTCATGGGAGGGGTTATCGCTTTGCAAACAGCGTCCAATATTACAAGCCCTCTTCTACCAGCTTATACGATTGGCTACATAACACAAAATAGTACAATACTAGAATTTTCACCAACTATAATTTCATTGATTTTAGCAGGGAAAATTGGCTCAAATATCGCTTCTGAAATCGGAACAATGCGTGTTACTGAGCAAATAGATGCTTTAGAAATAATGGGGGTTAATTCTCTCAGTTATTTGGTACTTCCTAAAATTATTGCAGCAGTTTTATTTTTCCCAGTATTGATTATTTTTTCTATGGTCTTAAGTATTTTTGGGGGCTGGATTTCATTACTATTGTCAGATTTATGTTCAACAGAAACTTATCTTCTAGGAATTAGAACAGATTTTAAAGTTTTTAATATCATTTATGCATTAACTAAAACTGTTGTATTTGGGTTTTTAATAGCCTCTATAGCTTCATTTTACGGATATTTTGTTAAGGGTGGAGCAATCAATGTAGGAAGGGCATCTACACAAGCTGTTGTAATTAGCAGCATTTGTATTCTAATAGCGAATTTTATTTTAACTCAAATGATTCTCTTGTAATGATAGAGATTAATACTATTTCAAAATCGTTTGCTAATCAGAAAGTTCTGTCGGATATTTCGGCTGTTTTTGAAACTGGAAAAGTAAATTTAATTATTGGTGAATCAGGAAAAGGAAAATCTGTGTTGGCAAAATGCATGGTAGGATTACTTGAGGTTGATAGTGGTAAAGTTTTGTTTGATGGAAGAGATTTTATTGCAATGGATCGTGAAGGTAGAACAACTCTAAGGGAAGAAATTGGAATGCTTTTTCAGGGGGCAGCATTATTTGATTCAATGACAGTTGAGGATAATATAATGTTTCCTTTAAGTATGTTTACTAATATGACAAAGGCCGAAAAGCTTGCACGTGTTAATTTTTGTTTGGAACGTGTAAACTTATCAGGACGCAATAATTTGTTTCCTTCAGAATGCAGTGGTGGAATGCAAAAAAGAATTGGTATCGCTCGTGCAATTTCAATGAATCCTAAGTATTTATTTTGTGATGAGCCGAATTCTGGACTTGATCCAAAAACTTCAATTTTGATTGATGCTCTTATCAAAGACATTACTACTGAATATAAGATTACTACGATTGTAATAACACACGATATGAGCAGCGTTATAGAAATTGGCGACAATGTGATTTTTCTTCACGATACAAAAAAATGGTGGCAAGGAGATAATAAGTCAATAATCACTACAGATAATCCTGAAGTTTTAAGTTTTGTATATGCTTCAGAATTCATGAAAGAAGTTAGAGCATCAATGCTTGAAAACCGTGGTTAAATGTTAATAGTGTCTTGCATTTTAAAAAAAATAATTTTATATTTGCATCCCGAATTAGAATAGAAATAATCTAATTCTCAGTCTATTTTAACGAAAGTAGACTTTAAATAAAAATTGCGGGTGTGGTGAAATTGGTAGACACGCCAGACTTAGGATCTGGTTCCGAGAGGTGTGCGGGTTCGAGTCCCTCCATCCGCACTATTAGGTCTCGTTTTTAGAACGAGGCCTTTTTTTTTAGCGTAAATGTAAAAAAAGTAATAAAAATGAATGTTTTTCGTGAAAATAATGATGCATTGAATGCTGTTTTAACAGTAAAAATAAATCCTGATGATTACCAAAATAAAGTAAAAGCGGCATTAGAAAAGTACAGAAAAACCGCAAAAATACCTGGTTTTCGCCCTGGAAATGTACCTTTTTCATTTGTTCAAAAACAATTTGGGAAATCTGTTTTAGCTGAAGAATTAAATAAAATTTGCAGTGAAGCTTTGTATAATTTTATATCAGATAATAAATTAGAAGTTCTCGGAAATCCAATTCCAAAAGCGGATTATACTGTTGTTGGTGATTTTGAAAATCCGAGCGATTTTGAGTTTGCTTTTGAAATTGGTCTTTCTCCCTTTTTTGATCTTCCAATAAGTTCTAGGACAAATTTCGATTATCCAGTTGTAAAAATCGATAAAACCTTAATTGATAAGCAAGTTGAAGATCTTCGCAGACGTTACGGAAAACTTATTTCAGTTTCTGTAGTTGGTGAAAAAGACATGGTAATTGGAAAATTTGAGGAGTTAAATGAAAGTGGTGTAATAAAAGAAAATGGAATCAGTCATTCAAGTACTATTTCATTAGAATTCATAGATGATAAAAAAATAAGCCAACTTTTTATAGGGAAGGAAGTGAATGATTGTCTAGAAATAGATCCTTCAAAGGTTTCTAAAGGAGATAAAGATAAAGCAAGTCTTCTCGGGATTTCAGAAAGTGAGCTAGTTGGTTTGACGGACCGTTTTAAATTTACTGTCACCGAGATAAAGAAAATGGAGATGGCTGACTTAGATACTGAGTTATTTAACAAGTTATTTGCAAATGGAGAAGTTAGTACTGAGGAAGAATTAAGAAATCGTGTGTCTTCAGATTTAGAAAAGATGTTTGCTGGCGATTCAGAAAGAATATTGACAAGAGATGTCTATAATTATTTACTTAAGGAGACGAATATGAATTTCCCAAAAGATTTTTTGAGACGTTGGATAAAACTTTCTTCTGAAAAACCAGTTACAGATGAAGAAATAGATACTGAATTCGAAGCCTACCTAAAATCTTTAAAATGGCAATTAATTCAAACACGTATTTTTAAAGACAATAATATTCAAGTTTCGCAAGAGGATGCATTAAATCACACCAAAGGTCTACTAATTGGAAATTATGCTCAATATGGAATGCCTGCACCAGATGATGCTGAATTAGTCGAAACCGCAAAACGATTGCTTACAAATAAAGAACAAGCAAATACCATTTACGATCAATTGGCAGAGAAAAAATTAACGGATTACTTTAAGTCTACTGTAAATTTAAAGACGAAAGAAGTTTCCTATGATGATTTTGTTGCAATAGCATCAAAATAGTACTGATTTTCTGAAATTTTTTAGTATATTTATGAACATAAATTGATTTAGAATTGTTAGTACAGTAAGAAAAAAGAATTAATTATAACAATAAAAAAATAAAAATCATGGCAACTTTAGTAGGAAAACAATTTCCAGATATCACGGTTAAAGCAATTGACGAAATGGGAGATGCATTTCAAATAAATGTATTAGATCAAGCGGCAGACAATAACAAAAAAGTACTTCTATTTTGGTATCCAAAAGATTTTACCTTTGTTTGTCCAACTGAAATTCATGCATTTCAAGAGATTTCTGCTGAATTGGAAAAACGAAATACAATCTTAATTGGCGCTTCTTGTGATACAGCAGAAGTTCACTTCGCTTGGTTAAATACAGCAAAAGAAAATGGTGGAATTGAAGGTGTTAAGTTCCCATTAATTGCCGATTCTACTCGTGTTTTAGCATATGAGTTAGGTATTTTAGATTATGATATGTACGATGAAGAAGAAGAAGATATGGGTGGCGACAACGTTCCTTACCGTGCAACTTATTTAATTGACGAAAAAGGTCAGGTTTTTCATGAATCAGTGAACCATTTCCCAATTGGTAGAAATGTCCAAGAATACATTCGATTAATTGACGCTTTTACACATGTTCAGACGCATGGTGAAGTTTGTCCTGCTAATTGGGATGAAGGAAAAGATGCTATGGATGCAACTCGTTCGGGTGTTGCTGAATATTTAAGTAAAAACTAATCATGTTTCTCGATCTTTCTGAAGATAATCTTGGTGAACTTTTATCTAAAAACTCACTCGTGATGGTTCAATACGGAGCAACTTGGTGTGGCAATTGTAAAATAACGAAGCCAAAATTTAAAAGATTGGCTGAAGAAAATCCTTCAATAGCATTTTATTATATTGATGCAGAAAAACTTCCGAATTCTAGAAAATTTGCTAATGTAAGTAACCTTCCAACTTTTGCAGCTTTCAAAAATGAAAAATTAGTAAATGAAGCTCAAGGAAATAAAATAGAAACAATTCAAGCAGTTTTAGATGCGCTTACCACTCATTAAACATATCGTAAGTTATATTCAAGAAAATGACGAGGATTTCGTCATTGAAACAATTGAGACGCTTGAAAATTTAATCGAAGCTCCAGGTCTTAAAGACGAGGAGTTAGACGTAATTGGCGAATTGCTTTCCAATTATTCAGGAGCTCTTGAAGTTCACAATGAAATTAAAAGTGGTGCATCGCAACGAGATGCATTGAATAACTTCATGAAAAGAGTTACTGGCTCCATCGACTAAAACTGTCTTATTTTCTTCTTAAATCCTAAATTTTAGTCTGCAATTCAGATATACTGAGTATTTTTAGCATTCGAAATAACTAGTAAAAGTCATGTCCGATTTATTATCAAAATTAGAAGCCATTCATTTTCGCTTTGTAGAGGTTGGAACAATGATCACTGATCCAGAAATTATTTCGAATATGGAGCGTTATGTTAAGCTAAATAAAGAGTATCGAGACCTTGAAATTCTAGATGAACGTTATAAAGAATACCGAAATCTTATTGAAAATATAAAAAGTTCTAGAGAACTACTTTCAACTGAGACGGATTCTGAAATGCGGGAGATGGCAAAAGAGGAAATTGATGTATTGGAACAGAATCGTCCTCTTATGGAAGATGAGATAAAATTATTGCTCATTCCAAAAGATCCAGAAGATGATAAAAATGCAATTATAGAACTCCGTTCAGGAACAGGTGGAGATGAGGCATGTATTTTTGTGGAAGATATTTTTAGAATGTACACAATGTTTTTTAAAGAAATAGGGTGGAACTACGAGATAATAAATTCATCTGAAGGTTCAGTCAAAGGATATAAAGAGATCTCAATGAGTATAGCTGGTGATGGAATTTACGGGATGTTGAAGTTTGAATCTGGAGTTCACCGAGTTCAAAGAGTTCCTGAAACAGAATCGCAGGGTCGCGTTCATACTTCTGCTATAACAGTGGCTGTCTTACCGGAAGCAGAGGAAGTAGATTTTAACCTCGACATGAACGATGTTCGAAAAGACACCTTTCGTGCTTCAGGAGCCGGAGGTCAGCATATCAATAAAACAGAATCTGCAATTCGTCTGACTCATATTCCAACAGGAGTTGTTGTTGAATGTCAGGATGGTCGTTCACAACATAAAAATTTGGCGCAAGCAATTTCAGTTCTTCGTTCACGCTTGTACCAAGCAGAGCTTGACCGTGTTCACAACGAACGAGCCGCACACAGAAAAACACTTGTTTCAACGGGAGATCGTTCTGCTAAAATACGCACTTACAATTACCCTCAAGGAAGAATTACAGATCATCGAATTAATAAAACTATGTATAATCTAAGTTCATTTATGAATGGTGATTTACAAGAAATGATTGACGCCTTGAAAATGGCTGAAAATGCAGAGAAATTAAAAGGATAACATGACAAAAACAGAACTTATTCAACAAATTAGGACAAAAAAATCCTTTCTGTGTATTGGTTTAGATCCTGATTTATCTAAAATCCCTCAACATTTATTAGATTCTGAAGATCCAATTTTTGAATTTAATAAAGTTATTATTGATGCAACAAATGACCTTTGTGTTGCATACAAGCCGAACCTTGCATTTTACGAGTGTTATGGTTCAAAGGGTTGGGATTCCTTTGAAAAGACGGTTAATTATATCCCAAAAGATTGTTTTATTATTGCTGATGCAAAGCGTGGCGATATTGGAAATACATCTCGGTATTATGCTAAAACTTTTTTTGAAACATATTCATGTGATGCTGTAACTGTTGCTCCATATATGGGTTCGGATAGTGTTTTGCCATTCCTTGAGAATCCTGGAAAATGGCTTGTGTTATTAGCTTTAACATCCAATGATGGTGCTTCAGATTTTCAATTTCAAGAAATGAAAGATGGTCGAAAACTATACGAAAGTGTTATTGAGAAATCAATGAATTGGGGGACTGATGAATCTTTAATGTTTGTTGTTGGTGCAACAAAGGCAAAGGAAATAGAGAAAGTAAGAAAATTAGCACCCAATCATTTTTTCTTAGTGCCAGGAGTTGGTGCTCAAGGTGGAAAATTAGAGGATGTGGTTAAATACGGCTCAAATAATGAATGTGGATTACTCGTAAATTCTTCGCGTGGAATTATTTATGCAAGCAATGGAGTAGAATTTGGCTATGAAGCAAGAAAAGAAGCTTTAAATATACAAATAGAGATGGCATTGTATGTCGAGCAATTCAACTGGTGAGTTTACTTTGTCGCTAAGTCGCTCTTTTCTTTTTGTTGAAGGCTACCATAAGCATCACAATTTGCTGATTTTTTAGCGCCGCAAGATGCTAAGACAACTGAAACAAAAGCGATAATTAAAATAATGGAGAATTTATTTTTCATTTCGGACTAGTTTTATTGAGTATTTAATCTAATATTAATTACAATTACTTTATAAAGTTACAATTAAATTCAATAAAGGATGTTAATCAATAAAAATACATTTCCACGAGCTATTGTTTAAAATGAAATTGTTATTCCTCTTTTTTTTCATATTTTTTTTAACTTTTTTCTTTTTTGGTCAAAGTATTCAAGTTCATTATACCTTATTGAATAATACATCTCTCAAAAAAAATAAATATTTTAAGCCATTTGAAATTAAAAAGATTGAGGAGTTAAATAGTATTTTAGAAAACAATAAAAATCAGTGGTTAGAAAAAGGGTATTATTTAGCATCTTTTAAACCACTTTATGTATCTTCCACTGAAATTGAGGTGCTTGTTGAAATTGGCTCTCATTTTCCAAATGTTGCCATTGTAATAAATGATTCAATAAAGTCTCAACTAAGGTCTTTTGGCATTGAAAACATACCAAAAAACTCACTGAAAACTAGTCCGTCTCTTTTTAAGCTCTTTATTGACAAGACGCTTAAAGCATACGCAAATAATGGATATCCATTTGCACAGGTTTTTTTTGCTGAACAGGAAATAATTGAGCAGCAAATTCAAATTCAGATGAATATTTCAAGCGGAAAATTTTATAGGTTTTCGGATATTATTGTAAAAGGTGACTCAAGTATTTCTAAGAGCACTGTTCAAAATCTTATTGGGATTAAAATTAATGATTTTTATAGCGAAGAAAAACTATCAAGTATAGATCGAATTTTACAGCAAACAAATTTTATAAACGTTCTAAAAAAATCAGAACTTCTTTTCACTGAAAATGGAGTTGAATTATATGTTTATTTAGAAAATCAAAAAATGAGTTCTATGAATGGAGCTGTAGGACTCCAGCCAAACCCCCAATCACAAAAAATAGGGCTTACTGGAGATGTTCAAATTAAATTGCAAAATGTTTTTAAAAAAGCAGAGTTAATCGATCTTAATTGGCGAAGTATTGAGCCACAAACACAAGCTCTACAGGCTAAATTGAATTATCCTTTTTTATTTAAATCACCATTTGGAATAGATTTAAAATTCAATCTTTATAAGCGTGATTCTACATTTCTAGATTTAAAATCTTTTATAGGTATTCAGTATTCATTCAAGAATAACGTTCAGCTGAAAGGTTTTTATCAAGTTAATTCCTCTGAAATCTTAAGTAAGACTCCAAATCCTTCATCTTTGTTTTCTTATTTAGCTCCCATTAAACTAAATTCATACGGATTATCTCTTCAATATAAACGCATAAATTTTTTACCTAATCCAAGTAAAGGTTTTTCATTATTTATTGAAACATCAATAGGCAATAGAACTATAAAAAAAGAAAATACTATAATTGAAAAATCTTATGTTTACAAAAGTATTTTTCAGTATGTAAGCTATATTCCAATTACAAAGAGAAATATCATTAAAGTTGGTGTAAATTTCGAAAGTTATACTAGTTCTACTCTATTTCAAAATGAACGTTATAGATTTGGTGGTTTAAACTCCCTTCGTGGTTTTAATGAGGAAGAATTATTTGCAAGTACAAAGTTGATCACAAGTCTTGAATACAGATTTTTATTAGATAAGAATTCAAATGCTTTTATTTTTTACGATCAGGGAATTTATGAAGATAATACTCTAAGCTACAAGACAGACAGTCCATTTGGGGTAGGTGCAGGTATTTCTTTTGGTTCAAGAATTGGAATTTTTTCAATTTCTTATGCTCTAGGAAAACAAGAGAATAATCCATTCGAATTTAGAAATGGAAAAATTCATTTTGGTTACATTACTTATTTTTAAAATTGACTTAAAAAAAGCCGCTGAGAGTATTCCATGAACCAATTTTTTTGGGCTCAATCCAAGCATAAAACCCAAACTGCTTCACATTTTTTGGTTTTTTATATTTTCTAACTTATCAAAATGTATTTTGAACGTCATTAAAAATAAAAAACCCATTTCCTTTTGGAAATGGGTTTCTTTTTGTGATCCCGCTGGGATTCGAACCCAGGGCCCATACATTAAAAGTGTATTGCTCTACCAGCTGAGCTACGGAATCGTTGATTTTAAGGGTGCAAATATACTCATATAATTTTAGTAGTGCAAAGTATTAATACCTAAATTTGAATTTATTTCTAATCGTAACTCAAGTCATTGATTGCTAAGAATACTAATAAGATGAAGAAGCATTTATTTCTAATTGGATTCATGGGGAGTGGTAAATCTACCATTGGAAAACACCTTTCCGAATTACAAAATCATTCTTTTTTAGATACTGATTTACTGATTGAAGAAAAAATCCAACAGAACCTAAAAGATTTCATGCTTGAAAGTGGAGAAATTTCTTTTAGACTCTTAGAAAGAGAAGTCCTAAAAGAAGTTATTGATTTACAGCAGAAATCAGTAGTTGCAACAGGTGGCGGTTTACCTTGTTTTGAAGAAAATACTAAATTCTTGCTAGAAAATGGGCATCTTGTTTTTATTGATACACCTGAAGAAGTTTTATTTAATCGCCTTTTAAATGATGATTCGCGCCCATTGATTGAGAATTTGAATGAAACTGAATTGAAGAAGTATATATCGGTCAAATTAGCTGAAAGACGTCCGTTTTACGAGCAAGCAAGAATCAAAATTAGTGGCGATAAATCAATCAACGAAATTTGTATAGAAATTCAGGATAAGTTAAAGTTTCTTAAGCCCTAATTTTTCTCGAAGGTATATTCCTGTTGAATTTCCTTCTAAAGCTGCTAACTCTTCAGGTGAACCTTCAAATAAAATATAGCCACCTTTATCACCACCAACTGGACCTAAGTCGACAATATAATCTGCACATTTTATTACTTCCATGTTGTGCTCGATAACAAGAATTGAATGTCCTTTATCAATTAAAGCATTAAAAGCGATAACTAATTTTTCGATGTCATAAAAATGCAAGCCGGTAGTTGGCTCATCAAAAATAAATAGGGTAGAGGGAGCATTATTTCCTTTGGATAGAAAAGATGCTAATTTAACTCTTTGCGCTTCTCCGCCGCTCATTGTACTTGAAGATTGACCAACTTTTAAGTAAGACAAACCAACATCGACTAATGGTTGAATTTTATCAACAATCTTTTGGTCCAAGCGATCTGTTCCAGCTTTAAAAAATGCTAAAGCATCAGCTAAATTTGTTTCCAAAAGTTCATAAATTGACTTTCCTCGGTATTCAATTTCTAATGTTTCAGACTTATAGCGTTTCCCTTTGCACGTTTCACATGTCAAATGAACATCTGCCATAAATTGCATCGCAACAGTAATTGTTCCTTCTCCTTCACACATTTCACAGCGTCCACCTTCAACATTAAAACTAAAAAAACCAGGTTTGTAACCACGCATTTTAGCAAGCGCTTGGCGCGAATAAAGTTCCCGGATATCATCAAATGCTTTTACATAGGTAATCGGATTACTTCTCGATGATTTACCAAGAGGGTTTTGATCTATAAATTCCACGAGGCTTATCGCTTTTAAATCTCCAGTAAGACCATTAAATTTTCCGATTAATTCACTGCTCAAACCCAATTCTTTTCTAAGAGCAGGATAAAGAATAGAACGAACTAGAGTAGACTTTCCGGAACCAGAAACACCCGTAAAACACACCAAACTATTCAAGGGAATCTTTAAATCGAAGTTCTTTAAATTAAATTGGCGAGCTCCTTGAATTAGAAGTTTATTTTTTGTGACCCTTCGCTTTTTTGGAATTGGGATTTCTCGAAGTCCCATTAAATATTCTGCAGTTAGACTTTCTTTTGCCCCTTTAAGTTGAGAAAAGGAGCCCTGAAAAACGACTTCTCCACCAAAAACTCCAGCTTTAGGACCAATATCAATAATTTGATCAGCGGCTTTCATTACTTCTTCCTCGTGCTCAACAATTATTACAGTATTTCCCAACAATTTTAACTCTTGGAGTACGCTAATCAGACGGGCTGTATCTTTCGGATGTAAGCCAATTGATGGCTCATCTAAAACATAAATAGAGCCAACCAAACTACTCCCTAATGATGTTGCTAAATTTATCCTTTGTGATTCTCCTCCTGAAAGTGAATTTGCAGCACGATTAAGTGTTAAATAACCCAGTCCAACATCTAATAAAAATCTGAGTCGTGACTGAATTTCAGGTAAAATTCGATTTGCAAGTTGCGTTTCGTACTTGTCTAATTTCAAAGAATTGAAAAAATTAAAACATTCATCCAATGGAAGTAAAACACATTCTTGAATTGATAACTTATTTATTTTGACATATGCAGCATCGCCTCTCAAACGTGTTCCATGGCATTCGTGGCAACTTGTTTTTCCGCGATACCGCGAAAGTAAAACACGGTATTGAATTTTATACGTTTGACTTTCTAGAAATTTAAAAAAGCGCTGTAAACCAGTAAAATATTGGTTCCCTTTCCATAATATCTGAATTTGTTCTTCAGTCAAATCATCGATTGGTCTATGGATTGGGAAATCAAATTTCTTAGCGTTTAAAATTAGTTCATTAAGGTATTCCCCCATTGTTTCACCTCTCCAAGGAGCAATTGCACCCTCAAAAACACTAAGCTTTCGGTTTGGAAAAACCAGTTCCTCATCTATTCCTAGAATTTGCCCGTATCCTTCACAGGTTTTGCAGGCTCCAACAGGATTATTAAAAGCAAAAAAATGCGAAGTTGGCTCTTGAAATACTTGTCCGTCTAATTCAAAACGATTGTTAAACCATTTGATTTTATTTGTTTCGGGATCTAAAATCCCACAACTTCCGTTTCCTTCAGCAAAAGCAATAGAAATAGAATCCGTAGCACGCGAAATAGCTCCATCATCTGAGAAATCAGTTTGAATCCGGTCAATAACCAAGAGGGTGTCTGCTGGTATCTTACGGTCTAAATTATCTTCAATTAAGTGAAAAGAATTAGAGTAGTAAATCCTTGTAAATCCTTGTTTATAAATAATTTGAATTATTTTATCTAAACTATTATTTAAAGTAATATTTAAGGGGCATACAATCGCAATTTTAGTATCTTTCTTTAGCGAATGTAAATATTCCATACAATCTGTAACACTGTGTTTTTTAACGATATTTCCTGAAATTGGGGAAATTGTTTTTCCAATTCTTGCGTAAAGCAATTTTAGGTAATCATATATTTCTGTTGTTGTACCAACGGTCGAGCGAGGATTACTAGTAATCACTTTTTGTTGAATCGCAATGGAAGGTGAAAGTCCTTTTATGAAATCAACTTCAGGTTTATTTAATTTCCCTAAAAATTGTCGTGCATAAGAAGACATACTTTCAATAAAACGGCGTTGTCCTTCAGCATAAATAGTATTGAAAGCCAAACTAGATTTACCAGAGCCTGAAACTCCTGTTATCACCGTAATTTTTCCGTGAGGTATATTTACTGAAAGATTCTTCAGGTTATGAACTCTTGCTCCCTTAATTTCTATTTCTTGCTTCACCGTACAAATTTAACAAGTGAATGAGAATGCTGTTCAGAATTAACAAAAGAAATTCATTTTAAATCTCTAAAATAATGAATCCACATTTTATCCTTATTTTTGGTAAAAAACATAAAAAGAATGCAAAAAAACAATCGAACTCCAAATCTAATTGAAGCGCTTATTCCGATAATTATTTTAATTGCTTTATTGTCCTTGAATGTAATAATATACAAAGATTCAGCAACTTATGGTCCAAATCAAATCGCCTTAATTATAGGAGCAGTTGTTGCTGCATTAATTGGTTTTAAACTCGGTTACACTTGGGAACAGATTCAAAAAGGAATGGTAAAAAGCATCAATTCAGCCATGTCAGCAATCCTCATTCTATTAATCATTGGGGCTTTAAGCGGTACTTGGATGATATCTGGCGTCGTTCCAACTATGATTTATTATGGACTTCAATTGATGCACCCAAGTTATTTTCTTTTGGCTGCCTGCATTATCTGCTGTATTGTTTCTTTAGCCACCGGAAGTTCTTGGAGCACTGTTGCTACTGTTGGAGTTGCTTTATTGGCAATTGGAACTGTAATGGGTGTTCCACTTGGAATGTGTGCAGGAGCAATTATATCAGGTGCTTATTTTGGAGATAAAATGTCGCCTTTATCTGATACTACAAATCTTGCCCCTGCAATGGCTGGAGGTGATTTATTTACACATATTCGCTACATGATGTATACGACTATTCCAACTTTGATTATCACGTTTATAATTTTCGGAATACTCGGTTTTTATATTAATCCTGGAAACAACCAACAAGGAGTGAATGACTTACTTAAAGCAATGGATTCTAAATTTTATATTTCTCCCATCTTATTTCTTGTTCCTTTAGCAGTTTTCGGATTAATAGCATTAAAAGTAGATGCCTTACCCGCTTTATTTGTTGGTGCAGTTTTAGGAGGTGTTGTCGCTTGCTTTGCTCAACCTCAATTGATAAAAGAAATTTCTGGAACTACTGGTAATTATGCAACGGCTGCTTACAAAGCAGTTTTGCAAGGAATGACTGGTGAAGTTAAGATTCAAACAAATAATGAAAGTATCAGTAAATTATTAAGTACTCGAGGAATGTTTGGTATGCTGAATACAATTTGGTTGGTATTGTGTGCTATGTGTTTTGGTGGCGCGATGGAAGTTTGTGGTTTATTAAAAAAGATAACGCAAACTGTTATGCGAAAAGTAGAATCAACGGGAAGTTTAATTGCAACTACTGCTGGAACTTGTGTCTTTTTTAATGCAACTGCATCCGATCAATACTTAGCAATTGTCGTTCCTGGAAGAATGTTTGCAAAAGAGTTTCGGGATCGTGGTTTAAAACCAGAAAATCTAAGTCGAACCCTAGAAGATTCTGGAACGGTAACATCTGTTCTTTTTCCATGGAATACTTGTGGAGCTGCTCAAGCAAGTGTTTTAGGTGTTGCTACCGGAACTTATTGGATGTACTGTTTCTTTAATTTGCTTAGTCCTTTAATGACCGTTTTTTACGCTTACATGAACATTAAAATTAAGCGATTTACGCCAGAAGAAATGGAGGAAATGGCGAAAAAAGATGTGCTTGAGAAAAATTAAAGTCCAAGATTTAATTCAATTCCAAGGATAAAATTATGGATGATTTTAATATGAATTTCTTGAGCTCTATCAGCAAACTCAGAGTAGGGGGCCCTAATTTCCAAATCTGCAAGTCCTGCTAATTTCCCACCATCTTTACCTGTAAGTACAAGAGTTTTCATTCCTTTCTTCTTTGCTTCTTCTACTGCTAGAATTACATTTTTTGAAGAACCAGAAGTTGAAATTCCAAGCAAAACATCACCTGATTGACCAATAGCTTCGATGTAGCGCGAAAAAACAAAGTCGTAACCAAAATCATTCGCAACGCAAGAAATATGTGAGGGGTCGGAAATTGAAAGCGCTGCTAAACCTCTACGATTATTGCGAAAGCGCCCACTTAATTCTTCAGCAAAATGCATGGAGTCACACATTGATCCACCATTTCCACAACTTATGATTTTATTTCCAGCTTTTAAAGCAGTACACATCATCTCAATTCCTGCTTCAATTTTTTCAAAATTTTCAGCATTTTGAAATTGATTAAGAATGAGTTGTGCCTCTTCAAATTGCTTTTTAATCTCAGATTTTAAGTCCATAGAAATTTATTATTAAGCGAAATTAAACAAATAGTAGCTTGAATTAAGTCTAATCTTGAAAATGTTATTCTATGAGAACAAAATAGCTTAACTGTCTGTTTTATTTATATGTATCAACTCAAGCGCAAACAATTTGTAAAAACAGACCTAAAAACCTGTTGGGATTTCTTTTCTTCCCCTCAAAATTTAAAACGAATTACTCCGCCATACATGGGTTTTAACATAAAATTCGACCTGCCAGAAAAAATGTATGAAGGACTTATGATTGAATATTCTGTGAAACCAGTTTTAGGAATTCCAATGACCTGGATTACGGAAATAAAAACAGTGAAGGACAATTTATTTTTTGTTGATGAGCAGCGAAAAGGGCCATATAAAATATGGCATCATGAACACCATTTCAAAGAAGTTGAAGGAGGAGTGGAAATGACAGATATTGTATCTTATGAATTACCGTTGGGAATTCTTGGGAAATTTGCTCATGCACTTTTTGTAAAAAAGCAATTAGAAGGAATTTTCAATTTCCGAATAAAAATGGTCGATGAAATTTTCGCTTAAGATTCTTTTTACATTAAAATCGATTTAATCGGTATTGAATTATTAATTTTGGGGCTATGTCAGAGGAGGTAATAAAAGTTGAGAAATTAGCCAAGAATTTCGGTTCATTTGAAGCAGTTCGCGATGTCTCCTTTACCGTAAATAAAGGCGATGTATTTGGATTTCTCGGTCCAAATGGTGCAGGAAAAAGCACAACAATTCGCTGCTTACTTTCACTTATTAGATTGAATGCTGGAACTATCCAAATGTTTGGTAAAAGTTATGCTACTCATCGCTACGAAATACTTTCAAAAATTGGAAGTATTATTGAGAAACCAGATTTCTATAACTATTTATCAGCTCAAAAAAATTTAGAGATTTTTGCTCGGATTTCAGGAGCTACGGTTTCGACTAAAGAAATTCATGAAATGTTAGAATTTGTAGGTTTAGGAGGGAGAGGTAAAGATAAAACAAAGGGCTTTTCTCATGGAATGAAGCAGCGCTTAGGAATCGCTCAAACCTTGTTGCATAAACCAGAATTAATCATTTTAGATGAGCCAACAACTGGTTTAGATCCGCAGGGAATTATTGAAATCCGAAATCTAATTTTACGTCTTAAAAACGAGCAAAATAAAACAATTTTACTATCCTCTCATCAACTTTCTGAAATCGAATTGATAGCCAACAGAATGGTAATCATTACGAAAGGGAAGTCATTGGTAGAAGGAAATGTGCAAGAATTACTAAACGCACAAGAATTGACAGTGAGATTGGAATTATCTGATGTAAACAAAGCAATTCCTTTAATTCAACAGCATTTTGCAAATGTAGAAATCACCCGTATAAACGAAGTGGAAATTTCACTGAGCATAGAAAAAAAACAAGTTTCCCACCTTAATAAAATGTTAGGTGAAAACAACATTCTTGTTTATGCTTTAGAGCCAAAACGAAAATTAGAAGATTTTTTCATGAAAATAGTTCAGTCTTAAAATGTTACTTAAAAATATCTACAACGAATTTATTAAGATTCTTGCAAAACCAAGAAGTTACATTGGAATTGGCGCATTAACATTGTTGATTTGTATTATTTTATTTGCAATGAAAGCTGATGGGTCTTCTTTTATATCCTTTGTAACATCTTCTTTTGAACAAACACTTTCATTTAATGGCACTATTTTAAATGGAAATTTAATTGCTTTCATTATTCTTCAAATGTTAATTGTCCATATCCCATTATTAGTCGCTTTAGTGACGGGTGATTTGATTTCTGGGGAAGCAGCCATGGGAACTGTAAGAATGTTGGCAACTAAACCAATTTCTCGAACAAAGATTGTAATATCAAAGTTTATAGCAGGTGCGGTTTACACTTTTATTCTTACCCTTTGGCTTATTTTTCTATCGCTTTTTGTTTCCAAGTTTATCTTTGGGTCTGGAGATTTAATCGTTTTAAATAGTGAAGGCTTAGTTATTTTAAAAGAACAAGATATACTTTGGCGTTATGGCTTAAGTTTCATTGTTGCCTTTTTGTCTCTCTTAACAGTTTCATCTGTTTCAATTTGCTTTTCTGCTTTTGCGGAGAATTCAATAGGTCCGATTGTTTCAACAATGGCAGTTATTATCTTATTTACAATAATTGGATCAATGGACGTTTCTGTTTTCCAAAATATTAAGCCCTTTTTATTTACAACTCACATGGCATCTTGGAGAAGTTTCTTTGAAGATCCTGTGCCGTATTCTAAAATCTTTAATTCAATTATTATACTAGTAGTTCACAATGTTTTACTTGTGTCCATTGCAATTATTAAATTCAACAAAAAAGACATCACTTCCTAATGAAAAAACTGCTTTTTCTTTCACTTTTTTTTATTCAAGTTACTTCCTATTCGCAAGAAGCTAACCAATTACTCGAAAGAGTAGTTGCAAAAATCACGAGTGTTAAAGATTATTCTGTTGACGCAGCAATAAAGACAGATATACCATTCATCAAGATATTGCCGGTTAAAGCAAAGATCTATTTCAAGCAAAAAGATAAATTTAAAATTGTTTCTAAAGGCATTGTAATTCTTCCAAAACAGGGATTTACAGATGTTAATACTTTTTTAAGAAAAACAAATTCATACATGGCTGTTGATGGCGGTTCAAAAATGATAGGTGAATTGAAAACCTCATTAATTACTGTTATTCCAACAAGTGAAAACAGCGAATTTGTTCTTGCGAAATTGTGGATAGACCCAAAAAATGCAGTGATTATTTCATCTCAAATTACTACCCGATCTAGCGGAACTGTAAATGTCGACTACTTTTACACCTCGGAACTTGCTTTTGGACTTCCAAGTGAATTAATTTTTGAAATTGACATTAAGAAATTTAAAATGCCAAAAAGCGTAGCTGCTGATATCAATAATGACAAGCCAAAAGATAAATCAAAAAAGAAAACCGCTGATAAAAAAGGAATTATAACAATCAAATTATCTAATTACGTCATAAATAAAGGAATTAATGATGCGATTTTTGAGAAAAAGTAATTTTCAAAAAAAAGCTATTTTTACTAAAATTTAAAAATGGAATTTGATATAGCGATTATTGGTGGGGGAATAGTTGGCGCAGCTACATTTTATCAACTTCAGAAGAAAAATCCAACTTTAAAAATTGCCTTATTCGAAAAGGAAAATATCCTAGCAAAGCACCAAACAGGTCACAATTCTGGTGTGCTTCATTCTGGCTTATATTATAAACCAGGTTCCCTAAAAGCAAAAAATTGCATAGAAGGAAAACAAGAGATGATTGCTTTCGCAAAAGAATATGGCATTGCACACGATATTTGCGGAAAGGTTGTTGTGGCATCGAATCAACAAGAAATAGTTCGCTTGGAAAAAATTCATCAAACTGGTATCGAAAATAAAATTGAGGGGATTGAACGTATTTCTTCAGATCAAGTGAAAGAAATTGAACCTTTTGTTGAATGTCTTTCTGGTCTTTGGGTTCCATCTACAGGAATAATTGATTTTACTGCAGCAACAAAAAAAATGATTGAATTAGCACTTGCACTTCAAGCTGAAAGTCGCTTGTTTCTTGCTCATGAAGTAATTTCAATTACAAGAAATGAAGATGAGACAACAATAAATACAAATAAAGGGGAATTCACCTCAAAATTCATTGTTTTTTGTTCCGGACTGCAAGCAGATAGAATGGCGAAAAAAGATGGGTTAAATTTGAAAGAGAAGATTGTTCCATTTCGAGGTGATTATTACGAATTAGCAGCACAGGCACAGCACAAGGTTAAAAATCTTATTTATCCTGTTCCAGACCCTGCATTTCCATTTTTAGGTGTTCATTTTACAAGAATGGTTGGGGGAGGAGTGGAGTGTGGTCCAAATGCTGTGTTTTCCTTTAAAAGAGAAGGTTACAACAAAACAGATTTCTCTTTTAATGATAGTTTTGACGCACTTTCATACCGTGGAACTTGGAAGTTGTTTCTAGGAAATATATCCTATGGCATCAACGAATACCGTCGTGCTTTTTCAAAAAAAATGTTTTTAAAATCATTACGACAAATGATTCCATCTTTGACAATGGATGATATTGAACCGGGTAGAGCAGGGGTGAGGGCGCAATTGCTTTCCCAAAATGGTGATACGCGAGATGACTTTAGAATTGAGCAACAGGGAAACTCAATTCATGTTTTAAATGCACCTTCACCTGCAGCAACTGCATCGCTAGCAATTGGAAAATATATTGCGCTTGAAGCAGAGAAAAAGTTTGGATTAAAATAGAATGTAAGCTTAATCTTCTGTCAATTGCTTTTGATAAAGCTCCGCATAATAACCTTTGTACTTTAGAAGAGTTTCGTGTGTTCCTTCTTCTACAACTTCTCCCTGATCGATAACAATTATGTAATTTGCATTTCGAATTGTTGATACTCGGTGACTAACAATGATGGTTGTTAAATTTTGCTTCAAGTGCCTTAAATTTGATAAAATAATTTCTTCTGTTTCAGTATCAACTGCAGACAAGCAATCGTCTAGTAATAATAAACTAGGATTTCGTAATAAGGCACGTGAAATACTAATACGCTGCTTTTGCCCACCGCTAAGATTTACGCCACGTTCCCCCAATAAGGTTTCAAACTTATCTGGAAATTCATCGATATTATGGTAAACGTGCGTTAATTCTGTAACCTTAACCAAGTCTTCACTTGAAACCTCACCATCTTTAACGCCAAATTTTAAATTGTTTGCAATCGTATCAGAAAAAAGAAAAACATCTTGAGGAACGACACCACTTTGTTCGCGAAATGCATCCGTATTGATACTCTGAATCGATTTATTGTCAATCAAAACAGATCCAGAAGCTGCATCGAATTGTCGCACTATTAAATCTAAAATAGTTGATTTCCCACTTCCTGTTTTCCCAATAATTGCTAAAGTATCTCCTTGTTTTATTTTAAAAGAAAGATTTTTTAGGGCTTGAATTCCAGTATTGTCATATGTGAAATTTACATTTTTAAATTCAACTCCTCCTTTAAAGTCAAAATCAGAATGGTTTGTGTTGACAATTGTAGGTTCAGTCTCTAAAAATTCACTTATTCTCTTTTGCGAAGCTGCTGCTCTCTGAATAATTGAAGTAACCCAGCCTAAACTTGCAAATGGCCAAGTTAAATTATTTACAAAGAAAATGAATGCTACAATTCCACCCAAGGAAATTTGTTTGTCGTAGGTCATCAATCCACCCATATAAATAGCAATTAGAGTACTTACTCCAATTAAAAACATTATTGTAGGCATGAAAAGAGCATTAATTAAAACTAACTTCATGCTTTTGTTTTTGTATTCGTTTGCGGCATGCTCAAATTTACTGCCCATTTCAGTTTCACGATTGTATGCTTTTATTACCCTGATTCCCGAAAATGTTTCCTGTGAAATGGTTGAAAGATTGGATTGTTCTTCTTGAACTTTCCTGCTCATTGTATTCATTTTACTTGAAACTCTGTATATCAAGAAAGACATTAAAGGAAGTGGCATTAGCACAAATAAAGTAAGTTGAGGACTTATCTTCACCATTTGAACTATAATCATAGAAGAAAGCACAACTAAATTTATGGTATACATGATTCCGGGGCCTAAATACATTCTTACTTGACTCACATCTTCAGAAATACGGTTCATTAAATCTCCCGTTGAATTTCGCTTAAAAAATCCTAAATCTAATTTTTGATAATGTGCATAAATCTCATTTTTTAAATCAAATTCAATAAAACGTGACATTACAATGATCGTTTGACGCATTAAGAACAAGAAAAATCCTTTTCCTATGGATAATAGGATGTAAATACCACCAATTTTGAAAGATAAAAATAAAGCGTCTTCATAACCACTTATAGTCGTGCTCCCCATTAAATCATCAACTGTAGATTTAACGTACAAAGGCATTTGAACTCCAAAGTAATTACTGATAATTGTAAAAAGAATACCGAATAAAAAACGCCATTTGTATTTAAAAAAATATTTATTCAAGTATTGAAGTGACTTCATTGATTATTTTCTAATTTTGCGCTGTTGAAATATGCTGCAAATGTAAGCATTCAGAACTAAAGTTAACGAACGATAAGATAAGTATGTCTGAAATAACAACTGAAATAGTGAACGATCTTTCCATGAATCCAGTGATCGGTCAAATGGCCAATATGGGTCACGAACAAATTCTTTTTTGTAATGATGCAGCAACTGGATTAAAAGCTATTATCGCTGTTCATAATACTGTTTTAGGTCCTGCACTAGGTGGAACAAGAGTTTGGGCTTACAACAATGAAATGGATGCCTTAAATGATGTTCTTCGACTTTCTCGCGGAATGACTTACAAAAATTCAATATCAGGTTTAAATTTAGGAGGAGGGAAGGCCGTTATTATCGGAGATGCTAAAACCATTAAATCTGAGGCTTTATTTCGAAGATTTGGTAGGTTTGTAAATAGTTTAGCAGGAAATTATATTACTGCTGAAGATGTTGGCGTTTCTCCGATTGACATGACACATGTAAACAAAGAAACAAATCATGTAGTTGGTTTACCCGGCAAAAGTGGTGACCCTTCGCCTGTAACAGCTTATGGAACTTACATGGGAATGAAAGCTTGCGCTAAAATCCAATATGGTTCTGATTCCTTAAATGGAAAAAAGATTGTTGTGCAAGGAGTAGGGCATGTTGGAGAATACCTTGTTGAATATTTGAGAAAAGAAAATGCAAGCGTTTACATTGCCGATATAAATTCAGAAACATTGAATCGAGTAGCTCAAAAATATGGGGCTCACATTATTGATAAAGATGATTTTTATGATTTTGATATGGATATTTATGCGCCCTGTGCTTTAGGTGCTACAATTAATGATGACACCTTGAGTAGATTGAAATGTTCAATTATTGCTGGAGCGGCAAATAATCAATTAAAAGTGGAAGCTGTTCATGGCTTAGAAATAATGAAAAAAGGAATTATTTATGCTCCAGATTATGCAATTAATGCCGGTGGAGTGATTAATTGTTTTTCAGAAGTAAAAGGACTTCCAGCGGAATGGGCACAGCAAAAAGCAGCGGAAATTTATACGACTATTTTGAATATCGTAAAACGATCACAAGAAGAACTTATTCCAACATATCAAATAGCAAATAAAATAGCTGAAGAAAGGATCAAAGCTAAAAGAATAGTAGAATTACCCCTATAATAAAATGTTAAACAGACGTCATTTACGAATCAAGGTACTGCAAATTCTTTATGCTTTTTTTCAGTCAAAAGAAATTGATGTTGTAAAAGCACAGAATGAATTATTGCTTTCAGTAGAAAGAATGTACGATTTGTACCTTTATTTACTCCTAACAATTCCTGAACTAAAGCGAGCAGCTGAAGTAAACAATGAAAACAGAAAAAATAAATTACGACCAAATGAAAGCGATTTGATGCCTAATCTTAAATGGGTGGAAAATAGCTTAGTTTTAAAAATTGAAGAATCAAAGGATTTAAATAAGGTTTCTTCAGCACGAAAGGTAAATTGGTTGGGAGCTGAAAATCAAGAGATTTTTAGAAAAATGTTTCTTCAAGTTAAAGACAGTGAGACTTATTTTGAGTTCATGGAAAATGGCTTGAAGGATTTTGAAGAAGACAAAAAGTTTGCTTTAGCGCTTTTTAAAAACGAAATTATAAATTCTGAATTTTTACATAATTACATAGAAGACAAGAGTATTTATTGGCTGGATGATATCGATTTATGTTGTTCTATGGCATTAAAAACTTTAAAAACAGCAGTTCCAGATAAAGAAATTTCAATTTTATCCCTTTACAAAGAAGATGATGATGAAAAAGAGTTTATTTTAAATTTGTGCCGCAATACAATTGAAATGGACGTCGAAAATGAGAAGCTAATTGAGACTTTAGCCGTAAATTGGGAGGTGGATCGTATTGCTAAAATGGATGTCTTATTGCTTAAAATGGCACTTGTAGAATTGCAAACATGTTCGAGTATTCCTACAAAAGTTACTATGAATGAATACATTGAGATTTCAAAATTTTACAGTACTCCAAAGAGTAATTTGTTTATAAATGGGATTTTAGATAAGGCAATTTCACAGTTAACAAAGGAAAAAAAGATTAAAAAAATAGGTAGGGGTTTAGTAAGTTAAAAAACAAGAAATGCAGAAAATAATTTTTTATACGCTTTTAAATTTAAGTCTTGTATTCTTTGGTTGTTCGGAGAATAAACCACTTGAAGTAGGGCAGAAAACAACAATGGAAATCGATTCTGTTTTTAACGCTGGAACAGTTGTGAAAGGAGAAATTATACATGCAACATTTAAAGTTCGAAATACAGGAGATTATCCTTTGGTTTTTGGTGAAGTAAGAGCTTCTTGTGGCTGTACGGTTCCTAGTAAACCACAAAAACCAATTCAGCCAGGAGAAACAAGTCAAATTACAGCAGAAGTGAATACAGCAAATTTGACTTCTAAGCAAATTATTAAATCAGTAACAACAATGTCGAATACTGAGCCTAATATTCATCTATTAGAAATTAAAGCAAAAATAAAATAATAGTATAAACAATTAAATAAAGTAAGTTATGAGTGGTCAAGGAATGCAAAGTTTATTAATGTTAGGTCTAATGGTCTTAATTTTTTATTTTTTTATGATTCGTCCTCAAATGAAGAAGCAGAAAGAGTTGAAGAATTTTAGAGAGAATTTAAAAGCGGGTGATAAAGTTGTTACAATTGGTGGTATTCATGGAAAAATACTTGATGTTTCTGATACGACAGTTTTGGTTCAAGCAGAAGGCACAAAACTTCGTTTTGACAAATCGGCAATTGCTCAAAGTTCCGAAGATCAAATTATGATGAAGTAAAATTGAATTTATTCACCTGATTTTAAAGCAAAGATACAAACCATGAAAATAATCAGTCCAAAAAATAAATCTATCCTCAAAAAAGGACTTGTTTTAGCATCAATCCTTCTTTCTTTTTCTTGTTTCTCTCAGCAAACAATAAATGGAACCATCGTGCATGATGGAATCGTACGTTCATATAAATTATATATCCCTTCAATTTATAGTGGAAATACGGTTGTTCCATTACTTTTTAATTTTCATGGGTATACCAGTAATTCAAATGAACAAATGTTTTATGGGGATTTTAGAAATATCGCTGATACGGCTAATTTTCTTGTGGTTCATCCTCAAGGGACTTTAGACAATACCAATACTACACATTTTAATGTCGGGTGGGGCGGGAGTACGGTTGATGACGTAGGTTTCACAGAAGCATTAATAGATTCTTTATCAGCTGCTTATTCGGTTGACCAAAACAGGATTTATGCAGTTGGAATGTCAAATGGTGGATTTATGAGTTTTCAACTTGCCTGTGATTTGAGTGCTAAAATAGCGGCCATTTGTTCTGTTACAGGTTCAATGACGCCTTCCACATTGGGTAATTGTAATGCTTCGCATCCTATGCCGATTATTCAAATCCACGGAACAACTGATGCAACTGTTCCTTATAATGGCTCAGCAGGGTGGACAGCATCCATTACAAATGTCTTAAACCATTGGGCCACATTTAATAATTGTTCTTCAGTTCCAACTATTGTTAATGTGCCTAATACGAATACAATAGACGGAAGCACCGTTGAGAAATACACCTACGAAAACGGAGATAACTGTAGCGAGGTGGTTCATTTCAAAGTTACTAATGGTCAACATACGTGGCCAGGAAGTATTTTTAATTTTGCAGGAACCAACTATGACATCAATGCTTCAGTGGAGATTTGGAATTTTCTTTCTAGGTATGATATTTTTGGATTAATCTCTTGTAATCCAGCAAATATTGATGAGCAGTTTGGAATCGTAGATTTTCAAGTATTTCCAAATCCATGTAGTGAATCTATACATGTTGATTTAAACATAGCTGAATCATCTTTGTATGAAATCTATTCTCTGTATGGACAACTTTTAAAATCTGGATCTATTTCTCTAAACAGTAATGTAATAGATATTTCTGATTTTCAACCGCAAGGATACCTTCTTAAGATAGGAGGAAGATACCAACGCTTTATTAAACTTTAACATAATCGTTACTATAGTAATGCATTTCTTCTTAAGATAGGAGGCAGATACCAACGCTTTATTAAACTTTAACCTAATCGTTACTATAGTAATGCATTTCATTACTTTGTTTATCTATTTAACATAATATTAATTATAGAACAATATTGTGTATCTGAATTTGGAACATTACATCTGGTGAATTGTTTTAATTTTGTTCACTACAAGTAATGGTTACAGACAATCAAAGTTTACAAGAATTAGATTTCCAAAAAGTAATTTCACAATTGGCCAGCTATGCTATTTGTAAAAGCGCGCAAAATAAAATATTCACGCTTCAACCTTCAGGAAAATACAATGAGGTTTTAGAAGCGCTTGAAACAGTTCAGGAAAAATTATACATCAAGAATAAAGGATTAGTTTTTCCAGCGCTTGAATTTGAAGAATTAATAAATGAATTAAAAATTCTTCCGATTGAAAACTCTGTTCTATCTGCCGAAGGTGTTCAGCGCATTCTCTTAGCTAGCAATATGGTAAATGCTATTCTTCAATTTTTAGAGAAAAATCCAAGATTTATTCATGTATCAAGGCTCTTTAAGTCCTGTTATTACTCATTAGAACTCATTCAGCCGATTCAAAAAATATTTGATAAAACAGGTAAAATTAAGGATGATGCATCTCCCTATTTATTAAAAATTAGAATTTCCATTAAAACTATACGCAATCAAATTAATAGAAATTTTGATAGAGAAATGCGTCGTTTTCTAAAGTCAGGATATTTAGGGGAAACTTCTGAAAGTTTTATTCAAGAACGCCGTGTTCTAAGTGTTCAGTCATCTTATAAAAGAAGCGTCTCCGGTGCGATATTAGGATCTAGTAAAACTGGAAATCTTACCTATATTGAACCGCAGGCTAATGTCCCTTTAAATCATGAAATTGAGGCCTTACAAGACGATGAACAAAAGGAAATTCGCAGAATTTTATGGACTTTAACCCAAGAATTGAGAGTATTTTTTCCGCTTATCAAAGCCTATCAACAGTCACTTGTATCGTTAGATATTGTTAATGCCAAAGTTAAACTGGCTGAATCTATGGATGCTTGTTTGCCCAAAATGCAGAAAAATCCACTGATGAATTGGAATTCGGCCTTCCACCCTATTCTTCGCGATAAAAATAAGTTGAATGGAAAAACTACAGTTCCTCAATCTATAAATCTCAATCCTGAGGCATGTGTATTGGTTATTTCTGGACCAAATGCTGGTGGAAAAAGCCTTACCTTGAAAACGTGTGGCTTACTTCAATGTATGCTTCAATCTGGTTTGCTAATTCCCGTGGAACCAACTAGTAAAGCCTGTGTTTTTAGTCAAATTTATACAGATATTGGAGACAATCAATCTATTGATAATGAATTAAGTACATACTCTTACCGCTTAAAAAGGATGAACTTCTTTTTAAGTCAAGCTGACGGCCATACACTTTTATTATTAGATGAATTTGGAAGTGGCTCAGATCCTGAATTAGGAAGTGCTTTGGCAGAGGTTTTCTTTGAGGATTTGGTGAAAACTACTGCTTTTGTGATTTTAACGACTCATTACTCTTCAATAAAAAGAAAAGTAACTGAATGTCCAAGCGCTATAAATGGTTCTATGCGCTTTGATGAGTCAAATTGGCTTCCATTATTTGAACTGCAAATTGGTCAGCCTGGAAGTTCATTTACTTTTGAAGTAGCCAAATCGAATGGAATTCCAAGTTCTTGGATTGACAGAGCAAAAAATTTACTTTCTCAAGAAACATTGAGATTTAATCAAATTTTAGTTGACTTGCAGCAAGAAAAGAATAAGCTCCAATTAAAAATGGAGGAAACACTATTACTAAAGAATAATTTGGAGGAACAACTCTCTAATTCATCGGGTGCTGAAGAAAATTTTGCTTATAAAACCAAACAACTTAGAATGCAAATTGAGGAACAAGCTAAACTGATTCAGCTGGGTTCTAAATTACAAAAGTGGATGGTTGTTTTCAATGCCAACGCAAAAAGAAAGGATATTCATGCCACTTTATTTGAAGAGTTTAAAACGTATCTTTTAAAAGAACGTGCTAAACGCAGTCAAAGCCCTAAAAAAGCACCACAAATAACATCTAAATCTTCTAATAAAGCTACAAATCCAAAGGCTCAAACGTGGACTTGGGTTCAAGGTGATAAGGTGCGCATTTCCGGAATTCGTGATAGCGGAATTGTACAATCTGTAAAAGGCGACACAGCTACTGTTTCCGTTCGCGCTTTGATTTTAAAAATCCCACTATTTAAATTATCACCTCTTTTGGAATAAGAAAATTGATTTCAAAGGATTTCAACAATCTTTAGATTCATTGAACTCGAAGTCATAAATATCATACTTCAACACAATTATACTTTTTGGTTTCATAAAAATAGTATTCTAATTGTAAAGGGAGTTTGGAGGCTTGAACAAGCCCTATTAAACTTTAAAAATGTGCAGAACGTTGTAATAAAAACTAGCCTCTTTTTAAGTTTGTATAATTTATGCACGCTCGTTTTACATTCGGCCGGGTAGGAACCTTTAACAATCCTCTTTATATCTTTAGCACAAGCTGACTATATAGCCAACTGGTGTCTCGTTCGAGTTGAGTTTCCAGAAACCATCTAACATTGAATTTTATTAATACATTTGCACCTATGAAAACCAAAGCACAATCACCCGTAATACCCACCATTTTTGCTGGCCTATATTTACTTGTTCATTTCATTCCAGATTTAGGCGCGTCTGACGTAATGGGACCTCAATGGTTATTCACAAGCTGTATAGACTTTGGAAGCAGTTCATGGTATTTTCAAGTATAAGTTTACCATCGTATTTACTTTTTTAGTGGCTTGGGCTGCCATCTCCTACTTCTATGCCATTAACCCCATCGAAACACTCGTTACAGGTTCCAGATTAGTAACCACTTACCTCGTTTTTATTGTACTCTCTATTTTATTTTACAAACAACCGCTACCTGTATTATTAACGGGTATTTCGGTTATCATGGCTTTTGTGCTACTATACGATTCGCTCGTGTTGTTAAATACCTTTTTGAGTAACCTCACAACCATGGGCCTCGATGAAAACATATTAGCATTAAGGGGCAACCACGGCAATAAAAACGTGATGGCAGCAAGCCTACTCATAAAATTTCCATTTGTACTCTGGCTAATCATTAATAATAAATTACTAGGTAAACTACTCGCAGCATTTGTCCTTGTGATGGGTGTAACAGGGCTACTCATTTTAAATACCAGGTCTACCTATGTTGGACTTATTATTATAGCAATCATTTTTATAGCTACTACCCTATACTTTAAGAGCAAAGAAAATAAGAAAACGATCCTTTCACAAATTGCATGTCTAATAATACCCATTGTTATCGGCTATTTTATTGCCAATCTATTTTTAGATACAGCCGTTCAAATGCAAGACACACAAGGTTTGTACGGTTCGATTACCAAAAGAATTGGAGACATTACGCTAGCTAGTGAAGAAAACAGTAGGCTTCGTTTATGGGAAAACGCCATCGACTACTCTATTAAACATCCGCTCATTGGTTGTGGTTATGGCAATTGGAAACTAGCTTCTATTCCGTACGAAATATTTCATACCACAGAGCTTTTTGTGCCCTACCATGCACACAACGATTTTTTTGAAATGTTTGCAGACCTTGGTGTGCTCGGCGGCATTAGCTTTGCATTCTTATTTTTACTGGTACCCATCATTACATTTAGTATTTGGAAAAATAAGTCTTTTCATCATTTGCATTTAGCGGCTACCATTTTATTGATGGCAGTTACTTGTTATGCAGTGGATGCCTTTTTAAATTTCCCTGCCGATCGGACCGCTATGCAATCGATACTGGCCATTGCAGCGGCATTAATTTTTATTCCACTTAGCTACCAACAAGAAAACACAAAACTTCGCACATCATTCATGGGTGTATTTTTTAGCATAGCGCTTCTAGCCATTATCCCTTCTATTTACGTTCATAAACTCACGTATGATTCTTTAAAGATTCAAAAGTTTGTAATGGGCGAAGTAAACGCAGATATTGTAATGAAAACAGAAGACGTAGAAAAATTACCGGCAATTCCTGATATGTCTTCTTCTACCCTTCCTTTAAAAGCCATGATAGCGCGCTATTATATTAGAGACAAAAAATACGATGAAGCCCTAGCCTTGTTAAAAGAGAGCGATAACGTAAACCCTCACCTCTATTACAACGACTTTTTAAGATCCTTTATTTACTTAGAAAATAATAATTTTGACAGCGCATTAATTAGTAGCAAAAAAGCTTTTTACAACTGGCCCAATGCCACCAGCTATTATAAGAATTTAATTGTTGCAGCATCAAAAAAGAAAGACAGCACCGAAATTAAAAAAGCATTTAACTTTATTGTAGATCATTTTAATACGCCATTTACATGGAACAACTATTTATTGGGCATGTATGAAGTGAAAGGAAAAGCTGACGCTAACCTCAATCTTATGCTAGATAGCGCCATTAAATTATTCCCAAATGATGGCGCAACTTTTACCCAAACAAAAGCGCTCTTTAATAGATCCGCAGTTGATGCCAACAATAAAACGGTCAATGATTATACGGCTGAGGGCCTTAAAGCCTTTCAACAAGCACAGTATGTTAAGGCAGCCAACCTTTACATGAAAGCCGCAAACATTGACCCTACCAACTATACCCACGCCGAAAATGTAGGGATTTGTTTGTATACCGCTCAAAAATACCAAGATGCTATTTCTTACTTTAACAAATCCATTGCTGTTGGCACTTCTAGCACCGGAAAATCTGAATATTATTTAGGCTTGAGCTATTTATCAACTGGTAAAAAAACAGAAGCATGTAATGCATTACAACTTGCTAACAATAAAAAATATCCAGACGCAGCGGCTTCTATAAAAAGTAATTGCCAGTTAAATAAATAAAAATATTGGACATAAATATGGCTGCTTACCACTAACTAGAACTGTCATTTCAGGTGCAGTAAGGTTTAGTAAATGTGATTTATCGAGTAACATTTCTTCAAAAGAAATAAGCGTTTAAGCATAATGAATTTACCGAAACCATCTGCACTTAGCTCTAATAAACCAAAAGAGGCAACATCTGTTTGCGTATTTGTAGCATCAGTTCTACCATGTGTAAATGAAAGAGGAACAATGCATTGACCATTTTTAGAAGCCTTTTCTACTCGAGTATCACCAGCTAGTAAAATTAAACCTGCAATAGAAACTTATTTGCCTTCAGTTGGAGCAGCATTAAACCCTTATTAAATACTAATAACTTAATCTAATACTTTAGATAATTGTGCAGGATTATTTACCACCCAATATTTTTGAGGCGCTAAACGAATTCTTACTTCATTGGCACCACCTCTTTTATCTGCTCCACTGAAAGTTGATGCAGAAGCCCAAGCTTTAGAAACTAATTTAGAAACTGTTAAGCCTGAAGACAATACTGATGCTTTTAACTGCTCAATATCTGCAACGTCAATAAGTGTATGATTAAGAACTGGACTGGGTCTTACCAAATTAAACTTTTTAACCCTTAAAACGAGCACAAGGGCCCATGTTACGGTTTGTTAATTTAAACCAAGTTCTTGCAAACGCATCCGCAAACAGATCTGGATTTCAACATTCTTTAGATTCAGTGAACTTGAAGTCATAAGCTCATTTTTTAGCTTAAATATAATTCGTAATTTTGCGCTCACAAAAAAAAAATAAATTAATAAAATGAGTACAGCTTTAGGAAATCATATTTTGGTGGAATTTATGAATTGTGATCCACACATCATGAACGATGTGAGCGCAATTGAAAGAGACATGGTTGCGGCAGCACAAAAAGCCGGCGCTACTGTTATAAATTCTACATTTCACCATTTTTCGCCCTATGGTGTTTCTGGCGTTGTAGTTATTCAAGAAAGTCACCTAGCAATTCATACTTGGCCAGAATACGGCTATGCTGCGGTTGATTTATTTACGTGTGGAGAAATGAACGCATGGATTTCATTTGATCATTTAAAAGAATGCTTTGGAGCAAAATCTTATTCTGCATTGGAATTAAAGCGCGGATCTGTTAATTTATTGCAAAGAAATGACTTCGATATTACCAGCATGCGTCAAAAAGCTGCAGAATGGAAAAATCCTGATTTTTATACGCGAAATGTTTGGTTTACAGATAAAGACGAAGAACAAGCGCTTTCACTTCGCTTTACTGGTGATGTTTTATTTGATGTGCAATCTCCATTTCAGCGTGTTAGAATTCTAGAATCCTATAAATACGGCAAAATGCTGGCTTTAGACGATATGGTGATGACAACGGAAAAAGATGAATTCCATTACCATGAAATGATTTCACATCCTGCGCTATTCTCACTTCCAAGTGCCAAAAATGTGCTAATTATTGGAGGCGGTGATGGTGGAACAGCAAGAGAAGTGCTGCGACACAAAAATATAGAACAAGTTACAATGGTTGAAATTGACGGCGAGGTAATTGAAGCATGTAAAATTCATTTGCCAAAAATCGCTGCAGAATTTAATAATCCAAAATTAACTTTGCTTGTAGATGATGGAATTGAATTTCTAAAGAATGCTACTCCAAATTCTTATGATATTATTATTGTTGATGGCTCTGATCCAGTTGGTCCAGCGGAAGGTTTATTTTCTGTGGAATTTTACACAAACTGTTATGCTGCTTTAAAAAACGACGGAATTTTAGTCGCTCAAGGAGAATCTCCAAAATTTAATGAGAAAGCATTTGTTGAATTAAATCAAACCTTACAATCTATTTTTGGTCTTGATAAGGCCCCTATCTCCTTGTTTTTTGTCCCTACCTACCCTACAGGAATGTGGAGTTTTCAGTATGGCATTAAAGGTGATATTACTTTAAAAGAAGTAAAAAACAAGACTGAAATACAAGAATTTGTCTCAAAAGAAGGCCTCCGGTATTACAACGAAGACATTCATGCCAATACATTTGCACTTCCCAACTTTGTGAAAGAATTAGTGCGCAAGAAGTAATAATACGAATCTACTAAGCTAAACTACTTATGAAAATTACAGCAAATTCAGTTGTTTCCTTAAAATACAAACTTTCAGATCAAGAAACCGGAGAACAAATTGAAGAAACGACAAATGAAAATCCACTTGTATTTTTATACGGAGTTGGTGGAATGTTACCAGATTTTGAGTTAAATATTGAAGGAAAAACAAGTGGTGATCTTTTTGATTTCCACATTCCTGCAGCACTGGCTTATGGTGAACACGATGCGCAACACATTGCAATGATTCCCACAACTATTTTTCATGATGAAAAAGGGATTTTTGATACTGAAATGTTCAAACTTGGAGCGCTTGTTCCTATGAGTGACAATGAAGGAAATCAGTTGCGTGGTAGAATAATCGAAGTGGATGATCAAAATGTAAAAATGGATTTCAATCACCCGCTTGCAGGAACTGCTTTACATTTTTCAGGTGAAATTATTTCCGTTCGTGCAGCAAATGAAGATGAAATAGCACACGGACACGTGCACGGAGAACATGGACACCACCATTAAATAAATTAGAATAAAAAGAAGGCTAATAATTTTTAGCTTTTATTTCAAATTTTTAAAATAATTTTTTATATTTGCACTCTCAATTTTTGAGGGAAATTCCTCCTTAGCTCAGCCGGTTAGAGCATCTGACTGTTAATCAGAGGGTCCTTGGTTCGAGTCCAAGAGGAGGAGCGAAAATAGAAAGCCAGCTTAAGGTTGGCTTTTTTGTTTATATGACTTTTTACATTTATATTCTTTATTCCAATGGTATTGACCGCTATTATGTTAGTGACTCACAAAATCCATGGATTCGTTTAGAACAACATCTTTTAAATTCATCAGATAAATATACTGGTAAGACTAAAGATTGGATGTTAAAAGCTGTGTTTGAAGTTGCTAAAACCGAAGGTGAGGCATTGAGAATTGAACGGTTTATTAAAAAACAATAATCTAGGAAACTTATCCTGTAGTCTTTAGACTGACTGCAAACAGAAAACAAGCTTGTATAATGGCTTTATAAGTTGGATTACTTCCCGAAGGAAGATCTCACATCCTTAAGCTAAGTCTATTGATTTAATCAATCCCACTACTCCATTTCTTATGCTTATTTCTCTTCATTTTCAAGGTTACGCAACACTTCTTCCCATTTTTGTTGGAGCAGAGCTTTGTTGGGTAGTTTGGTTTTGTAATCTGCAACCAAAGTTGGAGAAAGACTTCTGTTTAAAGCATATTCTACCACCGTATCATCTTTTCCCTTACATAAAAGTATACCTATACTCGGGTTTTCATGCTCTTTTTTAATGTCTTTATCCAATGCTTCTAAATAGAAATTGAGTTGTCCTAAATGCTCAGGTTTAAACCGTTCATTTTTCAACTCAATGGCTACCATACAGTTTAGACTTCTATTGTAGAACATTAAATCTATTGCAAAATCTTGGTTGCCTACTTGTAATGGGTATTCTTCACCCATAAAGGCAAAATCTCTACCAAATTCCAGTAAAAACTTGGTTATGTTGCGGGCTATTGCTTTCTGTAAATCCTTTTCTTGGTGTTCCTCTGGTAGGTGCAATAACTCAAAAACATAGGTATCTTTAAATGTGTTGCTTACATCTTGTGGCAATTCTCTCGACAGTGGTGAGAGTTTTGCATCTGCTAACATAACCCTCTCATAATAAGAGCTATTTATTTGTCTTTCAAGTTCTCTTACAGACCAATTTTCTTTGATAGACATCCTTAAGTAAAACTCCTGTTCTTGTTCATTTGCAAGAGGTAGAATTAATCTATTATGTGACCAACTTAATTCTCGCGACAGTGTGGCGAGTTTTTCATTGTTGCTATAAGTTTCATAAAACTGCTTCATCCTCCAGATGTTCTGAGCAGAAAATCCAATTATATTAGGTTCTGATAATTGAATAAAGTCAGCTAATTCTTTCACAACAGATTTACCCCAAGCTTTTGAAATAACTTGTTTGCTAACATATTCTCCAACATGCCAATACAAGGTAACTAGCTCTTTATTTACAGCTTGGTAAGCTCTGGACTTTGCAGAAGCAATGAGGGAAGTAATTTCTGTAAACTGTTTTTGTAACTCCATCTGTTTTATTTCAATAAGTTTTCAAAATTGATACTACTGGAGGTTAAAAGGACTCTCATATCTTATCTATTTGTGATTTTATTTCTCTAGTTATCATTTAAGGACTTTGATTTAAACAAATATACCTAATTAATTAAAGAAAAAAACCCTGTGAAAACAGTGGTGATTTTGGTAAATCAGTTATAAATAATAACTTAGCGGCATAGCTTAACTCGCTCTCCGAAAATCACGGGCAAGTCCAAACTATCATTAATGAAATGGGTTAGTTTCTCTGTTCGCTTACTCAATGATACCTTGTTCAGTGATTCTCCGACAAACATTGAAACAATAGATGCTAAGAAAATTAATATTTATCCTAATCCTACAAATGGTGATTTCACTATTACAGGTTTGGAATTAGTAGGTACAGTTTCTTCCTTAACTCTTACCGATATGAATGGTAAAGTAGTAAAAGTTTTAGATACAAAAGCTACTAAATTTAGTATGGCTTCAATAAAACCAGGTGTTTATTTCTTGAATATAATATCAGGGAATAAACAAGAAGTTCTAAAGATTGTGAAGGAATAAAAAATTAATTTTATACAAGAGCATCCTTATGAGGTGCTTTTTTTTGTATTTTTCCCTCTCAAAACTCCTCCATAAACTATCCTCCCTTGTGGTTTAACTTTTTACTTTATATTTGTTAAAAAAACTTTGAAAAAACTACTGTTTATTTTACTCCTTTTACCAATATTTGGCTTTGGGCAAATTGTAATTATACCTGATTCTAGCTTTAAAGCATATTTAGTTGGAAATAAAGCTATAAATACCAATAGAGATAAAGAAATTCAAATTAGTGAAGCAAGTGCCTTTAATGATACTATTGATTGTAGAGATATGAGTATTTCTAATTTAAAAGGTATAGAAGCCTTTACTACTTTAACTTATTTGGATTGCAAAGGTAATCAACTCACTAGCTTAGATGTAAGTAAAAATACTGCTTTAACTGTTTTGGATTGTAGTTACAATCCACTCACAAGCTTGGATGTAAGTAAAAATAGTGCTTTATACTCTTTGTCGTGTTATGCTAATCAACTCATCAGCTTGAATATAAGTGGTGCATCTGCTTTATCTTGGTTGAATTGTGGGGGGAATCAACTTACCAGTTTGGATTTAAGTAAAAATAGTGCTTTAACTGAATTGGGTTGTTTTAATAATCAATTCAGTAGCCTTGATTTAAGTAAAAATACTTCTTTAACTTGGTTGAATTGTGGTAAAAATCAACTTAGCAGCTTGGATCTAAGTAAAAATACTTCCTTAACATATTTGGATTGTGGCGAAAATAAATTTGATTGTACTGCTTTAAAAAGCAAATATGGCATTACAGACCCAACTGGAGAATAGTCCTTTTTTGTATTTTTCCCTCTCATAACTCCTCCATAAACTACTCCCACTAACTTAGGAGAGCATCCTTAGGGATGCTTTTTTTTGTGCAGTTCTAATGGAGTTTAAATCTCTTTTCAAGCGGCATTCTTTCGTTTTACACCGACAAAAAACATTGAAAATGTAATCATTAATAATACATGTGCAATGTCTAGATCATTAAAGTATCTATGAAAGGAATATTTTGTTGCGTGCACAATTCCCGTTAGAAATAAGACCACTATTCCATAAGCAATCCATAAATACGTTTTGTCATTTTTTGCATACATAAAATGAATTATCATTACAGGAATTAATGCAAGTGCAGAATAGATCGTTACGACCTTATAATCCTTAAAAATAAAAATAGCAAGAATAAAAATAGCTAATTGTATAGAGGTAATTCGTATTGCTGTTTTTGTGTGCGCGGAAAACGCTAAAGCCGTTGCTATTGTTGCACGCTGAGTAAAATAGGCTGAGCTAATATTTAGAACTTGCAATGGTAAATATATTGACATATAGAGAAGTCCATCTTTAGACGGAAAAAAAGCATGCGTGAATATTCCTAAAAAACTTCCAATGCTAGTTGCTAAAAAAAAATAACTCCAAAAAAAATCGCCTTCTTTTTTAGATTTTTGTCTATGGATTATTAAGAAGAAAATTAAACTCATACACGAAAGTATAATGTTGGTAAAAACAGTTGCAGGCTCGTGTATAATTACATTTCCCAGTTGTATGTAAGTGTCTGGTCGAATCATATTTTAAAATTACTCCGATAAAAGTAAAAATTAAAATAGCAAACACAATCAAATATGGATTTTAATAACATCATTAATGTTCGTGGTATAGCGTGGAGAGAGCATTTCTTGCTTCATTTTCCAAACTCTTTTCAAATCTTGACTTGCCAGTTTTACCTTTTGCCTACCAAATGCTGCATTTAATTGATCCATGACTTTCATTAGGATAGTATGTTTTGGGTTGCTATTTTCAAATAAAGACAATTGCAGCTGCTCTTCTGGCTTGAAATCCATAATAATTACGCCAGCTTTTTTATAGCTTATTCCTTCTTTGAAGATTATTTTTAATCCCTCACAGGCAAACTTGGAAATTTCTATACTAGAATTTGTAGGGAAAGGCAGTTTTAGAGTAACGCTTTTTCGATACTGCTCTAAATCTTGCCGGTGAAAATTTGTCTGAATAAATACGATTAATGAGGTGCAAGATGATTTTTGAGCTCTTAATTTTTCCGCACATAAAACTGAAAATGTGATTATGCGTTCTTCTACTTCAGCATACTTAGTAATATTTCTTTCAAATGAGCGCGTAGTAGCAATATTCTTTTTGATTTGTATGTCTTCGATTCCCAATGTAGGAATTCCCTCTAGATCTCTTTTTAATCTTAAACCAACAATAGACATGTTTTTCGCAACCCATTTATCGTTCATCTGCGTAAAGTCATAAGCCGTTTTTACTCCTAAATTCTTCAATCTAAAAGAATGCCTTCTTCCGATACCCCAAACATCTTCAACTTGCAGCCATTTTAGAGCTTTTATTCTTTGTTCTTCATTTTCGATGTAATAGCAGTTTTCTGTTTGATTAGGGTATTTTTTAGCAATTCTATTTGCTACTTTAGCAAGCGCCTTCGTTGGAGCAATACCAATGCTTATTGGAATACCTGTACTACTTACTACGCTCTTATAAATTGCTGCACCAAATTCCTTTAAATTAGACAATTGGAAACCCGATAATTTGAGGAATGCTTCATCTATGCTATACACTTCGCACTCAGGACTAAATTCATGCAAGATCGACATAACCCGATTACTCATATCACCATACAATGCAAAGTTTGCAGAAAAGACAGAAACCCGATTTTCTATAAAGAATTTCTCGTACTCAAATGCTGCGGCTCCCATTGGAATTCCAAGTTGCTTTGCCTCATTACTTCTCGCGATAACACAGCCATCGTTGTTGGATAAAACGACAATTGGCTTCCCGATAAGCTTGGGCATAAATAAACGCTCGCAGGAAGCATAAAAATTATTGCAATCTATCAGCGCGTACATTTGAAATTTTTTATGGCATGGATTACAACTCCCCAAATGGAAAATTCATTGTCTTTGGTAACTTTTATCGTTTTATATGCATCATTCTCAGGATGCAACAAGCAGTATTCCTTTTCAAGTTGAATTCTTTTTAGCGTAAATTCTCCGTCCAAGACACACACAACAATGTCATTACTTGAAGGTGTTAAACTCTTGTCGATAATGATGTAATCGCCATCTGAAATTCCAATTTTCATCATAGAATTTCCTGCTACCTGACCTAAAAATGTTGCTGAAACATTCTTTATAAGGATTTTATTTAAGTCAATTCCCTTGTCCATAAAATCCAATGCTGGAGAAGGAAACCCTGCACTTATCGGCGAAAAAATAAAGGGCATCTGCATTGATTGCTCTTCCACACGACCTTTTATTCTTACAAATAATGGACTAGATGAATTGTCGTGCGGCATAAAACTTGTTTTGATTATTTATTACGCAAATATATGATTAATATTCAATCAAAATAAATCTATTTTAGTTTAACTTAAAAGATCGTTTAGACTTCTCTTCCTTTTATGGCTTAAGGTATCAGGTAACACGTTCTGTAAACTAATCTAAAGGATTCTACTCATTAAAGTTTTATGTAACTTTACAAGATGATTTCTGCTCCTCTTGCTGAACGTATGCGACCAAAAACCTTAGATGAATACATCGGGCAGGAGCATATTTTATCAGCTGATGCATCCTTACGACGCGCATTGGATTCAGGAATGATTCCCTCAATGATTTTATGGGGGCCTCCAGGTGTCGGAAAAACCACATTAGCACATTTGATAGCCAAGCACCTCAATCGTCCATTTCACACTCTGTCAGCTATCTCATCTGGCGTCAAAGATGTACGAGAGATTATTTCCAATATTGATAAAGGCGGACTTTTTCAAGCGAAAGGAACAATTTTATTCATCGATGAAATCCATCGCTTTTCCAAAGCACAGCAAGATTCATTGCTTGGAGCTGTAGAAAAGGGTACGCTTACTTTAATTGGTGCAACTACAGAAAATCCATCCTTTGAGGTGATCTCCGCCTTACTCTCTCGCTGCCAAGTCTATAGTTTGGTGGAACATACAAAAAGTGATTTGTTAGCAATTCTCGAGAAAGCTATTCAACAAGATTCAGCTTTTTCATCAAAAAAGATTCATTTAGTTGAAACTTCTGCGCTTCTTCGTATTTCAGGTGGAGACGCCAGAAGATTACTTAATATTTTTGAAATTATTATCGGAACATTTCAAGATCAGCAAGATATTGAAATAACAAACGATCTTGTCATGAAAAATGCACAGCAAAGCTTGGCGCGTTATGATAAAGATGGAGAGCAGCATTACGACATTGTTTCTGCTTTGATTAAGTCAATTCGTGGAAGTGACCCAAATGCTGCAATATATTGGCTTGCTCGAATGATTAAAGGAGGTGAAGACCCTAAATTTATTGCTCGCCGTTTGCTTATTTCTGCTTCGGAAGACATTGGACTTGCAAATCCAAATGGACTTTTAATGGCGAATGCGTGTTTTCAGGCGGTAGAATCTATCGGATGGCCAGAAGCAAGAATAGTTTTGGCGCAATGTACCATGTATTTAGCGGCTTCTCCAAAAGGAAATGCGGCGTATATGGCGCTCAATAAAGCGCAGCAAGCAGTTCAAGAAACTGGAAATCTTGGTGTCCCCCTGCCCTTGAGGAATGCTCCAACAGCGCTTATGAAAGAATTGAATTACGGTAAGGATTACCTTTATAGCCATGATTTCCCTGATAATTTTGTAGCGCAAGAATTTTTACCTGAAGAATTAAAAGGAATGAATTTTTTTAATGCTGGATCAAATGCCAAGGAGCAAGAAATAGCAAAAACAATTCAAGCTCTTTGGAATAATAAATATGAAAACTAATGGCACGCCTGTTCTATTTTTTATTTGTCGCTCCTCTTTCTCACTTGCCTTTATGCATACTTTATCGCATAAGCGACCTATTTTACATTCTATTAATAACGATTATTCCTTATCGAAAAAAAGTAATTGAAGAAAATATCCTTCGTTCTTTCCCTGAACTAGCTAAATCTGAAAGAACGAAACTTAAACGCGATTTTTATAGGCATTTTGCGGATATTCTTATTGAAGGCATAAAAAATTTAAGTATCTCAAAAGTAGAACTTGAAAAACGTATGATTCTTCAGAATCCTGAAATAATGAAGGATTTATTCGAGAAAAACAAAAACGTAATACTTGTTTCTGGACATTTCAATAATTGGGAATGGCTTATTACTGCTCAAAGTTTTTTGATTCCTCACAAAGCCTTTGGAATTGGAATGCCACTTACAAATCAATTTTGGGATAAAAAATTAATGGAACGAAGATCCAGATTTGGAATGAGCGTAATTCATTCTAAAAACTATAAATCTGAATTGATGAATTACACTCAAAAACCTTTTGCTGTACTAACTTTATCCGATCAAGCACCGGGAGATTCAATAAAGAGCTATTGGACTGATTTCCTAAATCAAAAAACTCCTGTTTTATTTGGAACTGAATTTATGGCTAATGAATTTGATTTAGCAGTTGTTTACTTTACAATCCACAAAGTAAAAAGAGGATATTATTCACTTGAACTAAAACTTTTATCAGATAAACCTAAAACATTATATTACGGATATTTAACGAGTGCTTACACTACTCTTTTAGAGAAAGATATTCTACTTAATCCAAGTCATTGGCTGTGGTCACACAAGCGTTGGAAACGAGAAATTCCAGGGAATTTAGAAATCTTAAAAGAACAGCAAAAAGAGCAATTCGACAAACGATTCCGTTCTCATGCTAAATAACAAGATGAAGCTACTACTTTTTTCACTTCTCTTTCCTTTTTTACTCATCTCACAAGAATTTGAGCTAATTCAGTATTCAAAAGATCCGATTCATTCTCGTTCACTAACTATTTACAACAAACAGCTTTTTATAGGAACAAACAATGGTCAGTTATTCGTATTTCCATTAAACGATTCAAGTTTAGCAAAACCTTACTTCCTGAATCGCTTGTTTCCTGAAATTCGTGATATTAATTGCGATAAAAATGGCATTGTCTTAATGCAAACTGGAGACTTCGCCTCATTGATTAAAATTGACAGTAATGGAGTTTTAAAGCAAGAACCCTATTATACTTCTTCTGATTCTAACAAAACACTTTTTCTCGATGGAATGGATTTTGAAAATAACTTAGGCTTTCTAATGGGAGATCCATTTGATGGTTTTTTCTCCTTGTTTTATTCTGAGGACAATGGATTAAGTTGGAAATCCTGTTTAACAAAAATTCCTGCAATTGATGGAGAAGCTGCTTTTGCTGCAAGTGGAACCACTGTAAAAATTAGTAATGGAGATTTTATTTTTGTAAGTGGAGGCAAACAATCTCGCTTTTTTAAAAGTTCAGATAAGGGTATTTCCTGGACGATAAGTCCCCTGCCCTTTCCATCTTCAGAATCTTCTGGTCCATATTCACTTGCTTTGATTGACGGTAAAAATGGAATTGTTGTTGGCGGCGATTACACACAGCCAAACGACAAACAAAATACTAGTTTTTATACTAAAAATGGTGGAAAAACATGGAAGAAACCCAAACAAGAAGCAAATGGTTATCGTTCTTGCGTTTATTATTACAGAGGAATAACTTATTGCTGTGGGACAAATGGTATAGATTACTCGAAAGATAATGGTAAAACTTGGAATAAACTTGCCACGAACAATTGTTTTGCAATTGTTGCGCAAGATGACATTATTTATTTCTCAAGCGTAAATGGAAGTATTTTAAAAATGAAAGCGATAAAGAAGTAAAAAACTTATTTTATTATTAAAATCTGATTTATTTGAATCGTTGTAGTTGTTAATTTATTTAAAAGTTGAATTTCTTCTACCGTAGTAGCATGTTTCTTTGCTATTTGATATAAAGTATCTCCCTTTTTTACCACATATGTCAGAGTATTATCGGTTTTAATAATTAAAGATGAGGGATTTAACTCTTCATCAAAATCTTCATTAGCGTTTGATTCTATAGTTTTATTCAATGTTTTACCATAATCTACTCCACTTTTTGAAAATATTTTGGACGATTCGATTTTCAACTGATCCATTTTTTTTGAATCTTGATTCAAGGCAAATTGAAACATCCAATCATAAATTTCATCACGGTAAAATTCAGTGGCTAAATCACCATGATCTGCATTTGGATATGAAGTGAAATAACAAATTGCATCAGAATCACAGGCTTTTATTGCTTCATACATTTTTTCAGATTCACTGTGTTTTACAGCTTTATCGAGTTTTCCGTGTTGAATCCAAATATTTGTTTTTGTTAGATTACAAGCATCAGATAAATTACCACCACCACAAAGAGCTACAGCCGCCGCAATTTTTTCAGGATAGGTTCCAGCAAAATAAGTTGTTCCATAACCTCCTAGACTCATTCCTGCTACATAAACTCTATTTGTATCTGTTTTATAATTTTCTTGAACATATTCCAATACACTTAAAATTTTTGATGGTTCCCAAGAACTTCCAGAATTCACTTGCGGAGCAATAACGATAGCAGGAATTTTCCGACCGCTTTCGATTGCATCAATAATACCATATTTTTTAACTAAATTTAAGTTGTTGCCAGACAAGCTTCTTCCGTGAAGAAAAATTAAAATCGGAGGTATGCTATCTAAAATAACTTGATCTGGTAAAGAAAGTAAGAATGGATATTTCGCTTTATTCTGAACTTCAATGATTTGTTGTGTAAAAGAAAAATACGGGATAAATAAAAATGATATTAAAATAAGTTTCATCTATTTTTTATAAATAGTTGTTAGTGATGTAACCATGACATTTGAAATTTAAATTGATAAAGCTTACCTGACTTTATTAGGTTTTAATATATTAATAAAATGAAAGCCTTTTGGACTAAATCCTTGATTGTAAAAGAATTTATGTGCTTTAAAATTATGCGTGTATGAATCCAATGAAAGCATTGTGCAATCGTTATCCACAGCTTTTTTGTGAAGAAAGTCAAAAAGTAATTTTCCAACGCCTTTACTTCTGTATTTTTCTAGAACAACTATATTATCTAATTCCAAGTATTTGCCGCACCATAATTTTGTGCCAATCCAAAATCCACTTATTCCAATACAAATTTCATTGTCAAATACAGCAACTTGACCATAATTGTGTGGCAACATTTGATCTAACTCACGATCGTATTCTTCAACCGTTAAACTGGGATAAATAGCATGAAGAACTGAGATATGCCCCATCATTTCATCCTTGCCCTGTAATTCTCTAATAGTTAACATTTTACTTCATTAAATTCTTTTCAAATAACTCAAATATTCTTCTGTATTCATCATACCAAGAATAAGCTTCTCTAAAACCATGCGCCTCAACAGGATAAACTGCCAATTCCCAATCTTTCTTCCTAAGTTCAATAAATCGCTGACTTAAACGAACAACATCTTGAAACTGCACATTGTCGTCAACCATTCCGTGAAGCATTATGAGAGGTTTACTTAAATTCTCAGCAAAATAAATCGGAGAACTTTTGCGATAAGCATCTGGATCTGTTTCTGGATAATTAAGAATATTACTAGTGTATTC
>Ga0209358_10000203_pt1 | contig 54848 bp, 44 predicted proteins | sample LauGreFa1BDMLBSN_2_FD_187574 | JGI IMG/M metagenome (GOLD analysis project Ga0209358, IMG submission 187574) | Freshwater lake microbial communities from Lake Michigan, USA - Fa13.BD.MLB.SN (SPAdes) (version 2) | ecosystem: Environmental > Aquatic > Freshwater > Lake | place: Lake Michigan, USA... | reverse complement strand
GCTTTAGACCTCAAGGCAAACCTTGCTTCGCCTACTTTCACAGGCAATGTGGGTATGTCAGTTCTATACGTAGATGGTATTGAAATTGATCCAACTGGAGCATCAAATACTCAAGTATTAAAATACGACTCAAATACAAATAAATTTGTACCAGGCGTTGCAAGTGTTGTTGCCAATATTACTGATCTAACAGATGTAACAATAGATGCAAATACTTTAACAAATAATCAAGTTTTAAAGTATAGTACCGTTACCAATACATGGGTCAACGCTAGCTCTCCAGGAGGTTCTAATTCTACTGGTTTAACTTACAGTTCAAATATTGGCGATAATGTAAACAATACATATGTTTTAACTCACAATTTTAACACAAGAGATGTTGCAGTTGTGATAAGAAACAATGACTCTCCATATGAAGTTATATCTGCAAGATGGGAAGCCACTACCGAAGACGCAGTTACTTTAGAGTTTTCTGCCCCACCAGATTACAATGCATTTAGGGCTTCTGTATTTGCTTCTGTTACAGGTGATGGCTATGAGCCAGTTCCTGGACCAGCAATGGCCTCCCTGAATGACGCTGGTGACGTAATAATCACAAGTGCTTCTTCTGGTCAATTCCTTAAATGGAATGGCAGTGCTTGGGTAAATGATGCAATTGATTTAAGTACAGACACAGTAGGATCGTTTGTCCAATCATTGGTCGCTGGAACTGGAATAACACTCTCTAATAACTCAGGAGAAAATGCCACTCCAACAATTACAGTTGATACGACCGCAATCCAAGCAGTCGTTGCCAATGTTTCGAATACAGAAATCGGCTATCTTGATGGAGTCACTTCTGCTATCCAAACCCAAATCGACACTAAGGCCCCCCTCGCCTCACCGACTTTTACCGGAACTGTTACAGTTCCAGATAATTCGTTTGCTCTCGGGACAAAAACAACTGGTGATTATGTAGCCACAATTACTGGTGGTACGGGTGTTTCTTCAACAGCTTCAACTTCTGGAGAAGGAACTACGCATACTTTGTCAATAGGTCAGGCTGTTGGTACAGCTGATAATGTAACCTTTGCTGGATTAACTGCCGATAGCGTGACAATTGGTGTTACATCTGCTGGAGAAATTGATACAACTTCTGGCAATTTAACAATTGACTCAACCGGTGGAACAGTAACTGTTGACGATGATTTGATTGTAAGTGGAAACGCAACAATTAATAATAATTTAATTGTAACTGGAAACATAACTATTAATGGTAATACAACCACTCTTAATACAGAAACAATAACAGTTGAAGATAAAACTATTGAACTTGGGTCATCTGCATCCCCAAGTAATACAACAGCAAATGGAGCTGGAATAATAGTCCCAGATGGTGCAGCAAATAAATCCTTTACTTGGTCTAGTTCAAGTTTAGCTTGGTCTTCTTCTGAGGATTTAAATTTAGTTTCAGGTAAAGTATTAAAAATAAATGGAACAGAAATCCTTTCTGCAACAAACTACACAGGGCAAGCTGCAACTGTTGCAGCAAATTCAGTGACAGCAACAACATTGCAAGAGGGAGCTCCTAGGGCAGGCTTTAGATCTCAGCTCAATGCTCAAACGGGAACAAGTTATACTTTACAATTAACCGACTTAGCTAAGTTAGTCACCATGGACAACGGTTCTGCTATGACTTTGACAGTTCCAGCAAATTCAAGTGTTTCTTTTCAAATTGGAGACAGAATAGATATTTTAAGAAAAGGTTCTGGTGAATTAACAATATCACCCGTTAATGGTGGAGTCACAATTAACGGAACACCTGGATTAAAATTGCGAGCGCAATGGTCATCTGCTACACTGGTTAAACTTGATACAGACATATGGGTGGCTTTAGGCGATCTTAAGGTTTAGTTATGACAATTCCATTAGGAAACTCAAAGGGAGTAAGACAGGCCGCCAAACCGACTGTATCCGAACGGGACAACTCAGTCAAGCGCTAATACAGCTATAACCAATGCCGGTTTTACTGTTGGGTCTGTAACCACTACAGCAACAGAAAATTCAGGCTTGAATAATGTTGTAACTCCAGCTTTAACAGACACTACTGTAGCGCCCTTAGGAACAGCGATTAATTATACCGTTGGGGCTTTTTCTCCTCCATCTTTCTTCTCTCCTCCAGGATTTTTTGGTCCTCCAGGGTTCTTTAGTCCTCCAGGGTTCTTCGGTCCTCCAGGATTCTTCGCTCCTCCAGGGTTCTTTGTCCCACCGGGATGCACAAGTTGTACTGGGTCTTTGAGTAGTACTGAAACTATAAATTCATATTGTGAAGGCGGATGTAGAAAGATAGTTACAAGATATTATTGGAATGCTCCACTTTGTCAACCAAGCGGATGTTCGCCGTGTACTTGTCTGCCATATAATGATGTTGTTTCTGAAATGTGTTGCGCGTGTTTCGGATGTTATTAAACAAGTTACAGTATTTTTTTATGATATAATATATAACCAAAGACTTTAATAGGAGAAATAAATGCTACAAAATTCAGAAGATAAAGCAATCTTTGCAGTTGTTGTTGATGGCGAAGTGGCCTTTAATTGGGCTATCCCAAAAGAAATTGAATTAATGTACGCCGCACTTACATCTAATCCAACAATAGTAGAAATCCCAGAAGAATTAATGACATCAGTAAATCAAGGTTGGACGTACGATCAAGATGGATTTCATCCTCCAGCATAACCAACATGACACCTTGGCAAGAATATAAGAAAAAAATAGGTACAACACGTCCTTGGGATTTATTAAATCCCAATGTTGAACGCGCAACCGATGAGTTAGCTGATAATAGGCTAAAAACTTGTGAGGAATGTGATAGTTTGATAAAACTAACAAAGCAATGCAAAGAGTGTGGTTGTGTTATGACCTTAAAAGTTAAATTAAAAGAAGCGAAGTGTCCTCTGGGCAAATGGTAAATATTTATTGTAATTGAATTAAAATTATTTTGTTATCATTAATATCAATGATAGACTAGTTACTATTCATAAAGATTTAAATATTTAAATAAAGGAGTTTCCGTGGCGTTTTCAGGTTCAATTTTTGCGGTAAATAATACCCTACTTCTTAAAAGATCAGACACTTCAAGCCAAGCACCAGACTCTTTGTCTTTGGGTGAATTAGCTCTAAACGTAGCTGATGGTAAACTGTTTTACAAAAATAGCACAGCCAATGCTATAATACGGAGTTAATTTAATATCAAATGTTGTTGGCACCGCAAATCAAATAGCCGTTGCAGCAAACGCTACCACTGGTGTCTACACTCTTTCTTTGCCAGCTACTGTAAATACAGGTAACTTAAACGCCAATACTCTTACCGTTAATGGTGTTACGATTAATCCAACAGGTGCAACAACAAACCAAGTTCTTAAGTTTGATGGAAATAGTTTTGTTCCAGGAACAGATACCGGTTTAGCTGGAACAGTTTATGTAGAAACAATTGGAGATGGCACAGCCTCTACATTCACCATTACTCACTCCTTGGGGACACGTGATGTTGTTGTTGTTGCACGCAATGCAGCAAGTCCATATGAAGTAATCGATGTTCGTTGGGAAGCCACAACAACTGGAACAGTTACTCTAGATTTTTCGGCAGCTCCTTCTGCTAACTCTGTAAGAGTTGGCGTTTACGCAGCAGTTGCTGGTTCCACCATTACAATAGGTTCAATTGATGACTTGGGTGATGTTACCATAACTTCAGCTGCTAATGGAGACTTCCTCCGTTATAATGGTTCAACTTGGATCAATGATGCAGTAAATCTTTCAACGGATACTATTGGTTCGTATGTTGAGTCACTCGTTGCCGGCACTGCAATCACTCTTACGAATAACTCTGGTGAAGGCTCTACTCCAACAATAGCCGTAACAGCAAATACTTTTGATGCATTTGGTGCAGCATCTAGTGCTCAATCCAACGCACAAACTTTTGCTACTAACCTAGTTGCAAACGTAGCTACTTCATTTGAAGTTGCTGGCGATTCTGGAACAAGTAAGACAATTACTTCTGGTTCAGATACACTCAGCATTTTGGGTGGCACAGGTCTTAGCTCGGTAACTTCAAACACCGATACCATTACCCTTAATCTTGATAGTACTTCAGTATCAGCTGGATCTTATGGCAATGCAAACACGATCCCAAATTACACCGTCGATGCTCAAGGTCGTTTGACGTCAGCATCTAACACTGCTATTAGTATTCTTGCAAGTCAGGTTTCAGACTTCCAAGCAAACGCTAGAGCACAAATAAGTGCATCTGGCAGTGAACTAGCCTATAACTCTTCAACTGGTGTTATTAGCTTTGCAAGCGCAGGAGTTACCTCACTTACTGGAACCGCAAATGAAGTCGAAGTTTCGGCATCAAATGGAGCGGTAACTGTAGGTCTTCCTTCAAATGTTACAATTGGCCAAGATCTTACCGTTACTGGCAACCTTACAGTTCAAGGTAGCACAACAACTCTGAATACAGAAACACTTGCTGTAGAAGATAATAAAGTTCTTCTCAATTCAAGCGTAACTGGCTCACCATCAGCAGATGCGGGAATTGAAGTAGAGCGTGGTGATTCAACTAATGTTGAACTTCGTTGGAATGAGACAACAGACAAATGGCAGTTCAGCAATGATGGAACAACATATGTAAACATTGCCAGCAACACAGATGTAAGTAATTCTTATTCAAACTCCACATCTTACACGGACAATGCAATATCAAATGTTAGCAACACAATTGCTAATATTGCAACATCATTTACGGTTGCGGGTGACTCTGGCTCAAGCCAAACAATTACTTCTGGTAGTGATACCTTAACTATTGCTGGTGGTACGGGTTTAAGTTCTGTAGCAAGCGCAACAGATACAATCACATTAAATCTTGATAGTACCGCAGTCACGGCTGGATCTTATGGCAATGCCAATACAGTCCCGAACTATACCGTAGACGCCCAAGGTCGCTTAACAGCAGCCGCAAACACAGCGATCAGCATTCTTGCCAGTCAGGTCTCAGACTTTGCTGCTAATACAAGAGCTCAGATAAGCGTTGCTGGCGATCTTGCCTACAATTCGAGCACTGGTGTAATCAGCTTCACAAATGACGCAGGTGACATTGAGTCAGTAACTGCTGGGACAGGTCTTAGTGGCGGCGGCACCTCAGGTGCAGTTACCCTAAACCTTGCTGCTACATCAGTCTCGGCTGGTAGCTACGGTAATGCCAATACGGTGCCAAACTACACCGTAGACGCTCAGGGACGCCTTACAGCAGCCGCAAACACTGCAATCAGTATTCTTGCATCACAAGTAAGTGATTTGTCTTCAAACGCAGTAACGTCTTTGACTGGTACAGCAAATGAAGTCGAGGTTTCAGCTTCTGCTGGTGCAATAACAATTGGTCTCCCTTCAAATGTTACCATTGGCCAAGATCTTACTGTAACAGGTAATCTTACTGTAAATGGAACTACAACTACTCTTAATACTGAAACTTTAGCAGTTGAAGATAATATTATAGTTCTCAATTCTGGAGTAACTTCTGCACCATCGACTAATGCTGGTATTGAAGTTGAGCGTGGTTCATCAACAAATGTCGTACTTCGTTGGAATGAAACCGATGATAAATGGGAAATCACCAATGATGGAACAACATATGGAGCTATTGCGACTGAATCATACGCTCAATCTGCTGCTGTACTGTCATTAGATGGTTTAACAGACGTCACGATTGTTAGTGGTGCCGCAGGAGAATTCCTAAAGTATAACGGAAGTGCTTGGGTTAACGACGCAATTAATCTTGGAACAGATACTGTTGGTGATTATCTTGCAAATGTTACCGCAGGAACTGGTGTTACAATAGTAAATGTTGGTGGCGAAGGCGCAAACCCAACCTTCTCGATTGGCCAAGACGTTGCAACAAATGCCTCAGTGTCATTTGGAGCAATCACTCTTGATTCTACTGGAGAACTTAATACATCAACTCAAGTAGTTACCGTTAACACAATCACAACCGTTGACAGCTTTAGTAAGACAGCTTACAGAACAGCTAAGTACCTTATCCAAGTATCTCAAGGCACTAAGTACACAACTTCTGAAGTGCTTTTAGCACACGATGGAACCGATTCATTCATGTCAGAATATGCAGTTATTGAACTTGGGGCATCGAGAATACCGATGACTGTTTCAACTTCGATTTCTTCAGGAAACGTACTGTTGAGAGTCACGATCACCGATGCCGGGTCAACACAAGCTACCGTAAAAGTTGCAAGAACATTGATTGCAGTGTAAAATAGTAGAAGTTTAAAACTTAATAATAAGTTTAAAACTAGAGGGACAGTGAACTTTAGTGGCAGACAAAAACTTTGTAGTCAAGAATAGCCTTGTTGTAGGCTCTACCGTAACTATTAATGGTATCGAGCTGGATTTAACAGGCGTTACAAATGGTCAAGTTCTTAAGTTTGACGGTACAAAAATATCTCCAGCCAACGCAGTAGATATAATTCCATCTGAAATATCTTCATTTTCTACGACTATAGGAAATGGATCATCTACAGAATATACCATTACTCACAATCTTGATACTCAAGATATAGTTGTTTTTGGCTATGTACAGGGCTATGAATTGTCTAATGCCGCGACACCCACTAATGTAAGTGTAAAACAAAATATTAAATTTAGATGGGAAGCCATAAGTACTAGTCAAGCAAAAATTATTTTTGAAACACCACCAACATCTAACTCAGTAGATATACTAATACTTTCTGCTGGTGAGGAAATATATTTTTCTGAAATTATTGGCGATGGTTCTACTTCTAGTATTGAATTAAACCATAATCTTGGATCAAGAGATGTGATTGTTTGTGTTAGAAGCAATGTTCATCCATATGAAGTGGTCCAAGTTGCTGTTCAATCTTATTCAACACAAAAAGTAATTTTAGATTTTTCAGAAGCACCTTCAAATGACTCACTTGTTGCTACAGTGTTTTTGCCATTATCAGGGTATTATTTTGGTCAAATGGCTGGTGACGGAAGTGCAAAAAATATATATATAAATCACAAATTAAACACAAGCGATATTGGAGTTGTAATAAGAGATACTACTGGCTTGTTTGATATTACTGAAACAATTTATTCTATAGTTGATGATAATAATATTATTGTTCATTTTTCTTCTCCCCCCGGCGCTTTTGATCGCTTTGTTACAGTTTTTGCAGGATTAGGAGGGAAAAAGGATCAAGTATCCTTTGACGATATATCAGTAGATGTTCCCGTCTCTCCATCTAGCCCAGGAAAATATGGGGACATGGCATGGGACGACAACCATATTTATATTTGCATAGCAACAGATACATGGAAACGCTCTGCTTTGTCTACTTGGAGTTGATTTTGTATTATAAATTATTAATTAAAAATTAAATATGATTAATCATAATGAAAAAATAGTATCGCATTTAATTATAAATGGTTTCACTATTAATCCAATAAAAGATATAAGTTGTCTTGTTACCTTGATAAATTCATTGTGCACTATTTATAATAAAAAACATGAGTGCGATCATAGAATTGGTCTAATGCATGAAAATTATTTGGGTAAACAAGTTGGCGAACCATCAGTTTCTTATATAGAAAATGAATCTTTTAAAGGGTTAATTGGTTTTGCAGTTTTAGAAAATGGTTATTTTGTAATAAAAATTTGGGATAATATTTATCCAGCTGAAGTTCAGTTTGATCTATATTTAGACGAAAAAATAAAAGATTGTGATCTAATAGTAGATCACCTTTCTTGTCCACCTAAACCATATGATGGATTGGGTCTTTTTAATACAACATATTCTTTAAATAATTATGTAAAAAGTAAAACATTTATTTCTAAAAATAACAATCAAATATCACCATATTGTGTTAATGAGCCTTTTAGTATAAAAGATTTAGATGAAAAAAAAGAAAATTATTATTATATATTAAATGAATTAAGAGAAATTGAATGTCATTTTTGTAGCGAACAAGCAACTGATTTAATTTTTTACGATTTTCCGGCGAAGATCGCTGTAGTTTGTAAATCACATTTAAGCAATGGTTCGAATAGAGAATTTGGAGGTAAAAACGAGCAACCTTTAGATATAAGATATATGGAAAATCGTAATTTGACCTGGAAAAAGCCTTCGTGATATATTTTTGCCATATTCCTAGAACTTCTGGAAGTGCAATTACATCTTCTATAGCAAAAAGTTTTGGGCAAATATTAACTAGCGGATGCTATGAAACTGGAATGAAAATTCACGACGATGAAAAAAAATTACGTTTATATTTAAGTGAACATAAAGAATATGATTATATATCAGATCATTTTGCGGCGTTACCTTATAGGTATATCGAAAATATAGATGCTTTTTCTATTGTTAGGGATCCAATCAAGAGAATCAAAAGCTGTTTTAATTACTTTGGACTTTGGGATGGTTCAATTGATTTTCTTGAATTTATTAAGTACTACGGTTTTCATCCTATAAAAGATTCAATGGGCTTTAATGGAAGACCCAACATGCAGTGCGCGAATCTAATTAATACCATATTATGGGAAGGCAATGAAGCATATATGGAAAGCACAAACCTTAATTTTTTTGATATATTAAAAATAATAAAAAAACAAAAAATGACTTTATCAACCTACGAAAATAGAAATTATATGATTAAAGATTTAAATTTTATTTTAAATTCTATTAAAGATACAAATATAACTTTAGATACAGAATCAAAAGTCAGACCCAAAAGACACTTTCATGACGAAAGTGTATACTTTATTCCTAAAGAAATTATTGAAGAAATAAAAATCCTTAATAGTTTAGACTATCAATTATATAACTACGTTAAAGATCATGAAATAAAAACAGAGAAATGTTTGACACCTGATGATATTTTATTTTAAAATTAATCAATTTTTGTTTTGACATTCTAAAAACGAATTGCTATAATATAGGTTATGCCTGTAGAAGAACAACAAATAAATATAACAATACCTAAAGAAAAACTCCAGGAATGGAATGTTTTCTTTGCACTACCATGCTATGACTCTCATGTAACAGAACCATTTATGATGAGTTTTTTGCAGACTTGTCTCTTTTTTAAAGAGATAGGCTTAAAATACTCTGTATGTACAATATCTGATTCTTTAATCAATCGCGCAAGAAATAACCTCGTTGCCAAATTTATGGGTAATCCAGATTTTACCCATATGGTATTTATTGACGTAGATCTTCAGTTTGATAAAGAAGCTATATTAAAGTTACTTTGGCACGAAAAAGATGTCATGACCGCCTCGTATCCAATTAAAGAAATAAATTGGGACAAAGTAAAAGAAGGTGCTTCCAAAGACTTAGAAGCTAAAGATCTTATGGAATATGCAACTAGATATGTTGTTCACATGACTAAGCCCGGAGAAACACAACTTAATATTGATAATGGTGCGATAGAATGTTACGAAGCGGGCACTGGTTTTATGCTAATTAGGCGTCAAGTATTTGACAAAATGTTTAAGAAATATAAAAAGTTAAAATATAAAGATGACACAGGCGCTCTATCTGGTAATGAAATAGAAAATGCATATGCTTTGTTTAACTCATACGTTGATGATGATGGAAGATTTTTATCTGAAGACTATGGCTTCTGCCGTTATTGGCAAAAGATGGGTGGAAAGATTTGGGTTGATCCAACAATAAACTTAACTCATTTTGGAAGAATAAAATATACTGGAAAAATGTTAGAGTTTATCAAGAGAATAACACAATAAATTTTTGATAAAGACATTACTATAAAAATAGCTTTTTGCTAGTACTATAGATCAAGAGTTCAATTTTCATAGGAGTAACATGGCCCGTTTAAGAACAGAAACCGCACCAGAAATTACAGTTAATGATGAGTCCGTTGTATTTAAGGCAGCGTCTGGTGCTACCGCACCACTAATCGAATTTAAAAACTCTGCCGGCACTGTTGTCGGAAATATAGCAGCCAATGGTGTAATGAATGTTACATCTGTCATTGCCTCAAATGCTGGAAGCGGATCAACAGCTCTTGCTACAAGGGGCTACGTAGACAATTTGTTTGCTGGAGTTAGTTGGCACAATCCCGTGGCATTGGCTACAACTGTCGCCCTTCCATCATGTACATATAATAATGGAACTGCAGGTGTTGGAGCTACATTAACTGCAGCAGCAAATGGTGAACTTATTATAGACTTAGCAACTACCGAAGCTGGCTATTCTATACTAGTAAAAAATCAAGCTAATGCAACACAAAATGGTATTTATACAATAACTACCGCGGGTGCTGCTGGCACACCATTTGTTTTAACAAGAAGAGTAGATTCGGATAATAGCCCTGCAGGTGAAGTCGCAGAAGGCGACGCGGTATTTGTAACAGGCGGATCTGCCAACATAAATAGTGGTTTTATCTTAACTGGAACTGCATCTGGAGAAAATAATTCTATAGTTTTAGGCACTGATAATTTATCATACGCACAATTTACTGGCACCGGTGCATTTACGGCTGGCAGTGGATTGGTAGTAACCAATAGTACAGTAAATGTTATGTCAGCAAGTAACAGTAGAATAGTAGTAAACGCTGACAATATTGATTTAGCTGAAGTAGCTCAATCAAATAATTCAGCCAACGCAACTACAACATTTCTTACTGGTTTATCGATAGACTCGTATGGTAGAGTTACCTCGACTACAACTGCGAATGTAAGCTTTACTGGTTATGCAACTTCGGTTAGCCCAACCTTAACTGGAGCGCCATTAGCTCCAACAGCAGCTACAAATACAGATAATACTCAAATTGCAACAACTGAGTTTGTAATTAACCAAATAGAGAACGACGCTGTTTCTAAAGCACTTGCTAACGCAAAGGGCGATATATTTACCGCTACAGCAGACAACACGCCATCTGTTTTAAGCGTAGGAACAAATGGCTACTTCTTAAGAGCTAATAGCGGTGCTACTAATGGCATTGACTGGGGAGTCCCAACATCGGCAATTGATGATATTACCGATGTAACAATTACATCTGTTGCTTCGGGTCAGTTCCTTAAGTATAACGGTTCTGCTTGGGTAAACGATGCCGTTGATCTCGGCACTGATACAACTGGTAACTACATGGTTAATGTGGCTTCTGGAACAGGTATATCTGTTGCGCATACTCAATCAGAAGGTTCAACAGCTACAGTATCATTAGATGCTACAATAGACAATTTGTCAGATGTTACAATAACATCTGCAGTTTCTAACCAGGTTCTTTTGTACAATGGTTCAGCCTGGGTTAACACATCCAACCCAACAGTGGCAGGTAATCTTACTGTTACTGGCAACCTAACGGTTAGCGGAACAACCACAACTGTTAACTCTGAAACTTTAACAATCAATGATAATTTGATTGTATTAAATAACAATGAAGCTGGAACTCCATCCGAAAATGCTGGAGTTGAAATTGAACGTGGTACTTCAACAAACGTTCAATTACGCTGGAATGAAACCACAGACTGTTGGGAGTTCACTAATGATGGCACTAACTATCAAAGAATATTTACCGACACAGTCACTAACGCTCAAGTAGCTAGTTATACCTTAGTCTTAGCAGATAGCGGTAAGATGGTTGAAATGAACAACGCTTCTGCAAACACTTTGACAATACCACCAAACTCTTCAGTGGCTCTTCCTGTTGGAACTACTATTACAGTGCTCCAAACAGGAGCTGGACAGTGCACGCTAACAGCTGGTGCTGGAGTTACAGTCAACGCAACTCCAGGTCTTAAGTTGCGTGCTCAGTGGTCATCTGCTACAATTATCAAAAGAGCTACCGATACATGGGTGGCATTAGGAGACTTGGCATCATAATATGGCTGAAAATTCAGGTAAAAAACAAAATAGAAAAAAAGCTAAACCCACAATTGCAGAAGGCACAGCAAAGGCTACAGCTAATACAACTATAACTTCTGCTGGTTTTACTGTTGGATCAGTAACAACAACCCCAACACAAAATTCAGGCTTAAATGATGTTGTAACTCCAGCGATTACCGACACAACTGTAACTCCTTTGGGAACGGCAATTAATTATACTGTAGGAGCTTTCTCTCCTCCAGCTTTCTTTGCTCCACCAGGGTTCTTCGGCCCACCGAGCTTCTTTTCTCCTCCAGGGTTCTTTGGTCCTCCAGGGTTCTTTTCTCCTCCAGGGTTCTTTGCTCCTCCAGGGTTCTTTGCCCCTCCAGGATTTTTTGGTCCCCCAGGATTCTTTTCTCCTCCAGCTTTTAAATAATCTTATTAAAAAGATTTAACGGCGTAGAAAGCCGGGATAACCCACCTAACTCCGGATAGTACTGGAGTTACTCCATGTATGTAATTTACATCTCCAGGATGTGATACTGCCATTCCCGCTACCGGCTTTAACTTCTTGCTGTGTTGGGTATAGAATAATTCTCCCCCGATATAGTCATCATTAATATAAAATAATGAATTAATGTCATAATCTGGAAAAGCATTGGGTCTTCCATCTTGGAGCTGTTTGTCGGCGTGTGCTATCTGAAAATCTCCAGGTCGCCAACAAACGATGACTGGTGGTCTTTTTTCAACAATACAATTATAATTGCTGTTTATACTTTCAGTCATTTTATCAATATAAAAATCAATTAGATCATAGATATTTCTATCTAATTTTTTTACAATATAAGAACTACAGGTCCTATTTAACCAAACATCGGCACCATATTTAATAGTTCCATCTTCATGATATTCACTCTCTCTTGAGTTGTCCCATTCATCTATTTTTTTTACAAAATTTTGTAAAGATAACAAATCTTTTTTATCAATAAAATTTTCTATAATTTTAATATTATCGGTAGAATTTCCAAATGTTCCAGGAAGAACTTTCCAGGGTTTTTCTTCTGTTATTTCTTCATTAAACATAATTAGCTCTCCAAAAATTGTGGTATAATGGGCTTTGCTTTTAATAAATTATATCACACATTTATCAGAAATAGGTAATTATGAATCCACAATATGTTTTTGACCCAAGACTAGGAGTTATAGTCTACAGAGGAGCCATCCCCGATGCAGAAAGCCTAATAGATAAACTCGAGACTGCATTAGAAAAATCTACTAATGATAGATTTAAATGGGACTTGGGAACAACTGGTGATTTAAATAAAAACAAAAGTTATAGAAATTGTAGTGATTTTAAAATACATCCAGATAATACCGTTTGGGAAGATGTTCCAGAACAAAAAGAAATCAAAGAGATTTGCGATTCAGTAAAAGCACCACTTCTTGACTGTCTTTATGATTATGAGGTAAGACACGGAATAAAAATGGATTTTATGGAAAGTTTTAATTTTGTTAAATATGTTTCAGGAGAACACTTCTCTGCTCATGCAGATCATGGTTATAGTTACAATTGTACCGTGTCATCTGTGGCTTATTTGAATGATAATTATGATGGTGGAGAATTGGTTTTTGATACACTTAGATTTAAAATAAAACCAAAAGTCGGAGACATAATATTATTCCCCTCAACATATATCTATGCACATAGTTCGGTGCCAGTTATATCTGGCACAAAATATTCTGTTGTTACAATGTTTGATTATAACGAGAGAACCCATAAAGGATTCCAATATGGGCATAACCTAGATGGATCCCCAGCGGATCCAGACGCTGGTCGAGGTCCGAGATTTCATGGTAGAATGCCAGGGCCAATAAAGAATTTAGATCCAGATTACATATTTTCAGGTATTTAATATGACAAAAGTAATATTATCTAGAACTCATAATAATTCAGTTGAAATAAGGCAGTCGCGCCTTAAAAGAGATTGGATGGATAACACCCATAACAAACACGCATATCAATGCACTCCGGTAACTACAGCAAATGTTAGCGGCTGGGAAATGATACTACCAGAAGAGCTGGTAGTTATTTGGGATGGTGGACCAAGTCCAGCAAGAATAATTAGTGGTGGAGTTCATAATGGCTTTCATTTTGCTCATTCAAATATACATGGAATGATATCAATTGCAACTGGTTGGGCAATAAACACAGAAGAAGGCTATAGTCTGTGGACAACCGGTTCGCCAAATTACTATATAGACGGTGCGTCACCGATGACTGCGAGTATACCAAGTAGCTGGTGGCCAGATGAGGTTCAAACAAATTGGGTAATTCATAAAATAAATGAACCTGTTGTATTCCCTAAGGGAAGTCCATTTTTATTTTTTAATATCTATCCAACAGACTTACTGCCGAGTGTTGAGTTTGAAGTGATAAATAGATGGGACAACAAAGAATTAGAAGAATCAAGAAGAAAATATAATGATCTCAAAATGCAAAATTCAAAAGATAAACCATGGACATGGGTAAAGGGAATAAAAACTGGCTTAGATGCAGATGGTAATAAAATTGGACCAGGACTTAAGGGAATGTTAAAACTAGCAGAATTAGACGATAAACCAGGAGAAAATAATGACAATGAATTACGTTGATGTAGAGCCAAAGCATCTTGGTGGTGGAGTCGTTCTTTTTGAAAACACCGCCACAATAGACTGGGATTGGATGTATGGTTTTTGCGAAAGAAGTATAGAGCAAGAAAAAGCAGAAATGTATTCACTTACTATTCACCCAAATACGGGAGAACAAGTTTACGTAAATAATAGTGGATATTTTTTTCCGATTGAGCAAATTGAGCAAATGCCATATAGGGCAACAAGAATTCATAGAGATAAAGAACTGCACGCAATAAAAACCTTGGCTTTTATTGATGAAGTTAAATATAAATGCTTATTAAAGTATATAGAAATATTTCCATTGGTATACAAATGTGTTTGGTGGCAGAGCAGAGGTCATATAACTCAATATAAATCTAATGTTTATATGGGCCCACATGCAGATATACAAACAGATTATATGTATGGCCTTCCACATCCAAGCCAGCAGCTAGCCATGAAAAATGTAGTTGGAACAATATTCTATATAAATGATAATGTTGAATCAGACGCCGAACTTAACGGTAAAAACTTTACAGGAGGGTCTCATTTTTTTCCTTATTTAGACATAGACTATTCTCCTAAAAAGGGAGATGTATTAATGTTTCCTAGCGATTATATGGCAGCACATCAGATAAGACCAACAGGCAACGGAGTAAGATACGCCTATCTTGGTTGGTATTGTCATGGTAGTCCAAATAAAGAACTAAATGAACACGTTCTTGATCCGCTAAAAGATCCAGCAAATTCTACAATGGAGGTAAATCTTTATCTTCCATTTCTTAGACAAGACTACCTAAAACAGATTGAAGGAAAAGGATACAAAGAAGATTCACTACAATATCTTGTAGCGCTAAATATGGAGCAGTACTAATGGCCACTCTTGGGCAAGAAGAGCTTAATTTGATTAAGCAGAAAACCAGTGTTTATTTAACAAAATCTATTTATAAACTATGTCTTCTTCTTGGGAAAGATATGGAAAAAGCAATGGCATCAAATTCACTAAGTGATCTTTTGGGTACAGAAGAAAAATCTCAAATGCAAATAGATTCAATAACATCTCTTTATAACCAAATTGTAGCTCTTAAAAAGATAAGTTAGCATGGAACCCAAAAAGGTTAGTGAAGAACTTATACATGAATTTACAGAAAAAATGGATGATTTTACTCCATCATACTCGGATGAAGATGAAAATATAATTATGGAAAATGGTGGCACGACTAGGGAATACGTGCTGACAAGTGATTTTGCAGAAATGAACAGATATATAATTTTACCTCTATCTCCAAAAATAGAAGATTTAACATGAGATATAATCCAATAAAAGACTTAGAGTATATAGATAAGCAAATCTCTTTTTACTTATATTGCATTAGTTTAGATGGATCAAATATAGATTTATATACTATAGACGAAATCATATCTGCTGCCAGGCTATTAACAATAGCCCCAATAGACGATGTTGAATCTGGCAAGATAAATATAGGTCAAGACCCATGTTATCTATATTTAAAGAATCAACGAATCTCTTTAATAGGAAACATAAGAAGACTTTGGCATATGCGACAACTAGCGATTGGAGCTATTAAAGATGATGTATGAAAAAGATTATTTTGATAATTTAGTAAACTTAATAAAATATACAGATATAGAATCAGTCGAAGAATCAATACAAAAAAGTAAAAATGTAAAACAATATTTAGACACCCTAGATCTAGACAAAAGAAAAATAGCAGCGGGGATGGATTTTCTCATTTGGTATTTTGATGTATTTAGCCAAGAAAGTCATTTTTGGAATACTAATCAAGCTTATTATTATGCGGCAAATACTCATGAATTTGGATTTTTAACAGCCAATCCAAAAACCTGTTTGATGACATTGCCTGCGTTCAATACAGGTTTATTAAGACTAATGCATAAAAAATGTAAACTAACATTATTAAATAATTACCAATTAAATTTATTTGAAAGAATAATAAAAAAAGATAATGAAAATTGGAATTATAATATTCTTTCAATGCAAGAAGTAGAGCTCGGAACAAAAGAAACATATGATTTTATATGCATGAGTGTGCACGACGTGCTCCATGATCCCGATAGTATTGTTGGATTCTTTAATATGTTAAATAAAAATGGAACTATGATGATACTTTACACTGGTACCGATTCCCTGTATAAAGATGAATCTGTTTTTACAGACTTTCACGAAGTTCACGAAAAACTTAAAAATACAGAAAATTCATGCGTATATCATAATCCAACAGGTGCTGCTGTTACATATGCGGTCAAACTGTAGTACTATATAAATTATGATTATTTTAGATGATTTTATAAAAGATCCAATATTATTGGATGAAATTAAATATACTAAAGACTTCTTCCCAGAGTCAATGGGCGATGAAGAGCGCATCGCAACAGTTTTAAACGGATATCATGATGAGCTGTGCGACTGCTTTGCCCCGTATATGTTTTGGGATGGCTGGCATAAATCTGAGGCAAATACGCCAAGAAAAAGACTAATTAGGGCAGTTTGGGAAAACAATCTTCCTTTTCCGATTGAGGAATTATGTGGATTTGAGTATTGGACTAGAACTTTTAAGCCAGGACAATTCTTAGATGTTCATGTAGACGAAGATACTTTTTTATATGCCGACACTAAAGTATTTAGGGGCCCAAGAATCGGCTGCGTATATTATCCAGAAACAAACGATGTTGTTGGTGGTTTTTTAGAACTTCATCCAACAGCTATATCCGAAGATTCTGAAAATGCTCTTGAAAAAGAAAACATGAATCCCTTGGTAGTCCCCATAGAACTTAGGGAAAGAATCGCCTGCATGCCAAATAGATTAATAATATTCGACGCAGGTCATGTTATACACAATACAACTCCACCCATATCAGGAGTTAGAAGGGTTGTTGTGATTAACGTCTGGCACAAGGATAGCCCACCTTCAGCTTTATCATCTGGAAAATTTTATTATGAATAACTTAATTAAAAAAGATGTTCCTACAATAAGTATATTTACTGACTTCCTTGCAAAAGACCATTGGGAAATCATAGACAAATATTGCAAACAAAATAAAGATAACTTTGAATTTGTTGGGTATGGATCACCAGTTAGATGGAAGGAATATACTCATTCAAAAAATCCAAACTTAAAATTTAAACGTTCATTTTTAATGACAGAAGAAGAATATTCTTTGTTAACCAAAGGTGAAATAGAAGAACCTTATCCTAACGATACTAAACACGGTGATAATTATAAGATGTATATGGATATACCTACGCATGGCTTGATACACGAAACTTTAACTCGCATGCTTGAGCAAACTGAACAAGTAATTCTAAATACATATGGCTATAAAACGTTTAGAGAAAGTGGTCCATGGTTAACACATTCCTCGGTTGGCGATCATATGAAGTTGCATTGCGATGGAACCTTTATAGCTAATAGGAACGCATCAACTGATTTTTCTTCGGTTTATTATGTAAACGATGATTACGAGGGTGGAAATTTTAACATGCCAGTAATGGGTTTTAACTTTAAGCCACTAGCCAATTCTCTTGTTATATGGTCTAATTCAGGCCACGAAGATATGGCGCACGAGGTTCTTCCGGTTACGAACGGAGACAGATTTGTATCTCAAGGATTTTTTTCAATAATTTAAAGGATAAATAAAGTATGAAAAAAGTTTATACTCCGATGATAACTATATTCACCGATTTTCTCTTAGAAGAAGAAAGAGAAACTGTACACAAACACTGCATAGAAAACAAAGATAATTTTGAGTTCGTTGGATATGGTGGACCGATAAGATGGAAAGAATATACCCATACAAAAAATTCAGATGTAAAATTTAAACGTTCATTTTTAATGTCAGAAGAAGAATATATTCTATTCAATAGTGGCCAAATAGATGAACCATATCCAGAAGATACTAGACATGGTGATAACTATAAGATATCAATGGCAGTACCAAGTTACGGTCAAGTTTATGATATTCTTGAAAGCATACAACAAAAAACTGAAGAAATAATTTTTGATATATGGGGCGATAAAATATACAGAGAAACCGAACCATGGCTAGCCCATGCTGCGACAGGTAGTTACATGAAACTTCATTGTGATGGAACCATCCTGCCTGAAAAAAATGCAGGAACTGATTTTTCTTCAGTTTATTATATTAATGATGATTATGAGGGCGGTAACTTCAACATGCCGATGACAGGTTTTAACTTTAAACCAAAAGCAAATTCTCTTTTGATATGGTCTGATGTTGGAATCGAAGACGCCGCTCACGAAGTACTGCCTGTTACAAGTGGGGATCGATTTGTATCTCAAGGATTTTTTTCAAAAAATAAAGAGCTAGCAAATAGGTGGCCAAAAGAAAGAAAATTTTTAAACAAAGTAAATAATGTAGAATCAGAACATTAATAATACATAAGATAATATGATATAATGTTCTTACAAAGAATATATTTTTAAAAAAGGTTAATTTTAATTATGGCAAGTTATGCGCTTTTAAATAAAATGAATGTTGTTATATTGGTTTTAGAAAATTTTGAAGAAAACACAGAAGACGGTGATGCAACAACAATTCTAGGCTCAATTGAAAAATGGGAAGAGCATTATACGAAACAATTAAATCATCCAAATGTACATTTTAAAAGATGCCATGATTACGACAACAACATCCGCGGAAAGTACCCACAAGTAGGAGATGTTTTTAATCAAGAATATAATGTCTTTACTAGTCAGCCACCTTGGCTTTGGTAAAGAAAATACTGTATACTGTAATTGTTTAGGAAAAAAGTATAAAGGAAAAAATGGAACTAGGACAATACGACAAAATAAAAGCAAAGAATGAAGCTAGAATGTTTTTAGCTAAATCTATAGACGTGTTAAGTTCACTTTTAAATATAGATTATACAAGTTTAAACGAAAATTCTAAAAATCCATTCGAGGAACACACCCCTCAGCATCAAGCGTTTGCTTGTCTAATTGAAGAAATAATTTCTTATAGAAAGTTAGATCAGTAATGAGTAGCATTGGCGAAACAAATGAATTTAATAATGAATTAGATTTGTCGCAAAGAAAAGGCGAATCTATAACAGACCTTCCAGATTGGGATAATGAAATAATGGAATGGGATTCTTCTACTGGTGTTTATTATGTGGCCGGCAAACCAGTGAGCATGTGTCAGGGTGTTGCAATGTATAAAGAAGAAACAGATGACAAAGACAAAGGATAAATATAATTCATTAGAAGATTTAGAAATAAATTCTCAACATCTAGCATCGTTTCTATATATACTCGGAATAGATGAAGATAAATTTAATGATTTTTCAATAGATGAGTCCATAAATCTAATTAGATCTAGGTATGTTTATAAACATAGCAACCCCGATTATAACATCGCAGCACAAGAGTATATAAAAAAACAAAATATTGTTTTATGTAGAGGTGTAAGAAGATGTTGGTTTGGCATACAGTATGCACTTTATGAGGTAAAAAATGACAAACAATAAAAGATATGAAACTAAAAAATGTTTTGATTTTACCAATTGGGCATATGATTGGAAAGAATATACAACTCAGGCATCAAAAGATGATGGTCTACAATCAGTAGCCATTGCTGATTACTTGTGGAACACCATTAAAGTAGACAAAAGAAATATAGCTACCGGTGGTGCAAGTGATTATGAATTTGTTATTCATTATCCAAGACCAAATTTAGCTGATTCCTATGGGCAATCTCAATGGATGCCGATACTAGTAACTCAGCTTTTGGCGGACGTATGTAAGCCAAAACATATATTAGGTATATCTGGTGGATTGGACACCTATAAGTTAAAGCCATTTCAAGATATTTATGGTTCTAAAATATATATGTTGAATAATAAAAAAACATCTCTGTATAAAAAATTTCAAGAAAAGTATGCCCCTATAGAGCATGAAGTCGTTAGTCATCAAGATTTAGAAAAAGATAACTGCAATGCATACATGTTTGATATGATGATAGGATGGTCGCAAGAAATGGAAAACCCATTTGTTGGTCCAGATTTTTATCTAGATAGATTAAATACTAATGGGATTTTAATTATACAAAATTCTTCGGACAGCATATTTTTATACCAAAATGACACTGTTGCTTCCCCTACAGCTTCATATCATGAAGAAATAAAATTAAGAAAAGACTGCAGAATGTATCACATTCCACTTTTTTTTGGACTAACGATAGTAGTTAAGCAATAAATTATGAGTAAAAAAATTAACTTAATATCTCTTGATGTTCACACCTGCGCAATTAGTGGAATAGATAATGAGTTAGTGCAAAAAGAAATAGAAGAATTTTCTGGCAAAATTCCGGACATTAAAGATCCTTATCCAGCACATACTTTCTATGAAGACAGATATTATCCATTTGAAAAACCAGAATGCGCTAAACTTTTATCAAAAATAACTGAAACAGTAAACGGTATTCTTGGCAAAGAAATGGTTATGGATTCTGCTTGGACTCTCACGCTTGAACGCGGGCAATCTGTTGTGGGTCATACCCATAAAGTTAATACCCAATTATATCCATTGGATTATTACTCAATATCCTATTATGTTAACGCCCCAGTCGGAAGCGCAGAGCTAATATTTATTACACCATATTGCAATACTATGGAAAGCACAACAAGCATAAAACCGGAAACGGGGATGTTAACATTATTTAATTCATTCATATATCATATGACAAATCGTCATTATAGTGATGAAAAAAGAATAGTTATTAGCGCTAACTTTAGACCGTTAAAAGAAAATTTAAATATAAATCCAGATTGGTCAGAATATAAAATACCTTAAAATAATAATTAATTTTTACACTTGGTTTACAGATAAAATTATACTACTATATAATTTGTCTATATATTACATAGGATATTCAAGGAGAATAAGGTGATTACGCAAGAAACCTATAAAGAATTTATTGGTAACATTAATATTAGTGATATGGATCCAATATTAAATGCACCTGAAGTAGACTTTAACGCAGTTGACCATGTGGTCAAAACAAATTTTGATGCACTGCTGACCTGGGATTATTCTCTTGTCCACACTCAATTAAGAAAGCTTTATGAGAAGGCTAAAAACAACCAGTGGAATGGCGAAACAGCTTTAGACTGGTCTATACCGGTAGATCAAGAAAAGACCCTACTGGAAGACTATGCAAGATTTGGTACTAGTAGAGACTTGTCGGTCTATGAAGGTAGCCCAATTGAAAAATGGGGTAGAAAAGAATGGATTGAATTTGGTCTTGAAAGTAGAAAGTGGTTAATTTCTCAGTTTATCCATGGAGAGCAGGCAGCATTGTTGTGCGCCTCTAAGCAGGTGATGACTTGTCCATGGTATGATGGAAAACTATATGCGGCTACTCAAGTTGTCGACGAAGCTCGTCACGTAGAAGTATTTGCAAAGTATGCAAATACAAAGCTTGGTGGTACTCTACCTTTTAACTGGCACATACAGAGCCTTGTAGATGATACAATTTCTGATAACCGTTGGGATATAACATATCTCGGCATGCAGATCATGGTTGAGGGTTTGGGTCTTGGATCAATGGCGTATTTGCGCGAACTAACAAAAGAGCCACTACTAAAGCAGCTCCTTAGAAATGTAATGACAGATGAGTCTAGACACATTTCTTTTGGCGTAATCACACTGAAGGAAGTGTATGCCCAAATGACAGACGCTGAAATCATGGAGCGTCAGGAATTTGCTTATGAGGCCAGCATTAAGGTCGGAGAAAGAGTGCTTCAACAAGAGGTGTATGAGAAAATGGGAGTCAAAACAAAAGACATAGCTCCATTTCTGCTTAACGATCCAGCACAAGCTTGGATTAGAAAAATGCTAGCTGCCAAAATTATTCCCAATGTAAGCAAACTGGGGCTGCTTGATAGAAATGGTGCTTGGCTGCGTAAAAAGTTTGAAGAAGCTGGAACGATAGAATTTGAGCATCTTGGCGAATCTGACGAAGAATTTGCGGCTTGGGTTCATACTTTCTAAATGTGAAAACTCCAGACGACTTTAATGTAAAAAGCGTATACAGTTATAAATCATCTGAAGATTTAAAGAGATACTATAATGATTGGGCAATGGGATACGATAAATATGCTCAAGACGTTAATTACATACTAGCAGATCATATAGCTAAAGTATCATCTACTGTAATCCCAGATAATATAGTTAGCGTCTTAGATATAGGCTGTGGAACTGGCATTGTTGGCGAAAGCCTATCTAACTATAGACCCCAGTGCCTGATAGATGGAGTAGACATCTCAATTGAGATGATTAACCTAGCTAAATCAAAAAAAAGAGCAGATAAATTACCATGTTATTATACTCTTTATTGCGAAGATTTTACCCAAAAAAGTAAATTAATAGAAAAAAAATATGATTTTATAGTTAGCGCTGGCACATTTACACTTGGTCATCTTGGCGTTAAAGAGCTAATTGAAAGTATGGATTATTTAAAAAATAAAGGAAAAGCAATCTTTAGTATTAAAGCCGATCATTATGAAAATGATAATTTTTATATGGCATTACAAATCTGCCTTGGCAAAAATATAATAAATAATTTAAAAATTGATGAAATTAATACCTATAATTCTGACTTTGATGCCGCAAGTAAAATCGTTGTCTTTACAAAGTCTTAAGATATATAGTGTTTTATGCCAAAAATGATCAAGTCCTTTGTCAATACAACAATTTTTGTAGAGCAATAAGTTAAATTCGTTACTATAACAGCTAGTTTAACCCGGGAGAACTATGCTATATAATGCTAATTTAAGCTACAATAACCCGAATTATTTATATAATGGAACATTAATAATTAAGGCGCAAAGCCTTATCGATCCAATAATATTAAATAATATAACAATATTATATTCTTTAAATGAAGATTATTCGAACTACACGACAATAGCCGTATTGAGCATGGATACAAGCCCAAGTGGAATTTTAACCCTTGAAGTATTAGATAAAGACGTGTCCGCGATATTATCAGCTCAAGTAATATCTATTGGTACACCAGGAGAAGTATCCATAGTTAGCTAAAATAGGCTACTATAATTAAAAAATGCAAGTTTTATTGGAGAAAAAATGACTACTAGCAGCGTACTCGTTAATGATACTGTAAGAATAAAAGTTAAATTTATTGACATTAACGCATCTACTGGAGAACAAATTTTAGTTAGCCCTTTGTCTGTAGTTGTTACAATAACAAAAGCTGATGGAACTGTCATAGTCTCCGCCGCTCCAACGGCATTAACAAGTTCCGAATATTATTATGATTTTACCCCTACAACAGCTGATACATACAAAATTAAATTTGTTGGCAGTATGTCTAACGGCACGCAAATTACAGTCAATCAACAACTTTACGTAAGCACTTCTAGTGACGAATATAAGCCAACAATAACTCTCAAAGCAGAGGAAATAATGACTTTTGCTCCAGACGTTACTCCATTATATCTTAGTCCAGAAGAAATACTCCCATTATTTCCGGAAGCATCTTTAATAGAAATAGGAGAGTTAATTCATTTTCATTCCTTAGAGGTAGAAAGTATTTACGGCATAAAATCTACGTATCAAGCTGATAAATTAGCCTATGCTGCAATTGAATACATTAAGGCAGCTGTCGCCTGTGATCTCAGCAGAATGTACAATTATGGTGGAGACGACGATGTTTCAGTAACATTAGCTGACTTAACTGTAACTGCAAGAAACTTTCCAAGAACCCTTACGTCTAGAGGCAATGCTGTTACCTGGTGCCAAATCGCAACAGCACTTAGGCAGGAAATGTTAGCAATGAAAACTGGCCCAAGGGGCATTCAACCAAAGGGTCTTCCTTCTTCTGAAATATCAAATCCAGGAAGATTTACTGACCCAGATACACACAGGGATGTGTGGCTTACAGACAGAGATCTTTATGGGGCAAGTAGGAGATCGGCACTAAAAACTGATCCAATGCCGGACAGAGGCATACGCGGATATGATTAATCTTGAAAGATCTTTTAAAAAAATATTAAAAGAATGGGGCCACGACGTCTACATACAAAGGATAATGCCCAATAATAACTACAGAGACACTCTAGAAAGAGTAACTACAAGAAATGTTTTCTCATCTGGAATAACCAATGCCAAAAGTGCACAAGAACAAATTGAAGGAATTGCTGTTAATTCAGAAGTGGTGTATTATTTTGAAGCAGAGATTAACCCGCAAGAGGGCGATAGAATATACGAATCACTACCGAATGCATTTAGTAAGCAAACAATCTACTTGATAGACACGTGCTCTCCAAGGCGTGGTAAAAATGGTAAAATTATATTCTGGGTAGTTGGTGCAACAAAAGAAAAACAGGTTTAATGTGTTAGTTGTAAAAAAAAATCAAAAACTAAAAATTAAATTTTTGTTTGTAGATTCGGGTGAAGTATATGATCCAACTTTATTGGCCACCCCATTAGATGTAACAGTTTCTGTTGTAAGGGGAGACAATAGGTTTTCTGCAATAATTAGAAATCCAATTTCTTACCTATACACAAATGCAACTCCAGATGCTAATGCCTATATAGAAAGAACTGTAAATTCTGAATTTATATTTAATTATACAGTTCCACAGGGGATGTATCCCGGAATGTATACAGCAGTTGCAAAAGCTATTAATGGTAATTCTGAAATCATAATAGAATCTAAATTTGAAGTAAAAGAAGAAGCATACGAACCACTGCCAACAGTCCCAATGGGAAACAAATCGAGTGTAGTCACATATAAACCTTCGTATGAGGATATAAATTTTTCAAATATGCAATCACTCTTGCTCGTCGGCCATGCAGATGGTCTTGAGTTAAATAGTCCGATAAAAATAAGATCGGTTCAACATGCAGTTGAGCTATTAAATGCAGATATGAATAGCCCTCTTCTAAGAGGAGTGTTCGATGCATATGATGCTGGGGCTAAAAATATATTTATTTGTGCTTCTGCTCCAATGTCAGAATATGTAGATGATATAGATAAAAGACTAATATCTTCAACATATATTGATTATGAATCCGCAACACCAACAAGTAAGACTTTTTATGAAAGATATCACGAAAGGTTATCAGTAACTTATTCGGTGTTGAGTGTTCTTGATTTTATTGATGTTATAGTCCCATTAGAAGTTTCCATAATTAAAACTGGTGGAATAGATTTTGTTTCACAGTTAGCAATGTACTGTGATTCGTTCCATAATGAAACTGGATATGTTCAAATTGGTGTTATTGGATCAAGAACAAATGGAATAACTTCTGAAGATATAGATGAAATTGAAGACAACGAAAGTTTGTCCAATAAGTTTACGACGTATAATATTTCTGGAAATATTGTATCTGATTTTGGTAGATATGTTGTTCCAATTTATGGAGAAGCTTTATTCTCTCACGCACAACTAGACACAACATATATCAACTCCGTATCTGCTGCGGTGGCTGGATTGATTGTTTCTAATCCATTAAATTTTGGTTTAGTTAGAAAAAGAATACCTGGAGCAATGTCTGTATATGGAACAAATTTAAATTCATTAGAAATGAATAGGCTAGATGCCATAGGAATAAATACAATATATAGAAGCAATAAGGCAAGAAGAGCGCAACCTTTTCAGGTATACTTAACAAATGATTATACAATGGCTAATATAAATTCAATTTTTTCAAAACTACCACAAATGAGATTAGCTTCTTATTTGTCAAGTTCGGTAAAAGGTTTTGGTTATGATTCCATAGGTAAATTTGGTTACGATAAAGTAATTAACAATACAACACAACTTCTTAAAGGACTAAAGAAAGATAAGGTAATAGTTGACTTTGAATTCAATGCAAAGCCATCAAGTTCGGAACCTGGCGTAATTTTATTGTACATAAATATAGTTTCTTCATTGGGTTTAAAGAAAATAAATCTATCATTGGCAGCAGGGCCGGGAGCATAACATGGCACAAAACACAGTAGGTTGGCCAAAATTTGGCCAAACAGATTCATATACAAAATTAAGATTTGCCGAACCACTTCAATCAGAAGGGAACCTTTCTTATTTAGAATTTATTTCTACAGTTAAATCTTTATGGGAACAATCTTTTCCAAATTTTCCGATTAAATCCTCTTCTCCATCAGACCCGTCTTTTACCTGGTTCAACCCAAACTATTTGGACTCCTCTACTGGCCAGACAACAGGAAGAATGGAAGATACACCAGCAATTATAACTTATTCTTTAGAATTAAGAAAAGCACATTCTGTTGAGCCAAAGCCAAGAATGAGACAAATAACCAGCGGGAATATGTATATTTATGGGCAAAGATTTCAAAATGTTATAGCCTTTCATGCGCTTGCTCCCGCTGGAAATAGATCAGGATCAAACCAAAATGAAAGAATTGATGATCAAGACAACGCCTATTTGGTCGAATCTTTAATTGAAACTTTTGAAGATTTTATGATGGAATTTACTCCTATCTTTAAAAGAATAGGAGCTTCAGAATTAATTTATTCAAGAAGATTAGCCGACTCAGAAGTCAATAGGGAGTCTAAAGATATTCACAAAAGAACGGTAACCTACATGCTCACTACGGAAAAAACATTTGCCGCAAGAGCTGAAACCATTGAAAAAATTGCAATTGACTTAAGAACTGCTATGGCTTATGAATCTGAACTATTAGTTGAGGCTACTCCAAACTATGAAAATATAAGCATTAATATTATTGATTTAGAAAAAAGTGCTACACCTGGATTTAATTAACTATATAAAATCATGATATAAAATAGGTTGTTGAGTTATTTTTATAACTTATCTGTTACTATAAAAGAAGAATTAATGCCCCATAATTTAGTCGGAGGTTTAAAGATAATATGGCTATTCCTGGAGTAACCACCATAATTAGAGATCGCTTCTACAGTGTATCGCGCACAAACACACCATCAGGTCCTAGAATTGTTGCAATAGCAAAAAGAAGCACCGCAGATAATACCGGAAATGTTAGCGATCTTGATATCGTTCAAGCAACAACAGAAGCTGATGTAATTACAGCTTTTGGTGAGGGGTCAGACCTTCATAAAGCATTTTTGGAATTAATTTCAGCAGGTGCCGAAAGAATCTATATGGTTCCACTTCCAAGTTCAACTTCGTTTGATCACACAAATGGATATATAACTGCGACTGGATATACACAAGATGCAATGCTCGACGCTGCCTACGCTGCAGCTGAAACCATTCAGCCTGATATTATCGTTCCTTGGGGCAGGGGCGGCAATTCAGATGATTGGGAAGATCCAGCAACACCTAACGACACAGAATATGGTTTTCACGCAGATAACTCCACAGTATATGGAAATAGCTGGGCATACAAGGCTGCTGTTAGAACTAAGAATATAGCAGAAAATATTAACCCATGTATTTCGATTCTTGGAGTCAAGCCATATGATGTTGGCATCAAAGAAGTTATGACACCAGCATCTGTTGCTTCTCACCTAGGTCTTAGCGGACTGGTAAGTAGGGACGTTGCAAGCCTTAAGGCTTATGGTCCATATGTGTGCGTAATAGCAACAGAAGTAAAACCAGTATCATACGGAACAAGCAGTGGGGATGATTATGGATACGCTAATGGAGCATGCTCAATGGCAGCTGCAATGAGCAAACTGCCATCGTATTCATCTGTTACAGCAAAGCCACTGTACAACGTACAAGCATTACGCTATGCACCAACAAGAACTCAGCAAGAAGCACTCGCCAATAAGGGTGTTAACTCAATAGTTCTTAATTTTAATAAAATTGCAGTATTTGGTGATGGACTCACATTTGCTGCGCTCGGTTCGGATTACTCAAGACTTTCAACAAAGAGAGTTGTAGACGAAGCCGCAACGCTTGTTCGTCAAGCTTGTCAAAAGTTTGTTGGTGAACCATCGACTATCCAAATGAGAACATCAATGGAAACGGCGATTTCATCATCACTTAGGGGAATGCAATTATTAGGTGCCTTGCTGGCAAGTGATTTTAATGTCACATATGTTCCAGCTGAAAACAAGGCGATTGTAGACCTCGTTATAACACCTGCTTTCGAATTAAAATCGATTGAGGTTCAGATAGCCGTTAATATATAATACCGCTTGGAGGGTAAAAAATGGCCGCAGAAACAAACAATACTATAAATAAGTACCTTAATACGTATACAACTTTTTCGGGTGCAGACATTGTAGCCACATTTGGTGGAATTGAAATTGGTGCACTTTCAGGAATTACCTTCTCTGTTACAAGAGAAAAAGCACCTATTTATACAATGGGCTCACCAAATCCACGTTCATTCTCAAGGGGTAAGCGAGGTATTGCTGGTTCATTAATCTTTACCGTATTTGATCGTCCAGCACTTTACACAATGTTGGAAAAAAATTACGCAAACAATAAACCAATGGATTTTTTCACCAGGGCTCATAACACACTACCTGGCGATGCAAACGCACTAGGTAGAGGAATACCGGGATTTGGAGCTGAAGCAGCAAATAACTGGACAAGAGATGTACAGAAAAAAGTTCCTTACTACGCAGACCAAATTCCACCATTTGATATAACAGTTACATTTGTTAACGAATACGGTAATGCCGCAGTAAGATCAATCTATGGTGTAGAACTTCTTAACGAGGGTTCGGGCGCATCAATGGATGACATAGTCATTGAAGAAACAATGACATATGTTGCCAGAGAGCTTGGTCCAATGTATACAATCGCAACTGATGCCCTGCAAAAGACCCAAGGCAATCTTACAGATATTATAAGTGGTAATGCTGTAAAGGGTATGCGAACAGACGTAATTCGTCCATAACTAAATATTAATATTATTTATAGATAGTGCATGGGGGGATTCCTTCATGCACTATTCTATTTGGGAGATATAATGGCAGAAGCCACCAAGACCTATACAATCTCTTCGGTTAACCCAAAAAATGGACATTTTAATTTCGATGATGCATTAAATAATGTATCATTTGCTGGAGCGGATATTGTTGCCACAATGATCTTGCCCCCAATGGGAACCGCCAACACAGCTGGTGACTATCTTGAAATAGGAGATCTTCAAACTGTATCCTATTCAATCCACAGAGAGAATACACCGATAAGAACACTGGGTCATTCGAATGTAAGGGGATTTGTTAAAGGATCTAGAACAATAGCTGGGTCATTAATATTCACAGTGTTTAATGAGTATTCTTGGTATAAAATTAAAGAATATGAAGATTATCTTTCAAGAACAAATGGTTTCTTTGCACCACTAGCAGACATGTTGCCGCCATTTGATATTGTATTTACATTCTTCAACGAATACGGTAATGCCGCTAAAATGAAAATATATGGGGTTACTATAGTTGACGAAGGTCAAACGATGTCGATTGATGATATAATGACCGAACAAACTTATACATTTATGGCTAGAGGCATTCAGCCAATGACTAAAATAATTAATGAAAAAGAAATGATGAAGATGCCAGAAGAAACCGCTCAAAGAGCAGCTCAAAGAAACAGAAACATATTTGGCGATAGCGCAGATGGGGTAAACGTAACTACTCTTTATCAAAATTTTATAGATGAAATTTACACACTCTAGTAGGACTAATGGCTGGCAATAGAAACGATAGATTTGATCCATTATCAAATCAATTAGATTTAATATGGTCTGGTAGTCCAACTCCAGAAAAAAATTCATTTAATACTTATTATGATTATTTCTTTAGCGGAGAAGATATCAAGGTTTATATTGATGGATTATTTTCTGAAGAATACGAATTAGACATTGCAGCTCTATCCTATAATGTAAGGCAAGAAAAACAACCATTATACGGATTTTGGTCCTATAACTTCGACGCAATGATGTATGGAACAAGAATTATAACTGGAGAGTTTTCGGTATATACAAGATATCCAAGAAGGATAACAGATTTAATAGAAGAGGCTGCTAGAGTAAGATCGCAACAACCTGACCCTAGAGAAAATGATTCTTTAGTTAGATCTACACTAAGAAATGTAGATTATGGATCTTCTAGTTCATCGTTAAGAAGTCTTAAGGATGAAAAAAATATTCAAAAATATTGGGCGCAAAGTCAACTAGATAGAATATCTACAGATCCATTTTCTAAAAATGTTGTAGATTCAGGTAAAAATATATTTAGCGCACATCCACCATTTAATTTTATGATACTATACGGAGTTGAAGAAGTTTCAACTACTTCAAAAGATTATTTAAAAGCAGAAGATAAAGTCATAGAATCTAATTTAGATAGAATGATAATCTCTGATACTAATGAAAGACTAATTAAACCAAATACCAACAACCAAGCTAGTCCTATGAAAATAGTTTTACAAGAAGTCCAACTAATGAGCATGACAACCGCTTATGCATCGGGGGGTTCACCATTGGTAGAAAATTATCAGTTTATGGCTAGAGACTATTATTTTAGTGATGTTGATTTAGGTTTTATTAAAAATACGATAACAACTAATAGCTCAGATGAGCCTACTGTTTCTTTGTTCCAAAACGGGGTTGCAACACAAACCGCAACAAACTATAATTCTTCTTCAAGAAATGAAAACCCAAATATCTTTTTATAGATAATTAATACTTAAATTTGTAATATAAAAATATATCATGTATAATGTATCGTGATTCTTTTATCTAAGGAGAAAAAATGACAGGAAGAAAAGTAACAATCAAAGGCAACGCAGAATTAGCAGAACAAATCGGAGCCGATGAAGTAACAGAAGTAACAGTTGAAGGTCCAGCTGGAGAAAATGTAGACACTGAAGTGGTAGTTGAAGAGCCAGTAAGTGTTGAATCCCTTCCTGACGATCAGGAAATATGGGACGGCGGCCCCACCGCTGGAATGATCAAAACATGGAAAGAACAATTTGGCGAAGTATATGTTACGTCAATCACTTTTGATAAGCATATTGTGTGGAGAGTTCTTAATAGACTTGAATATAAAAACCTTGTTAAGAAAATGGAACAACTTGTTCAGGCTGGTCAGTTAACTTCAGCCGAAGCTAATATGTGGAACGAAGAAGCAATTGCCGAACTATGTATTCTTTATCCACAATACGACAAAATAGAGATGAAGGGTATTATGGCTGGTATTCCATCTTTGATTTCCCAAGAGGTATTAGAGGCCTCCGGATTCGTTGCCTTGGAAGTAAGACAGTTGTAATTTTAAAACATGATAGAACCTGAAAAACTTTATGAACTTAAAAAGAAACATGGTTCTATATTCAGTGTTAATCTAAAAGATCAACAGGTTATTTTTAGAGAATTAACATTTGATGAATATGACAAAATTCTTGAATATAAAAATTCTGAAGAAACATCTTCTTTAGATGCAGAAGATTTAATTATTAATTGTGCCGTTGTATATCCTGATAGCTTTTCTGTAGACGCAATCCAGCCTGGATTAATTTCTTCCCTGGCTCAAGAGATAATGGACTTTTCTGGGTTCTTCTCCGCTGGCTTGGCTAAGGGTATATTACAATCTAAAAGAGAAAAAGCCAATGAAGTAAGAAGCTTAATGAAAGCCTTTGTTTTGGCTACTATAACTAGATACTCTCCCGAAGACTTGGATAAGATGACTTTCTCTCAATTGGCAGAAATGGTCGCCCTATCTGAAAAAATTATAGAAATAAAACAAAATATAAATGGAATTGAATCAACCAATATTACTCTTCAGCTAATAGATCCTGAAGAAGAATCCGCAAAACAAAAGCAGTCAGCGGCAAGGCATAATCTTTCCAAGAAAACAGGAGAAGCAGATTACCAAGACCCAATAGCTCAAAAGCTTTGGGGCATGCAATAATAATCAAGGGGAATTAAATTGATTAGAGATCGTGGACCGATTCATAACTTAGGTTATGGTGTTACGTCTAGGGATTTATCTTTCAATGAAGGAGAAACCGAAGGCGTCTCTCCTAATAGCGGTCAATTAACAAAGGCCCTAGATGGTCATCCGGTAATGAGGTTCTTTGCTCATACTGGAGCAACAATAGCAGTTGCTGGCGTAATGTCGGCAATGATGAGAAAAGGTGGGCTAAAGTTAGCCCAAAAACTGCAGGGTTCAACATCTGATTTTGCTACTACTTCAGTTAGAACAATAACTGATATAAGAAGACATTTAGATCAACTGCAGGGTGTAAAAAGATTTGTTGAAGAAGGAGTAGATTCTTATTCAAAACTTGTATTTGAAACTGAAGAAGGATTAACTACTGGCTACAAAGGAGTCAATAGCGAATCTAACAGGCTTTATAATCTAACAAAAGACGAAATAAGACAAGCTCAAAGGGGTCCAACTCACGCCCCGCCAGCATTGTTTACAATGCAAGATGAGATACAAAAAAGATTAATCAGAGCTGGAAGAAGACTTCCCTATGAACTTCCAGCACTATATGTTACCCAAAGAGGATTAACAGATAATTTCTTTGGAAAAAATGAAGATAAGAAAAAAGTCAACTGGTACAACCCAGTAGACGTAGTAACTGATTTTGTTAAAACATCAGTTACAAATTTGGCAACAACTATCTTGCCATTCGAAATACTCGGAACTAGTTCAACCGCTACAAGAAGTTCTTTAATAAACTTTAAGAACTCAATGAGTTCGATAAGAAGCCAAAGCCCAACAAGACAGGCTTTAAGTAGAGGTATTGTAGATCTTTCTGAGGTTTTGTCAGAAGTTGGACACGACGCCGCCAGCATATCAAATAAATTTTTAAAGAAATCATCACAACTAAGTGGTGGATTTAACGCCGCTTCTGAAGCTTTTAAAGAACAACCAAGGTTTGTCCAATCCCTGTACGATGCTAGACATGGTTCCAAAATTGCAGCCGACGCATCCAGGGCAAGAAATTTAAGTCCATCACAAAGAGCACTTGAATCAGTAAGAGCATTTGCATTTGGTCTTAGTACTCCAGCTACAGTCCCCGGAACAAATAGAGCAGTTCAGTATGGAGCATTTGATGCAATACCCGCATTTAGGGGATTAAGCGGTGCAATAAAATCCGGGTATAAAGAATTTAAAATGTCTGGGCAAGCATATGATGCAATCCAGAGTTCAATTAGATATAACGAAATTATATCAGATGCTTCGATGGCAGTTGGGTCAGCGTCTCGCAACGCTTTTGAAAAATCAATACAAAGAATTCAATCTCAACATTCCAGTAGATTAACGCGACTTGCTGGACAAGTATCAATACTTGGTGCTGGTGGTCCATCAGATAAAAACTTCTCTAGATCAGATTTTTTTAGAGGCCAACAAACACATGAATACAAGAATCTTCTTGCACAAAGACTTCAATCTAAAGGAGTATTGGGCGATGATCAAATAGATGATTTTGTAAGTCAGCTAAGAGTCAATACTCCAGGAAGAGGACCTCATAGTACAAACGTAATTTCAATAGGAAGAGCAACAATTGTTGCTGATGAAAGCGACTATTACGATATTGTTCTTAAAAAGTATAAAACTCTCAAACACGGAAAAAGTTTTGAGCAATCCTTAACAGCTGCAGCTGGTGGAACTAGTCCACAAAACTTCTTAAAAGAAATTATTGATGAAACAAATTCTCAATTTTTGAGTAAAGAATTCCAACTAGGAATGAGAAACAAGATTGGAAATCAATGGAATTCTTTTGCCAGAAATGATTTAGTAGATATTGCTGGAACAATTCTTAAACCGCAAAAAGCTGTTTATAACGAATTTGTCGGCCCACTCAGTTCAGCTAAACAACAATTTTTACAAAGAAAAACTGCACAAGTACTTGGTGTAAAATTAAAAAATGATTCCGGGAGAACAGTATCGGATGACATTGTCAAAAGAGGGTTAGCAAATAGAGGTTTTGATCCAAATGATACTGTAGGATTAAGATCTTTTCTCTTAGAGAAGAGGCAGATATCATCTGGATTATTTGGTGGTAATTATAATATTTTTGGGCTAAAGCCACTTCTCATAGATGAAGCTATACAGAAAGATAGATTTAAAGGATTACCTGATTCCCAAAAAAGAATAATATCAGACCTTGCTGGAAGAATGGCAATTAACGATCCAGTTTCTAAATCGATAGGGCTTAGCAGATTAGATGGAGTTTATAAAACTAGATCAGGAAATATACTAGACTTCAGCACAATAAAAAGTACTTTTTCAAACACTGCTTCATTCTTTGCGTCTGAATTTCAAATACCAATTATTAAACTAAATCCAGCTGATCTATTTGGATTTAGATCTTTTATGGATATGGCAAAAAGAGGGCCATTACAATACAGTCCAGGAAGATCTGTACAACCATTTGGTGATCTAGCTTCTTCAAAAGCAGATTTCCATATGTGGCATAGCACTGGTGGATTCCTTGGAACAAAAGGTAAAATCACTAGTTACTCTGTTAACTCAGAATCTGGTGCAACTTTTGGAAAAACTTTAAGAGGAACATACAGACCACTTCCAACTAATAGCACAGAAATGCTCACAAGACATGCTAGATATGCAGCTGGTCTATCTGGTCAAGCCGCTTATGAGGTAACCGGTCAATCTGGTTCTAGATTCTTAGATAGGGTATTAAATAATTCTAACAACAATCAAAGAGCTGTTAAATTCAAGAGTAGAATGGCTGTTGATTCCGAACAACCAAACTCTATATTTGGTCTTTTATCTAGATTCCAAAAAAGAAATGTTGATATAAATAATCCAAAAATATTATCTAAGTTATTAACCGGGGATGAAGTAACCCTTAAGACAGATAGTGTTTCTAAAAAAATTAGATTAAATTCAAATGGTGGTGCAGTTAGCTTCATAGATGAAGCTGGAGCCGCAGTTGGTGGTATTGAAGAAAGACAAATACTGACTGCAATGAATGATTTAAGAAAGAGCACTTTTCAATACGGCTTACCCAAAAAGGTAATGGAGCAATTAGAGACATTTGATAAAACATTGTTTACTTTTGGTCCTACCAATAAGAGTATAGCTAATCTAACTACGCAAAAAGAATTGTTTGATTTTGCAGATGAACTTGAAGGATCTATCCCCCTGCTCAAGGCTCAGGCTAGGCAAAGGGGAATAGATCCAAGAGTTATAGAACAATCTTTTTCTAGAATAAGAAAACTACAAAGAGAGAGTAATCTTTTAGCTACTTCGCAGATGGCTCAAAGGTCTCCATCTATTTCAACAAAAATGGATGAAATGCGAAATGAAATATTTAGATTTGTTTCACAAAGCAACGCCGCCCTAACAGGCAATCAAGACAACATGTTTATCGCGATGCAAGATGTGATATTGAGATTAAAATCTCAATTACCAGCATCAGAATTCGCAGAAGCACAAGCCGCAGCACTTTCAACACTATTTAACACAAGTGCATTCTCAACATATAAAAGAGACGTTCAATTATTTGATAACGCAAGAAGCGCAGCAGGGCAATTAGCAAGCTTTGCTTCGGGTAAAGCTAGTGGAGCAGTAAGATCATTCTTTGATCCATATATATCTGGTTCTGGATCTGTTATTAGTACAAACATAAAAAGACCATTTTCTTCTTTTATTCCTCCATTTAAAAAAGCTTTTGGAACAGCTCAATATAAGATTGGCGATCTTTCAACAGATCCTTTGGGATCTTCTGGAAATGCAATAACTTTTGTTCCAACCTTTGGAACTGTATTCGAAAAAAATCCATTTGGGGCAATCAAGAGTGCATTAGGTTTTACAACATATTCAGATCCAAGTTCTTATTCTACGGCATCAACTGCAGTATCTCAGGGAGTAGAACGTTTAAATAGATATTTTGGGACATTAGGAATGCAGTTAGATGTATCCAAGTTTAAAGGTCCATTAGATCTATATGCAAGAGGAATGGTTGGCAAACGAGTTCTTCCAATATATGCCGCTGGAACAACAGCTTTTACAGCAGACAGGATGTTGGGTGGAGCGCTTGGCCCAGAAGATAACTATGGAGAGAAAACATATTCCCCATTTGTAACAACAAAAGTAGCTAGAGCAATAGTCGAAACCCAGGCAATAGCAGCCGGCATAACCCCTGGCGGAATGACGAAAGAGGAAAAGAAAGAACAACTTCTGGATGGAGAAGTTCCAATCAGACAGGGTAGATATTGGCCATTAGGTAATACACCATTTAAGGGTGGAAAGATCCAATACTATAGGCCATCTTGGTATAGAAAACTACAAGGCGGTGCGTTATTTAGCTCTGATACATATGGAAGTCCAGCAGAAAAATTCTTATTTTACAATGATATTTCTCCGCTAAGACCGTTGGATCCATATAGATTTGAAAGAAAACACTATGAAGACAGACCGTACCCAGTAACAGGAGAATATTTTACTGGTCCTTTTGGTCCCATAAATACTGTTCTCAATGCTACTGTTGGCAGAGTTCTTAAACCACAAGTTGCAATGCACCAACAAGAAGTCATGCAGGGTCTCGGTCAGTATGTGCCAGCTGGTCAATATGGAGCATACGACACCAGTGCGTACAATGCTGGAATGGGTGGTGGTTCAAATGTCATACCAATAAATAGGGGTGCAGGTGGTGGTCCTGGTGGTTCATACTCATCAACTATGGTTTCTTCTCAAGTTGGTGGTTCAAATGCAAACCTAAGGGGAGCAGCACAATACCCCTTAAACACTGCACGTGGTATGACTCGTAACGCTATAGCTGGATTAAACCAACCACTAATGCAGATGTCATATGGTCCTCCAAAACAAAGGGGAGTAATGCCGCCAAGAATTGCTTCGGCTGGTCAGTCAATAGAATCTGATCTGTCTGGAGAATTTGGATATAGAGCTCAAGAAATGGCTGGTATTTATGGATTTGGATTTGCAAGTCTTAGAGAAAAATTTGGATTTGGTCAAGGTGATTTTGAGCCCGAAAAAGCAATGCTTCAATCAGCATCGAGGGGATATGGAACGTCAAGAGCTTTTTGGGATTTAAATCTTGGTGGTTTGGGTGACGTACCAATTCCAGCGCAGGGTGCTCTCGGTAACATAGAATTTTCTGAAATTGTAAGAAGATTTATTCCAAAAGAAAGAACTGGAATAGATTATATAAATCCAATTGCAAATACAATGGGCAAACAATACCCATTCATGCCAGGTCCAGAATATTATATTAACTTTCAAACAGGAGATCCATTTACAAAAGTCCAAGAAGGAGAGTTAAGACTTCCTGGAATAGGATATGAAAGATTTAATAAAGTATCTGCAGACGAAACTGGTAGGTATGGTTTAGTTGATCAATTTAAAATTCTTGCAGATGTTGCTCCATATTCTCAACAGTTTAAATCTCTAAACAAAATGATGGACAAGATGGCTTTAAGTCCTGATCAAAAAATAAAAGTTCAAGAAATTAGAGGTCGAGTAGAACAAACAACAAGTAAGTATGAATTTACTCCCTACCCAGATCAAAAAAATATTATTGGTGGCAATGTAGGGAGAATGCAAAGGCTTGGTGAATTTGTAGCTCATCGAGATACTTTATTCAATACAAAGTTTTTAAACAAAAGAACCGCAACTGAAGACTGGGAAAGAAGAAATGTTTATGGAGCAACTTTCCCACAATGGCAAAGGCCATACGAAAGTTTTGTTGAACCAATGCTCAATAAGTCAACCCAAAGAAATCCATTAGTAGCAGCAGCAGCTTTGGGTGTGACTGGTTCATTTTTTGGTAGAACTCCAAAAGCTAGATTATTTGGCAGCGCCTTAGGAACAGTGGTTGGTGGAGGCGTATCTGCGATATCCCAACTCGGTCAAAAATTGACTGGTGAAAGATACATGCCACTCCAAAGAAAAAAAGAACTTGCTCTTGAAGAGTACACGGATATATTAACATATACAAAAAACACCAGATTAGCATCTATGGCACAACAATCTGGAGATTCCGCCGCAGCCAATCAATATAGACAAGCTGCAAAGAGAACAATGTATGGGGCAGATCTTTATGGAATGCCAATAGATATGTTAAAACTTGCTATACCAAAAAGAAAAAGAGAACACTTTGTAGAAATGTTAAATGCCCCAGCACCAGAAAGAGAAAGAATTCTTTCTACTGCTGGTAGATTAGAAAGAAGAATTTACGAAGCCGCTTGGGGTATGCCGGTTGAAGAAAAGCCAGACCTAGCAGAATACTTTCAAAGACATCAGCTTCCAGATTCATCCTGGGAAGGTTGGCATCCCAATACCAATATGGATCATGTAAAGGTTAAGATAGGTCAATCAATGGGTCTTGAAATGTCTCAGATGGGTTACTATCCACAACAGATAAGAGAAGCAAATCTTTCAAACCCAAGTTATCCAGTTTTTGATGCGCCATCTGCTAGAACCGACGTGCTTTATAGACTGAGACAAATTATGAGTGGGTCAGGAATATCTGGAACGGTAACACCCGTAATGAATCCATATGGTTCAAATGAACTCAGTATTGCAGCAGGGATGAGATAATGGTATTTGATTTTATTAAAGATCCAATAAAAAGACTTTCTGTTGCGCAACAATCGCTTAGAAAAACAGATATGGGTAGAGGCGGAGTTATAAGGGTGGAATTAGACCCATCTACAAACGCCATAAAATATGTTGTTTCTGCAACGGGAGAAAGATTAGATAGTCCACAAGAAGCATTTATTCAAGCAAGCCGTTTAATGATGACGCAGTTTGAATCCATAACAGCTGCATCTGGTTCTATATTAAACTTAGCCAATAATCCAAATAATCCAAAATACGCTCAAGTCGGTGAAATATTAAGTGAAATACAAAAAAATCTAAAAGAAAAAAGTTTAGATACAGTAACCGCAGCAAAACTCAAAGCTATGGGCATAGACACTGCTTCCCTCGGCACAGATGTAAGCGCAAATATAATAGCAAGTAAAACACAAAGGGGGTCAAAGCCAAAAGACTTTCTTAAAACAATAAGAGAAATGTCGCAAAGAGATCCTTCTAAAGGTGGGTTTATCCCTTTTATCGATAACGAAGGTGCTAACTTACTACAATTAAAAGTTGGTAGTAAAATATTATCTGACGAAGAAACATATTATATGTTAAGCGTTATTGGTAATCCTATATTCAATCAAGAAAAATTTGCCAGTATATTTCACAGTAGTGATCCATTAGATTCATTCATGGAAAAGATTACCAAAAGAATGAAAGGTTTAATCTCAGAAAGAGATATAACTATAACTGAAGATACAATAAGAGCCGCTCTTGGAACCAAAGACCCTAAATATGTTGTCATTGAAGAGGGTTTAGACATTCTAAAAAAACAACTTGGACTAGGCGATGCAAATTCACTGCAACAAAAAGCAATAGCACAGATAGATTCTGCAACAATTTTAAACAAATCTTTAGAAAACTCTTTAAAGAACACAGTTCAAGATCCACAAAAATTTATAAATAATGTTCTTGGAAAAGCAGATATAAAAAAAATAATATCAGATTCAACCACTAATGCAGAATTACTGGATAGCGTAAAAGGAATATTAAGTAACGATGACTATGAAGTCTTTAAACAGTTTATGGATGACGCAGAAAAAGAATTTGATGGTGTTGCAGTTCTAAATAGTAAAGTAATTCATGGAACAAAAGGAAAACAAAATGGTGTGATTAAAGAACTAGATGCAGAAATAAATAAATTAAAACAAAATATCGATAGCACAACTTCTCCAGCAAATAAACAACAGCTAATGCAAAAGCTAGAACAATTACAACAAAGAAGAAATGTTATTGGTAGAGCAGAAAATCTTTATCAGGTAACTGGTAGAGGATCTTATGGTGGACTTGGAATAAAAACAGCATTTGATATTAGAAATCTTGACAGTTCTTTTGATAATGTTTTTATGATAATAGGTCGATCTGGAATGAAAAAAGAAATAGGCTTAGCTGGATCTAAAAACTTTATAACTATTAGCGGTTTTGGATCATCGGGTGGCCCCGTATATGCCGACCCTATTCTTACTGCGTTTAACTCCCCTTTTGCAAGCTTAGAAGATCTGCAATCAATGCAGCAGTATTCCGATCAATTGCTGCAAGATTTTAAGGGAGCAGTAGATTCAGATGTTCTTCCTGAAAAAGTTAGAAATATGTTAAGTAGAAATCTTACAGAAGATCTTTCGTATGCTTCGCCCTCTATGAGATCAGCAAAAATAAGAAATCAAGAATATGCAAGAAGAATTCTTGAACTACATCAATCTGGAATAGGACCAAAAGAATCACCAGAAATGATGAATCTCTTACATAATGCGTTCGCGTCACAAGCATTTAGTATGACTACTAATAATCAAGGTCAGATAAGATATTTGCCCGCAATGCCCAACGTGTTTAGATTTGCTGTAAGCACTGAAACAGCCGGAGCTTTGGGTGGAGGAGAATCACCTATACTCGGTAAGGGTATAGAAAATATTAATTTTAAATTAGCTGGTCAAAATCAAACAGCAGAGTTATTAAAATTTAGGATTAGTAATGGAAGACTATTCTTTGCAGCTGGTTCTGTCCCAGAATTTTTTCAATCATTAGGTGGATTCGACTTGGACGATAAAGGCTTGCCAAGACTTATGACCTATGATGACGTAGCCGGCAATAGTAGACTGGCCTTCAGTCTAACAAGACAGCCTTCTGGCTTACAAGAAAACATTATCGCTAGTGCAAAGTTAAATGACGCTAATACTTTAAGAGCTTTATTTGGAGAAAAAGAAGATTTTTTGCAAACACTACGATCCATAACCGTAAAGGGAACGCTAGAAGAAACACTGCTGAATTCACTTACTGGCACTGGTGCAAAGTCAATTGATTTTGATTCTATAAAAGAAGAAGATATAGGAACAATAATACAAAATGTATATAAAAAAATGAACAGAGATATAGGAAAAATGGAACCCCGATTGCTCCAAAGTCTTGTCGACCATGGTCCATCAGCCTTAAGGAATACAGAATTTTATAGTAGAAGTAATACTTACAGAATATTTAAAGAAAAAGGCGTATTTGATTTTAATTTAGATAGTCAAATGAAAGATTTAGTTGATAAATATAAAAATGCATTAGACCCAGGATTATATAAAAAGATAAAAAACGCACTATCAAATACCGACGAAACAATAAGAAAAGAAACATTAATTGAACTAATTAACAATAATCAAAATGATCGAGGCTTAGAAGCTCTTTTGACTAATTCTGTATTTAGAAAAATGGAAAAAGCATCTTTAGAAGACGACAATATACTTGGCGTTTACGTTAATAGAAGCGCGACTGTCACTAGTACTTTTGACCAATTTGATGATTACATGGAACAAATAATGAAAACTGCTGGGATTAGTGATGAATTAAAAAAAATAATAGGTAGAGATATAGCTTTTCTTGGGCAAGAAACAGCAATTGACGCATCGACAAACTATTCTAGTTCAGTATTTAAAGCATCCTTAAGAGACTCTAAAAATAAACTTCAAGATGTTTCAAACTTGATATCTCAAGCAATGTTGATGCGTGGAGATGAAACTGCAATAGAAGCAGCCGCAATACAAGCGTTGGGCTTGAGCGGGGATATGAACTTGAATAAAACTGGAGAAACATTAATTGAACGCTTAGGAAGAGGAATGGGTTCTGCAACTGCTTTGATGACATCTCAAGAGTTTGGTGGACAGTTTGATGCAAGCTTGAGGCCAGTCATAGATCAGATTTTATTAGAAGATAGATTTTCAGATGCTGATATTAAAACTTTATTAGATAACATCCGAAAAGGTATCGAAGATGCAAAGAGAGCTCAAATATTAACGGGAGCTGAATTAGATCAATTAGAAGAAGATTTACTAAAAGTAAAACCTTCTCCGAGCGAAATGAGAGCAACACTTAGCAGAATATTCGGAGCATCTCAAGATCATAAATACGCAACACTTGCAAAAATAAATCAACAGACGGCTGAAAAAGCAGCTCAGTTTAATTTAATAGACAAGCTTCTTTCAGCAAACAGGCCCCAAGACCATATTCTTAGTGCAACAAATATTTCCGATGAAGCAAGAAAGGTAGCAGAAGTCTTACTCGATAAGCATTCTGAAGATTATCAAGATGTAACAGCCAGATTATTAAATGAATCAGCTGAATACGAAAAAATTTTAGCGGACGAGGGAAGATATAGATTAGGCCAAAAAGTATACGAAGATATAACTGGAGCACAACAAATAACTGGCTTGTCAAAAGAAGAAATAATAACTGCAGTAGATAAAGTGTCAGCAGAAAGAGCATCTTTAAATCGTAAAGGTAAATTTGATTTATCAAGACTTTATTATTCAGACGATGAAAACTTTGCTGGACAAGTTAGAACAACTAGTTCCAGAAGGCAAGCAGCTGCACTTAGGGTTACAGCTGGAGATTTAGAAGAGAGAGTATTAAATGATTTAACATCTTCTAAGCGATTTACTAGCATCACCAGTCCCGATCAAACTATGGGTGCAATTAAGGAATATTTTGAGAATATGATTGGATCAACTTCAATTTCAAGTGAAGAAAGATATTTGGCTCAAGCTGCGATGGGTCAAGTTCTAGAAGGTGCATCTCCAGAAGAAGCTGAACTAGCAAGACAAAGAGCAAACGTTATTACTACTCAAGCATCTAATCAAATATTGCAGCAGGATCAAGCAACTATGCAAGCATTGACCGCAACTGGAAAATCAACATTTACTGGTGATGACAATTTAAGAAAATCAATTAATGCAGCCATGAATGACGAAGATTATACAAAGTTTTTAGGGGCAAAAGGTAAGTATGTTAGATTCTCTGAATATCTTAAATCTGGACAGTTAAAAAATTTATTTAAAAATAATAATCTATTTAAAAATTCAATATATGCAACTGGAGCATTAATTGTTGGCAGCTTCGCGTATCAAGGATTTAAAGATCATACTCCAGAAAAGATGCAAGGTCCCCCAATGCTTCCTGGGGGTTCAGCTTATGAAAACCAATATCCAAGTAGGGCTTCTGAAATTCCACAAATAGGAACAGTATCCTATAATCCCGGAGTAAGCTATAAAGTTAATTTATATGGTAATAGAAATGAAGTTAAGCAGTTTCAAGACATGGCTATGGGGCTCGGAAACTTCGACATGGACACTACTATGTACTCTGGAATCCCGCAAGTTGGAACGGATCCTTATCAGCAGCTAGCTAGCTCATATTAAGGTTAATGTATATGATTTTCGGTGCAGACAAACAAAATAAAAACTTAAAGGACGCCGCGTCTAAAAGAATAGACACTAGTCCAAGAACGCAAACCTCCAATAAGTATGCAGCAAGAATAGCCTCCAGCAAGAACATATCAAGCGGCTCAGACGTTTCTGGGGCTCAAAGCGTCGAATATGCACCAAAGGGCACCATGGGACAATCTGACGCTCTCAAGGGCTCCTGGGAGGGCTTAGACAAGGGATCTTCGACACACATCCAAATGAATGGAACTGGATACTTAAATCCATCAATCCAAAAAGCCAGATATAATAAAAACTTTGCTTCTCACTCTGGAGATTTAAAACAAAATTCTTTTACAAAAAGAAATTTTAGAAGTATAATTGACAATAGAACAAATAATACTATGGAAGGATCTTCTTCCCAAATTGTAAGTTTAATAAATAAAAGAAATAATTTAATATAAACTATGTCTAATAACGAAAATGCATCTAATTCAGAAAATCAATATATTAGTGTATTTCCTGACGCAGCAGAAGAAAAATTCTTTCAACTATTAAAACAACTGGATAACAGATTCCAAGCTGTTCAAAGAAATAACTTTGATCAAATGCTCAAGTACAGCGTTCTTGGGGGTTTGGGTCAGGATTATGAAGAAAGCAAAGCTGCTACTCTAAGAGTTTTTAGTGGATCTGATTTAGATAGAATAAAAATTTTAGATAGAAAATCTAAATCTAAATTATTTAAAAAAGTTATAGATACAGGATTGTACGATTTAGCTTTTAGGGCACTTCCTATTTCAGAATTTGGTAGACAAAGACTATCTTCTGTTGATTCGGCAAAAACTGGTGCCGCACGTGCGCTTGATCCGGTCAGAGACACAGCTTGGCTAACACAGCTTACCAATGTTGTTAGAAACATATCACACGATCCTATTACTCTTAGCATTATTAATAGTTATTTTCCTAGTCTTGTAACATTTTTATTTGACGCAATAGCAGTAACTGCCGACTACTCGACAAGTGGCGGTGAGGTTAATGGCGAGATTGACGACAGCATTAATAATATGAAAGACTTTATAGCGAGTCTTGAAAAAGCTTTTGGTCGAGGATTAAATGATTCTAATCAATCATTTAAAGAATCCGTATTTACAATGGCATTTAATTTTGAAAATACGGCAAAGAGAATGAAAAAAGTATTAGACAATTCTCCGTACAGGCAAAATAATCAACCAACTTCTCCCGATGTTTTCCATTTACGAATTGGTGCGGCGAATTTTTTTGTTCCACCACTATCGATAGATGTAAATACGGCTTTTAAAACTGGCAGCTTAACAGGCGGAGCATTAAGGCAAAAAAATACTCCTAAGTTTAATTCTGGTTATAAAGAAAGCTCTATAAAAATGAGATTATTTTTTCCTAACTATGAAGAAATTTGGGGAATAAGCATAGATGACGCTTCAAAGATAGTCCTTAAAGATAACTATGAAATTGATTTTAAAACCGATGGTTCAAGTGACGAAAAGATAGATAAGTTTTTATCCTCGCTCCGTGGATTAGTGGCCGCATTTAAATACTCTCCGTTTCTTCCAGTCAGAAACGACTATCTTAATAGAGTTCATGGAATAACTGCAGTAGCTCTATCAGGCTTATCAATATCAACAGTTCCCAATTTTCCATTTGCTTTAGCAGTTGATATAGAGCTTTTAAACTTTAATCATAAACCACTACTTCCTATGATCAATGATTTTAATCAAGCAATACATTGGGGTAAATATAGGCAGTTTATGGGCAAGGCTGCTGGTGCTCTTCATAGCTATGTAAACCAGAGCTTCTTGATGAAGACAACTGACGAAAAAAATTCAAAAGAAACAAACGCAAAAACGGGGACAGTAGTCGTTGGCAGCGGTGAATACGCAGTAAGCCCATATGGTGCATCGTTGACAAAACAAGCTGCATATTACGATGATATACTAAAAACAAATATTGTATCAGAGTGGAACGATGGAAGAAATATAAGCTTTTATGTTCCAGCAGAAACTCAAACAAAAATATTTTTACCCGACGCTACTTCATTTAGAAATGATGAAGAAAGATTGTTGAGCGATCAAAGTCAAGACTATTGGGGAAAAATTTTAAATGGTTTTGGAATAGACATAAATGAATCCGCTGGGTACGGGTTGAGCTTAAGTAATACATATAGCTTATCTAAGAATACTGGAATTAATCCGAACATAAGATATCACCTATTGACAATAATGGATATTTTAACAGCTGGATTAAATGATAATGAATATCGTAAAAAGGTTTATAGTTATGTTGCAACACTATTTGTTAAAGAAAATTCACTAGATGGCACAGAACAAAGTTATATCTTAGATTTTGATAGTACAAATATTCCAGCACAAGCTGGAACAAAAACTTATATATTTAATTCTGTTTCATATGAAGATACCAATCTTCAAACAATGAAGAAGCTGTTGAAGGAAATTTCTAAATCATCTGAAGGTCTTTTGCATCAACAAACAAAAGCAATAGCAGATAGTCAAGCCAGAAAAGCCAGAGTACCAGTTCCAGAGATTGTAAAAGAATGCACAACTGCATATCAAAAAATTTACGATAGAGTTAGAGATCAAATTAAAGAAGGATTTAATTTAACACTTTATGAAAAATTCTTTAAAAGTGCACCAATAGAAGAACTACTTGAAGCAGCAAGAGCAAAGCAGGGAGCATTTACATTTAGAGAATGGGAAGTCCCCATGTTGAAAGTAGATCTTGACCCCGCCGCAGCGATAGTTACTGGCGTGTCGTTGACACTCGGTAACAACATCGCTAAGTTGCAATTGCAAATGCAAGACGAACCGACATATCAACACATAGGTGGCAAAGATACTTTTATTAATATTTCAATGAAAATTATTGGAGAAAAAGAATTAACTAAATTAAAAAGAATATTTGATCACGTTAATGCACTTGCAAGATTAGAGCATTCTACAGGTGTTCTTGGTTTTATCGGAATAAAAAATATAGTTACTGCGCTGTCTGGCGTTAAATATGTCCTGCCATCTAATTTTTCAGTTAATACAATTCCAGGTTTTCCACATGTATATGAAGTAAATATAAGTTTGATTGACTTTGATGTGTTTCAACAAGCTAGAGAAAAATTAGACTCAAATCAACAAAGAGAATTAATAGAACATTTTTCTACAAAAAGAAATCCATTCCTTAGAATAAAACAGATGTGGGGATTATTCAACGCATACCCAGATCTTCCTCTTGAGGTAAAAAATGATAAGAATGAAACAGTCGGCCACTTAGATCCAGACTTCTACTTTAGAAGCTTTGATATGTTTGATAAAGATATTATAAATAATATATCTACAGCTCCAAAAGAATTAGATATTCCAAACCCGAATGATGGCGTCGGACAAAAAATAAATAAAGAAATGCATTCTCATATAGCAAATGAAATAATTAACTTCCTAAGAACATATCCATCTCCAAATTCAACAAACGGTCTTGTCCAAGAAGCTAGAAAACAAGTATTAAACGATGTAATTTATTTTATTGAAAAAACTGATATAAATTTTGATCAATTTATTTCTGTTTTTCAAAAAGTAATTTATGATCCGAATTATTTTGGAATGGACGATTCAAATGAAAGAAATCAAATAAATTTCCTAAAGAAAAATTTAATTACAGATTATTTAGAATATACAGAGTCAGAAAATGAAGCTAATGAGGCTGTAGGGGAATTTATGAACAAGGTGTCTTCGGCTCCTTACCAGGTTGGGAATATCAGTTCTAGCAGTTCTGATCTTTTAGCAAGTCTGAAGAAAGCTTTAGATGGAGAATACAGCTTAAAAGATGAAAAGTTAGTTAGCTTTGATCCAGATGAATTAGAATTTCATCATATTATTAATGTTTATCCCATAAAAGATAAAGATGAACCAGGTAAAATACCCGCCTCAATACAAACTGCTCTTGGTACAAATTTAGGATATATTGACACTAATAAAGATGGAAGATTTTATCTTACATTAGACGGGGTTAATGTAAAGAAAACTGAAAAAGGTGCAAAGATAGAACCCAGGGGAATATCGGATAAGCATTCTGACCCCTCGTACTCCGCTACTCAATCAGCGATAGCTGGTTCAACCGCTTATTCGAATTATCAACAACCATATTCGCATGGTGCTGGCACAAGCCCAGAAGTAATGAACAGTTCAAAGCCAGTAGACACAGTTGAATCTCACTGGGAGAAAATGTTAGTCGACACTCAGTACAGAGATGTATCCGGAAGAATGTTAAGAGCATTTCCAACCTATATGTTATGGCTGATAGATGAAGGTGGATACTTTGCCGGCGTTAAACTGTTTGATAATTTTTATGGACTCCAATCAATAATAGATTTTTCCGTTATACAATCCGAAGATCTTCTTGGTGATACATTAGTTTTTAGAGTATCAAATCTTTATTCAAAACTTTCAACAAAAGAATCAGCTTCATTTTTTTCTGTAGATTCAGAATATTCTCAAGATAATCCCAGTCTTACCGATGGTCTTTCATCTATAATAGATGTCACTTTAAATAAAGCCAGAAATGTAATGGCTCACATGAAAAATGATTATGTTGTTGATATAGAAAACATAAGATTAAAACCAGGTGTTAGAGTTCACCTAAGGGGTGGCTATGGTGCAAATCCAAACTCTCTTCAGACTTTATTTAATGGTGTTATTAGCCAAGTAGAACTTGGTGAAATAGTTACGGTTACGGCGCAGTCAGACGCAATAGAATTAGGTGCTGTTGTAAACTCTACTAATAAAAAAGGTGATAGCGGAAAAATAGATGGTGGAATAAATACTGGTCTTTGGCTTTCTGAACCAAGAGATCTAATGGTAAGACTTCTTTCGATGGGAGCCTCTAGATTTAGAGAAGGCATTGCTTATGCCAATAGAGGCCTAGTGTTTTCTGAAAATAAATTTGGAATAAGACATTTTGGTTCTATTGTTTATGAACCACTTACTACGGATGAAGAAAGAAAGCATCAAGCAAGAATAGACGCTATAGCAGACGCCTATAACACAGTTGGTACGGGAGACGCTTCTGGAACTGGAAGAGCTGCATTGGACATAGCTGTTGGAACAACTGAGTTTAGAACTCCAGTATTTTCTTTGATGAATCAATTGTGGTCAAACTTTACGCAAGCAAGAGATTTTGAAATATTTAAAAGAAATATTTATCCAGGAAACGGAACAGGAATAGCACAGTTTCTTGGTGGAGACTTGGGAGATGGTTGGACATCTGTCTCTTCAATAACTCCAGTTTCTCAACCAAATGAAAGAATAGAATATTTATCTAGATTAACAGATAGAAGTTGGAATGGACTTGTTCAAAAATATGGAGAAGAAAATCCTGACGCAAAAACAGCTGTTGAGGGTTTAACTGGCTCAGGCCAAATAAGAGATAACACCGGATCAGCTACCGTAGGGTCGCTAATTACAATGGCAGGTATATTGGGTCCAGCTGCTGTTGTTGGTGGGCCAATTGGTATTACGGTCGGCGTTGGTGCTGGTCTGCTCGGAGTGCTCGGGACAAGGGGTGGCAATAATATCTTTAATATGTTGGGCTTAACTTCAGGCTTAGATGACGACATGCCTGGTTTTGATGAAGTTTCATTTAGGGCCCAAACATACATGAGATCTGTTTGGGATCTGTTTCAAACATGTGCAAGACTACTTCCAAACTACATAGTTGCAGTCAGGCCGTTTGAAGATAGGTCAACAGTATTTTATGGTAAGCCTCACTGGCTGTACACATCTGGTGTTGTGCCAGTAACAACTGGGTATCCGGGCGATAAAAAAATGGGCGAACTTGGAATAAGTATGGGTCCTGAAGTAGTTAGTCCAGATTTTGAGTTGGCTAAAATAATAACTGAAATAAATAAAAATACTAGTTCATATGCAGACGCAAACGCATTTATTAGAGATACAGAACCAACAGATGTAGTCGCTGCATTGGCATCTATGCAACAAAATGCACAACAATATTATGGAGCTTCAGCAAAACTAAAGGGTCAGGTAATTAATTTTGATTCTAACAAATCAAAAAGTTTAATTAAAGATGGAAAAATTGTAGGAAAAATACCAAAAACAAAAGGTGTAGTTACAATGGGTTTCCACCTTCCGGTTTCTTCTGTTTTTACTGGAGAAAATAAAACAACTTCTAAAGTTATATCTTCGGCAGAAGTACATAGCCAAATCCCCCAGCTTCCCTCAAGATTTAGATTCCCCATGTTTACAAACAGGGCTGATGTACGCGGTGATTATGGTTTAGAAAACTTTGCATTTCAATATGATTCAATTGATGGATATTCTAAATTCCGCAGAGGATTAGACATTGCCGAAGACGTATTAGACGAAACTGTTGGTAATATTCTTATGGCTAAGCCTGTACTCGCTGCAGGTAAATGGGCTTTTCGTAAAATATTTGGCGGCGGCGGCGATGATGGGGTAGCGTCAGAAACAAATCAAGATGTATACGATGATTATATACAAAGCGTTTCCTCTGTTTATGGAGACACGTTTGCAAACAACCTGGTTGTCGATAATATAAATATAGTTGATCAAAAACTTCGAGTAGATGATATAGCAGATGTTACTTTAAACTCATATAGTTTTGATGTACCACTTAGCGAGATAATTGGTGCAGAGCGTTTTGCTATATCAATGCCACTTCCTAAAAAAACAAGTACATCAGAAATAGATTTTTCTGAATGGGGAATGCCAAGAAGTGCAGCTGATGAACAGTTCTATATCGCAATGAGATGGCCATATAAACCAAATGCAAATGAATCTGAAATATCAAAATTTACAAAAAAATATTTTAATTCAGAAACAAGTCAATTAATTGGAAGTGTCGATGAGTATAAAAATGCTCACGTATTAGTTTATAATCCAGATACAAATAATGGCGTAGTTTGCAAACCAGCATACTTTCTTTGGGGAGAAAATACGTCAAACTTCCTTTCAGAAGGAACATCTGATGATAGCAGTGAATATAATTTAGATGTAGACGAGAAAACAATAGATGCTGTTGTATCTCCAGACGCAGCATACTTTCTTGGAATAGTTTCTGGTGACGATGTAATTTTTTCTGATGGTCAAAAAAAATTATTTAATAAAGGTAAGGGATATAGCGATCTTCCAATCCCAAGAGAATGCTATTTTGCTTTTGTGCCGAACACAATACCATTAGGTGTAGCAACAAGTGCTTTTGTTCCAGGCAGAAAATTTACATTAGTAGATGATTCAGATAAACAACTTGAAGACTTTTTAATTGGCTTTGGTAACTTCGAAGGAGAACTAAAGGCTACGATGAGGTCTGCCTATAAGGGAGCTGAGCTTGGCGGTGATGTGCAGGGTTTTGTGCCCGATAGATTAGATGATTATGAAAAATATAGAAGTAGTGTTGGTGAATATTATTCTTTAGCCGAATTATCAGCTGACTCAATTTTTACCTATTCAGGAAACTATACAGATTATTATAAATATATATTTAGTGACAATAAAAAAGAACTAGAGACTGTAATCAGCAGAGATGCAGGCTATGAGATATTGGATGACGAATCAGCAGAGACTGGTGATCCCCTAACTTTTTCTGAAAGCGGCAGAAAGCAGTTTAAAGAAGTTTTTAACCTAGGAGACTCAATATCAATTGAAGCAAGGAAGTATTACGATGAAGGATATGACCTAAATGTTTCTGTAATTGCTGGGGATGGAAGAAGTCTAAGTACAGCTCAAGATATATGGGATCAATTTAGGTTCGGATATCATACTTACAATTCTGTCAAAACAATATTTTTTGATACTTTTGGATTTGACCCCGATAGTCAGCAACCTCTTTCTGAAGAAATAATGAGTGCATTTGTTGGTGGAAATATACCAAAAGATATATTTAAAAAGTTTAAAGATACTGGCGGTACGGCTAACGATGAATTTTCAATTTTATTTGGAAATGAAACAACATCATCTCAAGTAGCAGCAATAGAATTTGCAAGAAAAAACTTTATAGATGCACCAGTATCAGAGGGTGGACTAATTGAATATTTTAATTTGATGACGTTAGATAAGATAAAAGCTTTTAGGCAGAACTTTTTAATAGACAATAGTGAAGTCTTAGCACAATTAAGTGGACAGCCAAATCCAGTAATCAAAACTCCCCAACAATTGTTTCTTGTAGTGGTCGGTTTATTTAGGCAGGCTATGTGGGCAGACCCATATGCGAGAGCTTGGCTTGTGCTTAAGCCATCTAGAAAAATGGGAATTGGACTTGGGACTGCGAGAGGCGAAGATCAATGGGATTTTAAATCTGTAGATAAAATATTTGCAGCGTTTATTAATCCAAACAATATTTACGCTAAAGATAAAAAGAAATTTTTACAATTATTATACAACAATAAAGGCGAAGGAAGCACCGCTTCAAACTTCTTCACAAGAGCAACTAGTGGATTAGACAATTTCTGGGATAGAAACATAGGTCCTATTTTTAGTGCAATGGGAACAGCATTGAGTGGTTTGATTAATATGTTTAAATTAAACATGTTACAAACTGGTTATGGATTATCCCAAGTAGGTTCTCTATCAAAACAAGCAAATATTTTAAACAGAGCTCTTAATGATTCTATTTATTACCAACTTGGTAGACCTGGTTCGCTTTTAAGGGCTGTTGATAATCCATTCACAAGAGAGTATGGAGAACCAGTAGTAGAAATTAGAGAACCGTTTCAGAGAATACATTACCTAAGTTCATTTAGTCATATTCTTTCAAATCAAATTCAGGAAACAACGACAAATGTTTCCACTGTTATTACAGCAGTATCTGATGGGAAATATCCAGTTACAGTGGCTCTTGACAAGGGTGCGCCAGCAGAAAGACAAATGGAATCAACAGTTGAAACTGGAATATATTTTGACAATATTGTTGGAAGTGGATTCTTTGGATTCCTACATCCGATTTTGCATCCCTTTGAAACCGGAAGGGGAATATCAAAAAATGCAACAGGCGCTCCTGACGAGCTAGCGGCTAAAAGAGTTGCCCTTTCACATCTTAAAGAAAATATTAAAGATATATATAGTGGAGAATTATTAATTGTAGGCAATCCAGATATAAGGCCACACGACATAGTTTATATAGCTGACGTGTATGAGCGAATGTATGGCTTGTTTGAAGTAGAGCAAGTTATCCATCACTTTACTTCTGAACTTGGTTTTGTAACCTCAATAACCCCCAATGCACTTGTAACCGTAAATGACCCAGCAAAATGGTTTATGACATCATGGATCGATTCATGGATGAACATGCAGGCAATAAGAAATGACACAAGATTATTCTTAGATGCTATTAGGGCAGATAATTCTGGAATAACTCTTGGTGGAGACATATCTCTTGACAGACTCTCAGAAAATTTAAATCCCCAGATGCTTGGCGGAATACAGTATACACATGGTTCTTCTGCTCTTATAAAAGATGTTGTTGCAAGTCTAACACACAGTAGTTTTGATTCAAGCACAACTTTTACTGATGCAATTAGAAAGCAAGCTGGAATTAACGGAAACAATGGCACGGTATCTGGTGGAACAGCAGCGGCAGCAATAACTGGAGTTGTTGGTGGTTCTGCAGCTGTTGGATTAGTGGGCGGCTCAGCCCTACTTGGGCTTGCTACGGTGCCAATATTCGGACAGCTTGCCTGGAAGGGTTGGCAGTGGGTTAGGGATAACCTCCTCGATCAACACGGGTGTTATGTGCAATATCTAAATAAAAATGGACAACCAATGGATGCTGGTCTTTCCTATAATCAAGGCATGGTCGTTGGAAGGTATCATTCAAAAGCATTACTTCCAGGCATGTTGGGCGTAAGAAGAAAAGTTAGAACAGCAGACGGCTACGCATATGTGAGAAGCGATGATATATTCAAGAGTCTTGGTTGGCAGGAAACAGAAATAAAAGAGTTAGTTAGATATATAAGTTACGAAAATGCCTTAGTTCATGCACAGGTCCTTAATCTTTCTGGTCTTGGTCCAGAAAAAACTACATTTGAACCTTTCTTTAAAATATTATGCAAATTAGATACAACTATTGGCATAGAAAACACTGGAGTAAAAGACGCTGACACCATAAGAGTTGTAGATATATTAAGTGGGAATTCTTTTGATGTTCGTTTTGATGGAATAAATGCTCCTGAAAAATCGGTTGTAACTTCGGCCTACTACAATCAGCAGCCATCTGAAGTAGAAATAATCGATAAATCTTCTCCAGGTTTCAAGAGTAGCCAGTTTACAATTAATGCGTTGAAAGGTAGAGTATTCTTATTAAGAGTTAAAAAGTCAAGAGAAACAGGCGGACTTGCTAGTGAATCTGATATAGAAAATTTTGAACCCGGTGCTGGTTTTAATAAAGAAACTAATTATCTAAAAGAAATATATGGAAGAACACTCGCTACTATCTTCTATAACGTTTCTGAAGAAAAATTAATTAGTCTTAAAGATTTTGTATATAATTTATTTGTTTTGTATAATTTTGATAAGTCAAAAATAGAAAAAGCTTTTAAAGATAGTTTTTATGAAGATTCAGTAATTTTTACAAAATATTCAGTTATATTTAATAATATTAATTCTTCCAATGTAGTGGATCATATTACAAACTACATAGTTGGAAATAGTGAAATAACTAATCCAGAATTAAGAAAATTATTCTCTGTAATGGTAGAAATGAAGAGACTAGAGCAAATATATAAATCAGCTTCGAGATGGCCAATGGTGCTTTGGGATGAGTACTATGATGATGGAACTCCGTATACTCTTAACTGGGAGCTAGTGATAAATAACTTGGCTACTGTTTTTACAAATGATTTATTAACTGAATCAGATTCGGTTAATAAAGCAATAGACTCTGTTGGAATACCAACTAAGGTGGAATAATATGTCTTTTTTTAATATCAATTCTGAAAATTTAACTGATTCCAAATCTTTTACTAAAGCAATAGTCGATAATATTGTTCCTAAAAATAAAATAAC
>Ga0209358_10000202_pt1 | contig 55060 bp, 41 predicted proteins | sample LauGreFa1BDMLBSN_2_FD_187574 | JGI IMG/M metagenome (GOLD analysis project Ga0209358, IMG submission 187574) | Freshwater lake microbial communities from Lake Michigan, USA - Fa13.BD.MLB.SN (SPAdes) (version 2) | ecosystem: Environmental > Aquatic > Freshwater > Lake | place: Lake Michigan, USA... | reverse complement strand
ATAAAGCAGCAGCAGACAAATTAGCTGCAGCTCAGGCTCCATTAAAACAACAAAATGCAGCGATTGATGTTGATCTTCAAAAAAATATTGACTTATCAATTGATGCACTTGAAAAAGCTTTTGTGGCATTAAAAGGCAAGTCAGAAAAAACAAAAAGAGACAATAACTTATTAAACAATTGTGTTCGTTATCTTACCAATTTATATGAAATTAAAAGAAATAAATTTAGAGGTAAGGATCCACAAAAGTATGATATGTATGAGGCTAAATACAAAGAGTTTGATGCCTTACAAAATTCTTTTAACTAACTACAATAGGTTAGTTAAACGGTAAAAATTTTTCGTGTTGAATGGATTGTAAAATAGGGGCCTTTGGGTTCAATTTTTCTCCATTCAACACTTTTTCATAGAGGCGTACATAAGACGCCATCATCTGAATATGTGTAAACTTATCCATAACATATTCATGACATGTTTTTCTATTAAAATCATTTACATGTGCAACAGCATCAGCTAACTCTAAAGCTGATGATGTTAAATGACCAACCTCGGGAATTACAATTTCTGGTAAAGAACCATAGGGGGTTCCAAACACCGGACATCCAAAATATAAACTTTCTATAAGTGCAAGTCCAAAGGGCTCGTGCCAGCGCACAGGAAAAATCAACCCCTTGGAATATTTAATAATTTCATTTTTTTCAGTTCCACCTTGCATGCCATCAAATCTAACATGTGTATCAAATGTTAGTCGAATGCCCTGATTAAAATTAAAACGAACACCACCAATAACCCTTAATTTTTGATGGGCCATTTTGGCTATTTGGATAGCACCTTTAACGTTTTTCACTCGCCAGGCAGCGTCCCCTAAAAAGTGAAAATAGTTTTTAACCGCGTTATTATGTAAAACAGGCGTTCCATAATCCATAGGATCAATACCGTTGTGTACATAACAATCAGAACCAAAACGGGAAGCATGGTTTTGAGATACAAACACGGTGTTCTGGTCTAATTCTAAAGCATGGTTTAAATTTCCATGCATGGTTTGAATATAGGGGATTTTAGGAGTCTCGTTTACATAATGGTTCAAATGAACCACATCAATACCATCCGGAATTAAGCTATTAAATGGAACCGATTCGTTGTATGCATATACGTTTGCAAATTCGCAATTAGATCCTGGAGCAACTAAATACGAAACCTGATGTCCGGATTGAACCAGCGCTTTGCCAAGCCACCAGATAACTCTTTCGGTGCCACCGTATTTGTGTACCGGGATAGAAGTATTGTTTACAATCAGAATATGCATGCACAATATTAAGGCATTTAATTTGGCAGTCGTAGACTAGAAGCTTTGTTTGTTCAAAGTATCTATTTAACATAATATTAATTATAGGATAAAATAATAGATCTAAATCAGGTATAAGCTGTCAATATTGTAGCATCATTGGCTAATGTTAACTCAGTCTATATTGGTTATATTTGAATCTCATTATACCCTAACATAAATAACCACCATGTTACAACGACGTAAATTTTTAGAACTCAGTTCACTTGGTTTATCAGCCCTAACATTTTCTGGGTTTACCAGTAAGGCTAACAATCCGGCTGGCAAAAAGCCTATTGTAATTTCTACATGGGCCGAAGGTTTAAACGCGAATAAAGCGGCTTGGGCAGTTTTAAAAAATGGCGGCCGAGCAATTGACGCTGTTGAGCAAGGTGTAATGGTTACTGAAAATAGCCAAAACTGTTGTGTGGGTCTTGGCGCCAATCCAGACCGTGATGGTTATGTGACCCTCGACGCCTGTATTATGGACGAATTTTCTAATTGTGGTTCTGTGGCATTTTTAGAGCGAATCAAACATCCGATATCTGTGGCAAGGCGTGTTATGGAAAAAACGCCCCATGTAATGCTCGTTGGTTCTGGTGCGCAGCAATTTGCTGTAGCCGAAGGATTTCCGTTAGAATCAGAAAAATTATCGCCAGATGCAGAACGTTCTTATAAAAAATGGCTCGAAAAAAGTGAATACAAGCCTGTTATTAATATTGAAAACTCCGGTAACAATTTAAAATCACAATCGGCATTTGCACCTAATAAACTAGAAAATGGTAATTGGAATCATGATACCATTGGTATGGTGGCACTAGATGCTAATGGAAATTTAAGTGGTAGCTGTACCACATCTGGTATGGGTTTTAAAATGCGAGGACGCCTTGGTGATTCTCCTATTATTGGTGCTGGTTTATTTGTTGACAATGAAGTGGGTGCCGCAACTGCAACGGGTCAAGGCGAAGATGTAATTCGTATTTGCGGATCACATTTAGTAGTTGAACTTATGCGTATGGGCAATTCTCCAGAACAAGCTTGCAAAAAAGCGGTGGAGCGTATTATCAAAATTAAAGGCGACAAAGCGCGTGATATTCAAGTAGGTTTTATTGCTATTAATAAGCGTGGTGAATATGGTGGATACTGTATCCAAAAAGGTTTCAACTTTGCAGTTTGTACTGCAGATGATTCCAATATTTTAGTGGACGGTAAACACATTCTTTAATTTTACGAATACAAATTTTGTATCCATGCTTGAAGTAGCAGTTTTTAATATTGAATCGGCCATACAAGCCGAGGCCGCTGGTGCCAACCGTTTAGAGCTTTGTGAAAATCCAAACGAGGGTGGTACTACCCCATCTTATGGAACTTTAAGCGTGGTGTCTTCTACTATTTCAATTCCTGTTTTTCCAATTATTAGACCACGCGGTGGCGATTTTTTATACACGCGCGCAGAGTTTGACGTCATGAAAAACGATATTCGTTTATGTAAAGAACTTGGTTTTGCAGGTGTTGTCATTGGTTTATTGTTACCAGATGGCAGTATCGATAAAGAGCGTACCAAAGAGCTTGTACAACTTGCAGCACCTATGGATGTTACATTTCATCGTGCGTTTGATAGATGCAATGATCCTATACGCGGCCTGCATGATATTATTGAAACAGGTTGTAAAAGAATTTTAACCAGTGGCCAAGTGCCTAGTGCACCAGACGCTTTAGCGCTTCTACAAACACTTGTTCAAGAAGCCGGTGATCAAATAATTATTATGCCAGGTAGTGGCGTTAGAAGTAATAATATTGGAAATATAAAGCAGGTGACAAATGCAAAAGAATTTCATTCGTCGGCAAGAAAAGTAGTGCCAACCAATATGCAATTTGTAAAAGAATCCATGCAGGAAAATTTATCAAATATGCTAGTTGATACTGCAGATATTAAAACCATGCTTGCAGCAATTGCGTAAATAAAACGCCTGATTTTAATAAAGCATTCTTACTTTAATCGTATCCTTTACTTCTTTTAAAAGCTCCAGTGCACGTTTAGATAATTTGGTATCAACATCTAAAACAACGTATCCAATTTCTTCGTTGGTTTTTAAATATTGTCCAACAATATTGATGTTGTTTTTAGAAAGTGCGGTATTGATTGCACTTAACACCCCAGGCACATTGTTGTGCATATGTAAAATACGGTGTGCACCTTCTACAGGTGGTAATGCAATAGATGGAACAGAGTGTGATCCATTGGTGATACCGCGTTCTAGGTATTGAAATAATTTGATGCTTACGTCTTCACCAATATTTTGTTGCGCCTCTTCTGTGGAACCGCCAATATGTGGCGTTAAAATAACATTGGGTAAACCTTGTAATGGTGTGGTAAATGCATCTCCATTTTTTTCTGGTTCAACTGGAAATACATCAATACCTGCACCGCCAATAAGACCGTCTTTAATGGCTTCTGCTAAGGCTTTTAAATCTACTACTTCTCCCCTTGCATAGTTTAATAACAAAGCACCCTTCTTAAAATATTTAAGATTGGTTTTATTGATTAAATTTTTTGTTTGTGGTGTTTCAGGCACATGCAATGAAACAATATCTGAAGCAGATAGTAATTCTTTTAAATTTTTTGCAGGTACAGCGTTGCCTAATGGAAGTTTAGTTTCTGTATCATGAAACATCACTTTCATGCCAATGGCTTCTGCTAACACACTTACTTGAGATCCAATATTTCCATATCCCACAAGTCCTAAAGTTTTTCCACGTAGTTCAAAACTTCCTTTGGCTTCTTTCATCCAAATGCCATTATGTGCTGCAATATTTTTATCTGAAATTCGGCGGATAAGCATTGCTGAAATTCCAATTACAAGTTCTGCAACACTTCTGGTATTACTGTATGGCGCGTTAAAAACTACCACACCTTTTTTGGAAGCTGCTTTAATATCAACCTGGTTAACGCCAATACAAAAACATCCAATAGCTTGTAATTTTTTTGCAGCTGCTAAAACCTTTGGGGTAATTTGAGTTTTTGAACGAATGCCAATTAAATGAACGTCTTTAATTTCTTTGATTAATTCATCTTCACTGAGTGCACCAGCAATCTTTTTAACATTGGCATATCCATTTTGCTTAAATTGTTGGACGGCCTTTTCACTAATATTTTCTAGAAATAAAATATTGATTTTCTCTTTAGGGAAACTGGTTAATGCTTGCTTGCTCATGATGGCAAATTTAAGCAATTGTGTGTAGAAAGTTTGGTTTGCCCAACAGTTATTCACGTTTGTGTCCCGAACCTGTTTATTGTGATAATTTAGCAATCGTAGAAAAACTAACATATGGTTGCTAAATACCTTTACGCATTTTGTTTATTCTTTGTACTCATTGCATGTGGTGCCAAGCCTAAGTCTATTCCTTCAACTCCGTATATATTTTCGGTTATAGATTCGAGTACCAAACAAAAATATGAGGCTCAAATACGTGCGTCTTACCATGATATACTAGGTAAGCGAGGCTTTAGTGGTTCTATATTAGTTGCCAAAAATGGCCAAATATTATTTGAAGATTATCAAGGTTTGTATGATGTAAAGTCAAAATCACCCATCACACCTACTACCCCATTTCATATTGCCTCTACTTCTAAAACCTTTACGGCAATGGCTATTTTAAAGCTATGGGAAGAAGGGAAAATTGAATTAGATAAAACCGTTGATACCTATTTAGCTGGGTTTCCTTATCCTGACATTACTGTTCGTATGCTTCTTAACCACCGCAGTGGCTTAAATAATTATGCCTATTTTATGGTGGATAAGAAATTGGAGAGCTATAAAGTCAAGGGAAAAAGAGGCAGATGGATTAAAAAATACCGTACCATCAAATTGCCAGTTGTTGTTAAGCCAGGTTTAATTACCAATCAGGATATGCTTGATTTTATGATGAGGTACAAGCCCGCCGTCATTTTTGGAGCCAACCGTGCATTTAGTTATTCCAACACCAATTTTGCTTTATTAGCACTTATTATCGAAAAATTATCGGGTAAAGACTACCCTACTTATGTAAAAGAGAACATTTTTGCACCATTAGGTATGGAACATAGTTATGTGTTTTCACATAAAGACACTGGCCGCTATCAACCTTCGTATTACCCCAATAATCGACCTTATTTACTTGAAAAGTTTGATTGTATATATGGTGATAAAAATATATATAGTACCGTTCGTGACCTTTTATTGTGGGACAAAGCCTTATATCAAGGGACTTATATTAGTCAAACCTCTCTTCAAATGGCTTTTTTGCCAGGAAGTAATGATAGACCTTCCATTCATAACTATGGACTTGGGTGGAGGATGCTAGAACAGCCCGATCAAAAAATCATTTACCACAATGGATGGTGGCATGGTAATAACTCGGTATTTAGCCGTTTTATCAAGGATACGGCTACCATTATCGTATTAGGAAATAGATTTAACCGTAATATCTACAAAGCCAAGAACATAGCAGCTTCCTTTTTGGCGGGTTCCGATACAACTTCCGTTGCTGAATAATACCTAAATGAACCAAAAACTTATACAAACAGCGGTCAATTTGGGTGATTTTTAGCCAATTACCCTTATTTTTGCAGACTTTTAAAATCTAATTTTTTACTAGATCCAATCGATTATGAACAACATGTTGTTTTATGCCGTTCCGGCGATGGGACTTATAGGTCTCCTTTACACACTCGTTAAATTTTTATGGGTATCTAAGCAAGATGCTGGTAACCCAAGAATGAAAGAAATCAGTGACTACATTGCTGAAGGTGCTATGGCATTCTTAAAAGCAGAATGGAAAATTCTTGCCTACTTTGTGGTTATTGTAGCTTTGCTTCTAGGTTTCATGGCTAATTCTAACGAATCTAGCCACTGGAGTATTGCCATTTCATTTATCATTGGTGCCGTGTTTAGTGCAACTGCTGGATACATTGGTATGAAAGTAGCTACTAAAGCAAACGTTCGTACTGCTGAAGCAGCTAAAACTAGTTTATCACGTGCCCTAAAAGTATCTTTTACAGGTGGATCTGTAATGGGTATGGGTGTATCAGGCTTAGCCGTTTTAGGTTTAGGTGGATTGTTTTTGATTTTAAAACATTACTTCGCACCAGATGGTGATGCAGAAGGAATGTTACGTACAATAGAAATTTTAACTGGTTTCTCTTTAGGTGCTGAATCTATTGCTTTATTTGCGCGTGTAGGTGGTGGTATTTATACCAAAGCTGCAGACGTAGGTGCAGATTTAGTAGGTAAAGTAGAAGCAGGTATTCCTGAAGATGATCCTCGTAACCCTGCAACTATTGCAGATAACGTTGGTGACAACGTTGGTGACGTTGCTGGTATGGGTGCCGATTTATTTGGTTCTTATGTTGCAACCGTTTTAGCTACAATGGTATTAGGTCAAGAAGTTACAGGTGCTGACAAATCTCAATTGGTTGATGCATTTGGTGGCTTATCTCCTATTTTATTACCTATGTTAATTGCTGGTATCGGTATTATTTTATCGATCATTGGTACTCTATTTGTAAGAATCAGCGATAAAGCTGGTTTGAATACAGCTACCGTGCAAAACGCACTCAACATGGGTAACTATGGTTCTATGATTTTAACAGCTGTTGTATGTTATTTCTTAGTAGGTAATGTATTACCTGAAACGATGTACTTACGTGGATTAGAATTTACTAGAAATGGTGTTATTGGTGCCATTGGTGTTGGTCTAGTAGTAGGTGTTTTAATGAGCATTATTACTGAGTACTACACTGCAATGGGTAAGCGTCCAGTATTAAGTATTATTAAACAATCAAGCACAGGTCACGCAACAAATATTATTGGTGGTTTAGCTATTGGTATGGAATCTACATTCTTACCAATTTTAGTATTAGCTGCTGGTATTTTTGGTTCATTCTATTGTGCAGGTTTATATGGTGTAGCAATTGCTGCTGCAGGTATGATGGCTACAACAGGTATGCAACTTGCTATTGATGCATTTGGCCCTATCGCTGATAACGCGGGTGGTATTGCAGAAATGAGTGAACTACCAGCTGAGGTTCGTGAAAAAACAGATATTTTGGATGCCGTAGGTAATACAACTGCAGCAAGTGGTAAAGGTTTTGCCATTGCTTCTGCAGCGTTAACTTCACTTGCATTATTTGCTGCGTTTGTTGGTGTTGCAATGCCTGACAATCAGCACATCGATATTTACAAAGCGGATGTATTAGCTGCATTATTTGTAGGTGGTATGATTCCTTTTATCTTCTCTTCATTAGCTATTAGAGCGGTGGGTGAAGCTGCTATGTCAATGGTAGAAGAAGTTCGTCGTCAGTTCCGTACCATCCCTGGTATCATGGAAGGTACTGGTAAACCAGAATACGATAAGTGTGTGGCGATTTCTACTGAGGCATCTCTTAAAAAAATGATGTTGCCTGGTGCTATCACTATTGTATCTCCTTTATTAGTAGGATTTTTATTAGGCCCAGAAGCTTTAGGTGGTTTCTTAGCCGGTGCTACTGTAAGTGGTGTGTTAATGGGAATTTTCCAAAACAACGCTGGTGGTGCTTGGGACAATGCTAAAAAATCTTTTGAAAAAGGTGTTGAAATTAATGGTGAGATGTTCTATAAAAAATCTGAACCACACAAGGCATCAGTTACAGGTGATACTGTGGGTGATCCATTTAAAGATACATCTGGTCCTTCAATGAACATCTTAATTAAATTGATGTCAATTGTATCTTTAGTAATTGCTCCAACGCTTGCTAAAATGCACCCTACATCAAGTAATACTGTTACAAAATCTCAAACCATCGAAATGTCTATCATTAGCACAGACACTTCTAAAGCGCTTGTAGATACGGCTAACACAGTTACTGTGACTGCTGATTCTAAAACTTTAGTGCAAGCTTTACAAGAAGATGGTTTAGCTCCAAAAGACAATGTAAACATCCAAGTTAAAGATGGTAACATTTCTGTGAATGGTAAAGCACTTACACCAGAACAAAATGAAAAATACAAAAGTTATTTGCACATTAAAATGGCAACCAAACAATAACTTTTAAATTATACAAATGTAAATCCCTCCTTTTAGGAGGGATTTTTTTTGTACTATTGTAATACAAAATGTGCTATGGGAAAATATATAAAACCAACCGAAAAAGAGTTTGAAATATTATCTATACTATGGCAGGAAGGTGCTGCTTCCGTAAAAAAAGTACACGAAAAACTGGCTTCAAAAACAGGCTATACCACTACTTTAAAACTCATGCAAATCATGTTTGATAAAGGAATTGTCAAAAGAGATACGACCACCAAACAACATATTTATAAAGCAAACTTTACCAAAGATCAGGCAAAGGAATTCAAAGTAAAGCAGTTGCTGCTGGAATTATTTGATGATGATAAAGCCACACTTATTGCTTATTTATCGGAACAACAGTCGATCCTACCATAAATTTTTAGGACACCAATCACCGTATTTATTGCCCAGTTGAAATCCAATTAGAATTTCGTGCGTACCTCTACTCACTGTATTTAATGACGAAGTAAGAAAGTCGTAAGAATATCCAATATTGATATTGTTGTTTACATTAAATCCAACCATGCCAGCATAGCCTTCTTTAAAACGGTAAGATCCGCCAAACCATATCAAATCTTGATACATGAGTTTTGCGTTAATGTCCATCCCTATTGGTAATGGGCTGATATATCTTATAAGTGCAGATGGCAATAAACTTAGATCTTCAGAAACTTGTAAACGGTATCCTGCACTTAAAAAAATATGTGGAACCAATTTGCCTTGTGTGAGGTATACTTTATTATCTGAAAAAGCTACATTTTGTGGAATAATTTGTTGTGCCGAAAAGCCCACAAAATAATTATTGGAATAGAGCCATAAGCCCGCACTAATATCTGGTTTAATATTATTAATCATACCGCTTGATCCTACCGCAGGATCGATGGTGGTATTTCCAAAATTTAATTTACTGGTGTTTAAAGTTAAATTGGTCATCCCTGCAGACACACCAAATGACAATGTTGTTTGTGCAGCTATACCTCTGTGGTATGCGTATGTGCCATAAGCAGCAAATCTATTGAGTGGGCCTGTTTGATCATTTAATACAGTAAATCCAACACCATGATGTGGTTCTGGTGCTTGATAGTTTTGCCAATAAGCCCTACCTCTTGGGTTTTCACCAGGCGCAGACATGCTAGTAGGATTTCCTCCAGCATATGCTTGCTTTTTTAGTGGTCCATGAAAAGTTAAATATGTAGTAACCGGTGCATCTTGTACACCCTGCCACTGAATTCGATGTGATGTTTTTACATCCCAATAATTTTCAATACCTGCAAGCGCTGGATTGATTAAAAAATTATTTAAAATATACTGCGTGTAATAAGGACGCTGTTGCGCGATACTAATAAGTGGCAGTATAAAAATGAGGGATATGAATATTGTTTTTTTCATTTTCACTATTTTATAATAGTAACAGAACCTGTTATTATTTTTCGTCCATTTTTAGGATTGATAATATAGTAGTAAGTCCCTATTGGTAAAGGGCTTCCGTTGTACTGTCCATTCCAAGGTTTATCATACCCAGTCGATTTAAACACAGGCTGTCCGTATCTATTGTATACATCAATGGTAGCGCCTGGGTAACTTTCTAGGTATTTAATTTCCCAGTTATCATTTATGCCATCCCCATTTGGAGAAAAGGCATTGGGTACTTCTGGTGCGAGTAATAGTTTTATAAAAATATCGTCAGTTACCATGCAACCACCAAGTCCTGTAAGTTCTAGTATATAGGTAACGTCTGCAAGTGGCGTGGTGCGTGGTACAGCAGCGGTATCGCTATTTAAATAAAGTGCTGGCTTCCATAAATACGTAAGGTTGTTGCCAAACACAAATGTGGGTCTGATAAGCGCGGTACCTCCTTCTAGTATTTTAAAATCAGGCCCTAAATTCAGATGCGGATACGGGAACGATGTTACTGTTTTACTAAGCGTATCACTCACACAGTTTTGTCCATTAAAACCAAATAGTTGGATGGTAAAAATACCAGAGTCTCTAAATCGCTTATTTGGGTTTTGAACACTTGAAGCATCAGATTGTCCTAAATCCCATACCCATTTATTAATAGGGCTTGTGATGCCATCAGACTGGTCTGTAAAGTTTACCACATCACCCATACAAATACTATCGGAACTAATGGTAAAGGCTGCTTTTGGTTGCGGATAAATGGTATTTAAAACCTGCGTTAAGGAGTCAATACAGTTGTTATTACTAGTAACTATGAGTTTAACATTTACGGGGCCTACAGCGCTGTATTTGTGGGCCGGATCCTTGCTTGTTGAACCAGCACTATTATTTGGATCACCAAAGTTCCAAGCGTAGGTAAAATTAGCTTCAGAACCATCTGTAATACTAGAGCTATTTGTAAAAGTACCAGTACCATCTGGTAAACAAATGCTTGGTAAACTAAATGCTGGTTTTGGTAATGGATTTACTTTTACAAGCTGCGTATTTAGTACCGATACACAACCACTATCGGTGGTTACTTTAAGAGATACGGTATATGTTTTACTGGTATCAAATACTTTATTAAACACTGCTCCCGTTGTTTTAATAGACGTGGTGGCGTCTCCAAAATCCCAGGCCCATGAAACAATGTTGCTATAATTAGCTACCGAGCTATCTGTAAATACAAGGTTGTTTTTTTCGCAACTTGGAAGCCCTGCACCCCACTTAGCAGTAGGTGAAGGCCATACCGTAATATTTTGTGTAGCAGAGTCTTTACAACCTATCACACTTGACGTGTACACGTATTTGATAGGATATGTACCAGCTCCAGCCGTTACTGGATTAAACACACCTGCCCCGCTCACTGCAGTGCCTGAATAAGCAAAGCTACCCGGCACATTATTATCAAAACTAGCCTGTGTAATTTGACGAGGTGCCGCTTCGTTACAAATACCCGGCATAGTAGTAAATGTTACTTTAGGGCTCTGGTTAACAGTAGCTGTTTTAGAAACAGACTTGCTACAACTTGCTGCATTACCAGAAAAAGCTTTTAGCGTAATGGAATAATTTTTGGTAGCAGGCGTTTGAAAATTAGGATAACGGTACGCATACACTTTGCCTAAATAAGGCGCTTCGTCAATTGTTTTTTTAGTGAGATCGTTAGCGTCCCAATAAATCTCAAGTCTAGTAACATCACCAAAATCTACCACCGATAAATTTTTAATACGCACCGAATCATTACTACAAAGTGTGGTAGGTGCAAGGATTTCAAAATCAGGTGTAGGGTTAGCACCATTAACCGTAAAAGTGCTCGTTAATGAATTAACGCATCCAAAAGAAGTGACTTGTAAAGACACACTATACACCGCCGACTTATTGTATTTTACGGCAGGATTTTTAGCTGTCAACTGCGCAGGCGTGTACGTTGGTCCAGGCGTAATAGCTGGTGCACCCGCATTAAAATTCCACTGGTACGAGAAGTTAGTTGCACCATCTGCAGAAGAAGTACTATCTGTAAAAATAGCGTTCGCATCATTTAAACAAACTTCTGGAAGTGTATAACCAACTTTAGGAATGGAATGTATTATTAGAGGGTTTGCTAATTTAAAAGTGTCGCTTTTGCAACCAGAGCTTGCTTCTGCAATAAGCCAAGGAATTTTATTTCCCCAACTGCTGTAGGTTGTATTTTGAGGTGTAAAACTATTTGAACTAATGACGCCATTTCCATCATCTAAATTCCAATAACTTTTTTGTAGCGTTCCATTTGCAATAGTAGAGGTTTCCGTAAAACCTATATTTATATTAACGCAAGTATTGGTTGTAGCCGTAAATGATGCTATGGGCTTTGGAGTAATTTCAATATTTTTTGAATTGATATCAGATTCACATCCGTTTTTAGAAATTACTTTTAAAGTAACAGGGTAGTTTCCGACGCTACTGTATTTAATGGGTTTAATATTTGAACTGGTAGTGTCAAGTAGTTTGCCATTACTAAAATTCCATAACCATCTTGCACCATCAATAGTTGGTGTAGCAAAATAAACAGAGTCTTGCACACAGCCAGTTTGTGTAGAAGTGAAATTTGCAAATACACGTTCCGAATTTAATTCTATGGTTTTTGTGGCAACTCCACAAGCAGTAGACGCCGATGTTATGGTATAGGTTCCATCGTTGAGGCTCGTAAAATTGTTGATCACTAAATTAGCGCCAGTACTAGAAAAATTATTAGGCCCTGTCCATGTATAGGTATTGGCGTCCCCGGTTACTGCATTAATGGAAGCCGTGGTATTGTAGCAAATGGGTTGATTGTTTGTAAAAATTTCTGTGTTTTTAGAGGCGTCAATCAGCTGAATTACATTACTACTAAAATCAGAAAAGTAACCATAACGGGCTGTTAAACTAGCTCCGCCTTGAATTACACCCACGTGAAATTTGCCCTTACTATTTTCAATTAAAGCATTTACTCCACCTGAAATTACTGAGGATGGAATATTTAATCTGGCATACATCCATTCATCATTGCTACCGGTTACTGGGCTAAATAAGCTAGCGTCAATGCCTGTATTGCTACCATTGAGTTTAAAGTCATTGATGCTATTTTTTGGGGCTAATACATTTAAAAAAAAGCTACCTGTGCTAGAAGCTCTAGTAACACTAATGCTTTTTGATCCGGTGCATTTGATAGAAGGAATGATAGCGCCGCCTAATTCGCAACCAAAACCTGTAATATGAAAAATATGAACGGGCTTGTCTGAATTTATAAAACAGGAATTCTCGCTTAAAGATCCTTTATAATAATCGCCTGCTTGTAAAGTTGCTACAGTAGCTCCGTTTACTTTTACAAGGGTATTATTTTCAATGGCAAAAACATAATAAAAATCGGGACTATTAAAGTATCCTTTTATTACAATAAATTCTTGCCCAGCAATGTTGTCTGGTATAAGTTGGTCGCCAGCCGTATCCGAGCATCCCTGTCCAGTGTAAAAAAGAGAGTCGTCTTTGGTGGAAATACAAATTGGTTTATTGGAAGTAATAACAGTACCTCCTGGTCTTTCAGTGGCAACGTTTGTAGCTGCAGTGCAGGTATAGGTTTCTCCTTTTTGAAGCGTAATGGTAAATGGAACACCGGCCGCATGCCCCATTAAATTGGCTTTGGGTGTAATGGTAACCTGGGTATTATTTTCTGTAGCCAGTACAATAAAATCCGAGGTATATAATGGAAGTGGTCTTCCTATAAAACCCATTTGAAAGGGGAGTGTAAATTTTGTACCTAGTGCATTTTTACCTTTTAACGCATAAATGTCTCCATTAGAACCATTGGCAATATCGTAATAGCAAGATATGGGGCTATTGGATCTTATTAATAAACCCTTATTGCTAACTGTATTGGGCGTAACATTTTCTATCTGCGTAATTATAGTGGTAAGATTTACAGAGTTGGAACTGTTGGCGGGAATATTTATACTAATGGGGGTAAAGCCCGGACTCGCTGGTTGAGAAATGGTAATATCAGCGGCTGTATTGGAAGTTGAAAACCTTAAAAAAATGGGTCGGTCACCATGCGCCTCTTGGAGGTCTGGGGCCGCAAACCAAAAAGTGGTGTCTGTTTGTGCATTTGCTTTCATGCAAAAAAACACTAGAATAATACACCAGTAGAAAAAGGGGGGCCTACTGCTCATTTTTGCTATATTCTTGATCAATTTTCAAATCTTGCCTTGTATACCCTGCAAACTACTTAAAACGGCCTTAAAATTGTTATAATTTATTTATCTTGAACACCTTAAATCTTAATTCTAATGAAAAGACGCAACTTCCTTAAAAATGGCAGCCTAGCTGCTGCTTCTGTAGCATTTATGCCTTCAAGTCAACTATTTGCAAAATCAGCCACCAGCAATGCGGTTAAAATAGGCATTATCGGTGTTGGTTTAAGGGGGCAAAATCATTTGGAATTACTCCTTACTAGAAAAGATGTGGAGGTTACCGCAATTTGTGACATTAGTGATTATATGTTACAAAGTGCAAAGCAGGAAGTAACAAAGTCTGGCAAAAAAATGCCTGCTATATATACCGGCGATGCATATGCATGGAAGCGTATGTTGGAAAAAGAAAAATTAGATGGTGTAGTAATTGCAACCCCTTGGGAATGGCATAAACCAATGATTGTAGGTTCCCTAGAAGCAGGTGTTAAATATGTTGGTTCCGAAGTTTGTATTGGACTTAGTTTACAGGATCATTGGGATGTTGTAAAAACATCAGAGCGTTACAACGCACAAGTAATGATGCTTGAAAATGTTTGTTACCGCCGTGATGTGATGGCCGTTTTAAATATGGTGCGTCAGGGATTATTTGGTGAGCTGATTCATTTACAAGGAGGATATCAGCACGATTTAAGAGAAGTTAAATTTAACAACGGCAATAATCCTGCAAACACGCCAGTAGAATTTGGTGCAAAGGCTTTTTCGGAAGCGTCTTGGAGAACAGAACATTCTGTGCAGCGCAATGGTGATTTGTATCCAACGCATGGAGTAGGACCTATTGCTAATTATATCAATATTAATAGAGGTAACCGTTTTATAAACTTATGTTCATTCTCTTCAAAAGCAAGAGGTCTTCACAATCATGTGGTAAAACAAGGTGGCGAAAATCATCCAAATGCAAAAGTGAATTTTAGACTTGGCGATGTTGTTACAACCAATATTCAGTGTGCTAATGGTGAAACTATTTTATTGCAACACGATACCAATTTGCCAAGACCATATTCTTTAGGATTTAGGGTTCAAGGAACAGAAGGTTTATGGATGGACGTTAACAAGAGTATTTATATCCAGGACCAATCTCCTAAATCGCATCAGTGGGAGCCTGCTAAAGAATGGTTGGATAAATATGATCATCCATTGTGGGCGCGTTGGAGTAAAGAAACCGAAGGTGCTGGTCATGGCGGCATGGACTTTTTTGTAATTCATGCATTTGTTGAATCCATCAAAAATGGCACAGCTACACCACTAGACGTATACGACGCGGCAACATGGAGTGCGATTACGCCACTTTCAGAACAGTCTATCGCACTTGGTAATGAAACGGTGGCATTCCCTGATTTTACAGGTGGCGAGTGGATGTACAGAAAGCCTGTGTTTGCATTAAACGATAGCTATTAATTGTAAAGGATGAACGTTTCGGAAAATGTATTAGCGGTATTTGGTTTTGACGCTTCATTAGTGGCTGTAAAGCCGCTTGGGGAGGGTCTCATCAATCATACCTATATGGTACAATCTGAAAATGACGTTTATGTTTTACAAAAAATAAACACAGCAGTTTTTAAAAATCCAGCAGCCATTGCACATAATATTAAATGGGTGTCTGATTATTTAGCAGCCAACAGTCCTGATTATTATTTTGTTGCACCTATAGCTTCGGTACATGGAAATCAGATGGAATATATAGAGGATGGGTATTATAGGGTGTTCCCTTATGTGAATGGTTCGCATGCAAAAACGGTGGTTCAAAATGAGGAGCAGGCTTTTGAAGCGGGCTATCAATTTGGTCATTTCACGAGTGTATTGAATGGCCTTAACGCAAATGATTTACAAATTACCATTCCTGATTTTCATAATTTAACCCTCAGGTACCAGCAGTTTTCTACTGCGCTTGCTTCCGGAAATCAAGACCGAATTGTACAGTCAGAAAATCAAATAAAATTTTTAGAGGATCAAAAATGGATTGCTGATTTTTTTGAATCCATAAAAGCAAATCCAAACTTTAAATTGAGGGCTACACACCATGATACCAAAATAAGCAATTTACTTTTTGATGAAAATGACAAAGGTGTTTGTGTGATAGATTTGGATACCCTGATGCCTGGTTATTTTATTAGTGACTTAGGCGATATGTTTAGAACCTATTTGTGTGCTGTTTCTGAAGAAGAAACTGATTTTTCTGTTATAAGTGTAAGACCTGATATTTACAAAGCAATTGTAAAGGGGTATTTGAAAGGTGCTGGTAATATGTTGTCGCGGGATGAGGCGGATCAAATTTATTATGCGGGGCTTTTTATGATTTATATGCAGGCGCTTCGTTTTTTAACTGATTTTATAAATGACGATGTGTATTATGGAGCAAAATATCCGCTTCATAATTACAATAGAGCCACAAATCAAATTAAATTGTTAGAAGACTATTTACAAAAAAAGGAATTATTACAAATAGGTATAAATAATTAATTGTTTTAAAATAAGATACGATATGAAAAAGTTAGTAGCGATTGTTGCTGTTTTATTTGTTGCGCATGTAGTTGACGCTCAAAAGTATAGTAAGCCAGAGTGGTATGAAGCCTTTGCAAGCATCAACGCCGAAGTGCAGCAAAACTCTAAAGCATATGCAACACTTAAATATGCCACCGAAACCATTGGTCACCGTTTAACAGGATCTGTTAATGGTAGCAAAGCTGAAACCTATGCGTATAATTTATTAAAGTCTTACGGGTTTAAAAATGTAAAATATCAGCCTTTTGAAGTAGAAAGCTGGAGTAGAGGGAGTTTAACAGTGAAGATGGGAAATAGTGTTACTAATTTACAACCTGTAAAATCGGTATCCTTGGCACATTCGCCAGTAGCTGCAGATGTAACACTTGAAGTGGTGGATATGGGTAATGGCTTAGAAGAAGATTATGCAAAAGATCCTTCAAAAGTAGAAGGTAAAATTGCACTCGTTTATTTAGGCGTTTTACCTGGATCAAAACCTGGTACACCAAGCTTACACCGTTCAGAAAAAACAGCTATTGCTACCAAATTTGGTGCTAAAGGTATTATCGTAATTAATACAGCAGCAGGGGGCATTTTATTAACGGGTACAGCGTCTGTTACTGGTAAATTGATTCCTATTCCTGCGGTATGTATTAGCAAAGAAGATGGACTTGCATATAAAGAGGCGCTATTAAAAGAAAAGCAGTTTGCAAGCATAAGCATGACTAATTTTTCGGGTATCATTAAAGCGCGCAACGTGGTTGTAACAATTAAGGGAAGTGAACTTCCGAAAGAAAAAATTGTAGTAGGCGGGCACTTAGATTCTTGGGATTTAGCAACAGGCGCCATTGATAATGGTATTGGATCTTTTTCGGTACTTGATATGGCACGTACTTTTGCGGCGCTTAATTTAAGGCCTTCACGTACCATAGAGTTTGTAATGTTTATGGGAGAAGAAGAAGGACTATTAGGATCTAAAGCATATATCGAGGCTGCTAAAAAGGATAAGTCAATTGATCAGATTAGATATATGTTTAATTACGACATGACCAACGACCCAACTGGCTATTCAAGTTCTACAGATGTTTCAGAAAACCTATTTAAATCGATTGGTTCGATTGTACAAAGTATAGATACAAGCTTTAAAAATACATTTAGTGCAGGTGCGGGGCTACATAGCGATCACCAACCGTTTATGCTGCAAGGCATTCCAACAGGTGGAGCTGCGGGCGGGAAGCTTCCTAATAATGCAGGCCCTTGCTATCACGCCGATTGCGATGGCTTTAAACTTGTGGACGAAAAAGGAATGAAAAATACCGTTCGTTTTAATGCGATTTTGGTGTTCGCCGTTGCTGATGCACCCACTATTGAAGCAAAGCATTTAAATGACGACGAGACAAGATTATTTTTATTAAAAAACAATCTAAAACTGCCTCTTCAAATTGCAGGTGACTGGCGTTGGAAAGATTAACGAATTATTTTAGTGTGTGTTTGAGTACACTTAATTTTCCGTCTGTAGTTTTATCGTCAAATTGTAACCCTAAGATTTTTGCAACTAGTGGGTACACATGAACGTTTTCAAATCCTTTAATTTTTTTACCGGATTTAAAAGCGGGGCCCCATGCTAAAAAGCTGGCCCTCATTTCAGGGAGCCTTGGGTCGTAACCATGTTTGCCCGGACTGCTAGGTCTGCCACTTAAGCTAAAAGTATAAGGCAGCTTCGCTACTAAAATTATATCACCAATGCGGTTAAAGCGGTCGTCCGTTTTATTGTAATGAAAATCTTTTGGGGTATTTTCTTTGAGGTAAACATCGTAGCCGTTGGCTTCATTTAAAAGCGCATTGTAGGTTGGTAAAATAACAGAACTATCCTTTGCATATAGTTGCAATAGGGCGCTTCCAGAAGGGATATAGAACTTTGCAGGGTCCACTGCTTTAGGAAGTCGCATAGGCGTTTGGCTATTAACAAGTGCCATGCCATGATCCGAAACCAAAATAAAATTAACAGGAAGGTTTAAGCTGCTAACGGCTTCATTCATTTGCCTAATCACATTATCAATGTATTGCACAGCGGCTTCTGCTTGTTTGCTATCGGGTCCGTAATTATGCGCTGCATCGTCTACATCAGGCATGTAAAAAGTAATGAGATGTGGCCTGGTTTTATCTGGTAAGCTAAGCCAAGATTTAACTTGCGCAATCCTTGTTTCTATTTTTATTTTATCGTTGTAATTGTAAAAGTAGGTAGGCTTTGTATTTGCAATGGGCGCTTCAGAAGCTACCCAGTAAAAACTTGCCGTAACCATTTGTTGTTTTTCTGCAAGTACCCATAGTGGTGTTCCTCCATACCAATACGGATCAGCTACCATTTTTTTATTAGACATGGTATAAGTAGCATTTGCTTTTTCATCAAAAAAAGTATTGTCTACAAGACCGTGGTGTGCAGGGTAAAGGCCAGTTACAATGCTATAATGGTTGGGGAAGGTTAAAGAAGGAAAGGAGGATGTCATATAATCCGCAACGACACCCGATTTACCATAGGCTTGTAATGATTTCGCATTAAATTTTTCTACAAAATCAGATCGAAGTCCATCAATTGAAATGAGTATGACGTAGGGCTTTTTTTGAGCTGCGGCACTATTAAACCTACCAGGTGTAATTTGTTGTGTAGTGTCCTGTGCTAACGCAGCAGTGCTAAAACAAAGCATAAACAAAAAGCGAATAGCGCTACTATTTTTAAATATTTTCATAATTACTTATTGAAATAATTGATGTGAATGACCCATGATAGTAATATACTGCAATAGGCTACTAATATGCCAGCGCCTACGTCTATTGGAAAATGTTGTGCTGCGTATATTCTTGCGTATCCGCCAATCAGTGCATAAACAAATCCAACCGGTACAATCCATTTTTTAGCACTAATAAAGCAGCAAAATAAAAACAGTGAAAACGCAGTTGCAGTGTGGCCTGAAGGAAAACTATTTGTTGTATGAATTTCTATGCCGGGTACTTTATGTATTAGGGACCCATTTGTAATAACTGCGGTGGGTCTATTTTCTGATTTAAAAAATACTTGTTTTGAACTTTGTGTTATAATAGTTGACAGCACAATGGTAGCCATCAAAAAAGGAGCAAACTTTTTTTTGTACATGAGCGTTAAAGCAAAAGCAGGAATCCAAATAAATCCATCGCCAGCATTTGCCCATATATAAAATAAGAAATCAGCAATTGGCCCAAGGTCTATGTTTAGGAGCAAAAAAGCATTTTCCTTACCCATCAGAAAAGATAGTAGGATAAAGCTAGTTCCCGTAATTAATGATAATCCTATACCTAGGGTTGCATTTCTATTTAGTTGCAATTGCATCTTGTTGATTTACAAGCAAAGCTACTATAGTTGCACCTATTTACTATAGAACACCGGCTAATTCTAGGCTTTTTTTCTTGAGGTGAACAATGTCAAGGTTGTCAATAATGGGGTCAGGGGTTAAAATAAGGGAGTTGTTGTTCTCCTTCCACCAGTTGCTTTGGATCAGTTCTTTAACGTGCAGTACCCCAATGAGGTATTTGCGGTCTTCTTGGGCATGCCATTCTTCAATCCACTCAAATTTGTCTTTGGGTACATTTTTGATGTCATCAAAGCTTACGTATACTTTTAAGAAATAGTCGGAAGTTAATTCGTGCGGAGCCTGTTGGTATAATTTCTTATACTCGTAACAGTAATTGTATCGAAGTGCCGAAATATCACTTAACACAGCAGATGCAGTAGGGAAACTTCCAGCGCCCTTGCCATAAAAGAATTGTTTGTCTGCAAATCCGCTTTCAATCACCACACCATTGTATTCGTTTTTCACAAACGAAAGGGGCTCTGCTTGACTTATAAGTTGAGGCAGTACAAATGCGGCTACTTTTCCATTCGATAATTTTTTAGCTTGTGCGATGAGCTTTATATCAAGCTTTTTTTCTTGCGCCACAGCAGCGTCGCTTAATTGAATATTTTGAATACCGCTAAATAATATATTTTCTGGTTTTTCAACAATACCATATGCGTGCGCTAGTAAAACGGTCCATTTATTAAGTGCGTCATAACCTTCTACGTCTAATTTTGGATTGCTTTCTGCAAAACCTAGTTGTTGAGCTAGTATCAGCGCTGCTTGAAAACTTAATTTGTCTTCAAACATTTTAGTTAAAATAAAATTAGTTGATCCGTTTACAATGGCTTTAATAGAGTGTAAAAGGTCATTGTCATAATATTCTTCTAGGTTTCTGATGACAGGGATAGAGGCACAAGCAGCTGCTTCATATAAAAAAGGAATTCCTGTTTTTTGTTGCAGTTCCAAAATAGCAGGGAGGTTATCGGCAATCATTTTTTTACTTGCACTAACCACGGCTTTACCTTGCAAAAGTGCTGTAGATACAATATCAAATGCCGCTACCGAATCATCAATTACTTCTACAATTACATTGATATTGGGATCAAGTAATAGATCGTTTTTTTGGGTGGTAAACAGCTCCGCTGGAGCATTTCTTTTTTTGTCGACGTTTTTGATACAAACCTTAACAATATTTGCCTTAAGCGATGGTGTCTGTTGTAATACTTTATAAAGGCCTTCACCTACTACGCCAAACCCAAACAATCCAATTTTTAAAACTTTTTGATGATCCATTTTTTCTTTTTTTCTTAGGTACTAAAAATAAAAAAGCTCACCAGATGTAGTCAGGTGAGCTTGAAATATTAATAGCCGAAGGCAAAAAATCAAACGTCGCTGACTTATCTTTCCATGCACATTGTATGTGATGGACGGATTTGGCACCTTCATATCACTGCGAATGATATGGGTTGCCAAGGCATCAATGGGCCATTCCCTCTGCCTTTCTGGATAAGATTTTTTAAGAACTATTGTAAAATTAAGCCAGAAAATTGCAGCGCCCAAAAAAACTTTGTCTAATATCTACTAACATTTGTATGTTTTCAACCATTCAAGCCCTTCGTTGTTATTATATTTACATTCTACTATGGCAAAGAAATCCGCTAACGCAACAAGTTCTAGTATTCATACCGAAAGCATCGAAGTTTTTGGCGCAAGAGAGCACAATCTGAAAAATATTGATATCACTGTTCCTAAAAATAAATTAGTGGTATTTACGGGGGTAAGTGGAAGCGGAAAATCATCCCTAGCCTTTGATACGATTTATAACGAAGGGCAGCGCAGGTACATGGAAAGTTTTGGTGCCTATGCCAGACAATTTATGGGAGATATGGAAAGGCCCGACGTAGATAAAATCACAGGTCTTTCGCCAGTTATTTCTATTGAACAAAAAACCACCAATAAAAATCCAAGATCAACAGTTGGAACTGTAACAGAGGTCTACGATTTTTTGAGATTATTATATGCCCGCATTGGAGAAGCCTATAGCTATAACACGGGAAAAAAAATGGTGAAGTTTACCGAAGAAGAAATTGTTGCTTCCATCACTGAAAAATATGCCAATAAAAAAATTGTATTATTAGCGCCACTTGTTAGAGGAAGAAAGGGGCATTATAGAGAACTTTTTGAGGAAGTAAGAAAAAAAGGGTTTTTAAAAGTTAGAATTGATGGAGACATTGTAGATCTAACACCCAAATTACAAGTAGACCGTTACAAAATTCATGATATAGAACTTGTGGTAGACCGTTTGCAAGTTACGCCTGATAGTAAAGTAAGGCTTTCGCAAAGTGTACAGCAAACATTGAAACTAGGAAAAGAGCTTTTGTTTTTGATGGTGCATGAATCAAATAAAGTAGTGCAGTATGCAAAACAACTCATGTGTGAAGAAACGGGTCTTAGTTATGAATCGCCTTCGCCCAATGCATTCTCTTTTAATTCACCCTATGGCGCATGTCCTACTTGTAAAGGATTAGGTAATGTGTTTTCAATATCGTTGGAACAAATTATTCCGGATAGGAGTTTAAGTATAAAGGAAGGCGGTATTGCCCCACTGGGTCTGCAGCGTGAAGCCTATTTATTTAAGCAAGTAGAAGTGCTTGCTAAAAAACATAAGATAAGTATTGATAAACCTATCAGCAGTTTATCTGAACAGTCTATTAATCTATTATTATACGGCACGCCAGATGGCCCTTCCGAGTCTACATTTGATATGGATGAAACCACGGTTGTTAGTGCTTATGAAGGAGTTTTTGAGGGCGTTGTGCCTATGCTAAAACGTTGGTTTACCGGAACAGGAATAACAGAGGCGCTCCGTGAATGGGTAGAACAATTTATGGAGCTAAAGCACTGTCCAAGTTGTGAAGGCGCCAGGTTAAAAAAAGAAAGCTTGTGGTTTAAGGTAGCTGGTAAAAATATTGCAGAGATTAGTGATTTAAATTTAGACAAATTACTTAATTGGTTTGAAGGAATCGAAAATCATCTTTCTAAAAAAGACAATGCCATTGCAAAAGATATTTTAAAAGAAATTAGAGAGCGTGTAGGTTTTTTACTCGATGTAGGACTTACGTATTTGTCTCTTAGTAGGCCTTCTAAAACGCTGAGTGGGGGAGAGTCTCAACGTATTAGGTTGGCAACGCAAATTGGATCCCAATTACAAGGCATTACTTATATTTTAGATGAGCCTTCTATTGGATTACATCAGCGTGATAATATGCAGCTTATAAAAGCGCTACAAAACCTCCGTGATATTGGCAATAGTATTTTAGTGGTGGAGCACGATAAAGACATTATGCTAGCAGCTGATTATTTAGTAGACATAGGGCCACGTGCGGGTAAGCATGGGGGTCAAATAGTGGCAGCGGGTACACCACAGGAGGTGCTTCTTTCTAATTCTGATACCGCTCAATATTTAAATGGCAAGAAAAAAATTGCGGTCCCAACAGAGCGCCGAACGGGTAACGGACATGCCATTGTTTTAAAGGAAGCCAATGGCAATAATTTAAAAAAGGTTTCGGTGACTTTTCCGCTAGGAAAGTTAATTGTGGTAAGTGGGGTAAGTGGTAGTGGAAAGTCTACGCTTATCAATGAAACTTTATATCCATTACTATCAAAGCATTGCTATGATAGTAAGCAGCAACCCATGCCATTTAAATCGATTAAAGGGCTTGAGCATATCGATAAAGTGATTGAAATAGATCAATCACCCATTGGTAGGACGCCAAGGAGTAATCCGGCTACCTATTGTGGATTTTTTACCGAAATCAGAACCTTATTTGCAGCTGTTGCCGAATCAAAAATACGAGGTTATACCGCAGGTCGTTTTTCATTTAATGTGAAAGGCGGGCGTTGTGAAATTTGTGAGGGTGGCGGTATGCGCGTGATTGAAATGAATTTTTTACCAGACGTATATGTGCATTGTGAAAAATGTAATGGCAAACGTTACAACCGTGAAACATTAGAGATTAGATATAAAGGCAAATCTATTAGTGATGTTTTAGACATGACGGTAGATGAAGCTTGCGAATTTTTTCAGCCTGTGCCTTTTATTTTCCGAAAAATAAAAGTATTACAAGATGTGGGGCTTGGTTACATCACACTTGGACAATCGGCGGTAACGCTTAGTGGGGGTGAAGCACAGCGTGTTAAACTGTCTACCGAGCTGGGTAAAAAAGATACGGGTAAAACGTTTTACATTTTAGATGAACCTACTACAGGTCTTCATTTTCAAGATATTCAACATCTCATTGATGTGCTTAATAAACTTGTGGACAGAGGTAATTCGGTTCTAGTGATTGAACACAATTTAGATGTAATAAAAGTAGCCGATCATATTATTGACTTAGGCCCAGAGGGTGGAGATGGTGGCGGAACTATTTTATTTGAAGGCACACCAGAGCAAATGGTGAACTGTAAAGAAAGTCATACAGCCCGTTTTGTAAAAGAAGAATTACGGTAAGATCATTTCGATATGTTCGATATCGTCTTCTAAATACATGTCTGAATCTTTGATAAAGCCAAAGCTGCTGTAAAATTTTTGAAGGTATAATTGTGCACCAATTCGGATGGGCTGTTTCCCAAATTTTTTGTAACAATTGGCAATGGCGTTTTGCATGAGACCAATGCCTGCACCTTGCCTGCGGTAGGCTGGCGAGCTTAATACACGTCCAATAGAAACTTCATCAAATGATACGCCTGCAGGTAATAGTCTGGCATAGGCAACAAGCTCGTCACCATCCCAGCCACACAAATGAAAGCTTTTAAGGTCTTTACCATCAATGTCTTGATAGTTGCAAGCCTGCTCTACAATAAACACTTCGCAACGCAACTTCAAAATAGCGTACAACTGCTTATTGGTAAGGTTTTCAAAGGCTTCTAAGGTCCAGGTAAACGAATTCATGTAGCGCGTATTTTGAGGAAAGATAAGTATAAATTGAAGCCCAAAAATAGCGGTATATCCATATTAATTTAGCACCTTTGCCATCTTACACCGATAACCCCTATATCTATGTCAAAAAGAGTCGCAATTATTGGAGCTGGTCCAGCTGGTTTAACAGCCGCTTACTTACTTGCAAAAGGCAATCAAGAAGTGGTTGTTTTTGAAAAAGATCCGCAGTATGTGGGTGGTATTTCAAGAACCGAATCTTATAATGGCTATCATTTTGATATTGGTGGACACCGCTTTTTTTCTAAATCTAAAGAGGTAGAAGATTTTTGGACCGAAATTTTAGGGGATGAAATGTTAGAGCGTCCTAGAAGTTCACGTATTTATTACAACAATCATTTTTTCTCTTATCCACTTGTTGCTTTTGAGGCCCTCCGAAAATTAGGCATTTTTGAAAGTGCTTTATGTGTGTTGAGTTATTTAAAAGCAAAAGTATTTCCTGTAAAAAATCCGACCAATTTTGAAGAGTGGGTAACCAATCAATTTGGTAAAAGACTATTTAATATTTTCTTTAAAACCTATACCGAAAAAGTATGGGGTATTCCTTGTAACGAAATCAGCGCTGATTGGGCGGCACAGCGTATTAAAGGACTTTCTTTAAGTAGTGCCATTTTTAATGCGCTTTTTAAGCCTAATAAAAAAGCAACTGACAAAGACAAGGTGATTAAAACACTCATCGATTCATTTAGGTATCCTAAGCAGGGGCCTGGTATGATGTGGGAAGCCTGCGCCGAAAAAAGCAAGGCAATGGGGGTTACACTACACATGAATTGTGGGGTACAAAAAATTGAATACACTCAAAATTCTTGGACGGTACAAACAACAAGTCAGGGCAATGTTACTGGTTTCGATTATGTGCTATCATCGGCGCCTATGCGTGAATTAGTGGCAAACGTACTTCCTGCGTTCCCCGCAATTGTGGCTGCAAACGCTGCTGCGCTTGGTTATCGTGATTTTTTAACGGTGGTACTTATTTGTAAAGATGAAGATGCTTTTTCTGACAACTGGATTTATATCCATGACCCTAAAGTAAAAGTGGGCAGGGTTCAAAACTTTAAATCATGGAGCCCTTATATGGTGCCTGATCCAAGCATGGCTTGTTATGGGCTAGAATATTTTTGCTTTGAAGGAGATGGTTTATGGACAAGTTCCGACGCCGATTTAATTGCACTTGGCAAACAAGAAATAGAAAAAATTGGTCTTACAAAAGCATCGGCTGTAGTGGATGGATACGTAGTAAGACAACCTAAAGCATATCCAGTTTACGATCAGTTTTACAAAGCAAGAGTAGATAGTGTAAGAGATGCTTTAGCAAACTATCCTGGACTATACTTAGTGGGCCGTAATGGTATGCATAAATACAATAACCAAGACCACTCCATGATGACAGCTATGCTTGCCGCAAAAAATATTATTGCTGGCAAAGAGTTGTATAATTTATGGGATGTAAATGAAGATGCCGAATACCACGAAGGTGGTGATAGAGGAACGTCTGGCCGAATGGTACCGCAAAAAAATAATTAATACCCGTATTTCTTTTTCCAGCGCTGCACTAGAAAACTTCTGATTTCATTTTCTCTGGCATTATTGCCTGGGGTGTATAGCGTTGTTCCTTTAATAGCTTCTGGAAAAAACTCAAGGTCCACAAAATTATTTTCGCCTAAGTGAGCGTACTTATAATCTTTACCATAATCCATTTGCTTCATGAGTTTGGTGGGCGCGTTGCGTAAATGCAGCGGAACCGGTAAGTCACCTGTTTTAGCAACAAGTGCAAGTGCATCATTGATGGCTACATAGGATGCGTTGCTTTTTGGAGAAGTAGCAAAATAGGTGGCGCACTGCGATAATATAATGCGCGACTCGGGGTATCCTATTTTACTAACCGCATCAAAAGTATTGTTGGCTAGTAATAGTGCATTTGGATTTGCATTTCCAATGTCTTCACTTGCAAAAATGAGCATGCGCCTAGCAATAAATTTTACATCTTCACCACCTTCAATCATGCGTGCAAGCCAATATACGGCTGCATTTGGATCACTACCACGCATGCTTTTAATAAAGGCAGAAATAATATCGTAATGCTGCTCGCCGCCCTTGTCATAAATAGCTAATTTTTGTTGTGCTACTTGCATTACTACTTTATCCGTAATGACAATGGCATCTTCGCCTGCATGCGTTTGTACAACAAGTTCTAATAAGTTGAGTAGTTTTCTAGCATCACCACCGGCAATTTTAAAAAGTGCAGCGGTTTCTTGTAATTGAATGGATAGGGGAGATAAGTAGCTGTCCTTTTGTATAACCTCACTAATGAGTGTTTGCAGGTCGGCTTCCTGCAATTGCTTTAAAACAAAAACCTGGCATCTACTTAATAGGGCGTTGTTTACCTCAAAAGAAGGATTTTCGGTAGTGGCACCTATGAGTGTTATAATGCCTTTTTCTACAGCGGCTAAAAGTGCATCTTGTTGCCCTTTATTAAAACGGTGTATCTCATCAATAAAAAGTACGGCGCCTGCTTGATCTTTTGCCTGTTCAATTACTTCTCTAACTTCTTTAACGCCACTACTAATAGCACTAAGTTGAAAGTAAGGAGCATTGAGTTGGTGCGCAATAATATTGGCAATGGTTGTTTTGCCAACACCTGGAGGACCCCATAAAATCATGGAAGGAATATGACCCTTTGCTATACTTGTGTTTAAAATACTTCCCTTACCTGTTAAGTGTTCTTGGCCAACTAGGTCTTCTAGTTTACTAGGCCGCATTCTTTCGGCAAGGGGCGTATGGTTATTCACTTTCAAATACGTAGCTATAAGCTTTTAAAAACACAAATTGAATTCTGGTATGAACAAGTATGATCGTGCTTGTGATAAGCATAAAAATAGCCGTATACTTGAGCATTTGTCCAACAAAAGCAGGTGTAATGCTTGGAGGTAAACTAGCCTGTGTTTCCATGGCTTTGGTAACAAAGTCATTAAACTCAATGGGGCGTAACATTAAAATACCAATGCTGTTTAATAAAAACATAAATGCAGTAGCTACACTAATGTATCCATTTATTTTAATCCAATCTTTTAAACTTGGATTACAGTTTTTGGCTTTATTGATAGCCGTTGTTACAAAACGTAGGCTTGAAAAAGTGTAAATAGCAATACAAGAAAATATAAATACCACAAGTAGGAGTGCAGGATTTACAAGTGCGGTGGGTAATACTAATAATGCCATAAAGCCAAATAATAGCGCAATGGGAATTAACAAGTAAGTGAGCACTTTAAAAATTTGTACCTGCTTCATACTTTTGTTTTAGGCTTTATCTGTAAGATTTAATTTTATTTGAAGCTCAACAAATTGTTTATCATCGATGGTGCTAGGTGCGTCAAGCATCACGTCTCTACCAGCATTGTTTTTAGGGAATGCGATAAAGTCTCTAATACTTTCTGATCCTCCAAGGATAGAACACAAACGATCAAAACCAAAGGCAAGTCCACCATGTGGAGGTGCGCCGTATTCGAAAGCACCTAGTAAAAAGCCAAACTTGTGAAGGGCTTCTTCGGTAGTCATGCCAAGTGCATCAAACATTTTTTCTTGTAGCGCACGCTGGTAAATTCTGATAGAGCCGCCGCCAATTTCATTGCCGTTTAATACCATGTCATAGGCATTGGCTTTGATGGTAGCATACGGGTGTTCTAAATATTTATCTGCGTTTTCAATAACTGGACTATTGTTGATCATAACACTGATATGATCAGGCTTTGGTGATGTAAACGGATGGTGTCTAGCAACCCATCTATTTTCTTCTTCGGCGTATTCAAATAATGGGAAATCTAGTACCCATAACAATTTAAATTCATCGTCTTTTCTGAAGCCTAATTTTTTACCCATCTCAAGCCTTAATTCTGATGTTGCTTTACGGGTTCTTTCTTCTTTACCAGCAAGTATTAAAACAAGGTCTCCTGCTTTAGCGCCTGCAGCGTCTGCAATGGCTTTTAATTTGTCTTCGGTGTAAAATTTATCGACACTGCTTTTATAAGTACCATCGAGGTTACATTTGATGTATACAAGGCCTTGCATCCCAATTTGCGGGCGTTTAACCCACTCGGTTAGCTCGTCGGTTTGTTTGCGAGTATATTCGCTACAACCAGGCGCAGCTATGGCTAAAACAGTTTCTGCATTGTCAAATACGCCAAATCCTGCACCATTAATTAATTCGCCAGTTGCCTCTAGTTTACCGCCTTTTAAAAACGCTGATTTTAAGTTGGCAATTTTCATACCAAATCTAATATCTGGTTTGTCATTACCAAACTGCCACATCGCGTCTTCCCAAGTCATTCTTTCGATGGCGTCTGTGTAATCAATATTTTTTACGTCTTTGAAAACGCGCCTAATTAAGTTTTCAAACATTTGTAAAATATCTTCTTGCTCTACAAATGCCATTTCACAGTCTATCTGTGTAAATTCTGGTTGTCTATCCGCTCTTAAATCTTCGTCTCTAAAACATTTTACAATTTGGTAGTAACGGTCGTAACCACTTACCATTAATAGTTGCTTAAAGGTTTGTGGCGATTGAGGTAGCGCATAAAATTGACCTGGGTTCATGCGGGATGGAACCACAAAGTCACGTGCACCTTCTGGCGTAGACTTAATTAAAAAAGGTGTTTCGATGTCCATAAAACCCTCTTCATGTAAATAGTTTCTTACAGAACGGTTAACGTTATATCTTAATTCTAGATTTTTTTTGACAGCGTTTCTACGTAAATCTAAATAGCGGTATTTCATGCGTAAATCATCGCCACCATCTGTATCATCTTGAATGGTAAATGGAGGTACTGCAGATTTATTAAGCACCACGCAGCTACTAACAATGATTTCAATATCACCCGTTCCAATGTTTGCGTTTTTATTACTTCTACTCGCAACCGTTCCTTTGGCTTGAATTACAAATTCTCTGCCTAGTGGGTTTTCATCCAAAAAAGATGACATTGATTCGCCAAGTAATAATTGTGTAATACCATACCTGTCGCGTAAATCGACAAAAGTGATGGCGCCAAATTTTCTAACTGTTTGAACCCATCCAGCAAGGGTTACTTCATTTCCTACATGGCTTTCTCTTAATTCTCCACAGTTATGCGAACGGTACATAGTGCTAATTTATTAATCCAATAATTTGAAGAGCAAATATACTTCAAATGACGCTAGAACCTACTCAAAATGGGGGTATTACAACCCTTAATTACATGGTTTCTGCTTCATTTTTGTGCCTAGGCTTCCAGATTAAGTAGTAGAAGGCTAAAATGAGAACGCCGATGCCAAATGGGATCATGGCCAAATGCTTATAGGTAATACCTAAAAATGCAATTTGAGTATCGATATGAAAAAATTCGGTAACCATCCAAAATGAGTTGGCACTAATCCAAACGGTGATGGCAATATTATGGCACAGTTCTGACATGAACTGTCTGGTACGCCATGAAATAACAATCGAAATAATAAGGGTAGGAACAATCATGGTAATACCTAGTAGTGGTATGCCTAAGCACCATGCGATATCTTTAAAAAGCCAAAATACAATGTGTAAGTTTTCCATTTTTCGGTACTGAACTGGAATTACATATTCGCTGCTGTTTTTTGAATTTGGCATATTGTTATTGTTAGGGTACTAAATTATTAAATCTATTGATATTGGCTTCGGTTTCGATCGGCGTTTGGTGTAAAATATGCCCGGTCATTTGTTCCGCAAAGTAGGGTGCCAATGAACACCCTTTGGTGCCCATCCCATTAAAAATACCCATGTTTGCATGGGCAGGGTGCATGCCTACAAATGGCCTACGCTGAATGTTTGCGGGTCTTATGGCTACAATATGATCCACTACTTGATAGGGTAATTTGAGCCATTCATTTAATGCCGCAATTGTTTTTTCTTTAAACGCCAAACTGGGTTCGTCGTTATTATTATTCCATTCGTAATTAGAGCCTACCCAAAAAATGGAGTCTTTCCAAGGCACAATACTCGCCGTTTTTTTATAGATAAACCGGTTGTCTAAATCTTTGATGTCTACAAGTAAAGCTTCTCCTTTGTTGGGAGCAAAAGGAAGTTTTTTAAAATAGGGATTGTTTTCTCCTTTAGCACCTTCGCAAAAAATAATTTTGTTGGCAGTGTACTTGTCGTAAGTAATTAGATCTGCTTTAATAGCTAGTTTATTAAAATCAAATACCTCTTCAACTAACATATGTTGTTGAGTTAAATATTGGCGCCAGTGATGCAGTAAATTTTCTACATCAACAAGCCAGCATGGATCAATAACCGTGTGCCCAAAAGGAGCGTCAAAAGCTGCTGAAATAGTATTTGGTAAGGGTGGAGTAGATAGGTAAGTAGGATCCTCGGCAATCCTGTCTGCAAAAGCTTTTTGCATCTGTTCACTGGCGTGAAAATTGACAATATTACACTGCTTGACAATGCTCGAGCCTAACTTCTTTTCGAGTGCCTGATAGATGCGAACCGCAGCTGGCATAACATCGTCTATTTGCCAGGTTTTTACTATGCGCCTTCCGGTAACTGGGTTAATAACGCCACTTGCAATTTTACTTGCTGCCTTGTTGCTACCATCGTCAATGACGAGCACTTTTTGACCCTGCAAAATAAGCGCGCTACTTAAAACTGTGCCACAGATGCCCTGGCCAACTATCATTATATCGTAATGGCTGCCCCTCATTTATTCTTCTATTCTGAGTTCGGTGGTAGGTAAAAAAAGTTGAATCGTTTTATGCGCAGCGTTTTGTTTTAGGGCTTTAGTTTCAATGTTTACAAAAGTATTGCCCGTGTTAAAAACGCCAGCACTTGTAAGTATATACTGGTAGCTGAATACCTGCTTTGCTAAACTATTATAGCTAATCTCTTTTGTATAATGAGAAGCATATTTTTTTACATCTTGATTTGCTGTAACCAAAAGGCTAGCGCTGCCCATGGTGTTTTCCTTAATTGATATTTTTTCAAAAGCCGCTGGTGTATTAATCGTTAGAGTAACGTTAAGTGTATCGCCTATATGTAGTGTAGCATTTTCGGGTAAATCAATCCAGCGTCCTTTTATTTTTTGTTGAATTGTTTTTTGCAATCTAAAAGATGCGTTATAAATAACTGGCTTTTCAATTTTATTGTAGTGCGTCCAAACAATTTTAGTTTGCTGTTTATTATTTCTAGTAGCATGAATGGTTTGTAGCGTATAAGCACCCATATCATTACTAATAAAATCACTAAGTAGCAATGTGTCAAAACGATCACGACCTGCTGTTGTAAATTGTTTGTTGCCCATTTGTAGTTTCCAATAATCAAGTGGGGTAGATGCGGCAAACGAAATGTGCAAACTTTTATGGGTACTACTTTCTGGCGCTTGTAGGAGAGGTGCAAAAACGCCCTTAATAATCGTGTCTTTACTAGATTTAACAATAATAGAATCTGAAACAAGTATTCTATTGGTGTATACCTGAAAGCTATCCGTGTAGGTAGTAGTTGCTACTACTTCTTTTTTATTTTCTAATACCGTAGCTTCTAATTGATATCGAAGCATTTGTATATAACCAAAAGCTGCTTGAATAGGAAACTGAATGCGTATTACAGATCCAGCGTCAATACTATAAAACTGTGATGGAAAAACGTTTTGAAACCATCCATCTACTGGGCTGTTACTAGAAGGATTGACAAGTGCTAAATGAATCTGACCTGTAACTGGTTTGCCGCTTTTATTGGTTAGGGTAGCAGTGATAAATGACTTATCACCTTCTCTTAAAAAGGCAGCATGACTACCAGTAATGACAACTTGCGTTGCTGCATAAAAATGGCAACCAAAAAATATCAAAATCAATAAAAGAGATTGCTTTTGTAGGCGCTTCATAGTTGTAAATCTAAGTATTGATGGGCAAAAAAAAGCCTGCAACAAAAGTTACAGGCTTCTAATAAAAGTTGTAATTATTTATTAATAACTTCTGCCATTGTTTTTCCAATATCTGCAGGGCTTGCTACTACATGAATACCACATTCCGCCATAATTTTCATTTTAGCTGCTGCTGTATCATCAGCACCGCCTACAATTGCACCTGCGTGGCCCATTCTTCTACCCGGAGGCGCTGTTTGACCAGCAATGAAGCCGACAACAGGTTTTGTTTTATTGGCTTTAATCCACTCGGCTGCTTCAGCTTCCATGCTACCACCAATTTCACCAATCATAATGATACCATCGGTTTCAGGGTCGTTCATTAAAAGTGCAACGGCGTCTTTAGTAGGGGTTCCAATAATTGGATCGCCACCAATACCAATAGCTGTTGAAATGCCCATACCTGCTTTTACCACTTGGTCTGCAGCTTCATAGGTTAAGGTTCCGCTTTTTGAAACGATACCAATACGTCCTGGCTTAAAAATAAAACCTGGCATGATACCTACTTTAGCTTCACCGGCTGTAATTACGCCAGGGCAGTTAGGTCCAATAAGTCTTGTATTTTTTCCTAGTAAGTAGTTTTTAACTTTTACCATGTCTTGTACTGGAATACCTTCTGTGATACAAACAACAAGTTCGATACCAGCATCGGTTGCTTCCATAATCGCATCTGCTGCAAATGCAGGAGGTACAAAAATGATACTTACATTGGCACCTGTTGATGCAACAGCGTTTGCTACCGTGTTAAATACAGGCTTGTCTAGATGTGTGCTGCCGCCTTTTCCTGGGGTTACACCACCAACAACGTTTGTACCATATTCAATCATTTGGGTAGCGTGGAACGTACCTTCTGTTCCGGTAAATCCCTGAACAATTACTTTAGAATTCTTATTAACTAATACTGACATAGTGGTCTCGGTATTTTATTTGCCGCAAAAATAGGTGAAAAACAATACCTTACCTTCTTTCCTATTAAACTTTACTAAAATATCCCGTTCAATCCCTACTTTTGCGCTCGACTTGCAGAAGTCTTCATTTTAAAATTAAACACATGGCAACTACTTCAGACATCTCACGTGGGGTGATTCTTAAATTAGACGGCAGCTTATATTCAGTTGTTGAATTTGGCGAAAACAAGACAGCCCGTGCAGCAGCAAAGGTTTGGGCTAAATTAAAAGGGGTAGACAATAAAAGATCTATCGAAAAAACATGGAATAGTGGTGAAACCATTTATCCAGTTCGTGTAGAAAAAAGAGCTTTCCAGTTTTTATACAAAGACGAAAGTGGCTTCAACCTTATGAACAATGAGACTTTCGAGCAAATTGCTTTGGGAGAAGAAATGATTGATGCACCACAGTTTTTGAAAGACGGATCTGAAGTTTTTGTATTTATCAATACCGAAACTGACCAAGCCATTGGTGCAGAATTACCAGAAAAAATTGTTGTAAAAATCACGTATTGTGAGCCAGGATTAAGAGGTGATACTGCAACAAGAGCCCTAAAAGCAGCAACTGTTGAAACAGGGGCTACTGTAATGGTTCCTTTGTTTGTGGAGGAAGGGGAGTTGATCCGCGTTAATACCAAATCTGGTGACTACGTAGAAAGAGTAAAAGAATAACATTTAACGTTAATAAATAAAAAAGGGGAAAATTCAATTTTCCCCTTTTTTTGGCAAAAAATGCCTATTTTGCCCCCGAAATTGATCAAAATAACCCCAATTTACCCCAAAAACCGTAAAAATGGACTTAAAGCAAATTCACGAATTAATCAAAATTGTCAATAAAAGCAACATTGGCGAAATCAGTATAGAAGATAAAGATGGTAAAGTAACCATCAAGCAAAAAGAAGAGGCTGCGGTTACCTATACCGCTGCACCTAGCCAGGCTGTTTATGCACCAGCTCCTGCTGCAGCACCTGCGGCTGCTCCAGTTGCAAGCGCGCCAGCTCCTGCTGCTGCTCCAAAAGCGGACAACCTAATTACCATTAAAAGCCCAATGATTGGTACTTTTTACAGAAGACCTTCTCCAGACAAACCTTTACTTGCTGATGTAGGTACAGAAGTTGCTGCTGGTAAAGTAGTTTGTATCATTGAAGCGATGAAGTTATTTAATGAAATTGAAAGTGAAATTTCAGGAACCATTGTTAAAGTACTTGTTGAAGACGCAAGTCCTGTAGAGTTTGATCAGCCTCTATTTTTGGTTGAGCCAAACAAATAAGAAGGGTCTTTCTTAAACTTTAAATTCAAAAGATGTTCAATAAAATATTGATTGCCAATAGAGGTGAAATTGCGCTTCGTATTATACGTACCTGTAGAGAAATGGGTATTAAAACCGTAGCCGTTTATTCTACCGCTGATAAAGATAGCTTGCACGTAAAATTTGCTGATGAAGCTGTTTGTATTGGTAAGCCTAAAGGGGTTGATTCTTATTTAAATATTCCTCATATCATGGCTGCTGCCGAAATTACCAATGCAGACGCCATTCATCCTGGATATGGATTTTTAGCAGAGAATGCCAAGTTTGCACAAATCTGTGCGGATCATGGTATTAAATTTATTGGTCCAACCCCCGAAATGATCAATAAAATGGGGGATAAGATTACCGCCAAGGATACCATGATTAAAGCAGGTGTTCCAGTCGTACCAGGTGGTAAAGGGTTATTGGAAAGTGTAGAGGAAGCAATGACTCTTGCCAAAGAAATTGGATACCCTGTTATTTTAAAAGCAACTGCCGGTGGTGGTGGTAAGGGTATGCGTGTAGTTTGGAATGAAGAAGAAATTGAAAAAGCATATACATCTGCTAGACAAGAAGCCGCTGCTGCATTTAAGAATGACGGTGTGTACATGGAAAAATTTGTAGAAGAGCCTCGACATATTGAAATTCAGGTAGCTGGAGATCAATACGGAACGGTTTGTCATATGAGTGAGCGCGATTGTTCTATTCAACGTCGTCACCAAAAATTAGTAGAAGAATCTCCTTCTCCATTTATGACACCTGAACTTCGTAAAAAAATGGGTGAAGCCGCTATTAAAGCAGCTGCAGCTATCAATTATGAAAGTGTGGGTACCGTAGAGTTTTTAGTGGACAAGCACCGCAACTTCTATTTCATGGAAATGAATACCCGTATTCAGGTAGAACACTGTGTAACGGAAGAAGTAATCAATTTTGATTTAATTAAAGAGCAAATTAAAATTGCAATGGGTGAAAAAATTTCTGGCCGTAACTACGAGCCTATAATGCACGCCATTGAATGTCGAATTAATGCCGAAGATCCATACAACGATTTTAGACCATCACCCGGTAAAATCACAGTACTACATACGCCAGGTGGACACGGTGTTCGTGTAGATAGCCATGTTTATGCAGGCTATGTAATTCCGCCGTATTACGACTCTATGATTGGTAAATTAATTACCGTTGCACAAACACGTGAAGAAGCCATTGATACCATGTATCGTGCACTTTCTGAATATGTGATTGAGGGCGTTAAAACAACCATTCCTTTTCATTTGCAACTCATGCAAAATGAAGATTTTAGAAAAGGTAATTTTACCACTAAGTTTTTAGAAACATTCACAATGAAATAAAAAAAATCCCTTACAATTTGTAAGGGATTTTTTTTGAATACTATTGGAACTATTGTCCACCACCACGCTGTGGTCTGTTTCTTCTCATTTCTTCGTAGAAATCATCTACTGCTTTAATTTGATCGTCTGTTAAAGGAATTGCTTTTAATTTCTTTTTACGCTCGTCGGCAGTTTCTTTTTGTTTCGCGGCTCTTTCTTCTTCCGATAAATCACGAAGTCCACGACCTTGTGATTGTGCCCATAATTGGATTTCTAAAACCTTGTCTGCTTCTGTATCAGAAAGCTTGGTTTTTTCTATTAACTGTGGCTTGATACGTTGTTTCATCATTTCAAGCATTTGAGCAGGGTCCATTTGCTGACCACCACCAAATCCACCACCACCTTGTGCCATAACGCTTGTAGCTGCTATGCAACCAACAATGGTTAAGAGTGCGATTATTTTTTTCATAATTTAATTTTTAGGTTTTGTTAAGATAGTAAAATATTTATTGTTGCTTTTATTTTTTCGGCAAACCTTATTGATTATTCGGTACGCTTATCTTAAAAATAACATTTCTCTATACTTTGGTAAGGTCCATTTATCGTCATCTACTAAATGTTCTAGCTTATCTACATGATAACGGATTTCATCAAAAAATGCTGACTTTACATCCGCTTCATATGCAATGGCTTTTTTTCTAGTGTCTTCGATATTGTTGGCTACTTTTCTAGCTTCTACCATGGCATTTACCTGCGTATAAATAACCTGTATATGCTTGCTTACCTGTTGTAACAAATCGGTTTGACTTGCATAGGTATCTGCGCCAAGTCCAGCAGCTTTTAATCCAGCTATATTGCTAGATAATTTATTTTGGTACGTAATGGCTGCAGGTAAAATATGGTTGATGGCTAGATCACCCATAATACGCGCTTCTATCTGTACTTTTTTAATATATTTTTCTAGTTCAATTTCATGTCTTGCTTCTAGCTCGGTGTGGGTATATACATGGTTACGTTCAAATAAATCTTTTGATTTTTTAGTAACCATCGCATCAAGCGCAACAGGAGTTGTTTTCAAATTAGGAAGTCCTCTGCGTTCTGCCTCCGCGTGCCACTGATCGCTATAGCCATCACCTTCAAATAAAACAGCTTTACTTTCTACAATGTATTTTTGAATCACTTGCATGATAGCGATTTCTTTTTTGTCGCCTTTTTCAATAAGTGTATCAACGTCTGATTTAAATTGTTTGAGCGTGTCGGCTACGATGGTGTTTAATACCGTCATAGAAATAGCACAGTTAGCAGAAGAACCTACGGCTCTAAATTCAAATTTGTTTCCAGTAAATGCAAATGGAGACGTACGGTTACGATCGGTGTTGTCTAATAATAATTCAGGAATACTTCTATGTAAATCGAGTTTTAAAATAGCTTCGTCCTGTTCGTCAAACTTATTGCCCACGCGGGTTTCGATGTCGTCTAATACTTTTGCTAAATACTGTCCCACAAATACAGAAATGATAGCAGGTGGTGCTTCGTTGGCGCCAAGTCTGTGATCGTTTGGTGCAGATGCAATTGCAGCGCGTAAAATATCTGCGTAATCATGAACGGCTTTAATGGTGTTTACAAAGAAGGTCAAAAACATGAGGTTTGTTTTTGGCGTTTTACCCGGTGCTAATAAGTTAACACCTGTATCTGTTGCCAAACTCCAGTTGTTGTGTTTACCACTTCCGTTAATACCTGCAAAAGGTTTCTCGTGAAACAGTACCACTAGTTTGTGACGCTTTGCAACACGACTCATGATGTCCATTAATAGTGTGTTGTGGTCAACCGCAATATTTACTTCTTCAAATATCGGCGCGCACTCAAATTGTGCAGGAGCTACTTCATTGTGACGCGTACGAAGTGGAATACCCAGTTTGTAAGACTCTTGTTCAAAGTCTCTCATAAACGCATATACGCGTTCTGGAATCGATCCAAAATAATGATCTTCTAATTGTTGTCCTTTAGCAGGAGAGGCGCCGTACACGGTTCTGCCGCACTGCACTAAATCGGGTCTTGCATTAGCAATGGCTTCGTCAATTACAAAATACTCCTGTTCCCATCCAAGTGTAGGAGTTACTTTGGTTACGTTTTTATCGAAGTAATGACAAACGTCTATAGCTGCTTTATTGATGGCTTCTACTGCTTTTAATAAAGGCGCTTTATAATCTAAAGACTCACCCGTATAGGCAACAAATAAGGTAGGAATGCAAAGTGTTTTACCTTGTCCAATTTCAATAATAAATGCGGGTGAAGAAGGGTCCCATGCAGTGTAACCTCTTGCTTCAAAAGTTGCGCGTAGTCCACCACTTGGAAATGAAGATGCATCAGGTTCTTGTTGAATGAGTGCAGCGCCATCAAATTCTTCGATAGCAGTACCATCCCCTTTTAAAGTAAAAAATGAATCGTGTTTTTCTGCGGTAGTTCCAGTAAGTGGTTGGAACCAGTGCGTATAGTGTGTTACGCCTTTACTTTCGGCCCATGCTTTAATACCGATGGCAATTTGATTGGCCATGGTGCGGTCAATTTTTTTACCTCCTCTTATACTCGTCATTAAACTTTTATAAGACTCGTCGGTGAGGTACTCTCTTGCTGTTTTTAAAGTAAAAACGCTCGAATTAAAAATGCCGGTAATTTTTGCACTCGCAGCAACAGTGGTTTGATTGTTTTTCAAATCACGAATTGCATCAAAACGTAATGACATATAAATTGTTTTAATATGAATTAAAACATAAAGGTACCGGCTCTTTTAATGGTATTTCTGCATAATAATCAACAAAAAATCCCCCAAATTTTCATTTGAGGGACTCCGATTGCTTACCTAACCTTCTAAATTTAAACTTTTGCTGTTTTTACCGTTTTGATAATTCGAGCAGCAACTTTATATGGATCTGCTGCTGAGTTTGGACGACGGTCTTCTAACCAGCCTTTCCAACCTTTTTCTACCGCACCAATAGGGATACGAATGGATGCACCTCTGTCTGATACGCCAAAAGAAAAATCGTGGATAGAAGCTGTTTCGTGCTTACCGGTTAAACGTAAATGATTTTCTGCGCCATATACATCTATATGTTCTTTAACAAACGGACGGAACGCTTCACAAATGGTTTCATACACTTCACGCTTACCACAAGTTCTTAATGTTGTGTTTGAGAAATTTGCGTGCATACCAGAGCCGTTCCAATCTAGTGTACCAAGTGGTTTACAATGCCAGTTGATAGATACACCATATGATTCACCAATTCTTTCTAATAAATAACGAGCTACCCAAATTTGGTCGCCAGCTTCTTTGGCGCCTTTTGCAAAAATTTGGAATTCCCATTGTCCAGCAGCAACTTCTGCATTGATACCTTCTACATTTAAACCTGCTTCTAAACAAATGTCTAAATGTTCTTCTACAATATTTCTGCCAAATGCATTGTTAGCACCCACAGAGCAGTAGTAAGGTCCTTGAGGGCCAGGGTAGCCACCTTCTGGGAAACCAAGTGGTTTATTGGTATTTGGGTTCCACAAGAAATATTCTTGTTCGAAACCAAACCAAAAGTCATTGTCATCATCTTCGATGGTTGCACGGCCGTTTGATACGTGCGCTGTGCCATCTGCATTTAATACTTCACACATTACTAAGTATGCGTCTTTACGTCCTGGGTCTTTACAAATAAATACAGGCTTTAAAAGACAATCAGAAGAACCGCCAAGAGCTTGCTCGGTAGAAGAGCCATCAAAGCTCCACATATCACAATCTTCTAGTTTACCACTAAAGTTTTTTTCAATTTTAGTCTTACTTCTTAAAGACTGTGTAGGCTTGTAGCCATCCAACCAAATGTACTCTAATTTCGATGCTGACATGGGTATGCTTTTGTATTAAAAAAATTATGTATATTAATCAAAGTGCTTATTTCTTCAATTATTTTGCAAAAATAAGGCGCATCAGATAAGATTTGTAATTATTTATCAATAGATATTTACAAATTGTCTTAAAATATTAACATAATTAAAATATATAATATATAAATTAAATGAATTGCTTGGTTTTTATATAAAGTATTGAATTACACATTTTGGGGGTCTTAATGTTGGTAATTCAGCTATTCAAATAGGAGATGCTATCTTACCTTCGCAGCATCATGGAAATTACAGTAGAAACCGCCCAAAAACTTCGCCTTACTGCCGAAGAATTTGAACTCATCAAGCAAAAATTAGGTCGAACGCCCAACTTTACAGAGCTATGTTCTTTTAGTGCTATGTGGAGTGAGCATTGTAGTTATAAAAACTCGATTAAGTGGCTCAAAACATTGCCACGTGATGGAGGAAGAATGCTAGTAGCCGCTGGTGAAGAAAATGCTGGTCTCATGGATATGGGCGGTGGCTTTGGCGTGGTATTTAAAATTGAAAGTCATAACCACCCAAGTGCACTAGAACCTTTTCAGGGAGCTGCTACTGGTGTAGGTGGTATTCAGCGAGATATATTTACCATGGGTGCGCGTCCAATTGCGTCACTCAATAGTTTGCGTTTTGGAAATTTACAAGATACCAAAACACAGCGCTTGTTAAAAGGCGTGGTGCATGGCATTGGACATTACGGTAACTGCTTTGGTGTACCAACTGTGGGTGGTGAAGTTTATTTTGAAGATTGCTACCATACCAATCCACTTGTGAATGCCATGAGTGTTGGTATCATGAAAGCAGGGGATATGATTTCTGCAACTGCCGAAGGTATTGGTAATCCGGTATTTTTTGTAGGAAGTGCAACAGGTAAAGATGGTATTGGTGGTGCAAGTTTTGCATCTGCAGATATTACTGCTGATAGCGTAGAAGAATTACCAGCAGTACAAGTAGGTGATCCATTCCAAGAGAAAAAATTATTAGAAGCTTGCCTAGAACTTATTCATACCGGCGCTATTGTTGGTATGCAAGACATGGGTGCTGCAGGCATTATATGCTCTACTGCAGAGATGAGTGCAAAAGGTGGTGTGGGTATGCGCATCGATTTAGAAAAAGTGCCTACGCGTCAAAAAAATATGAAAGCTTGGGAACTACTTTTAAGTGAGAGTCAAGAGCGCATGTTAATTGTAGTTGAAAAAGGAAAAGAAGCATCGGTTTTAGAAATATTTGAGAAGTGGGATTTATCTGCAAGTAATATTGGAGAAGTTACAGGCGATGGCATGTTAAATTTTTACATGAATGGCGTGCATGAAGCTTCGTTACCTGCACATGAACTCGTGTTAGGTGGTGGTGCTCCGCAGTACACTAGAGAATATACTGCGCCTGCATATTTTTCTAAAATTGAAGCGTTTGATATAAGTAGTGTTGCTGATGTTACAAGTGTGCAGGAAACTGCAGAAGCACTTGCAACGCTTCCTAACATTGCATCAAAGCGCTGGATATACACACAATATGATAGCATGGTGGGTGCCGCAAATGCATCAACCAATGCACCAAGTGACGCATCCATTGTTCTTGCAAAAGGAACGGGTAAAGGCCTTGCTATGACCGTTGATTGTAACAGTAAATATGTTTTTGCAGATCCATACAAAGGAGGCATGATTGCCGTTGCAGAAGCTGCAAGAAATATTGTTTGTAGTGGTGGTGAGCCAATAGGTGTTACCAACTGTTTAAACTTTGGAAATCCATACGATCCAGAAGTGTATTATCAATTTGTAAAAGCAGTAACCGGAATGGGTGATGCTTGTCGTAAATTTAATACGCCGGTTACAGGTGGTAACGTAAGCTTTTACAACCAAAGTCCAGAAGGTCCCGTGTATCCTACGCCAACCATTGGTATGGTGGGTATTGTAGATGATATGAATGCAACCATGACGCTTAACTTTAAAAAAGAAGGCGACGTTATTGTTTTATTAGGTGCTCCGCAAAATGAAATTGGGTCTTCAGAATATTTACATAAATTAAAAAAAGTAGAATATTCGCCAGCGCCACATTTTGATTTAGATACCGAGTTTAATGTGCAACAATTGGTTGCGTCATTAATCAAAAATAAAAACATTGTAAGTGCACATGATATCAGTGAAGGTGGTTTAGCCATTACACTTTTAGAATCTGGGTTTACAAGTAATTTAGGGTTTGAGGTTGGCGCTGCGCCTGCAGGTTTTAGAACCGATGCCTACTGGTTTGGTGAGGCGCAAAGCCGCGTGGTGGTGAGTTGTGGAGCTGAACAGGTAGCTGCAGTTGAACAAGCCGCGGCAGCGGCGGGTGTGGCTTTTTCTGTTCTAGGAAAAGTAACAAGTGGCTCGGTAAATGTTGGTGCTGAAAACTGGGGAACCATTACAAGCTGGAAACATAAATATGATACTGCTATCGAAAATTTGATCAAATAAATTAATTGTAGAGAAAGCCCAATGACAATTCATCCTTCAACAATAATCGTTACAGGTGCTGCAGGATTTATTGGATCGTGTATGGCGGGCTATTTAAATGCACTAGGGTATCATCATTTAATTTTAGTAGATGATTTTGGTGTAGAAGCAAAAAGAAAAAACTGGGAAGGAAAAATTTACGATCATATTGTAGAACGTGCTTCTTTGTTTGAGTGGCTGTCAAGAACAGAAACTAACATTGATGCTTGCATTCACTTAGGTGCAAGAACAGATACCACCGAGTTTGATTATTCTGTGCATGAAGCACTCAACCTAGAATATTCAAAACAAATTTGGGATTACTGTACTGCAAAAAATATTCCACTCATTTATGCATCATCGGCAGCAACCTATGGTGCTGGTGAAAATGGCTACAACGATGCGCACGAAACGGTTGCAGCGCTTAAGCCATTAAACCCATACGGCGTTAGTAAAAATGAATTTGATAAGTGGGCGCTAGCACAAAAAGATGCTCCTGCTTCTTGGACTGGGTTAAAATTCTTTAATGTATACGGTCCCGGCGAATATCATAAGGGCCGAATGGCTTCTGTAATTTTTCATGCGTTTAATCAAATTAAACAAACGGGGAAAGTGCAGCTATTTAAAAGCCACAAGCCAGACTTCAAAGATGGCGAACAACTCCGTGATTTTATTTATGTAAAAGACGTGGTAGCTGTAATAGGATGGATGCTGGAAACAATGCTTCAAAACAATTGGATGTCTGTAAATGATGGGCTCTATAATTTAGGAACAGGGGAGGCGCGTAGTTTCATAGATTTAGTTAGGGCCACTTTTGCTGGGCTAGATTTGGAACCCAATATCCATTTTATAGATATGCCACTCGACATTAGAGATACCTATCAGTATTTTACTGAAGCCAGCATGGAAAAGTTAAAGGCAGCAGGCTACAAAACAGGCTTTACAAGCCTCGAAGATGGGGTACAGGATTATGTGGCCCATTACCTTCAAAAAGGGCTTATTTATTAACCTGTTTATTCACATTTTCAACTATTTTTTAGATTCAAGACGTAAACACTTTGCGGGTCTTGTTAATTAATGTAGGTTTGTATGACCTCTAATAAATTTCCCTTTTAAATCAGGTCAAAACAATCTTAACCATGTAAAAATGGAGTGCACAATAGCCCTGCTATTGAGTGCATTTTATTTTTATAACTAGATGAATTTAATTTATGGCAAAGTACATTTTTGTTACGGGCGGCGTTACAAGTAGCTTAGGAAAAGGAATCATTGCAGCATCGCTCGCAAAATTATTGCAGTCTAGAGGACTCACAGTAACCATTCAAAAGTTTGATCCCTACATCAACGTGGATCCAGGAACTTTAAATCCATACGAACATGGAGAGTGTTATGTTACCGAAGATGGTGCAGAAACGGATTTGGATTTAGGACACTACGAACGTTTCTTAAATATTCATACAACACAGGCAAACAACGTTACAACAGGTCGTATTTATCAGACCGTTATTAATAAAGAAAGAGCTGGTGACTTTTTAGGTAAAACAGTTCAAGTGGTGCCGCATATTACCGATGAAATCAAGCACCGCATGAAGCTACTTGGTGAAACAGGTAAGTATGATATTATTTTAACTGAAATTGGTGGTACTGTTGGTGACATTGAAAGTTTACCTTTTATAGAAGCTGTGCGTCAATTGCAGTGGGAGCTCCCAGAGCAAGACGTAATGGTGGTGCACCTTACACTTATTCCATATTTGCGTGCTGCTAAAGAATTAAAGACAAAGCCTACACAACACAGTGTAAAAATGTTAAGTGAAACAGGTGTGCATCCTGATATTATTGTTTGTAGAACAGAAGAGCCGCTTAATGACGATATCAAAAGAAAGATTGCACTGTTTTGTAACGTTAAACAAGAGGCTGTTATTGAAGCTATGGACGCTTCCACCATTTACGAAGTACCACTTCTGATGCTGCGTGAAAAGCTTGATTTAATTTGTTTGAAAAAATTAAACATCAACGGATACGGTGCGCCTAATTTAGATAAGTGGAATGGCTTTTTACAAAAATTAAAACATCCAAAATCTGAAGTTCGTATTGGATTGATTGGAAAATATATTGAGTTACAAGATGCTTACAAATCTATTTTAGAAAGCTTTATTCATGCGGGTGCGCCTAATGAGGTTAAAGTAAAAGTGGTGAACGTTCATAGTGAGCATTTGACACAGGAAAATGTTGCTGAAAAATTAGAAGGCCTTGATGGTTTACTAGTAGCGCCTGGTTTTGGTAACAGAGGTATCGAAGGAAAAATTCATGCCGTACAGTATGCAAGAGAAAATAATTTACCATTTTTTGGTATTTGTTTAGGTATGCAAATGTCTGTAATTGAATATGCAAGAAATGTACTTGGTTTAGCGGACGCGCATTCTACCGAAATGAATGCGACTACCTCTAATCCAGTTATTAATATGATGGAGGAGCAAAAGAAAATTAAAATGATGGGTGGAACCATGCGCCTTGGTGCATATCCTTGTGAAATTACACCAGGTACACTTGCACATAAAATTTATGGAGCTACTTCAATCACGGAGCGTCACCGTCACCGTTATGAATTTAACAATGATTATTATGACGCGTTTATCAAAGCCGGACTTGTGGCGAGTGGTAAAAATCCTGAAACTGGACTAGTGGAAATTGTGGAACTTCCCAATCATCCATTCTTTATTGGTGTGCAGTATCATCCAGAGCTTAAAAGCACTGCCGAAGTACCTGCGCCACTTTTTGTTAGCTTTTTGGCAGCTGCAAAGCTCTATCAAGCCTCTAAAGCGGCTAAATAACCTTAATTTTTAACTGTTCGGTCAATGATTCTAGGTTTCAACTAGTACCTTTGACCTTCAATAAATACACGTATGAAGTCTGATAAGAATTCGCTCATAGGATTTGTTTTGTTAGGTATCTTGTTTTTTTCTTATTTCTGGTATACCAATCAACAACAAACTGCTTTGGTAGCTTTTAAAAAGCAACAAGAAGATTCTATTGCTAAAGTGCAAGCTAAACTTGTAAAGCCGCAAGATGTTGTAGCTGCTAAAATTGATTCTTTACAAAGAGACTCGATTGCTAAAATTGCTACTGCAGGAAATTTTGCAGAAGCGGCACTTGTTAAAGACACAACGGTAACAATTGAAAATGAATTGATAAGTGTTGTTTTAACCAATAAGGGTGGTCAAGTAAAAAGTGTAACGCTAAAAAAATATTCGACAGCAGATAGTGCAGCAGTTGTTCTGGGTCAACAAAACCAAATGGGGTACGCTGTAAATACAGCAGATAATAAATCAGCGCTAACTTCTGAATTATATTTCACGCCATCGGCTATCACCAAAACATCAGATGGATCTTCTTCTATCAAATTTGTTATAGCTTCTGCTACTGGAACTTCAATTATTCATACCTATACGTTACATCCAAATTCATATGCACTTGATTGGGATATTGAATTAGTGGGGGCTAACCAATTATTAACGGCTGGAGTACTTAATTTTAAATGGTTGTCAGAAACTAGTCAACTCGAAAGAACAGCCGAGTATGAAAGACAGATGTCTAATATTTGTTTTTCAGAAGGAAACGAGTTCGATTATATTTCAGCGAATAACGAAAAAACATTTGAAAAGCCAGTACAGTGGGTGAGTGTGGTGCAACAGTTTTTTAATACCACGCTTATTGCAAAAAACAGTTTCAATTCGGGTGCTGTAAACTGGTCTCGCTATACAGACAGTTCTAAAAAGCTTGCCAAAACAGAAACCAATTTACAAATCAAATTACCGCTTGCAGCAACTAATAAAGTTGCCTTGCAATTGTTTACAGGTCCTTCAGATTTTGAGATTCTTAAAAAGCAAGCACCAGAAATGGATCGCATTGTGAATCTAGGAAGAGATATGTATTCTTTTGTTCGCCCAATTAACAAATACATTATCATGCCAGTATTTGACTTCTTTGCTGGCTTTGTTTCAAATTATGGTTGGGTTGTATTGTTGCTTACTTTATTTATCAGACTCGTAACTTCTCCTTTAACCTATAGTAGTTATTTGAGTGGTGCTAAAATGAAAGTGTTAAAGCCTGAGCTTGATACGATCAAGAAAAAATTTGGTGATGATCAACAAGGATTTGCAATGGAGCAAATGAAGTTGTTTAGAGAGGCGGGTGTAAATCCTTTAGGAGGATGTATCCCAGCGCTACTTCAAATCCCCATTTTCTTTGCGCTCTATAGTTTCTTTAATTCCAATATTGCACTAAGGGGTCAGGCTTTTTTATGGAGTAAGGATCTATCAAGCTATGATGTTATTGCTACACTTCCTTTTAGTATTCCATTAGGCTTTGGCGATCATATTAGTTTGTTTACCATTACTGCGGTGCTAACAAGCTTTTTAATTTCTATTTACAATATGAGCATGACGCCTACACAGGACAATCCTGCGCTTAAGTACATGCCTTATATTTTCCCTTTCATGCTATTGTTTATCTTTAACAGATTGCCATCGGCATTAACATGGTACTACACTGTTTCAAACATTGTAACCCTTGGTCTTCAATTTGTGATTCAAAATTATATTATCAACCATGATAAAATTTTAGCACAGATGGATGAAAAACGCAAAACGCCAAAAGCAAAAAGTAAATGGCAAACTCGTTTTGAACAAATGCAAGACAGTCAGAAAAAATTGCAAGACTTGAAAGATAGAACGGCAAAGAAAAAATAAATAAAAAGCCCTGCTGTTGTAAGTAGGGCTTTTTTTAAATAGAATTACTTGAAAGAATTTGTATCGATATTATTTTGTTTATTGGCTTTTAATATGGCCTTTGCGCAGCAGCGAATTGTGGCGGAGTGTACAGTGGTATATAAAGTAGAATCACAAGAAGCGTCTGATGCGGCTATCCGTGCGAAAGCAACAAAAACGGTATATATCAAAAGCAATAATGCCCGCATAGATCTAGTAGCCCCCGCTTATTCACAAACAACTATTTATAATAAAACAATGTCAACTGCTACCATTCTACGTTCTTTTGGAGAAGATAAGTACATGACGCCATTGAATTTAACGCAGTGGCGAAAGGTGAATGCGTCCCTAGATAGTGTTCAAATTCAAGTGACTAGTGACTCTATTTCTATTTTAGATTACACCTGTAAAAAAGCGGTATTACATTTGAAAGATGAAACTCAAGTTGTCGTGTATTATACTTCCGCTATCATTCCTTCGGTAAGAGAATATGAGTATCTATTTAAAGATATACCTGGGTTTGTACTAGGTTATGAAATGAAGGATGCAGCAGGCAGGAAAACGGTTTTTAGAGCTACGCAAATGAATCTATACAATCCAGTGTCTGCATCAAGGTTTGATATACCCACAAAAGATTACCGGGTTATTGCGGTAGATGATTCAATAAAATTATAATCGGGAAAAGCTGTAGAGCAGACTAATAATTAATTATTAGTAGGACTAGGTGTCTTAAACTTAGGCACTTTTACTTTAAACTTATAAGGAAATACAAATGAACTGTTGCCGTTATCAAAACGAAGCATTGAATTCATTTCTGTATTGTTGTTTCCTTTTAATTGCAGACCTAAAGTTTGAATGCTTTTGTATTGCATTGTTGACTTAAGTGAGCTATAGGATAAGCTTTTAGAATTAAGTAAGGTTAAATTTTTGAGTGTAAACTTAGATTGCTTACCTCTTTTTTCTGTAGAAACCCCACTCAATGTAAACGCGGCATAACCTGTTTGCACCCCAACAAGAAGGGTAACAGCTAGGGTTAAAGTAAGTATTAGTTTACTGCGTTTCATTACTGCAAAGGTATGGATTCTTAATTATTTCACAATTACCAAATCATTAATAGAACAGATATGTTCATAAATTGTTGTCTGGATTGTTGGAAAACCTTGATTTTTGGTCTATTTTAGGTTAATTCCTTTCAAAAATGAGCCAAAATAGATACCAAGAAGACCGGGAATCCCTCAAAGAACTGCTTCAGCAGTACCGGAATCTTAAGCTTGGCCGCCAGCACCGATTTTTGGAAGAAGACGCATTTTTGCGCATTATTGACTATTTCGACGAAAAAGACAATGTAAAAGAGGCTTTAGAAGCAGTTGAAATTGGTTTGGCTCAATTTCCTTTTGCCTCTGCTTTAATGATAAAAAAGGCTGATTTACTGATAGTTGATAAACGTTACCTTGATGCGCTAGATATTTTAGAAACATCAGAACTCTATGACAACTCAGATATAGATTTATATATCTTAAAAACGGATGCTTATTTAGCACTTGATCAACCAGAAAAAGCCGCCGAGCTTTTGGAAGCTGCCATACAAAAATTTGATGGGGATGAAAAGGTGGATCTTCTTTTTGAATTAGCAGATGTATACGATGATTATGAATCTTTCGAAAAAGTTTTTGATTGCTTAGTACTCATTTTAGAACAAGAACCTGCAAACGAAGAAGCGCTGTATAAAATTTGTTTTTGGACAGACTACACTGGTCGTAATGAAGAGAGTATCAAGTTGCATCAAAAAATAATTGATCAATTACCTTATAGTGAGTTGGCTTGGTTTAATTTGGCCGCTGCATATCAAGGATTAAAACTCTACGAAAAATCTATTGATGCGTATCAATATGCAGTTGCGATTGATGATAAATTTGACTATGCCTACCGTAATATGGGTGATGCATATTTGCGTTTACGTAAATATAAAGAAGCAGTTGAAGTACTTGAAAAAGTAGTAGCATTATCAAGGCCTGAAGACGTGATATACGAGGCGATTGGCCATTGTTACCATAAAATGGGGAAGATTGCACAAGCCAGGTTTTATTATAAAAAAGCAGTTCATTTAAATCCAGACGACAGTAAGCTCTATTATAAGATTGCAGTTACTTACATGTTAGAAAAGCAGTGGCAACCTGCCGTTAAGCAACTTGAAAATGCAATGCGCATGCACCGTGCCATTACAGAATATAATTTGGCGATGGGAGAGTGTAAAGCCAACCTTGGTCAATTCAAAGAAGCGGTGCATTACTTTGGTGTTGTTGTAAAACACAAGCCTAAAAATGTTTCAGGTTGGGAGGCATTAATTAATTGTCTGCTAACTGCCGAATATTTTGATGAAGCGTTATTGCAAAGTAAAAATGCACTTATCGCTACAGATCATAAGCCCATATTTTTATTTTACCAAAGCGCCATTTTATTTTTAGTTGGAAAATCAAAAGAGGGCCTGCTATTACTAGAGCAGGCAATGATTGCTGCCCCTAAGCTTTTGAAAAAATTTATAGATATCAGGCCGTCTATTCTTCAAAATACACAAGTGGTAGATGTTATTGCCAGGCTTAAGCGTCGACGAAAAATGTAGGATCATCAAGATTTGCACCCTATAATCAGCCTTAAAAAGTCATTTGTTTAACTTATTTTTGCATTTCAGTAAAAAATTAGAACTATGAATTTTAATTTATCTCAAATTCCAGTACGTACCGCGCAGCCAAGAACTTCGGGTTTAACCATGGTAATGGACAAGGGGTTAAGTATAAACGAAGTGCATAATTTTATGAGTGTGGGTGGTCCTCATTCTGATGTCGTTAAATTGGGATTTGGAACTTCTTTTGTAACGCCCAATCTCAAGCAAAAAATAGAAGCCTATCAGTCTTATAATATTCCACTTTATTTTGGGGGTACTTTATTTGAAGCCTTTTTAGTGCGTGGTCAGTTAGATGATTATATAAGTGTTTGCAAAGATTACGGCATTACCTATATGGAAGTGAGTGATGGATCTATCAGCATTCCGCACACCGAAAAATGTGGTTTAATTGAAAAGTTAGCCAAACACTTTACTATTTATAGTGAAGTGGGTAGTAAAGATGCTGCTCATATTATTCCTCCTTACAAATGGATCGAACTCATGAAGGCAGAGCTTGAAGCGGGTGCTACCTATGTTATTGCAGAAGCACGTGAGGCAGGTAATGTTGGTATTTACAGAGGAAGCGGAGAAGTGCGTGAAGGTTTAGTACAAGAAATTTTAACGCAAATTCCTGAAGAGAAAATAATCTGGGAAGCGCCTCAAAAAGCACAGCAATTATATTTCCTTGAGCTTATCGGTTGCAATGTGAATCTAGGTAATATTCCTCCTCATGAGATCATTGCCCTAGAAGCAATGCGCATAGGACTTAGAGGTGACACTTTCGAATTATATTTAAATAAGTAAGCGACTTATGAAACGTTATGGACTCATTGGTTATCCTTTAACGCATTCATTGTCGCAGCAATATTTTACACATAAGTTTACAGAGGAAGGAATCGAAGATTGTATGTACGAAAGATTTTCGATTCCTTCTATTGCTGAATTGCATGAAATCTTACAATCCCATCCTGATTTGTGTGGGTTTAATATCACCATTCCTTATAAAAAAGAAGTGCTTGCTTTTTTGACTGAGCGTTCAAAAGCTGTTGAAGAAGTAGGGGCTTGCAATTGCGTAAAAATAGAGGATGGTAAATTAATTGGCTATAATACCGATGTTATAGGATTTGAAAATTCATTGGTTCCTTTTTTAAAGCCTTCGCATAATAAGGCACTCGTTTTAGGAACGGGTGGCGCTGCACTTGCCATTGTGTATGTGCTTCAAAAACTAGGGATTGCTTTTAGCTATGTATCGCGCACAGCTACTAGTGAACAGTATACTTATGATCAGTTAGACGCATCTGTAATGGCAGCGCACACGCTTATCATTAATACAACACCCCTTGGAATGTTTCCAAACATCGAGGATTGCCCAGCTATCCCTTACGAATTATTAACGCCTGCCCATCACTTGTTTGATTTAACCTACAATCCAGCAGAGTCCACGTTTTTAGCGAAAGGAAAACAAATGGGCGCTACCATTCAAAATGGTCAACAAATGTTTGTTGAACAGGCCGAACAGTCTTGGCGTATTTGGAACAGCTAGTATTATTGAAGCGTTACTGTTTTTTTAAGCCTAATATCTCTCGATGAACTTCCAATCATAATGGTGAAATCTCCAGGCTCAATAACCGTCTCCATTTTTTCATTCAGCATTTCAAAGTCTTCTGAATGTAGCGTAAGCTTAATGGTCTTGGATGCACCTGCTGCTAAATGAATTCTCTCAAATCCTTTTAATGCTTGAACAGGTCTTGCCACCGAAGCAATTTGATCTCTAAGGTACAATTGAGCAACTTCATCTCCTGCAAGTTTGCCAGTATTTGTAACAACAAAGGAAATATTTATTCGGTCTCCTTTTTTTGTAATGGGTTTTTCAATGATCAAATTACTATATTCAAAACTGGTATAGCTAAGTCCATATCCAAATGGAAATAAAGGAAGTCCAGTTAAATTTTCATAATCATCACCACGTCCGGTTGGTTTGTGGTTGTAAACGAGTGGAAGTTGCGCTTCACTTACAGGAAATGTAATCGGAAGTTTTCCGCCTGGATTATATGCGCCTGAAAGTACTGCTGCCACTGCATGTCCGCCTTCTTCACCTGGGTACCAAACGTCTACAATACTGCTTACTTTGTCCATCCAATTACCCATGGTTACGGCGCTTCCACCAACAATCACAACAACCGTTGGTGTGCCTGTGGCTGCAACTCTTTGGATAAGCTGTTCTTGTTCGCCAGGTAATTGTAAAGAAGCTCTATCTCTAAATTCACCTTCTTCAAGTCCAACTACAACCACTGCTACTTTTGATTTTTGTGCAACAGCAACCGCTTCAGTTATTTTTTCTTCTACCGTATTAACGACATCCACATTCCAAATTAATTTGATGGTTGAATTGCCATTTGGCTCTTTAAATTCAACTCGAATGGGATAATTATTTCCTGCTGTAAAATTGTAATCAACGAGGCTTGTGTGAAAGCTTTGCTTATCCCAATTGTTAATGATGAGTTGGTTGTTGATATATAATTTAAAGCCGTCGTTTCCAGACAAACCTATTTTGTAGGTTCCTGTTTTAGGAGCTCTAATATTTCCGGTCCATTTTGCACAGAAGAATTCCGGATTAATTGCTTGATCAGGGGTAGAAATGGTCCAATGAAAATTAATCGTTTTGTCAATTCTTTGAAGGGTAGGATTGTTTCCAAATTCTATGCCATTAAAATATTGTGCAGTAAGTCCTTCTAGTGTTTGGTTGTCTTGCGTAGTCGACAAATATTTACTTGGTATGATGTTCCAGTTTTTACTATCTCGGCCCGGTCCAGCTGCAGTAATAATTTTACTAGCACCATATTTTTGTAGCATTCCATCAAGTATGCTCACTTTTTTGGTGCCTGGTCCACTATATCCGCCCAGTCTTGCTTCGGAGGCGTCTGTGCCAATAATCGCAATGCTTTGTGTAGCAGTTGAAATGGGTAATAATGCATTTTTGTTTTGTAATAAAACAACCGATTCTAGTGCCGCTTCTAATGCAATTTTTTTATGTGCAGCTTCAAAATTTGCAGATTCAGTTGCTTTAATATCTAGGTATGGTGTTTCAAATAAACCTAGTTCAAACTTTGCTCTAAGTACACGACTAACTGCATCATCTAAACGTTCTTGATTTATTTGACCATTTAAAAATGGAGGGATAAATAGTTTGTAATGTTCTTGTGCTGTTTGAAATATAACGTCTAGACCATTATTTACTGCATTTCTTCCAGCATCAGGATAATCTTTTGCTGTATAATGTAAAACATTGGCGCCGCCCACGGCGCCAGCATCTGAAATCACAAATCCGTTAAAGCCCCACCTCTTTTTTAATAAATTGTTTAATAAATAATCATTGGCAGTTGCTGGACTTCCATTAACAGAATTGTAGGATGTCATGATAGATCTTGCGCCCGCTTTTTGCACCGCATCTTTAAAAGGAGGGTAGTGAATTTCAGATAAGTATCTTTCATTCATGTCTATAGGGTAGCTATCTCTTCCGCCATCGCCTACATTGGCAACAAAATGTTTTGGCGTAGCAATAATATTTTCATCTTCTAAAGTTTTCATGTAAGCAACACCCATTTTGCTACTCAAGAAAGGATCTTCTCCATAGGTTTCTTCGGTGCGTCCCCATCTTACGTCAGTTGCAATATTAATAACCGGAGAAAGTATTTGTCTAATGCCTCTAATTTTTGATTCTTTAGCAATTGCTCCTGCTACAGCTTCCATGGTGCTTGTTTTAAAAGTAGCAGCTAGTCCAATGCTTTGTGGGAATATGGTAGAACCCTGTCTAACAAGGCCGTGTAGCGCTTCATCAAAAGGTAGCATGGGAATACCAAGTCTGGTGCTGTCCATAAAAAACCGCTGTATTGTGTTCACTTTTTTAGCAAGGCTTACAGCAGTTTCTGTTGCATTGTATTGCAGCATTTGTTGTGCGCCTTCTCCACCTGCAGATGCAGCACTTACTTGAAATCCAAACAGCCCATCTTTATATTTTGGTGCATCTCCTGGTTTGATGTCGCCAGGTATCATAAATAACTGCCAAAATTTTTCGGTAGGGGTCATTCTATCCAGCAAATCTTTGACTCTTTCGTTGATGGGAGCTCTACTATTTTTGTAGAGTGGAATGGTTTGCGCATCAACGGTTGAAGTAGCAATGATTTGTATTAAAATCACGTATACAAATCGAGTAAAAATTTTGCGCGTAGTTATAGTTATTGTGTTCATATCTATGCTTCGTAGTCGTTTAAAAAATGGATGAGTTGTTGTACTGCTTTTTTTCTGTGGCTAAATTTATTTTTTTCTGAAATATCCATGTTAGCAAAAGTGGTATTACTGCCTTCTGGAATAAAAACTGGATCGTAACCAAATCCATTAGTGCCATCTTGTGCGGTCGTAATGTGTCCTTTACAAATACCTTCAAATTGATATTCTTTTCCACCAATAATGAGCGAAACAACGGTTCTAAACCTTGCAGCTCTAGATGACTTGTTATTTAGTTCTGCTAATAATTTATCAATATTATCCTGCATGTTTCGTCCTTCTCCTGCATACCTCGCAGATTTTACACCAGGTGCACCGCCAAGTGCCTCCACTTCTAGTCCTGTATCTTCACTAAATACAGCTTCGTTGGTGAGCTTGTAAATAGTGGAAGATTTTTCTGTGGCATTGGCTTCTAAAGTATCATGTGGTTCTGGAATGTCAATATCAATGCCCATTTCTTGCAAAGTAAAAATTTCAAATTTTTGATGGCTAAGGTGTTTAATTTCCTCTACC
>Ga0209358_10000201_pt1 | contig 55265 bp, 53 predicted proteins | sample LauGreFa1BDMLBSN_2_FD_187574 | JGI IMG/M metagenome (GOLD analysis project Ga0209358, IMG submission 187574) | Freshwater lake microbial communities from Lake Michigan, USA - Fa13.BD.MLB.SN (SPAdes) (version 2) | ecosystem: Environmental > Aquatic > Freshwater > Lake | place: Lake Michigan, USA... | reverse complement strand
GTGGCAGCAAGGCTGGCAAAGTGACTCACTACCAGTTGCACGCCATTCAAGATGCCGGCGGATTCGCCGACATGGGAACCATCTTGGCTCCATTCATGACCCGCCCAATGTCAAGCGGTGTGTACGCCATCCCGAACATTGAATGCCGCACCACTTCGGTCGTCACCAACACCACGCCAATCGTTGCGTATCGCGGTGCCGGTCGCCCCGAAGCGACTGCTGCAATCGAACGTGCAATGGACATGTTTGCGCTTGAAATTGGCAAGGATGCCGCTGAAGTTCGTCGCATGAACCTCATTCCTAAGTTCCTTGAACCCCACACCACTGTCGTCGGTCAGACCTACGACGTTGGCGATTACGAAACCGCACTCGACAAAGCACTTGCTGCCGCCGACTACAAAGCTCTTCGTGCCGAACAAGCCAAGCGTCGTGCAAGCGGAGACGCCAAGCAACTCGGAATTGGCGTCAGCGTGTACGTTGAAATCACCGGCGGTGTTGGCAACGGCGAATCAGCCAAAGTTGAAGTTCTTGAAGATGGTCGTGCAGTTGTCTACACGGGCACCTCACCCCACGGCCAGGGCCACGACACCGCATGGTCGATGCTCGTACAAGAGCAGACCGGCATCCCAATGGACCGCATTGAATTGGTCTGGGGCGACACCGACCTCGTTCCGGTCGGCACCGGAACCATGGGCTCGCGTTCATTGCAACAGGGCGGCAACGCGGTCTTCCAAGTAGCTGGCACGTTGGCCGAAAAAGCCAAGTCAGTTGCGGCTCGTTTGCTCGAAGTCAGTGAAGCCGATGTTGTTCTTGACAAAGCTCGTGGCGCATTCCACGTTGTCGGAACGCCCGCAGTCACCAAGACTTGGGCCGATCTCGCCGTTGCCGAGAAGAGCACTGGTGGACTTCTGCATGACGAAGTGATCAACGTTTCAGGCGCCACCTTCCCCTTCGGTGCACACGTTGCAGTCGTTGAAGTCGATACCGAAACTGGCCGCGTGAAGCACTTGCGTCAAGTTGCATGCGACGATGCCGGCAAGGTTCTCAACCCAATGTTGCTTGACGGACAGATTCACGGTGGCGTTGCTCAAGGTGTTGCCCAAGCGCTTCTTGAAGAAGTTCTGTACGACGCCGACGGCAACCCGACTACCTCAAACCTGGCCGACTACGGATTCATCTCCGCCGCCGAATTACCCAATGTTGAAGTCATTCACATGGAAACGCCAACACCCGTCAACGCCATCGGCGCTAAGGGAATTGGCGAATCAGGCACAATCGGATCAACGCCAGCTATTCAGTCGGCGGTTGTTGATGCAGTGTCGCACCTTGGTGTGAAGCATATTGAAATGCCCTGCACCGCCGAACGTGTGTGGCGAGCAATTCAGGCCGCTCAGTAATTCAATTCAGTCATTCAGTTCAGAACTCGTCAAGACCCCGCTCGTCAACGGTCACGTTGATCAGCGGGGTCTTTTCATATATCGACAGCGAGAACTTGTAGAGTGCAACCTTGTGACTCAAGCCCCCATTATTGCGACAGGACTCTCCCGCTATTTCGGAACTGGCGACAATGCCATCAAAGCCGTCGACGGCGTCGATCTCGAAGTGCAGCAAGGCGAGATTTTCGGATTCCTCGGTCCCAACGGTGCCGGCAAGAGCACGACCGTGCGCATGCTCACAACACTCCTGAAGCCAACAGCGGGGACTGCATTCGTCGCTGGCTATGACGTCGTCAAAGATGCCGACAAAGTTCGTCGTTCAATAGGCGTCGCACTTCAAGACGCGGCGATTGACCCACTGATGACTGGTCGCGAACTTCTGACGCTGCAAGCAGTGTTGTACGGCTTGTCAAAAGTTGCCGGTAAAAACCGCGGCGAAGAACTGCTCGAGCGAGTTGGCTTAACCGCAGCAGCCGATCGACGAGTTGGCACTTATTCAGGCGGCATGCGTCGTCGACTTGATCTTGCACTGTCACTCGTGCACGAACCAACTGTGTTGTTCTTAGACGAACCCACGACTGGCCTCGACCCCATGAGTCGCCTCACATTGTGGGAAGAAGTGAAGCGACTCAACGCTGGCGGAACCACAGTGTTGTTGACCACCCAATATCTCGAAGAAGCCGATCAACTTGCTGATCGCATCGCCATCATCGATCACGGACGCATTGTCCGCCAGGGTGCACCACGTGAACTGAAGGCCATGGTTGGTTCGCCAACGTTAAGCATCAGCGTCGCAAGTAGCGAAACCGATGAAGCTCGGGCGATCTTGGCACGCTTTGGTGATTTGCGTCCAACTTCCGAAGGAACACTCGGCGTTGGACTAGCCCGCGGAGCCGAAGACGTCGCATCAGTCATCCGTGCCCTAGATGAAGCTGGACTCAAAGTTCGTCACCTCGAGTTAGATGAGCCAAGTCTTGACGACGTTTTTGCCGAAGCAACGGGCTATCGACTTGAAGGAGCCGACGCAGCCAACAAACCAGCAGAAACTGAAGTCGTTCCAGAAGCAAAGAAGTCGCGCCGAGGTCGCAAATGAGTATCGCTATCGCCGATCCAAAAATGATGACTTCATCAAGTTCTGGTCGTTCGCTCTTTCGTCATACATTTGCGCTGACGCGCCGCAGTGTTGTAGGTCGCTTACGCCAGCCAGCCGTTCTTGCTCCAGCGTTTATCTTCCCGCTGTTTTTTGCCGCACTCGGTTCTGCAAGTTTCAACAAACTTGCTGGCGATCCATACTTCACCGACAACATCGCCAAATCGTTTTTGAACTACGCAGTTGCGGGAGCAGTCCTACAAGGAGTGTTGTTCGGTTCAACATCAGCCGCAGGCGACTTAGCCACCGATATCGAACAAGGTTTCTTTGAACGGTTGCTCGCTTCGCCGATCAGTCGCACTGCGATCGTCCTCGGGCGTTTGGCTGGCAGCATGGTCGTTGCAGTTGTCCAAGTCGTGATTTTCTTAGCAATCTTCTTGGTTGCGGGCGCTCGTGTCGAGAGTGGTCCGATCGGCTACCTGGGCCTCGTTGGTGGAAGCGCATTACTGGCACTGGCAATGAGTGGTCTCATGGCCGGCCTCGCCATCAAATCAGGTAGCCCCGAAGTCGTTCAGGGCGCATTCCCGCTCGTATTTGTATTGATGTTCTTGTCTTCTGCGTTCTTCCCTCGCCATTACATGAAGGGCTGGTATCGCACTGTCGCTGATTGGAATCCGTTGTCCCACATTGTTGAAGGCATGCAGGGATTCATGAATCATGACCTCAGCGCTTCGCAGTTCGCCAAGAGTTGGCTACTTCCTCTAGTCATCGCGATCATCAGTATCGCATTTGCTCTCCGCGCACTCAGCAATCGATTGGCTGCATCATGAGCAACCTCACCGCCGAACAGCCCATGAATGTGCGAACAATTTCCGACGGAGCCCGACCCTTAGAAGTCGTCGCCATTTTGGTCAAGCGTTCAATGATTCGCGTACGTCGCATGCCTTCAGCATTTATCCCTTCTCTCATCATGCCCGTTTTTCAACTCATCGCGTTTAGCGGTGCGTTCGGGTTTGCGGTGACCAGTCTCGGTATCAAGAATGCGCTCGACTGGTACGTACCTCTCAATGCAATGCAAGGTGCCAGTTTTGGTGCACTCGGAGTAAGTTTCGGGCTCATCAACGACATGCAGACTGGGTTCTTTGACCGCATTCTGATGGCACCCACACAACGCTGGGTCACAGTGATCTCGTCACTCGTTGCCGCAGTCGTACGTTGCATCGTTCCAATCACATTGGTGGTGCTTATCGGATACTTGGGTGGCATGAACACACCTGGTGGCCCGATGGCGATCGTGTGCGTTGCCATTGCATCTGTTGCGATCGCAGTTGTTGCCGCCGGCTTTGCACTTGGTCTGACCTTCCGGATGCGAAATCTTGGAGCTGCGACACTCACACAGTTCGCAATTTTCTTCACGATCTTTTTGTCAACATCGCAAGTTCCGTTGTCGGCCATGAGCGGATGGCTTCGAGGCGTCGCTCGCATCAACCCGATGACCAATATCTTGCGCTTTGCACGTCAGGGTTTCTTGGGCGATGTGACATGGGAACAATCATGGGGTGGCATTATCGCCATGGCCGCATTGTTGATTCTCACATTCATCTATGCCATGACTGGCATCAAGAAATTCGATCAATAACCCGCGTTACTTAACGACGACTTGAGCGCCTTCGGGCAAAGTCTTTAACAACTCATCTGAAACCCAGCATGAAGTCATGTGCAAGGTAGATCGAATACGCACCACGCGCTTTGGCTCGGTGACTCCCCTGCCACACATCGACAGTGCCGCTTTGACACACGATTCTTCATCACGTAGCACCATCGGCATGCGGCTACGCCGAACTCCAGAAGGTCCTGCAGTAAAGCAATTGAGGTAAGTCTTTTGCCAATCGATTTGCTCAGCGACACTCACTGGAATGAAGTCGGCAAGCCCAATTCCTAAAACGTTTCCAGCTGATACTTCAGTGATTCCTAACAAAACAATCGTTGCGACACGTAATTGATCAGTCTCTGCTAATCCGTGCACCCAAAATCTTCCGGTCACATTCGGGTCAATCGTTGTTCCCGAGATATCTTTTCCACCCCGTTCGATGATCAACACATCAATGTCACTAAAAGGCAAGAGGGGCACTAGATCGCGGGCCATTTCGGTGAGACGACGTTCTTCGTCACCGCCCACTTGTGTGCTCGTTAAGGCATTGATTGAAACGATGTCACCTGAAGCCGACTCAACCGAAGCAACACCACCCAAAAGTCGTCCCGTTGCGCGAAGTGTTTCAATGCCATCAAGCAAACGCTCACGCATTTCAATCGGCCCACATGAGTGAATCTGTGCCGCACCAGGTTGCTTACCAAAACCAACAACGGCCATTTTCGTGCAGCCACTTTCGATTGGACCTTTAAAGCATGTGTGCGGTTTCATGCGATTCACCGGAAGAATTCGATCGGCAGCAGCAGCGAAACGATCAAGATAAATCGGCATGCCACTTGGAGTGCGCGCTACTTCAACAGTTTCCATCGTGGCGCGAATTTCTGCGCCCACTGATTCTTCGGTCATCCCTAACGAAGCCAGCATTTCAATCTGGCCTTCGGCTGTTCCGCCACCGTGACTTCCCATCGCTGGGACAACAAACGGCTCGGCCCCAAGTTCGCGCAATCCTTCAATTGTGCCGCGCAACAAATCAACCCGTTGAGTCAGCCCACGGCTTCCACCACCGACCGCAATTGTCATTCCGCGCGTGACATCGCCAGCGAGCTTTTCGATGACAGCCCGACGAGTGGTTCCGATGACATCTTGAACCGAATCTGGACTTGGGATAGCTAATCGAATCTCGGTGAGTTTAGGAATTCGCAAATCAGCATGAAACGGCAGGTCGATGCCCGCACTCAGTTGACCCCAGCCATGTTTGCTGATGCTCTCGTCGCCCATGCTTCCATCGTGACAGATCGCCTACTCTTGAGATGTGCGCATCGTCAGTTTGCTTCCATCAACCACCGAAATAGTTTTCGATCTCGGACTCGCAGATCAGCTTCTCGGAGTCACCTTTGAATGCAATTTCCCGACCGAAGCACGTCAAGGTCGAGAGATTGTGGTCGGTGGGATGGACACGAAACATCTCACTCCCCTCGAAATTGACGAGCTCGTTCGGGCTCGGTTGGCCGCTGGCGACGAGTTGTATTCACTTGACGACGAAGCCCTCGCCCGTTGCAACCCCGACCTCATCTTGAGCCAAGACCTGTGTCGAGTGTGCGCTGTACCGAGTGGCGAAGTCGATCTTGCAGTTGCTCGTCTCAATTGCCAGGCCACCGTGCTGCAGATCGATCCACATTCGCTCGTTGAAGTCATCGATTCTGTGCAAACAGTGGCCGACGCTGCGGGTGTACCCGAACGTGGGCGGGCCCTAGTAGCGAGCCTGCACGAACGATTGTCAGTTCTGCGCGATCGAACCGCGGCGCACCTCGCCGGGCGACCAGGTCCGACCGTCTTTGTACTTGAGTGGATTGACCCGCCATTTGTCGGAGGCCATTGGGTCCCCGAGTTAGTGGTGGCCGCTGGCGGTCTACCAGTTTTGGCCCGTCCGGGCGAACGCTCGATCCCGACCACTTGGGATCTCATTCGCGAGGCCGACCCCGACCACATCGTGGTTGCGCCTTGTGGCTACGGCCTGCCCGGGGCTGTTGAACAAACCCAGGCGGTACTTGACCTCATGCCATCACGGGCGGCGGTCTGGGCCATTGATGCCGATGCGGTCGTCGTTCGCCCTGGGCCACGTTTAGTTGATGGCGTCCAGGCCCTCGCTGCAGCCTTTTTCGGACCCGAAATCGCCGGTCTCCCAGCACTTCCAGCCGAGGTCATCCAGCGTCTACGGTAGAGATGTTCCGATACACGGGGTTGACCCCAAATCGGGCAGAATAGGACACCTGCTTTTCACGGATGCAAACAGCATTCGCGGAGCGGCTTTTGAAGGGGGAATCACTGTGGAGATCCAGGTCACTGTGAACGGAAAGAAGTTCACGAGCGATGTCGAGCCGCGTACGTTGCTCGTGCATTACGTGCGCGAAGTTCTCAATCTCACCGGCACCAACGTTGGTTGCGACACATCGTCATGTGGCGCGTGCAGCTTGCACCTCGACGGTGAAGCTGTCAAGAGTTGCACCGTTCTTGCTGTGCAAGCAGATGGTGCCAACATCACCACGATCGAAGGTATGGCCGCCGCCGATGGCAAGTTGCACCCGATGCAACAGTCATTCATGGAGAACCATGGCTTGCAGTGTGGATTCTGCACACCCGGAATGGTGATGGCAGCAACAAGTTTGCTCAAAGAAAATCCCAACCCCACCGAAGAAGAAGTTCGCATCGGTCTCGAAGGCAACCTGTGCCGTTGCACCGGTTACCACAACATCGTCAAGGCCGTTATGGCCGCAGCAGGTAAGTGAGGAAACGACATGATCCCCGCAGCATTTGATTACGTTCGCGCCGGTTCGGCCGCCGAAGCAATTTCACTTATCGGTCAACATGGCTCTGATGCCAAGTTCATCGCTGGTGGACATAGTTTGCTCCCCATGATGAAGTTGCGCCTTGCGCAACCCGCAGTTCTCGTTGACATTTCGCGCATCAGCGACTTGTCATACATCAAAGACGCCGGCGACCACATCGCGATCGGTGCAATGACCCGTCACATGGACGTCGAGAAGTCGTCAGTGCTTACTCAACATGTTCCTTTGTTGGCTCACGCTGCTGGCCACGTTGGCGACCCACAAGTGCGTCACCGCGGAACCATCGGTGGTTCTATCGCTCACGCCGACCCCGCATCAGATCTTCCCGCGACCACCCTGGCCCTTGGCGCAACATATGTTGTTCAGGGACCAAACGGAACGCGCGAAATCGCCGCATCAGACTTCTACAAGAGCTTCCTTGAATCCGATCTCGCCGAAGACGAAATGCTGACCGAGATTCGTGTTCCCAAAATGAATGGTGCCGGTTGGAGTTTCCAGAAATTCAATCGCCGTGCTCAAGACTGGGCCATTGTCGGAGTAGCCGCATGGCGCGGTGCTAACGGTTCGGGTGTTGGCCTTGTCAATATGGGCCAGACACCCATTTTGGCTTCGGGTGTGAGCAAGGCCCTCGCAGGTGGCGCATCGATCGCCGATGCTGCTGCGCTTGCCGTTGCAGATGCGCAGCCTTCTGCCGACAACAACGCCACTGTTGAATACCGCACGCACTTGGCCAAGGTCTTGGTGCGTCGGGCTCTCGAACAAGCCAGCGCCTAAAGGGTTGTGTGTCGTCGACTGACGACGTGCAGCATTTCATCAGTCTGTGAAGAATTATCTGACTGCTAAGAACCTTCGCTGGTTGTTGCTCGCGCTGTATTGCTTGGCGTTTGTTTTCTCATTCGCCCAAAACGGCTTACCCGTCGCGCGTATGGCTGTGCTCGGTTGGGTGAGTGCTGCATTCATCATTGGCAATGTCGGCAAGCCGCGTCGCAAACAATTGCAGATGATCGGCGACCTCGTTTTCTACGCATGCATGTGGTTGTCCTACGACTTCAGCCGCGGAATCGCCGACTCATTCGGATTCCCGCTCCAAGTTGAAATGCCACGCAATATCGACAAAGCACTTTTCTTCGGGCACGATCCCAATACCTGGATGCAACAGCAACTCTGGAACAAAAACATCCAGTGGTACGACGTGTACGGCTCAATCATTTACTTCACCCACTTTTTCGTTCCGGTCGCAACGTCGGTGTATCTCTGGATTCGTTATCGAGACCAGTGGGTTCGCTACATCCGTCGTTTCGCCACTGTGTTGTTTGCCGGTGTCGCGACGTACGTCGTGATGCCAACTGTTCCACCCTGGATGGCATCAAGTTCAAAATTCGATTATCAAATTCTCGAACCACTTCAACGCTCGACCGGACGTGGCTGGAGTTGGCTCGGCCTCGAAACTGTGAGCAATGTGTTGTTACGTGGGCAACAGTGGGCCAATCCCACCGCGGCCTTGCCTTCGTTACACGCCGCGTTCGCTCTGTTTGTCGTCGTCTTCTTTTGGAAGAAAATGTCAAACAAATGGGTCCGCTATTCGTCCTTGCTCTTCCCGCTGTCAATGGCCTGGTGCCTCGTGTACTTTGGCGAGCACTATGTCACCGATATTTTGGCGGGCTGGGCCTACGTGGGTGCATCGTTCTGGTTCTGGAATCGTTGGGAAGCCAAACGGCAGGTGGTTGAACCGCTAACCTGACCTCAACAGGGGTGAGAACAGTGAGTTCCGAAGGTCACGAAGCAGAGTTCGACTCGCGAAGCCTCGACGCCATTGCTGACGCCGACCCGTATCCATATTGGTACGAAGATGCCGATCAACCGTTGTCTAACCCGACTTTGGTTCGAACTGAAACGTGCGACTTATGCATCGTTGGCGGCGGATACACCGGACTTTGGGCCGCCATCATTGCTAAAGAACGCGACCCATCACGCGATGTGGTTCTTATTGATGCCCACGAAATTGGTTCGGCGGCGAGTGGTCGCAACGGCGGATTCATGGATGCATCTCTCACGCATGGCATCGCCAACGGGCAAGAACGATTTCCTAAAGAAATTGCCCTACTTGAAGAACTTGGAATCAACAATCTCAACGAAATCGAAGCGGCAATTAAGCGCTACAGCATCGACTGCGATTTTGAGCGAAACGGCGTGATCGAAGTTGCTTCAATCAGTCAACCCGCCAGTTATCTCGATGAACTTCGGGATGATTATTTGCAATTGAAGTCACTCGGTCAAAAAGTCACGTGGCTCGATCGTGAGCAAATGCAAAAGCAAGTCAATTCGCCAACTTACTCAGGCGGATTATGGGTACATGATCGTGCCGCGATAGTTGATCCAGCTCGTTTGTGTTGGGGACTCAAGGCTGCAGCCGAGTATTTGGGTGTGCGCATTTACGAAGACAGCAAAGCGACATCAATTGAGCGCGATGGTGTTGGAGTTTTGGTGGCAACTCCGCTCGGTCGCGTGCGTGCCGGCAAAGTTGCACTAGCAACCAACGCCTTTAAGCCATTGTTGAAACGCATCAATAATTACATCGTGCCCGTGTACGACTACTGCATGGTGACCGAACCGCTCACTCCCTCACAACTAGCCAGTATTGGCTGGAATAACCGTCAGGGTCTTTCGGACATCCCGAATCAGTTCCATTACTACCGACTCACTGAAGACAACCGTATTTTGTGGGGCGGTTACGACGCGATCTATTTCTTTGGCGGCAAGGTGTCATCAGAACTTGAGAGTCGACCCGAAAGTTGGGCCAGGCTCAGCATGCATTTCTTCAAGACCTTCCCGCAGCTTGAAGATGTCAAGTTCTCGCACATGTGGGGTGGGGCGATCGACACCTGTTCGCGCTACTGCGTGTTCTGGGGACAGGCCATGAACGGTCGCGTTGCATACGCAGTTGGTTACACCGGACTTGGCGTGGCATCATCACGTTTCGGCGCCGAAGTCATGCTCGACCTCATCGATGGTCGACGTTCCAAAGCAACTGAAACTGATTTTGTGCGTAGTAAGCCATTGCCATTCCCACCTGAACCATTCAAGTTCATGGGTATTCAAGCAACTCGATGGAGTTTGAATCGCGAAGATAAAACGGGCAAACGAAATCTGTGGTTGCGTTCGCTTGATCGATTAGGCCTGGGCTTCGACAGCTGATTAAAAGAGTTCGATACCTCTGGGAACGCAGTGATCAGAGGCGTTCAATAATCGTGACGTTGGCTTGTCCGCCACCTTCACACATTGTCTGAAGACCGAAACGTCCACCAGTGCGCTCAAGTTCGTTCAAGAGTGTCGTCATCAAGCGTGCGCCAGTTGCACCAAGAGGGTGACCAAGAGCAATTGCTCCACCGTTCACGTTCACTTTTGCGTGATCGGCTCCGAGCTCGCGCATCCACGCCATCACGACTGGTGCAAATGCTTCGTTGATTTCAACCAAGTCGATGTCGTCGATCGTCATGCCGGCTTTTTGCAATGCTCGCTTGGTCGCAGCAATGGGGGCCGACAACATCATGATCGGGTCGTCAGCCAAAACACTCATGTGATGAATACGTGCGCGTGGCTTGAGACCATGAGTCTTCACAGCCAGATCGTTAGCGATCAAGATTGCGGCCGAACCGTCAGAGATCTGACTTGCACAAGCCGCCGTCAAACGTCCGCCAGGTGTCAATGTCTGCAGTGAGCGAATCTTTTCCCAGTTCGGTTCACGCGGGCCTTCATCGTGCTGCACACCATTGAGAGGTGAGATTTCAGCTTCAAAGCGACCCTCGGCGCGAGCCTTGATGGCACGCACGTGAGACTCAACTGCGAACGCTTCCATTTCGTCGCGTGAGAGGTTCCACTTTTCGACCATCATTTCTGCGCCGACGAACTGGCTGACTTCTCCGTTGCCGTAACGCGTGGTCCAACCCGGTGATCCGGTGAAAGGATCGTCAAAGCCAAGTGCCTGTCCGGCGGTCATGGCTGATGAAATCGGGATCATGCTCATGTTCTGCACACCGCCAGCGACGACGAGGTCCATGGTTCCGCTCATAACTGCCTGGGCCGCGAAATGCACCGATTGCTGAGCTGAACCACATTGGCGGTCAATGGTGACGCCTGGAACATGCTCTGGAAGTCCGGCGGTGAGCCAGCAGGTACGAGCGATACAGCCAGACTGCGGACCAACCGAGTCAACGTTGCCGAAGATGACGTCGTCAACAGCATTGGGGTCGACACCGGTGCGCTCGATGAGGGATTTGATGCTGTGAGCACCGATATCGGCGGGGTGAACCTGGGAAAGGCCGCCACCACGGCGACCAACGGGGGTGCGGACAGCGTCAATGATGTAAGCGTTCGGAGTACTCATACCCCCACCCTACTTCCCCTCCCCTTTTCGGAACTATCTCGCCACTCTGTACTTTCGGTTCCAACAGGTGGAACCAAAAGTACAGAGTGGGTGAAATGGGTGGGTTAGATGCCGACGATGACGGACGAACCGTGGCCAAAGAGACCTTGGTTGGCCGTAATTCCGAGCTTGGCATTATCGATCTGACGACCCTCGGCCTGACCGCGCAACTGCCACACCAATTCGCACACCTGGGCAATGGCCTGAGCCGGAATCGCTTCGCCAAAACACGACAAGCCACCGCTCGGGTTCACCGGAATGCGTCCACCAATTGTGGTCGCACCCGATCGCAGCAAGCCTTCAGCTTCGCCAGGAGCACACAAGCCAAGATGTTCATACCAATCAAGTTCGAGAGCAGTCGACAAGTCATACACCTCGGCCATTGATAGATCCTCTGGACCCACACCGGCTTCTTCGTAGGCATCCCAACAAATGGAATCTTTGAATCCACGTGCTGGGGGCATGACGACAGCCGATGAGTCGGTTGCGAAGTCGGGCATCTCGAGAAGTGTCTGCGGATACGTCGGCGTACTTGTGCTGACCGCCTTGATGCGAGGCACACCTTTCAATGATCCGAGATGCTTTTCGGCAAAAGCTCGACTCGTCACAATCATCGCTGCGGCGCCATCGGATGTCGCACAAATATCGAGCAAGCGCAACGGGTCGCTCACCACAGGACTATTCAACACATCTTCGACCGCATTCTCTTTTCGGAAACGCGCATACGGATTGTTGAGACCGTGTATCGAGTTCTTCACTTTGACTTGAGCAAAGTCTTCAGATGTCGCGCCATATAGATCCATCCGACGGCGAGCAAATAAAGCGAAGTACGCCGGGTTGGTCGCACCTAAAAGATGGAAACGCAACCAGTCGGGGTCGTTTTTCCGATCGCCGCCACCGACTGGAGCAAAGAAACCCTTAGGCGTGGTGTCAGCACCAATCACCATTGCTACGTCGCAAAATCCGGCCAAGATTGATGCTCGTGCTGTCTGAAGTGACATAGCGCCACTCGCACACGCCGCATAACTTGATGAAACGCGTGCTCCGGTCCAACCCATTTTCTGAGCAAATGTTGCACCTGCGATAAATCCTGGGTAACCGTTACGAATAGTGTCTGCACCGGCAACGTATTGAACGTCTTTCCATTCGATACCCGCATCTTTCAATGCTGCACGTGCTGCAACCATTCCGTATTCGGTGAAGTCACGACCCCACTTGCCCCACGGATGCATTCCGACGCCCAGTACAACTAAGTCACGATCGCTCATTTTGCGCCTCCAGCAGCTTCGTCTTGAACAGCCGGCGCCCACACATAAACCATGTAGTCCACTCCGTCCTCGCGATACAACACATCGGTTTCAAGTTGCATCCGCATTCCAACTTTCAGATCCTTTGCCAAGATTCCTTTTGGAGCCTGACCCAAAACAATGATGCCTTCTTTTTCAAGTTGCACCGCCACTAACGCATATGGCTCGAATGGTTCGGCCGCACGATAAGGCAATGGCGGCGCATAACGATTCTCGGCATAACTCCAGACGGTACCGAAACGCGAAAACGGAGTTGCCTTCAACTCATCGCTGTCGCACAACGGGCTCGGGCATGCGCCTTCACGTGGCGGGAAAACATAGGTCCCGCAACCGGTGCACTGTGCACCAATGAGATGTGGGTTTTGATCGAGCGTGAACCAGCCTTCGATGGCCGGAACTTGAGAAGCGTTGCTTGTTACGGTTTCTGACACATCGTCAGACTAACCAACTCAATCAGACCGCAACCGATTCACCCGATGGTTTGTAGATCAAGGAGCGGAATGATTCCGCTTTTGACAACTGCGTCAAGGTCACTTTGGAACATGTGCACTCCGTCACCGCGCAACGAACCCGGAGTTGATTCAGCAGCCACGACCATGCTCACCCAGTCAACCGAACGAATCTGTGGCCATCGGGTTAACCATGTTTGCATCAGGGCATTCCATGCCGAAACTCGATCTAGTTGAGCGAATTGCGCACCGCCCAAAGCGCCACCGTGAATCTCGGGGCTATTCAATAGGAGCAGTTCAATACCTCGTTCATCACACGCGGCAACCAATTCTTCCATCGCCGCATCGTGCTTCTCAACAAAGAGTGGATCTTCGATCGTGTACCAAATCTCATCGTCAACATACTTCTGTTCGGCTTGCTCTGGAACCGAATAAACCATCACGACAACTGAAGGTGCAAATGAATCAAATGCATCATCCCACTCTGGGTGCAAAGTGGGGCAATTCGTCATATCAAATTCTGCGCCATCCCACCAGCGAACTTTCTCGGCTTCAACAAGAGGACAATTTCGTCCACCCGCCCAAAGCACGCTGTATTGATCACCAGCAACGTTGTTGATTGCCGCAGAAATTCCATACGAGGTGGAATCACCAATCACCATGACTCGTTCACGGCGATCTTCGCCTTGGAGTTTGTTATCAACAAAAGCCAATTGCCTAGCCAACTCCTCCATAGAAGGTTGGTGCAGAGTAATTGCTTGGTCAAGGCGCATATCGGCATCATCGAGTTGGCCGCTGAATACATCGGCGTCTCCGTAATCAACCACAATGACCGGAATCGTCACGAGCGGTTGCAAAATATCATTCACTATTTCAACACTCAATCGAAACTGCAACGTCACGTCTTTTTCAACACCGTCACCGGTTGCCGCAAGAACATTGTCTTCTAATTCGGCCAGCAGCTTTCGCTCTGCTGCACCAACCGACAGAACAGCGACGTCAGGCTTTGACTGGAGAATAAGTCGTTGTGCCACAGCCGAGAACGATTCACATCCTTCAATCGTTTCTGCGCTTGGCCGAATCGCGCAACCAGGCTGAATACCACTCACGATGACAATCGGAATTGAATCACCGATTGCAGTCTTTATGTCGGAAACAACAATGGATTCACTACCAAGAACCAAAACCTTTAATGGTTCGCGGGTCGGTACTTCTGACGTGATTGAAGTGCTCGGTTGCGTAAATTGCACCATCTCATCGGGGGCATTCACTCCGGCAAGCGCAGCAGGAGCACTGGGTGACACAGCGGCGATCACCATCAACGTCACTGCCATTGACCCAATCATTCCAACACCCGCCCACTTTGGCTTCGGCAATAACTTGCGGAACCGTATGGGGTTCTCGATCAGCCAGGCTGAAAGGCACGCAAAAGCAAACGTGACACCAATTCGCACCAACGAAAGTGCAACGCCATCAAATCCCATTCGGTCTTGATTGAGAACAACAAAAACCGGCCAATGAAAGAGATACAACGAATAGGTGATCTTCCCAACTGCGACCATTGGTCGAGACGACATCAACTTTCGGATCGGACCAGGAACCAAAACCGAAACAATGAGTAGACACGAGATCAATGAAAAGGCGCTCAGACCGCCTTGATACAACCAATTGTCTGAAGTGTGTGCGTGAGTCGCGATATAGACGTAGGCGCCTAATGCAACAATCCCCATAGTCGCGACGATCTTGGCCCATATTTCAGCCAATTGACGGCTGACCGGAATTGCCAACGCCAGCAAAGCACCAATCAATAATTCGGCGGCACGCGTATGCGTTCCGTAGTACGCCAAGTTCCGCGATTGAGTCAACACCATTGCCGCGACACTTGCTGCAGCCAACACAACAAGAACTGGAGCGAGCATTTTGCGCCAACGCAGCAGAACGATCATCAGCAGCGGAAAGACGAGATAAAACTGCTCTTCAATGGCCAAAGACCAGAAGTGCAAAACCGGCGATGGTGACGACTCAAACAATTGTGCGTACGTTGTGCCAGCAGTAGCGAAACGCCAGTTGGCCGAATATCCAAGTGCAGCAAACAAGTCGCCCCGAAGGCGCGCACCATCTAACAGACCACATACAGCAACTATCGCGATCGCGATCAAACAAACGATCGACCCTGGGGCAAGTCGCCGTAAACGCCGCGACCAGAAACGCTTAAGATCAACTTTTCCAGCTCGGGCATGATCGGCCAACATCACCTGGGTAATCAGATAACCCGACAATGTGAAGAACAACGAAACCCCGAAAGCACCTCCGGGCACAAACGACCAGCCGAGGTGAAAGCACATGACAGTGATGACGGCAAGTGCGCGCAGCCCATCAAGTCCCGCGACGTACTCGATTCCCCCCTGATTGTGTTCCCCCACGAGGTCAGGATAGTTGGACGCGTGTTCAGGAAATATGCCCCACCAACGATTTCTGACACAGCGTCAGATTTTTGGGTTAGTCCGACTAAGGTTCGTCACCGTATGGATCTCAATGAAACTAGTGAAGAGTCAGCATTTCGCGCCGAGGCGCGCGCGTGGCTCGAGGCCAATGTGCCCGCTTCCCCACTCCCGAGCTTCGACACCGAAGAAGGATTTGCACAACATCGGGTGTGGGAAAAGAAACTGTATGACGGTCGTTGGTCAGCAGTCTCGTGGCCAGTTGAATACGGCGGTCGCGATGCCGACTACATCAAGTGGTTGATCTTCGAAGAAGAGTATTACCGCGCTGGCGCGCCAGGTCGCGTGAATCAAAACGGCATCTTCTTACTTGGTCCAACCATCATGGAAGTTGGCACCGAAGAGCAAAAAGCAAAGTTCTTACCGTCAATGGCTTCATCGGAAATTGTGTGGGGCCAAGCGTGGAGCGAACCCAACGCTGGTAGCGACCTTGCAGGTATTCGCAGCAAAGCAACACGTGATGGTGATGACTGGATTTTGAACGGTCAAAAGATTTGGGCGAGTCGTGCGGTGTGGGCCGACTGGTGTTTCGGAATCTTCCGCACCGACCCGACCGCTGATCGCCATCGCGGATTGACATTCATTTTGTGTCCACTTGATTTGCCCGGAATCACCGTTCGACCGATCGCTCAGCTCGATGGCGACACGGGCTTCGCCGAGATTTTCTTTGATGATGTTCGAGTACCTGTGGCCAACACTTTGGGCGAAGAAAACAAAGGCTGGAACGTTGCAATGGCCACGGCTGGCTTTGAACGTGGCGTGAGTTTGCGTAGTCCTGCACGATTCAGCGAAGCAGTCAACCGACTCATTCATTTGTGGCGCACGTATGCCGATCCAACCGACACCGCCCTATCTGATGCAGTCACCGATGTCTGGATGCAGGCCGAGGGCTATCGACTGCACACGTACCAGACAGTGACCGGAATGCTCGAAGGGCGTCCCATTGGCGCAGAAGCAAGCCTGAACAAAATCTTCTGGAGCGAAATGGATGTGCGCATTCACGAAATCGCTCTACAGATTCTTGGACCAGAAGCCGAACGTATGGAAGGCCCGTTCGAACGGTGGGTCGACGGCTTCTTGTTCTCATTGAGTGGTCCGATCTATGCCGGCACCAACGAAATTCAACGCAACATCATCGCCGACCGCGTGTTGCAGTTGCCGAAGGGAATGTGACGTAATGAAATTTTCATTCACCGAAGATCAACGCATGTTTGCCGCTGGACTCAAAGATCTGCTCGCCAACGAATGCACGCCGGAACACGTCCGCGAAGCGTGGGAAGACCACACTGGACACATCCCACAGTTGTGGGCACGCCTTGCCGATATGGGCGTGCTGTCAATACTCGTTCCCGAATCTGCTGGTGGCATGGGTGGCAATTTTGTTGACGCAATTTTGTTGTTTCAAGAATTAGGTCGTGCCGGTGTGCCTGGTCCGGTTCTTGAGCACATGGCAGTCGCCGCACCAGCACTCGCCAAAACGTCTTGGGGACCTTCACTTGTTGATGGTTCGCAGATCGCAACATTGTGGGTTGACAACAGCCCATACGTTGCTCACGCCCAAGTCGCCAATCTTGTTTTGCGAAATGACTCTGTGATCACCGGATTCTCGTCAAGTGATGCACACGGCATTGACGGCGGACGCCAACTGTTCACAATTTCTGGTGGAACTGAAAGCGCCGCTTCGGCACAAGTTTTCGGACTAGCAGCATCAGACGTGATGGCGCTCGCAAGCGCCGCCTATTTGATCGGTGCATCAGAGCGCATGATCGAAGTGGCCGCCGAATACGCCCGTCAACGCGAACAGTTCGGCAAGCCCATCGGTTCTTTCCAAGCCGTCAAGCACCTGATGTCGGATGCGTTACTCAAAGTTGAGTTTGCTAAAGCTCCTACCTATCGCGCAGCATGGAGTGCGAGCACTGGTGCGGCAACCGCAGTTCGTGACATCAGCATGGCTAAGGCTCTCGCCAGCGAGGCCGCTTACCGAGCGAGTCGTTCAACCATGCAAGTGCACGGCGGCATTGGCTACACCTGGGAAGCCGATCTTCAACTGTGGATGAAGAAGTCGTGGGCGCTCATGCGTGCATATGGCGACGCAACATTCCATCGCCGTCGTGTCGGCGCTTCAGTACTGAGCAAATAACTCAGCTGGTTATCTCAGTCTGGGAACGGCGCTCCGCTTACGGGCAGCTTGGTGATCGTGACGTAACCATTTTGGAATCCGCTGACGTCGCCCGTCGGCTCAACGGTTGACGCACAATTGTTCGCGTTGTAATCCGAAGTACCCAGTGACTCGATCGGAACTTCAATCACTCCACGAATCGTCAAGCCCTCAGCACAGGTCGGAGCGTTGATGCTGGCAAACTCGGTCACTACATCACCATCAGCACGAGCAAGCAACTCATCGCGATGCTCTTGCACCCACTGCACGAGGGCCTCTGCCGCCGTCGGATAATCAGGTGCATCAGCAAGACCCTGACTCACCGCAACCGACGGAATGTTGCGCTTTGCTGCTGCCCGCGCGGCACCAACCGTTCCCGATGCAGACACAATCTCCAGCGAATAGTTCTGACCGTTGTTGATTCCGGAAACAACTAGATCAGGAACAAAGTCAATTCCACCTTGGTCGATGGCCCACACAATGGTGTCAGCAGGGAAACCAGCAACTGCTTTGGCGGCGTAACCACTCTTCGTTGTTGCGTCGGTAACCGTCAACGCACCATCGGTCGTCTTGCCACCGGAACCACTTTGATTTTCAAGTGGGGCAACGACAGTGACCACGACATTGTCAAGTTTCAGCAATGCCTGCACAATCACGTCAATTCCATCGGCACCAATGCCGTCGTCGTTCGTCACCAAAATTTGTAACGGTTCAGGCGCAACGGTCGTCGTCGGTGCTTCGGTCACCGGAGCATCAGTAGCAGGCGCTTCAGTTTCCACTACTGAGGGTTGCGGGACATTTGTTGAGTCTTCGCTGCTTGAGCAAGCAACGAGTCCCGATAGGGCAAGAACGACACCGAGGGCAAAAGATCGACGCATGAGATTCACAACTTTCTATATGGAACGTGTGTCTGGACAATACATCTTCTGAATTCAGGCAACGACATATTCCACACTCAGTTCACCCCAGCGACTAGAACTGTTATGTGACAGTTCAAGTGACAGAAACCAGATCGCGACTTGCCATCGCTTTAGCCGTCGGCCTTGGCGCCGGCTTGCTCTCTGGACTGTTCGGCGTCGGCGGCGGTATTTTGATCGTGCCAGCTTTGGTTTTACTGCTCAAGTTTGATCAACGCCTTGCTAACGGAACTTCACTAGGGGCAGTTTTACCAATTTCAATCTCAGGTCTCATGACCTATTGGACCCATGGCAACGTCGACTGGTACATGGCGTTATGGCTCGCCATCGGAGCGTTAGCCGGTGCAGTAGTCGGCACTAAATGGATTCACATTCTTCCGAAAAAAGTTTTGGGCTATCTCTTTGCAGTCATGCTTCTCATCACCGCCATTCGTTTGTTCATTCCATTGAACGCCGATGGTCGTGAAGCCTTGACAGTCTTTGCGGCAATTGCCCTTGTATTTATAGGTTTTGTCACCGGAACGTTGGCCGGCTTACTTGGTATCGGCGGCGGCGTCGTCATGGTTCCGGCGATGTCTGTTTTCTTTAGCGAACTCAGCGTTGTCGCCAAAGGGACATCAGTCGCAGTGATTATTCCAACGTCCATCATGGGTACGTGGCGCAATTGGAAGGCCGACAACGTTGACCTACGTGTCGCAGGAGTCGTCGGTGTCTCTGGAATCATTTCGGCAATTGGCGGAGGAATCATCGCCGATCAGATGTCGCAAGATCTTTCCAACATTTTGTTTGCTTCACTTGTGCTTATAGTCGCGATTCGCATGGTCTGGGATCTACAACGCAATCCCGACAACAATCGCTAACGCGACGCCACGATCTCCGCAAGTTTGTAGATCATTGACGGATCGCTGGTTGCTGGAACGACAATGAATTCATCTGCGCCTTCAGCCTCAACTTGATCAAGTAAATCAACTAGTCGTGAAGGCTCATGAAGCGTCATCGCTTCCGATAAAGATTTCGCAAGATCTGGCGAGAAGACATGCAAGTACGTCGCCGCGAAGTCGCGCAATGTTGCAGCAGCATTCGCTCCGAGCGCAACGAACGAACCAGTGACCAAGCGTGGCTTATCAGTACGGCCAGCGTTACTCCAAGCATTTTCAGTCGCACGGAACAGACGCCCTGCTTCGCGAGAATCACCCAACAACGTAAAGCCACTCACGCCAACTGCCCATTGCGCCGCACGAGCTAATGATTTCGGACCCATCGCCGACGCCATGATTGGCGGACCACCTACCTGCAACGGAGCAGGTCCCACTTTTTCTCCATCGGCTGCCGCGCCACCCGCCCAGAGACGCTTGATTTCAATCACTGCATCGTCGAGACGTTTGTGTCGCCCAGAAAATGGTGAACCCAATGCGGCATAGTCCTGTTGACGTCCGCCCACCCCAACCGCCACTTCAACTCGACCGCCCGAGACCACATCCATCGAAGCCAGTTCTTTGGCAACCAAGGCCGGCGCATGCCAGGGCAACACGGCGACATTGACCAAAATACGAACCCTCTCGGTGATGGCTGCCGCCGCAGAACACAAGGTGAAGCCGTCCAAATTATGAAAAGTGATGCGCTCGCCCGCCGAAATGCTGGAAAACGGGCCTTGATCGACGATCCGACACCAATCCAGAAGTCGCCCTCGGTCAAGTCCAGTGGCCATTTGTGGCAGGGCCACGCCGACCGTCATTCGGGGTTTTGCTTGAGTCTGCTCTGGGGGAACCATGCCCCGAGCGTAGGTCGCCACGACCCGACAACGCCCATTGCACGCAGAATCTGACGCGGTGTCAGATTCGGGTGCTACCCTCGGAGCCATGCGTGAATTGCCAAAAATCATCTCGGTTGACGACCACATCACAGAACCAGCGACCGTCTGGTCTGACCGCCTTCCTTCAAAGTACGCCGACGTCGGACCGCGAGTCCATCGCCTTCCCGTGAAGCAGATGACGTTCGTCGGTGGAACCTTCACCGCTATCCCCGGCGAAAAAGGCGAAGAGGGACCATTGGCCGACTGGTGGTTCTACGAAGACCTCCGTCGTCCACTCACTCGACTTGACACCGCTGTTGGTTTCTCACGCGATGAAGTCATCTTGGCGGGCATCACCTATGACGAAATGCGTCAAGGTAGCTACAAACTCAAAGAACGTCTCGAAGACATGGACACCGCCGGTATTGAAGCTTCGTTGTGCTTCCCCACCTTCCCACGATTCTGCGGACAAACTTTCTACGAAGCCAAAGACAAAGAACTCGCCATGTTGTGTGTACGTGCGTACAACGACTGGATGGTCGAAGAATGGTGTGGCGAATCCGGTGGACGTATGTTGCCGTTGTGCATTGTTCCGTTGTGGGATCCAGTAGCCGCTGCTGCTGAAGTACGCCGCAATGCAGCACGCGGTGTTCACGCAGTGTGCTTCAGCGAAATCCCGACCAACCTCGGATTGCCAAGCATTCACGACAAAGATGGTTACTGGAAGCCTTTCTTTGCTGCTTGTAACGAAACCGCCACAACAATCAACATGCATATTGGTTCAGGCTCAAAGATGCCAAGCACATCACCAGATGCACCAGCTGCTGTTGGCTCGACACTCACGTTCGCCAACTGCTGCTTCAGCATGGTCGACTGGCTCATGAGTGGTGTCTTCACCGAATTCCCCAATCTCAAAATTGCATACAGCGAAGGCCAGATCGGCTGGATTCCGTACATCCTCGAACGCGCCAACAATGTGTGGGAAGAGAATCGTGGTTGGGGCGGCATCGCCGACAAGGTATTGGTTCCACCGAGCCAGTTGTTCAAAGAGCACGTGTACGGCTGTTATTTCGATGACCCGCACGGTTTGCGTTCACTCGAAGAAATCGGCGTCGACAACGTTACTTTTGAATGCGATTACCCGCACTCAGATTCAACATGGCCACACACCGCAAAGATTGCTGCCGAGCAGACACGCGAACTCAGTGATGAAGTCGTGTACAAGTTGATGCGCGGCAACGCCATCAAAATGCTCAGCATTACTCACCTCAAGTAATTGTGCTGACAATCCCGCAAGTAGTGCGGGCCACCGCAAAGTTTGGCGAACGAGAAGCGTTAGTCGACGACGATCGTCGTTGGTCGTTCACCGAAATCATCAGTGAAGTTGAACGAGCTGCCAAATCATTCATTGCTCTCGGCCTCAATCACGGTGACCGAGTTGCGATTTGGGCGCCCAATAGCGCCGAATGGATTTTCGCTGCTCTCGGTGCCCAACTTGTTGGCGGGGTTTTAGTACCAATCAACACTCGATTCAAAGGCCATGAGGCGGCTTATGTCATTGAACGCAGTGGTGCCAAGTTTCTTTTTTGTTGCAACGATTTTCTCGCAACCAACTATGTCAACGAGTTGCGTCAATCCGGCGAAAACAGTGAATGCCTTTCGAACATCATCGTGATTTCAGGCGATGCTGCCAACGGCGATCAGACCTGGCAACAGTTCATTGCTCACGGATCAACGACATCAGTCGAATTGGTGAATCAGCGCGAATCACAGGTACAACCAAGCGATCTGTGCGACATCATTTTCACGTCTGGCACAACTGGCAAACCAAAAGGCGTCATGTCACGCCACGATCAGACGATTCGCGTATTCCTTGAATGGTCCGAAATTGTTGGGCTGAATGAAACAGATCGCTATCTCATTGTTAATCCGTTCTTTCACACCTTTGGCTACAAAGCAGGCTTCCTCGCGTGCCTATTGCGCGGAGCAACAATGTTGCCTGTTCCGGTTTTTGATATTCCAGCAGTTCTGCAGAAGATCAGTGACGAAAAGATTTCGGCTATTCCCGGTCCGCCAACTTTATATCTCAGCATTCTCAATCATCCCGACCGCGAAAAATTTGATTTGTCATCGTTGCGTCTTGCCGTCACCGGAGCGGCCGCAGTCCCCGTTGAAATGATTAACCGCATGCGTAATGAATTGAACTTTGAAGTCATCTTGACCGCATACGGCCTCACTGAATCAACGGGAACTGTCACCATGTGTCGCGCCGAAGATGATCCAGTCACAATCTCAACAACTAGCGGTCGAGCAATCACCGACGTTGAAGTACGCATTGTTGACGAAAACAACAATGAAGCTCCGCGCGGAGAGTCTGGCGAAATCGTGTGCCGCGGCTACAACATCATGCCCGGATACTTCGCCGATCCCGAGGCAACCGCACAAACCATCGACTCAGATGGATGGCTACACACTGGTGACATCGGGGTCATGGATCAACGTGGTTATGTTGCCATCACTGATCGACTCAAAGACATGTTCATCGTTGGGGGCTTCAATGCCTACCCCGCCGAAATCGAGAACGAGTTCATGAACCATCCGGCAATTGCTCAAGTTGCCATTGTCGGCCAACCCGACGAGCGCATGGGCGAAGTAGGACATGCATTTGTGGTTCTACGACATGACCAACGAGTCACTGCCGATGAGTTACTCAACTGGGCACGAAATCGCATGGCGAACTTTAAGGTTCCGCGCCAAATCACCTTTGTCGAAGTATTGCCAACTAACGCCAGTGGCAAAGTCCTGAAGTTCGAACTCCGTCAGACCTTTGACTAATTACACGTTATAAATCGTGGCGCGGCGAGCCCGGCGACGTTGCCCACGGTAATCATTCAACGCGTAATGCATCGTGTAGCGGTTGTCCCACAGCGCAGCATCGCCCGAGGTCCACTTCCACCTGATCTGCAACTCGGGTCGTTCTGCCGTCTGGTTGATGACTTCAAGGAGGTGCATGCTCTCGATCGGCTTCAAGCCAACAATCGAGTTGGTCCAACCACGATTGACGAACAGTGCCTTTTCGCCAGTGACGTGATGCTCACGCACCATCGGATGAACCGCCGTTCCGGTCATCGGTGGGCGACCATGATTGGCATCTAAACCACTAATGAAATCCTGGATCGGCTGACTCAAAGAATTGAAGGCTTTGATTTGGTTCGACCACATGGTGTCGCCACCAGATGTCGCAGCAATCTCCATCACGAACATTGATCCGATAGGCGGATTGTCAGTGAACGTCACGTCGGTGTGCCACACCGCGGTCTGACGAGGATCAAGTTTCAGTTCAGTGTCTAAAACCAAAATCTCGGGGAAACCTTCATCGCGCAGTGACGGCGCATTGCGATAGTCGCCGCCGGCTTCGGTGGTTGCCGCAATGTGGTTTCCGAAGAGTCGCGCCATGCGCATTTGGTCGACTGGTGCCAAATTGGCTCCCGGGAAAAACAGCACCAAATATTCGGCCCAAGCCGCCTTCAGATCGACTGCTATTTCGGCGAGTGCTTCGTCGCTCAACTTGGCGACTTCAAGACCCTCTACGACCGCCCCAAGAGCGCCCGGAAGTGGTGAAATTGCAATCTTTGAGCCAGAAATCAAATTGGTCATAGCCGCACCGTACAACGACCCGGACGCCATTGAAAGACCTTTCTGACTCGCCGTCAGATTTTCGGGGTCGCTGCACTAGAGTTCGTTCACTGTTTGAGGGGGAATTCCATGAAGGGCATCGTTTACAACGGGACCACAACCGAACTAGTCGACGGACTCACACTTCGCGCTCCTGGCCCACGAGAAGTCGTGGTTCAAGTCGCAGCCGCCGGCCTGTGCCATAGCGACATCTCATATATGAGCGGCATGTACCCGGTCCCCTCGCCTGGTGTATGTGGCCACGAGGCCGCCGGTGTCGTTGCCGAAGTCGGCAATGCCGTGACACACGTTCAGCCTGGCGACCACGTCATCATCGCCACGTTGGCCGCCTGCGGATTTTGTCAGTACTGCATGGACGGTCGACCCACAGCATGTCGCGCCACCCTTGGCAACTGGAGCCAGCCATTCACTTTGAACGGCGATCCGATTTACAACTTCGCAGCCACCAGTGCGTTCGCCGAGAAAACTCTTGTGCGTGATGTGCAGTGCGTGAAGATTCCGAAAGATGTTCCGCTCACTTCGGCCGCACTTGTCGGTTGTGGTGTCGTCACTGGAATGGGTGCGGTGTTTAATCGTGCCAATGTCAAGCGTGGACAATCAGCATTGGTCTTTGGTGTTGGTGGAGTCGGGCTCAACGTCATCCAAGCACTCAAGGTTCAAGGCGCAACCACCATCATCGCCGTCGACACCGTTCCAGAAAAAGAAGCACTCGCCCGCCAGTTCGGAGCTACTCACTTCTTAGATGGCCGCACTGCCGACGTCATTGCCGAAGTCAGCGCCATCATGCCGTTCAACGAAACAATGCCGCGTGGACCTTTCAATGCCGGTGGCGTGAATTGGGCATTCGACTGTGTCGCTCATCCTGCCGTCACTCGCAACGCACTTGAATGCCTCGATTGGGAAGGCACCGTTGTTGTCATCGGCGTCACCAGCCAGACCGCAGAGTTCTCTGGTCTGTACACGCGCCTTACGCAAGTCGATCGTGGAATCATCGGCTGTCGCTATGGCACCATCAGCCCGCAACGCGATATCCCGTACATCATCGACTTGTACCGTCGCGGCGAAGTATTGCTCGACGAACTTGTGAGCGCCACATTCCCTATCGCTCATTGGGAAGACGCTGTTCATGGACTCGAAAGCGGCACTGTTGCTCGTGCCGTCATCACTTTCTAGAAATCGGATTTCACCACAATGACTTCGCATATCGCCGGCACGATTGAGACAGAGGGCAAGACCCTGTGGCAACTCATTTCTGAGCGTGCCCTAGTAACACCCGACAAGCGCATGGCTCTTGACGAACGTGGTCGCACTATGACCTACGGCGAATACAAGAATTGGTGTGAACGAGTCGCTGCTGGACTCTCACAAAAAGGAATCACCGAAAACACCAATGTTTCTTGGGTACTTCCTTCGAAATTTGAATCACTGGTGCTCACCGGAGCATTGTCACGACTTGGCGCAATTCAAAATCCGATTTTGCCGATCTATCGCAATCGTGAAGTCACTTTCATCACGACTCAGTCCACCTGCAAAGTACTCATCGTGCCCAATGTGTTTCGCGGCTTTGACTATTTCACGATGGCTCAAGAAGTTGTAGCAACGCTTGACCAAGATGTTGAGATCATCGTGGTCGATCCCGATCTTCCCGAAGCCGACCCCGATGCAATCGGTTTGCCCACTTATCGAGCCGATCTAGACGCGATTCGCTGGCTCTTCTATTCGTCAGGGACAACCGCCGATCCCAAAGGCGCCAAGCACAGCGACAACAGCATGTCGGCCGCCAACGATGGCATGCAATGGAGCATGGAAGTCGGACCCGACGATAAAGCAGCGGTGGTCTTCCCCATCACTCACGTCGGTGGTCTCGTGTGGTTATTCAATGCAATGCAAACTGGCGTTGAGTTATTGATGGTCGAAACCTTTGATCCTGCCAATACGCCGAAGTGGTTAGGTGAAAATGGCGTGACGTGCGCAGGAGCCGGCACGGTGTTCTGGTTGACCTACCTCAACGCTCAACGTCAACTTCCTGCTGGCGAACGGCTTCTGCCCAATGTCCGCATCTTCAACGGTGGTGGTGCACCAAAACCAAAAACACTGAATGCAGAAATGATGGAAGCTTTTGGTGCTCCGCTGATTGGTGGATGGGGTCTCACCGAAGCTCCCATCAACACCATGATTCACGTGGACGATCCTGATGAAAAGAAAGCCCTCACCGATGGCCGTCCATGTCCCGGAGTCACATTGCGTACCGTGATTGATGGTCGCGTTTGTGCCCCGGGCGAAGAAGGCGAGTTGCGTGTCAAGGGCCGTCAGGTGTGTCAGGGATATTTAGATTCAGCTCTTGATGTCGACGCATTTGATGAAGACGGCTGGTTCCGTACTGGCGACCTCGGTGTCATCGACGCCGAAGGATTCGTCAGTATCACTGGTCGCCTCAAAGACATCATCATTCGTAAGGGCGAAAACATTTCCGCCAAAGAAATTGAAGACCTACTCTTCGCCCACCCGGCAATCGCCGATGCAGCAGTCATCGGCCTCCCCGACGAAAAGAGCGGCGAGCGTGCGTGCGCAGTTGTCGTGTGCAAAGCAGATTCAATAATTTCATTTGACGAGATGGTGAGTTTTCTCAAATCTGCACAACTTTCGGTGCACAAGATTCCTGAACAACTCGAAATTGTCACGTCACTTCCGCGTAACCCCAGCGGAAAAGTTCTCAAGAAAGATCTACGAGCCACCTACGGAGGAGCATCATGAGTACAGCAAAGAAGCCAGCAGTAAAAAAGGCACCCGCCAAAAAGCCATCTCTTAAGCCGGCACCGACATATAAGCGTCTCAAGGGTCAGCGCGTCTTCATTACTGGTGCGGGTTCCGGAATTGGTCGTGCCACTGCATTACGTTTCGCCGCTGAAGGCGCACAATTAGCACTCGCCGATCTACGTGGCGCCAAAGAAACCGCCGCCGAAATCAAAAAGGCCGGCGGAACTGCAACTGCTTACGATCTCGATGTCACCAAGGCAGTTGAAGTTGAGAAGGTTGTCAACAAAGCGGCCAAGGCACTTGGCGGCCTAGACATTGTGTGCAACATCGCGGGTATCGGACACTTCGCGAACAGCCACGAAGAAAGTCCCGAGTGGTTTGATCGCATCGTCTCGGTCAATCTCAATGGAACGTTCTATGTCACGCGCTATGCACTCCCTCACCTACTTGATACGTACGCCAAGACTGGTCGCGATGGAGTCATCGTCAACACCGCTTCAACTTCGGGCTTAATGGGTGCACCGTGGAGCGCCGCTTACTGCGCCAGCAAAGGCGGAGTCGTCAACCTCACCCGTGCACTCGCTTACGAGTATCGCGGCAAGGGTGTTCGCGTTAATGCCATCGCGCCAGGTGGAACAAATACCAACATCGTGAATTCATTCATGAGCCTTCCTACCGACGCCGATTACAAACTCATGGGCAAGATCATGACACCTATGGATCAAGCCGAGCCCGACGAGATGGCCAATCTCTTTGCATTCATCGCATCAAACGAAGGTCGCTACATGACGGGTTCTATTGTCGTCATCGATGGCGGCATCACCTGCTGAAAGAAGTACATCATGGGAATTTGTGACGGACGAGTCGTCATCATCACCGGAGCCGGCCGAGGCCTTGGTCGCGCTCATGCTTTAGCTTTCGCTGCCGAAGGCGCCAAGGTCGTCGTCAATGACGTCGGCGCCTCGCTCACCGGCGAAGGTCACGACTTAACACCGGCAGCAGAAGTTGTTGCCGAAATCAAAAGTATGGGCGGCGACGCAATCGTCAATGACGATGATGTCAGCGATTGGGATGGCGCTGGTCGCATGATCAAACAAGCCATCGACACATTTGGGCACCTTGACACTTTGGTGTGCAACGCCGGAATCGTGCGCGACCGCATGATCGTCAATATGTCAGTTGATGAATGGGACGCCGTCATGAAAGTTCACTTGCGCGGCATGTTCTGCCCCGTGCGTCAAGCGGTCGATTACTGGCGCGGCATGAGCAAAGCCGGCACACCCATCGATGCACGAGTCGTCACAACGTCATCAGGCGCTGGACTGTTTGGCAGTGTGTCACAAGCCAACTACTCGGCAGCCAAAGCAGGCATTGCTTCGTTCACAGTCGTCGCCGCCGCCGAACTCGATCGTTACGGCATCAAGATCAACGGCATTGCGCCATCGGCTCGTAGTCGCATGACCGAAGAAGCGTTTGCCGACATGATGAAGAAGCCCGAGACTGGTTTCGATGCCATGGACCCCGCCAATGTGAGTCCAGTTGTTGTGTGGCTCGGATCATCGTCGTGTGAAATCTCAGGTCGCATGTTCGAAACTGCCGGCGGCGAACTCTCCGTTGCTGATGGCTGGCAACACGGTCAACCGTTCAACAAGGGTGCTCGTTACGAGCCCGCCGAGATTGGTGCTGTTGTCGCCGATCTCATTCGTGAGGCGCCAAAACCTGCTGCTGTTTACGGAGCCAACTAATGAGTGACGACGTCTTTGCTGCAGATGGACGTGTGATTGGTTCACGGGCTCTCGCAACACGTCGGAAACTCCTTGACGCAACTGCCAAGTTGTTGCAAGAACAAGGAATTTTAGATTTGCGCGTCGTTGATATCTCGCGCCATATCGGTTCATCACCAGCAACGTTTTATCAATACTTCAATGACGTTGATGAAGCAATTCTCGAGCTCTCTAAAGAAGCAACCGAAGACGAGAAGCCGCTCGTGGCATTGTTGCAACCAGGTTGGACCGGGTCGGACGGCCTCGAACGTGCTGGCAAATTTGTTGATGCGTACATGTTGTATTGGGATACCCATCACGCCGTGCTTCGCGCCCGCAACTTAAAAGCCGAAGAAGGCAACCGTCATTTCCGTGCCGTGCGGACCGAAGCGAACTTGCTCGTCATGGATGCGCTACAAGCAATGGTCTCTGAAGGCGTGGCAGCTAAGCGGCTCCCTGAATCGCTTGACCCTTTCACAACTGCCGCCGCAGTCGTTGCAATGTGTGAACGACTCTTGGCTTTCCAACCCGAAATGGCTAAGCGCGGCGCCAACCGTGAAGCAATTCGCAACACATTGGCAACCTTGGTCTACGGCGCGTTGACCGGCCACTAAAAATCAGAGGCTTGGAATCAAACTCGCCAGTTCTTTGAATTCGTTCATCGTGACGGCAGTCGGATTTGCTGACAAGACCTGAATACTCACATGGTCGGCACCAGCATCAAGATGCGCCTTGATACGTGCATGAATATCGTCAAGAGTTCCCCACGCAACGATTGCATCGACCAACTTGTCTGACGGACCGTTTGCGGTGTTGAGGTCTTCGTCTCCCCAACCCAAGCGACGCAGGTTGTTGGTGTAGTTCGGGAGTCCCATGTATGTCGACATATGGCCACGAGCAACAGCACGGGCCTCTTCAGCATTCGTTGAAAAAACAACGGCTTGTTCGGGGGCCAACAATGCATCGGGGCCAAGCGCGGCACGAGCAATTGGCGTGTGCTCAACCGGAACAAAATAGGGGTGCGCACCCAGTGTTCGCTCGGCCGACAGCTTCAGCATCTTCGGGCCTAATGCGGCCAAGCAACGAGCGGTCGGTTCAGTTGGACCATTAGCGAAGAACAAACTGCGATCCATCGCGTCAAGGTACGCAACCATGTTCGTGTACGGCTTGCCGTATGAAGCACCGTGAAAGCCTTCGACTGCTGGTTGATGGCTCACACCGATTCCAAGCAAGAAACGATCGGGGAATGCTTCGGTCAAAGTCTTTTGACCAGCAGCCATCGTCATTGCCGAACGCGCGTGCAATGAAGCAATACCCGTTGCCATGACGAGTTTTTCGGTCGCTGACAACAACAAGCCACATGACGCGAATGGTTCGCGACCAACTGCTTCAGGAACCCACACTGTGCCAAAGCCCAGTTCTTCAATCTGAGCCGCAACCTTCTGCGCCTCTTTCATGGGCTGCATGTCAAGTTGGAAAGTCCAGATACCTAATTTGCCAAGTGAGTTCTTTGTCAAAGCCATACAAGAAACCTAGTCGGCGATAGCAGTTATTCGTTGAGCCAAGCGTCAATCAGTTTGCGGGCAATCGAAATTCCGGGGGGAATATTTGGTAACGCGTCTTTGCGATACCAATTCGCATCAAGAATCTCGGTGGGGTCGCACACGATGTCACCGCTCACCCACTCGGCACGAAAGCCCAACATCAAACTGTGCGGGAATGGCCATGGCTGACTGCCCATGTATTTCACAGTCCCGACATTCACACCGACTTCTTCGAATACTTCACGCACAACGGCGCCTTCAAGAGTTTCACCGGGCTCAACAAAACCCGCGAGGCAGCTATACATCGGTCCGCGGAATTGCACACCTTGCGCAAGCAATGCTTCTTGGTCGGGGCCGGGTTCGCCACGCGTCACCAACGTGATCATCGCGGGCGCAAGTCGAGGAAAGTTCAAGAGTCCACAGGCCGGGCATCGCATGGCGCGCTCACCACGAGCGGGCTCGGTGGCTTCACCACAACGACCACAGAACCGATGCGTGCGTGCCCACTCAACCAACTGCACCGCCCGACCTGCGATCAACCAATCGTCTTCGGGTGCTCGCCCAAACAAACTGAACAGATCAAGCGCTCCACCATCAGACGGGTCTTGCCCCCGTGGCACATCAACACCCCAGCATGCGTGGCCATCGAGCATGCCCAAGAAATGGGTCGAGTATTCCGACTCGGCGGCCTCGTCATGAATCCAGACCTTCGATTCAACAACGTGAAAATACCGATGCCCGACCAGATCGGGGGCCGGTTTCATCGAAGGCTGAAAGCGCGAAGGGCGCGAAATTGAGCCTGGGCCAAAGGATGCGGGTTGCTGCGAATCGGTCACCCCTAGAGCATGACCGTAAGATGACCACCATGTCCAACTCCAACACCCCCAACAAAGGCCGCACCGTCGTTATTGTCGATGCCGTCCGCACCCCTATTGGCCGCAAAAACGGTGGTTTGTCTACTTTGCACCCCACCGACCTTCTTGGTTTAGTGCAAAAGGCCATTGTCGAGCGCACCGGAATTGATCCCTCAAAGATCGAACAGGTCGTTGGCGGAAACGTGAGCCAAGTTGGTGCACAAAGCTTCAACGTCACGCGCACCGCTTGGTTGTCGGCTGGGCTTCCCCTCACAACTGCGTGCACCACCGTTGATACTCAGTGTGGATCAAGCCAACAGGCCACAGGTCTTGCTGCTTCGCTCATCGCTTCAGGCGTCGTCGACATTGCAGTCGCATGTGGTGTCGAGTCAATGAGTCGTGTGCCGATTGGCAGTAACTCAAACGCGTTCACCAAAGACCCCAAGACCAAGGCCGAAGTGTCACTTGGTAAGGCAGTGAGCAAGAGCTATTTCGAACACTACGAATTCACGTCACAGTTTGAAGGCGCAGAACGAATTGCCGATATCTGGAATATCACCCGTGCCGACACCGACAACTTTGGAATGCAATCACAACAACGCGCTGCACGCGCATGGGCCGAAGGTCGCTTCGATGGTCAGTTCATTACCGTCAATGCACCCGACCTTGATGCCGATGGCAAGCCAACTGGTTCAACTCATGCAGTTGGCCGTGACGAAGGCATGCGCGACACCACACTTGAATCACTTGCGTCACTCAAGCCAGTCGCTCGCGAGAACGGCGTGCACACCGCTGGCAACTCATCACAAATTTCCGATGGTGCTAGCGCCATCTTGATGATGACCGAAGAAAAAGCCAAAGAACTCGGTCTCAAGCCCCGTGCGCGCATCGTTGATAGTTGCCTCGTTGGCGTCGACCCAGTGCTCATGTTGACTGGTCCCATCGATGCCACGAAGCGTTTGCTTGAGCGCAACAATCTCACGATCGACCAGATCGACACCTTCGAAATCAACGAAGCATTTGCCTCAGTTGTGTTGGCATGGGCCAAAGAAGTCGGCGCCGATCTCGAAAAGACCAACCCCAATGGTGGAGCAATCGCTTTAGGTCACCCACTCGGAAGTACCGGTGCAATTCTGACCACCAAGGCTCTCTACGAACTCGAGCGCACTGGTGGTCGTTATGGACTCATCTCAATGTGCTGCGGTGGCGGCCTCGGAACCGGAACGCTCATTGAGCGTCTCTGAGTTTTGGTTGTATTCCCCGACCGTCAAACTCATCGCCATACCCACACTCGTGGTATGAAAAAGAAATTCATCAACAGGTCAGGACTTTACGTAGTCCTGACCTGTTTGATTTTGAGTAACTGTTCATCATCAAGCACACCATTGCCCGACGGCGCGAATGCTCGTATCGTCAAAGTCGTTGACGGCGACACCGTTGATGTCTCGATGGATGGACGCACCGAACGCATTCGTCTCATTGGCGTCGACACTCCAGAAACAAAAAAGCCAAATACGCCCGTTCAATGTTTCGGCCCCGAAGCTTCCGAACACATCGAAAGCCTTCTTCCCGTTGGCACCCCAGTATTGGTTCAACGTGATATCGAGGCACGCGATCCATTCGGTCGACTTCTTGGTTATATCTATCGCACATCAGACAATCTCTTTGTTAATCAAGACCTCATCGTCAATGGATTTGCCCGACCACTTTCGATCGCCCCCAACACCGCTTTCGCCAGCGAATTTGCCCGACTCGCCCAAGCCGCCCGGTCCACAAAAACTGGTCTCTGGGGCGAGTGCCCATCAGAGCCCTAACGTCTGCCGATAGCGTGACGGCGTGAGTAACAACGAGATCAGTCTCGCCGAACGACTCGGTTATGACGCCAGCCAAAAGCTGGTCATCATTTCGTGCGACGACTTAGGGTCCTGCCACGCCGCCAACATGGGTGTGTACTCAGCAATTCGTAATGGCATTGCATCTTGCGCGTCGGTCATGGTGCCCGCACCTTGGGCGCGACACGCCGCCGATATGTACGACGGCGAAGACATCGGCGTGCACATCACACTCAACGCCGAGCATGCGCTCTATCGCTGGGGTCCCATCACCCACGCTCCATCTCTCTTGTCGGGTGATGGCGGTTTCCCCCGCAATGTTGACGACCTGTGGGAACACGCCGATCCCGCCGAAGTTCTTCGTGAATGTCGCGCGCAAATCGAACGGGCCACGATCTGGGGCTTTGATGTTTCGCACCTCGCTCCACACCTCAGCGTCATCACGTTGCGCCCCGAGTTCTTCGACATCTATCTCGAACTCGCTGTCGAGTTTCAGTTGCCTATTCGACTTCCATCAACGTTGACCGCCGAACAAGCCGGCTTCCCCTTCCGCCGACTCGCAGCCGAAGAAGGAATCGTTTTCCCCGACCACTTCGATCACGACTGGCGCGCCGGAAGTCGCGAGCGTGTGTACAACGCCATTCGCAAGCTTCAACCCGGTGTCACCGAAATACATATTCAACCGAGCATTGATACTGCCGAAGTACGCGCGCTCACCGATCATGCCGAAGAGTGGATCGACGATCTTGATTTAGCGTTGTACGACACGACCGTGACCGGCTTGCTGCAAGAACAAGATGCAGTTGTGATTGGCTATCGCGAGTTACGCGCAGCAATGCGCCGCGCAAACTAAACGCTTAGCCCTCGTTCAATAAACGAGCAATCGTTGCCGCTGCTTCACCACTCGAGAGAGCATCAAACAACGGACCAGTGGCGCCAGTGATCTTGAGTTTGCTCTTCATGAAGGCCACTGAAAGATCCATTGTCGCGTCGGCTTTGGCAATCGTCGCCACAGTGTCAGCATCGTCTGGGCCCGACACGCGTTCGTCGCCATTGCCCATCACCAATCGAAATTGAATAGTGCGACTGTCACTCATGCCATCTCCTCAACTGCTGATTCAATTAATGCTGGACTTGTGAGACGTCCCGGAATGCTTTGACCGGGTTCAAGCGCAATAACTTCTTTGATTCCGGCGAATAAATCAATTTCAACCACTTCGTCATCGGGAGCGCCAACTGCCGACTTTGCCAACACCCAATCTTCAAACGGATACGCCGCTGCTAACTCTGCGTCATCAAGCCCAAACCACCATGGTTCGTTGGGATCAACCTGAGTTGCATGCGCGCGCAAGGCACCCGATCGTGCCGACATATGCGAAGCCACATCAATACGCGTTGTAATGCGTTCGTCTTGCCCTGGTCGGTTGAGCCACTTATCGTCGTACGGTGATTTACCGAGTTTGGCCAACATTGCTTCGTGCACTGCGATGAGTCGCGTGCGTGACCACACCGAGTAGTACATCTTGAGCGGCTGCCACGGTTCGCCCGCCCACGGATACCACATGGCATCTCCTGCACGTTCAAAAGCAGGAACTGAAATGGCGTGAACCTTCAAGTGATCGGGATGCGGATAACCACGTTGATCATCGCCGTACGTAATGATCACTTGAGGACGCTCACGGCGGATGATTGAGACCAATCGGCCAACCGCTTCGTCAAGCGACGCCTGATGAAAACAGTCTGGGTTTGCATTGGGAGGCGAATCGGCCATGCCCGAGTCGCGATACCCCAACATGACGACTTCATCGAATCCGATGATCTGCGCCGACTGAGCAAGCTCAACTGGCCGAATGCGAGCCAAGTGCTGTTTTTCTTCCTCGGGCGTCATCCCGTGAAAAGGTCCGCCCTCATTTCGGAGCGCCGGATTCTGCAGATCGCCCTCTTCGCCGCCAGTGCAACAGACCAAAACCGTCCGCACCCCAAGGTCGTGATATTTGGCCAGAGTCGGTGCTCCCTTAGAGGCCTCGTCGTCTGGGTGTGCATGGATCGTCAACACGCACAACGGACTCTCAGCGGCCTCCAACATCGTTCACAGGCTAGTTGCACCCCTTGGTCGCTCAGCCACCGTAAAGTTGAGAGCGATGACACACCGACTGCTCGCTCTCGCCGTAATTCCCGCACTTTTCATCCTCGGTGCCTGCTCTGATGACGGGCGAGATATGAAGATTCCCGCTGGCAATCAGAATGAGTCAATCATGACGACGACGCTGCCGGTTGAAGGCGACGCCAGCTTCGACACCCCCGCCCCCTAACGCCCCCGGAACTTCCCCACCACTCTGTACAACGAGTTCCAACTGTCGGAACTCGTTGTACAGAGTGGCTGGAAATGGACGTTTTCTCACCCTCCGCGTTGAGTTCGCCACAATCTGCCAAACTGAAGCATCAGTTCGTCCACGCCAAATACTCAGATCGGGCTCTTTGACACCGACGCCTCGGGCCGACTCATTTCGGCCGATTCGCGATTCCGAGATGTGGCCCTAACTGGCGGACCTGTCCCCGTTGGTCGAGCGCCATGGGCCAATGCCCACCCCGACGATCGAGCCCGCGCCGAAGTCGCATGGCGCCATGCCGTCGACTCTTCAACTCCGATTGATATCACCGTCGACGTCCCCGGACCCGACGGTCAAGGAGCACCAATTCGTTTTGTCGTGAACCCGCGCCTTGACGCTGATAGTTCAATCATCGGCTACTCCGGCGTCGCGATCGCCATGCCACAAGATCAACAACTGTTTTCGCACGAACTAGGCCAACTGCTCGCGTTACTCGAATCGTCCGATGATCCGACCGTCGTCACCGACATGAGCGGCACTGTTCTACACCTCAACGCCGCAGCGAGCCACTTCGATCAGATGGCTGTTTCGGTACGCGATCAAATGCCTCGTGAGATTTTGTCCACTCCCGATTCGTCTTGGCGTGGCGAAGTTGGATTACGCGGTTCTGATAACGAACTTCATACCTTTGACGTGCAAGTCGTTTGCGCGAACAACCGCATCACGATGCTTGCTCGCGACATCAGTTCATCTTTGCGACTGCAGGCCGAACTTGCCCACCTCGCAACTCACGACGCGTTAACTGGTCTCCCTAATCGCACATTGTTCATTCGTAAATTATCTGAGGCCATTGAGCGCGCCCGATCAACAACGTCAACCGTCTCCGTGATCTTTTTAGATGTTGACAAGTTAAAGGACATCAATGACAGTCTCGGACACGAAAATGGCGATGCCTTAATCACCAACATCGGACGCCGTCTGGTTTCGGCGACACGACCTGGCGACATCGTGGCCCGCATTGGTGGCGACGAGTTTGTCATTTTGTGCGAAGGCCTAACTGATGAAGAAGCCGCCATGGATCTCGCCGAACGTGTGCGCACTTCAATTACTGGGCGAGTATTACTGCAAGGAATTGAAGTCGTGACTGGCGCAAGTCTTGGCGTCGCAATGACACGCGGAGAAATTGATGAGCCCGCACTAGTTGATGCCGCAGTTGCCCTGATGCGCAATGCCGATACCGCGATGTATCACGCCAAAATGCGTGGTCGCTCACGCTGCGAGCTCTACAGCAGTAACATGCGCAACACCGCCAAAGAACGTGCGACATTGTCTGCCTCACTCGAAGTAGCTCTAGCCAACAACGAACTGCACTTGGTCTATCAGCCAGTTATGTCGCCACACTCCAACAAAGTTGTTGGCGCCGAAGCTCTCTTGCGCTGGCGCCACCCGACACTTGGCTTGCTCACACCGTCCTCATTTGTCGACCTGGCCGAAGAGTCAGGCGCGATTGTTCCTATCGGCGAGTGGGTCATCCGCCAAGCATGCTCCGATATGCGGATATGGCTCAACGAAAAGCGCATCGATCGTCAGTTCATTGTGCATGTCAATGTTTCGCCCCGCCAGGTTGGCGACACGCGATTTGTTGAACGCACATTGGCGGCAATCAAAGAGTTCGATTTACAACCACAACATCTTGCTCTCGAGTTCGACGAGAAAATGTTGATGAAAGACACCGCGAACACACTGCGTACTTTGCAGTCGATGAAACGTTTCGGTGTGCGTTTATCTATTGACGATTTCGGAACTGGCTATTCATCGCTTTCCCACTTGCGTTCGTGTCCTGCCGACTACCTCAAACTTGATGGATCATTTATCCGCGCTCTCGGAGAAGACGAAACTGATGATCCCATCGTGAGAGGCATCGTGCAGTTGGCACACAGTCTCAACATGGCGGTCATTGCCGAATGGGTCACAACCGATGCCCAAATCGAGCGACTTCGTTTGCTCGGCTGCGATTTAGTCCAGGGCTATCGCATCGGTCGCCCTGTTGCTGCCACCGCATTTGGTACCTCAGCCACTACCGTCTGATCTAGCCACTATGTCCGATACTTCCGATTTCGCTCCCCCAGTTCTTCCCCGTTGCTATCGCCATCCCAATATGCCGACTGGCCGTTCATGCACCCGATGCGCTCGGCCGGCGTGTGGTGATTGTTTGCAACCTGTTGCCATCGGAAGCCAATGCCCCGACTGCATCAAGGCGTCGCGCCCTGCCGCCACTGTTCGCGCCAAAGACTGGAATGCAACGCAACACGAACTTGTCACGCGCGTCATCATGGCGATCAATATCGCTGTGTTCGTGTGGGTACTGATCGGTGACACCAGCACCGCCGGCTTCGGAAGCAGCGTGTCATCACGCGAAGTCGACTTAGGTCTCAACAAAGATTTACTCGCATACACCCACGAGTGGTACCGACTCATCACATCGGGCTTTTTGCACTTCGGAATTTTGCACATCGCCATGAATATGTATTTGCTTTTCCAATTAGGAAAGCTGCTCGAAGCACCACTCGGTCGTGTGCGATTTGGCCTGTTGTACTTCGCTTGTTTATTGGGTGGATCGCTCGGAGTTCTCGTCATCGAAGGAAGTAGCAACGGTTTGCACGGTGGCGCATCTGGCGCCGTGTTCGGACTCATGGGCGCAGCAGCAATCGGTATGCAACGGCGCGGAATCAGCATTTTCCAAACCGGGCTTGGTGCCACATTGCTGATCAACTTGTTGCTCACATTCACAATTCCCGGTATTTCGATCGGTGGCCACATCGGCGGAATTGCAATGGGCGCAATCTGCGGCAGCATCATGTTGTCGCCACCGGCGCGCAAACAACCCCAGTGGGTCAGTTACGCAGTACCAGTGCTTGCAATCATCGCCAGCGTTTTCGCCAGCGTTGTCATCGTCGGCTAAGCCTGCAACACCCCTTCCCTATTTTCTTCTCACGACTTCCCCTCGTCCCATCACCAAGCCACACATTGCTTGGTTATGACCTGGAGGTCTTTCGTGACCACACCGCACAATCAACCCGATCGCTCGATTCCTACATGCGGAGTCGACCCCATTACATCAGCTTCTGTCGCTGCATTACTTGGCCAAGCGCTTCATTCATCTAGTCACTCATCAGATATCGCTGTCGTGCCGCTTGATCATCAATCAATCGGACACGGGGTCTTGCTCTTTGAAAATGGGGCTCACTATCTCGACACCATTCGCCACATGTTGGCCATTTCTCTCGACCATCATGAGACACCCAACGTGGTTATGTATTCATATCGTGATCATGACGTACTCGATGAAAACGACATCTACGAATTCGACCTGACATCGGCGTGGCTAGACAGCCAAGGGATTCAACTCAGCGACTGGTTCGTGGTCACCGAACGCAATTCGCGCAGCATTCCCACAGAATTTGGTCGTTCAACTAACTGGCCGAACTGAAGTGTCACGACTCTTCCGGACACGCAGTCCGGCCGCGCGCATGCGATGCAACAGTTCACGACTCGTTACTTCGGTTGCTCCCAGCGCAACTGCTTGCTCACGGTACATCTCGGGCAAGTCGTAATGATCTCGATGAAATCCTCGTTCAGGAATGTTCAGGCGTGCCGCGAAAGCGTGCAATTCATCAAGACTCGAATCACTGACCATGTGACACCAATGGCGTTCTTTGTGCCACCAGCGGCACTCATCAACAAAAATTGCCACGGTTTTAACGCTGGCAGGGTTTGCGAACCTTCACCGGAATCGGCTTAACCTTTGCCGCTTCTCCAATGACGCGCGTTCCGATTGCACCAATACCAATCGCTGAACCAGCGACAATCAGGTTCACAATCCAAGAAGCCATACGTTGCAACCTACATCACCAATGGGGCGACTCGCTCGTCGTCCGACACTTTCAGTGTGCCCACAACGTCGTGGTCACTTCAGTGTGCACAACCGCAACCTGAGCCACATCCGCCACCTGCACGTGGGGTTGTTGCTGGAGCGGCTGCACTTGACGAAGCTCCGACCGAGGCAAAGACCGACAACAAGCGCACGGCATTTTCGTGGCCCTGTGGGCACGTCGCCGGGTCGCTGGCCTCAGCCATTGGGCGGCGAATTTCAAAGGTGGTTTCGCAGGTCTTGCATCGGAAGTCGTACAACGGCATGTCCCGAGTGTAGGCGTCTGCTTGACTTGTGTCATGGCCTCAAACGACCCCATGACCGCCCACCCCGCTGGGTCGACTCTTCTTGACACTCGGCTCGACGAAAACACCCAGACCGGTGAGCCCACCGTGGCCCACATCGTCAAAGTTGAACCCGGCGAAAGTGCACAAGCCAAAGTGATGGAGGCTCGTATTTACGGCACTCCCCTTGAAGCTCTATGTGGCCACGTGTGGGTTCCGTCGCGTGACCCCAAAAAACTACCGATGTGCGAAGACTGTAAGTCGATCTACGAGATGTACCGCATGATGAACGACGAACTCAATGACCAACCCTCCGACTGAAGGCAACGCACCAGAACTGCGCATTCGATCTGCAGCGCGTGCTTTGTTACTCACCCCAAGCCAGCACATCTTGTTGGTGCGCTTCGAATTCCCCGCAGGAACTCGTTGGGCACTTCCGGGTGGCGGACTCGATGAAGGCGAAGATCATGTGACCGCTTTGCGCCGCGAACTCATCGAAGAAGTCGGTCTACATGATGTTGAAATAGGTCCCCACATTTGGACCCGCGAACATCGCATTGCATTCATCAACGGTTTATGGGACGGTCAGCGCGAACATATCCATCTCGTGCACGTCCCCGAAGTTTTTGAGCCCCAACCCGTTCTTGATTGGCAAACCCTCAACGCCGAATACGTTTTTGAATTGCGCTGGTGGCATATTGACGAAATCGCCGCAGCCACAGATGTCACGTTTGCTCCCTCTGACCTGCACAGCCATGTACTCAACATCATTGAGAGCCGAATTCCTTCGTCGCCCATCAACGTCGAGGTCTAGAGTTATCTCGTGCCCGACCTGCATTCAATAGTCACTTTCGCGATTGCATCGGTAGCGCTATTGCTCATTCCAGGTCCAGCAGTCATCTACGTCCTCAATCGCAGCGTGTCTGATGGTCGCGAAGTTGGTTTGGCTGCAGTTGCCGGCCTTGAACTTGGCAACTTCGTACACGTGATCGCTGCATCGGTGGGGCTTTCAGCAGTTCTTGCAACTTCGGCAACTGCTTTCAACGTGGTGAAGTGGCTCGGTGCCGGCTATCTCGTTCTTGTCGGCGTGCGAACGCTGTTGCGCAAGCCAACTGATATCGAGAATGAATCAACAACGACAAGTTTGCGCCGATCATTCACCCAAGGAATCATCGTCAACACATTGAATCCCAAAGTGGCTTTGTTCTTCTTGTCCTACCTTCCACAATTCATTGATGCCGACAAGGGTGCTGCTTGGTCGCAAGCACTCATTCTCGGAAGCACGTTCGTACTGATCGGATGCATCACCGACGGCATGTATGCACTCACTGCAAGCGCTCTGCGCGCCAAGTTACTGAGCGGACGCACCCTGCCTTTCGTGCAGCGTTACGTCGCCGGCACCGTTTTCATCGCACTCGGCCTTGTCGCTGCCACCACATCAACTTCAACATCTAAATAGCTATCTGAAGTTTCGGGCGACTACTTGAGCCGCAAGCGAAAGCGGCGCAATGTGTTCGGCAACAATATTCACCACACCTTCATGACGTTGCAGACGGCCTCGCACCAATAACGCTCCAGCGCCCCGTGCAACTGGTCGAAACCGTTTCCAACACCCGACCGACACCACAACATTCATCAAACCTGTTTCATCTTCGAGACTGATGAAAGTTGTTCCCTGGGCAGTCGCGGGTCGTTGTCGATGAGTCACCGTGCCAGCGACCCATACTTTGGTCTGTTCGGTAGTCAGCAACTGATCGGCTGGCACAACCCCATACGCATCAAGTTGCTCGCGCAAAAATGTTGTCGGATGACCATTGGGTGAAACACCCGTAGCCCACAAATCAGCGACCGCAACTTCGAGTGGTTCCATACCTGGCAACATCGGAGCCTCTGTTCCCGTCGCTAAGCCCGGCAATCGATCGCGTCGCGACTGCGCCGCCGCACCAACTGCCCACAATGCCTCACGACGCTCAAGACCAAAACACTCACCGAAAATTCCGCCCGTTGCCATGGCCTCAAGTTGCGCAAGTGTCAGTTCATCAACGCGTCGTACCAAATCTTCGGCGTCAACATAATCACCGCGCAGCACTCGCTCATCTTCAATCTGTTGCGCGAGCCCCGAGCCAATTCCACGAATCGCGCTCAGCCCCAAACGCACCGCGAAACCACCGTGGCTTTCTGCACACTCTTCGAGAGTCGCCTGCGCACCCGAAGCCAACAGATCGGGTGTACGCACAATGACTCCATGCCGGCGTGCATCTTGTGCCAACGAGTGCGGACTCCAAAAACCCATGGGCTGGGCATTCAAAAGGCCCGCATAAAACGCCGCTGGTTCGTACAACTTGAGCCACGATGACGAATACACCAAGTACGCAAACGACACTGAGTGGCTTTCAGGAAAACCGTAATTCGCAAAGGCTGCCATCTTGTCAAAAATTTCATCGGCGATATCTCCAACAATTCCGCGCTCGGCCATTCCTTCGTACAAACGTTGACGCAATAACTGCATACGTTTTTGACTGCGCTTCGAACCCATCGCTTGACGCAACTGGTCTGCTTCAGAAGCCGAGAAACCGGCAACATCAATAGCCATCTGCATTAGCTGTTCTTGGAACAACGGAATCCCCAATGTTTTACCCAAACTATTTTCGAGCAAAGGATGCAAATACGTAATGGGTTCTTGACCATTACGCCGGCGAATATACGGATGCACCGAACCACCCTGAATCGGCCCTGGCCGAATGAGGGCAACCTCAACAACCAGGTCGTAAAACCGTCGTGGTTTGAGCCGAGGCAATGTTGCCATTTGCGCGCGTGATTCAATTTGAAAAACACCAACCGTGTCGGCCCGACACAACATCGCATACACATCATCATCTTGTGGCAATGCCGCCAGATCAATCGTGATACCTTGATGCCGCTTCACTAGATCAACTGCTCCGTGCAACGCCGACAACATTCCAAGGCCCAACAGGTCAAACTTCACCAACCCAGCAGCCGCACAATCATCTTTATCCCATTGCAGAACACTGCGATCTTGCATGCGACCCCACTCAACAGGGCACACTTCAATTACTGGGCGATCACAGATCACCATTCCACCCGAGTGAATACCAAGATGACGCGGCGCATCTTCAATTTCGGCAGCAAGTTCTAAAACCAACGGCGGAATGGTTTGATCGACTCGACCTTCGGGTGTTTTCTCCGGAGAGTTCGCGGCCACATTGCGCCACATATCCATTTGCTTTGACCACGCATCTTGTTGTCCCGGCGCATAACCAAGAGCCCGAGCCATATCGCGCACTGCCGAGCGCGCACGATACGTAATCACATTGGCTACTTGCGCAGTGTGATGACGCCCGTAGCGATTGAAAACATATTGAATGACTTCTTCGCGCCGACCACTTTCAATATCTAGGTCGATATCGGGCGGCCCATCACGATCGGGTGATAAGAAACGTTCAAAGAGCAGTCCCAACGACACCGCATCGGCTTTCGTGATGCCGAGCGAATAACACACCGCACTATTTGCCGCACTTCCACGACCCTGACAAAAAATGTCAGAGTCATTGCAGAACTGCACAATGTCCCAGACGACCAAGAAGTAGCCGGCAAATCCAAGCAATTCAACAACTTCAAGTTCGTGAGCAATTGTTTTCCAGGCCCGCGCGCGAATGCTGAGGTCTTCACCGCTTTGTGGACGTTCACCATAACGACGTCGCGCGCCTTCTTCGGTGAGGCGTCGCAAGAATTGCATCTCGGTCAAGCCATCGGGGCACGGATACGGCGGCAACTTTGGTGCCACGAGCGACAAATCGAATGCTGCCGCTTGACCAATCTCGGCGGCCAAGTCAATCACACCGGGATAACGCGCGAATCGCCGTGCTTGTTCGGCACCACTTCGCAAATGTGCTGTTGCCGCTGCCGGCAAACAATGATCTATCTCATCAAGACTGCACCGTTGATTCACCGCAGCGATTGCCGTTGCTAATCGTCGCGCCGATGGTGTTGCGTAATGGACATTGTTCGTGGCAATGCACTGCACATCAGCGCGCGCCGCTAGTTCAGCCATTGCATCATTGCGCGCCGTATCAAGTGGATCACCATGATCCCACAGCTCAACCAACACACGATCTCGACCAAACGCAGTAATCAGTTTTTGCAGTTCACGTAATGCCGCACTCGGACCATGATCAACCAATGCCGAAGGCACTGCACCTTGTCGACAACCCGTCATCACCCACCAATGTCCTGCACCTACGTCAGCAAGATCGGGCATCGTGCAACGCGGATCGCCTTTACTGCCGGCCAACTGCGCCAAACTCAACGCTCGTGCCAGACGCGCGTATCCGGCAGTGCCATCAGCCAACACAACAAGGTGTTGCGGACCAGCAGGTGATTGAACAGTGATTTCGCTACCGAACACTGTTGGCAAGCCCACCACGCGCGCCGCCTCAGCAAAACGCACCACGCCATACAGTCCGTCGTGATCGGTGACTGCCAAGGCAGTCAGACCCAACCGATGCGCCTCTTCAGCTAACTCTTCAGGATGCGACGCCCCGTCAAGAAACGAAAAGTTTGAATGGCAGTGCAGTTCGGCGTATGGCACAACGGGCCGCGGCGTGCCGCCGGTGGGCGTGCGATCGGGCTCTGGGACGACAACTGGCCGAACGGCCGCCGGCGACGAAGACTGGGACGAAGACTGAGTCGACGACTGGGGTTTTCGGCCCGATAAACGAGCTTCCAGTTCAGACCAGGTGGTTGGTCCCTGCATTCCCCATGTCGACGCCATATCGACAGGATAGCGAACATATGTTCGTATGCCAAGAGCAATGTTTGAGCGGGAGTTTTAGGCGAGGGCCTGCATGATGTCGGCGATCAGATCGTCGGGGTGCTCGAGCCCACAGCTCATGCGCACGGTGCCAGGAGTAATGCCACTGTCGGCCAGTTCTTCTGGAGTCATGCCGGCATGGGTCGTCGAAGCTGGGTGCGTCACCAAAGTTTCGGGGCCACCCATCGAGGTTGCGGCATGACACAACTTGACCGACCGCACAAACTTGGCTCCGGCATCAAGACCACCAGCCAATTCAAATGACAGCACTCCACCGTGCATGCGGTACTGACGCGATGCCAATTCAAATTGCGGATGAGATTCAAGACCCGGATGCCGCACCGACACAACCGCCGCGTGCGCTTCAAGAGCGCGACCAATCGCCACCGCGTTCGAACCTTGCTGACGCAAACGCGGACCAAGTGTGCGCAAACCGCGCAAACCATTCAATGCATCAAACGGCGAAGCACATGCACCTTGCAGAACAGCAAAGCTCCACAACGCATCAATGAGATCGCGTTCACCAGCAACAACACCAAGAGTTGCATCGTTGTGGCCAGCCATTGCTTTGGTTGCTGAGTGCAAAACCAAATTGACACCATGATCAAGCGGACGTGAACCAAGCGGTGTCGACAACGTCGAATCCACAACAGTTATTGGGCCTTTGATCGAACCCAGGTCATCAAGATCGACGATGTCGAGCAACGGATTCGCGGGTGTTTCAGCAAACACCATCATCGTTCGACCAGGAATCACTGCTTCAGCAAATGCACCGATCTTTGTGCCGTCAACAAACGTGACATCAATTCCGAATCGCGGGCACACGCCGGCGAGCAACTGCATCGTGCCGCCATACAACTGCTTTTGCGCAACGATGTGATCGCCCTTTGAACACAAACCAAGAATGACGCCAGCAATTGCACCCATGCCAGATGCATATGCACGTGCTGCTTCAGCACATTCAAGTTCGGCGACTGCACTTTCGAATGCCTGCACAGTTGGGTTGCCATGGCGGCCATAAAACTTGCCCGCTTTGGTTGAGTGCGCCATCTTGCGACCCTCTTCAAGCGAACCCATCTCATAAGTCGTTGAAGCAAATAAGACCGGAGCCATCGAGATCTGATCGTCGGGGCGACCCGCACTGATGGCCACAGTCTCGGGCTGGAGTTCGGATGATTCGTGATTCGGCGAAGAGTGTGCAGGAGTGTTCGATGATGTGGTCATAGTGATTCCGAGCGTTGCAAGCACTCCTAGTCAACCATCAAACGGCAGGTCAACGAACCCGATTTGCCCACCAATCGCCGAATTATCTGGCCCTCATCAGGAAGTTTCGGCCACGACAAACAAACCTTCCCAAAAAGTGCAACGTGTCGTCTTTTCATTACTCACTACCCATGACAACAAATAGTTCTCAAGTTCTGAGTACTACCTACCGATAAAGGCGATGACTGTCATGACACTTATAGAGACCCACTTCCCCGGATCAACCGGCTCAACCCTCCGCCCCACCCAGGCCGGAGTGGTCGAACAGCACCCCGAAGGCGAATCATCCCCTCGGGTTTTGGTGACCCTGATCCACAACTCCGACCGCCGTTCGGTCGAAGCCGCCCTGCAACGTATTGGCTACCTCGTACGTTCAACCAACGATCACACGGCCGCCGAAGTCATGCTTCGCTCGTTTAGCCCCGACCTCATTGTGATCGATGCCCGCGACGTCTACCCGCTCCCCAACAACCTCATGATGCAGGTGCGCCGTTGCCCCGAGATCTACATCATCGTTGTCGGTGCCAACTCTGACGATCAGCGCATGACCGTTCTCCGCAATGGCGCCGACCATGCTTTACCAACTGAAGTCTCACCCGATGAAGTTGCCGTACGTTGCCAAGCTTTAATGCGTCGCTCGCAACAGTTCACCCAAGTGATCACCGCTCACGGACACCCGAAGAACCTCTACTTCGGCCCACTCGATATCGATCTTGGTCGGCGCGAGATTCGCGTGAATCGCTACCCCATCACCGCGACTCGTCTTGAATTCGATCTGTTCTCACAACTATGCCTGCGACCACTTGAAGTGTGCAGCCGTGTTGAACTTCTCGAAAGCGTCTGGGGACCTCACTGGGTTGGCGACACCCATGTCGTTGATGTTCACTTGTCTAACTTGCGACGCAAACTCAACGAACGAGCACCCGAATTGCGTTTTATGCACACCGTTCGCGGAATCGGATTCCGTCTGGCCGACGATCTCTTGCAGTTAGCCACTCACGATCTTGCGTCATCACGCCTGCTCGAATCTCATACTGCATAATTCGTCACGAATACTCGGCGGTCAGCCACCACTTACCGGCCGCCACTTCAGCTAGATACGCACACTGCCCGTCGGGTTGTTCGATCACTAACTGAAATCGAGCAGCCCGACGCGCGCGTTGATCCCACCAACGTTCATCAACGGGCCACGGACCAGCCCACGCCACAATGCGTCGCGATTTTCCGTGTTGCACCAAAGTTGCTGGTGCCGCACTCACAAGCCCGCGACCATTCACTGCAACTCCACGACCATGCGTATCAATCACTTCGATCAGTAACGGTTCATGATGTACAACGGCAGGAGCCGGAGCCGGCAACGAACCTGGCCAAACGGTTGCATTGGCATCATCATCTGGTCGCAGAACTAATTGTCGACCAACACCTCCCGAGTCGGCACTACCGATATCGGCAAAACACATCATTTCGTAGACCTCGCGCGGGTCACGCCCACCTCGCCACGAAGCAACGGTGACACTTTGTGGACCCAACAAACCAATGACACGCGTGATCGCTCGCGTTGCATTGTCGTCGGCTTCTGAACGCCCACCCCAAAAACCAGATTGCGTTCCGGCATCTGAGCGAATGTCCATCGGCGTGAGACGTAACAAGGTGACACCTGCAGTAGGTGGTTCGTTTCCGTTGATCCAACCATCAAGCTGCCAACGCACTCGGTCGAGCAAAGTAGTCGAGCGCATTCCTTCGGCGTGATACCAAACTCGTTGTGAACTTTCACCGTGTTCACTCTCGGCATCAACTTGTATGCGCGTACATACTTGGCCCCGCTCATGAAAGTAACTACCTAATTCATCGGTGAGTGCTTTAGCGGCAAACACCAACATGTCGAGTTGCGATAATGGATCATCAAAGACTCGTACCATCATTAAGTCGGGCGGGGGCGGAATTGTTGAAGGCGGCGTGTCATCAGTGCCACTGGCCAAACGATGCAGCGTTTCTCCGACTGAACCAAATCGCCCCACTAAGTCGGTGACCGGTAGGCGCGCAATATCACCGAGTTGTCGCAAACCGAGTCGTTCAAGAAGATCAATAAGATCAGGCGAACATCCGGCAACTGCAGTCAAAACCTTGACCGCATACGGTGCCAGAAATTCGGCAGTTGCCTGCATACCAGGTTGGATAACAACGGGTTCACCCCGTCGCGATGATGAACGCGATGCCAAAGTTGCTGCAATACGACCATCGGCGATGCCGACGCCCAACCCGCCGCCAGCAGTGATGACCTCGTCAACGTTTAGTCCATGAGTCGTGTGAGATAAACCTTCTCGCGCCAACGTCAACAAGCGAACCGCCAATGCATCATCGCCACCGACATAACGCGACGGTCCACGCGTTGCCAACAACAATGAGCCAGGTGTTTCAACATCGATCAGCGGAACCAAGGTGCCAATTGATTGAACGAGTGGTTCGTACATACGTGCATCACGATCGGCGTTATACGGAACGATCACTAAGTGTGGGCACGCACCCTGAGCTTGTCGCCGGCGTTGTCCGGGACGAACTCCTTCACGCCAAGCCACTGGCGAGCATGACAAAACTCTTTGTGCATGAAACACAGCGAGCGGTTGTGCTGCCACAAATGTTTCGGGCTCATGCAAAATTGCAGCGGCGATTGGCCACGCCGGAGTGTGCAAGACCGCACATCGCGGTGGTTGAACAGTTGCCATCAATCACCCAACGCGACGTAAAGGAATGACCACACCAGCATTCTCTGCCGTCGTTTCAACCGAGCTCAATTGTCCGCGATGATCGGGCAACCATACGCTGTGTGCTGATGTGCGAGCCCGTCGACGACCATCAAGTTGCAACAACACCCGCCGCCTTTGTAGATGGCCATGCCCACTACCAACACCTTGCCACTGTTCGGTTGTTGCAGTGAGTCGAATGTCGGCCGACAGTGAACTCGTCGACGAAATTTTTTCATTCACGACAACCAACACACCACCGCGCGATTGCACTCGTGTTTGCAAACGCCGCAATAATGATGGTGACAGCGAATTCACAACATGATGTGCAAGTAACAGCACGTCGACTCCGTCAACCAAAGCCGATAACACCGCAGCCGCATCGGCTTGCTGACTAGATGCCCGTGAACCACTTGTTGGGTCGGCCACAAAAACTGTGCGTTCAAGACACACACCTAAGTCGGCCGCGGCCTGCACTCCACAACTCGCTAGGCCAACGACCCCGGCCCATGAACCTGCTTGGGTTGGAGCCACCAAGACGGCTAGTGCACATGACATTGCCGCTGAACCCACACAAGACACCGTGTGGCCACGCGTCAACGCCAAAGGCGCCAGGACGCCAGAAGCCAACCCAAAGAGCGGAGCAAGAGCCTGATGTACCGGTAACAGCCGCTCACGCGCCAAGGGTGTTTCAGATAACGGACGAGATAACGAATGTGGCAACGATGAGACACGAACCTGCGACATGCCCCCGACTATACCGAACAGGTGTTCGTAAGTTTCAGGTGGGCTTTTTCTTCAGCTGATCGAGGAACTCAATGAAGCCCCGAGCGCCTTCAGCGAAGTGGTCAGCCCCCAGGTCATGGGCGTGCTTCTCATCCCGAATGCCGCCTCCGCCAAGTACGACTGGGACATGTAGCCCAATAGCCGCTCGCAACGCTGCAACAGTCGCCGTGGCTGAGGCTTCTGATTCAAGAGAGGTCACGCTGACGCCAACCGCAACCAAGTCGGGCATATTGCCAGCGGCATACACAAATGATTCAGCCGGGGTGTCGCCACCAAGGTCAAGGACTTCCCATCCATTCAAGCGCAACAAATCGCCCAACATGGCCAAAGGCAAAACATGGCGTTCTCCGGACGGTCCGCCAATCAAAATCTGACCCCGTCGACGACCCCGCTTGAAACACCGCGGGCTTAATTGTCCAATCAAACGAGCCGTAATCGCACTGGCTTGATGCTCAACCGAGATGTCTAGTTCGCCAGCGGCCCAACGAGCCCCAATCGCCGACATGGCCGGCGACAAAATTTCGAGATACACCCGCTCAACATCAGCACCAGAATCAATCGCCCGCTTCAAAACTTCCCACGCACCACTCGGGTCGCCCGCTACAAAACAGCGTTCAAGTTCAATTTCGTAGTTCGTCGTTCGTCGCAAATCACCAGAGGCAACAGTGCATTTCTTCGGTTGCTTCTTCTCGTCTTGAAAATCTTGCAACGCTTGGCGCGGGATGTGCCACACACCTCCGACTTGATAACCCTCTAATCGACGGCTCTTTACATAGCGATATGCCGTCATGTAACTCACACCGAGGGCATCTTTAACCTCATCAAGCGTCAGTACATCAGGGTCCACAGCGACAGGCTAAATGCGCTTCACCACATGTGAGAGGTTCTGCAGTCACAAAAATGCCCAAATTTTCGGGACTTTTGGGGCTATTGACCGGTCAACCTGGCGCGAGCAGCCCGGCTGCGTTCGATGAGATGAGCCGGCACACGGCTATCAATCACCACTCCGCCTTCAGAAGGCGCACTGCTTGCGACCGGCGCTTCTTCGACGGCAACAAGGTCTTCAAAGGCTGGCGGAACCATTCCGGGCTTCCAGTACTGGTAGAGATCGCGAACAATGTCTTCCAAGCCTGCCGAGTCGAAGCCCTTTTCGAGGTCGACCGTGATCATGTTTTGGTACACGTGCACGCCTGCCACGCGACCAGTCGCGAACAAGCGGCGAGCCAGTTCGGCCGACGGAGTCACTGACGAAACAGCATGTGCATTGGTGTCGGTCGACAAGAAACTCTCGTGACCCATGCCCGACAAACTGCGGTTGGCCTCAAAACGGACGATTCCGGGGCGACGACTTTGCTTTTCAACGACGACTACAGGCTGACCCATGAGACAACCTTAGTTCGCACGAGGTACGGTCACAGCACTGTCTCTATTTCCGTCTGTAATTTCACTTGTCACACAGGAGCACCAGAACATGTCTCAACCCACACTCGAGCAATTCCAAGCCGACGCCCTGGCCTTTTTAGAGGCCAACGCCCCACGCAAAGAGGCGGAAAAGAAATTCGTCTGGGGCGAAGGGGCCGACAAGGTCGCGATGTTTGAAGAAAAGGATCGCCAGTCAGAAAAGCTCGATGTCGCTGAAGCGTGCGCATGGCGACGAAAGAAATTCGATGCTGGATTCGGATACGTCTTTGGATCCGAGCAATACGGTGGTCGTGGCTTGCCGGTTGCGTACTCACGCGCCTATGACGCACTCGAAGCAAAATACGAAATCCCGAATCAGAGTTGCTTCACCATCGGACTCGGCATGGTGGCTCCCACCATCGTTGACCATGGATCAGATATCGCTCGCGAACTGTACGTGCGCAAGATGTATCGCGGCGACATCGTCGGCTGTCAGTTGTTCAGTGAACCAGGTGCTGGTAGCGACCTCGCGAACCTCAGCACAAAAGCCGAACGCGATGGCGACGAATGGATCATCACCGGCCAGAAAGTTTGGACAAGTGGCGCGCATTACAGCGATATCGGCGAAATCATTGCTCGCACCGATTTCGATATGCCCAAGCACAAAGGACTTACTGGGTTCATTGTTGACATGCATGCACCTGGTGTCGAAATTCGTCCGTTGCGCCAGATGACTGGTGGAGCAAGTTTCAACGAAGTGTTCTTCACCGAAGTTCGCGTTCGTGACGATCATCGACTCGGCGATATCAACAACGGTTGGAACGTTGCGTTAACAACTCTCATGAACGAGCGTGCCGCAATTGGCGCGGGCGGAGGCGGCGGTGGCATGTTCACCCGCGTTATTGAGATGGTCAAGTTTTACGAACTCGATAAAGATCCCGTCGTGCGTGACGAACTTGCCAAGATCATCATTCACAACAAGGTCGCGGGCTACAACAACCAACGCGCGATGGACAAGATCAAGTCGGGTCAGATGCCCGGACCCGAAATGAGCATGGCCAAACTTGCTGGCACTGCCAACATGATGCGCCTCGGAGATTTTGTCTCGATGGTTCTCGGACCCAAACTGATTGCCGATAGCGGCGAGTGGGGTACGTATGCATGGAATCAATTGATTCTCGGAACCCCTGGCGGTCGTATCGCTGGCGGTTCAGATGAAGTCATGCGCAACATCGTCGCCGAACGCGTTTTGGGTATGCCCAAAGATCCGGGCATCGACAGCAAGAGCGCCTTTAAAGACCTCAAGAAGTAAAACTCAAAACAAAGTGGGCGAAGCGTTGCGCTCGATGCGCGGAGTTCCGGGCCAGGGCACGAAATTGTCCATAAAGGCCCAGCTCCGGCGGTGAATCGCCGACGGACCGTGTCCCTGCAGCGCGGTGCGGTGCCAATGACACGGGTACCCCTTATTGGTGTCGAGGCTCCACAGCGGGTAATCGACCGCAAGTTCTCGCATCAATCGATCACGCGTCACCTTGGCCAAAATTGAGGCTGCAGCAATTGACAAGACCGACGTGTCGCCTTTGACTTGCATCACAACTTTCGGAATGAGTGGCGTCACAAAATCCCAGCTGCCATCAACAACTGCCGCATCGGGAACAACCGAAAGTTGTGCGAGCGCCCGTTGAGTTGCCAAGCGTTGTGCATCAGCCATTCCGAGTTCGTCGCATTCAACATGCGATGCATAACCAACCGACCACGATGTGCACCACGAAGCAACCGTGTCAAACATTGCTTCACGCGATTTTTCGGTGATTGATTTCGAGTCGCGTACACCAGCTAGATCGCCCGACAATGGAAGGATCGCCATTCCGACTGCAAGTGGACCAGCCCATGCACCCTTACCCACTTCATCGACTCCAACAATGATGCGATGACCTTCATCATGCAAAGACTGCTCAAGATCTCGAGTCGGTACTTTTGCCGACACCCGAGATGCCATCAGACCAACCGCAATCCCGGAGTTCCAGTGACAACTTTGCCAATCACAACAAATGGTGAACCTGGCGCAGTTAAACCAGCAACTGCCGCAGGGTCAACAGCCGCAAGTAGTCCACCAGATGTCTGCGGATCAAAAGCAACGATGTCATAGGCCGCATCAACTCCGTCAGCCAATGTCACTCGAGTACCCACTGCTGTCCGATTGCGGGCGTCTCCCCCGGTTCGCACACCTCGTTGCGCAGCCTCAAGCACGCCTGGATACATCGGCAACATCGATGTATCAATTTCGAATGTGCAGCCTGAGCGTTCGGCCATTTCCCATCCGTGGCCAGCGAGAGCAAAACCAGTGACGTCGGTGACCGCGCGAACTCCACTGCTTGCTTGTAAACGTTCGCTGGCATCACGATTCAATTGACGCATCCCAGCAATCGCTGCCGCTTTGTCAGATTCAGATCCACCCGCGAGCGCAATACCGGTGCCGAGTGGCTTAGACAGCAACAACACATCGCCATCGCGTGCTCCGCCCTTGGTGAAAATTCGATCAGGGTGCACAGTTCCTTGCACCGCCAATCCAAAAATTGGTTCGGGGTTACGAATGGTGTGTCCACCCGCAACTGATCCGCCCGCTTGTGCCATCACATCAGAAGCGGCGGCAAAGATTGCCACAATCGCTTCACGCGGGAAGTTTTCTGGGAACGCCGCAACATTGACAGCCATCAATACTTTTCCACCCATCGCGTACACATCGCTACATGCATTCGCTGCAGCAATCGCCCCGAAGTCAGAAGGGTCGTCAACAAGCGGCGGGAAAAAGTCGGTTGTGCTCACGAGCGCAATGTCGTCGCTCACTTTGTAGACCGCGGCATCATCAAAAGGCGCAAGCCCGATCAAAAGCGACGGATCAACCGATGCTGGAAGTTCGTTGACGAGACCGGCAAGTAGGTCTTTGCCCCACTTGGCAGCGCATCCACCGCAACTGGTCCACTCGGTCAATCGCAAAGGCTTTCCGTCAAACATTATTTCGGCCATAGAGCGAGCCTAGAGTGTCGAGATGTTCATCGTTGGTCCGTATGAATTCACTCGTGAAGATGCCAGAAATACTTTGCTGGCCGCGCCCAAGATATTGGCGCACATGTCCGAAAACCGCGATGGCGCAATCGACCACCTGCAGAACTACGTCAAACAACTTCTTGACGGTCGCGACATTGACCACATGCCCGACGTTGAGATCATTTCCACCCTGCCGACGGTCTGGGCCGCGCTTTCTGGTGCAACCCCAACCCTCAGAGCCCTCGGGCACATCCCGTCACCACAAACAGGAACTCTCGTACAACTCAACTCGTCACAAGGTGGAGTACCCAAGAAATCCATTGAGGGTGCATACGTCGGCTGGAAAGGCGTTGAGGGTGATCGACAAGCGACGCGTAAACATCATGGACGTCCCTTTCAAGCACTGAGTTTGTGGTCGGCCGAGGTGATGGAAGTTTTGCGTACAGAAGGTCACCAGGTTGTTCCCGGCTCGGCCGGCGAGAACATCACGGTAAGCGGCATCAACTGGAGCGACGTGCGTCCCGGAACTCGGGTGCGAATTGGTGAGGTGTTATGCGATATTTCGTCGTATGCCGTGCCCTGCAAACAGTTATCTGATTTGTTTATCAACCGAGATTTCAATCGCATTCATCACGATCGTGATCTTGAACATCAGACGGCAAGTTGTCGCGTGTATGCGACAGTTATTGAACGAGGCAACATCGCTACGGGCGACCCCATCACCTTTGAGCAATAACTCAACAGTCGTTACAGAAGTCGCAATAATTCGGCCAGAGGCTCGCGGAAATCGCGAGTTGGCGCGTATCCAGCATCACGCAGCGCCTTGTTATCAAGCACGCTGTTTGCTGGACGTTTTGCCGGACGCGGTGGCTGCAATTCATCTGTGGTGATCGGATGCACCATGCCCGGATCTTTGCCCATCAAACGCACGATCTCTTGCACGAATTCGTACCAGCTCACCGCCCCTTGATTGGTGCCATGAAATAAACCATCGCGACGATCGACGGCAAGGCGATGCAACAACGGAGCAAGATCGGATGTAAAAGTCGGATGACCAATCTGGTCGCTCACAAATGACAACGAGTCACGCTCTTGCGCCAGCTTGTGAACCGTCTTCACCATGTTGTTGCCGTAAAAGCCACACACCCACGACGTACGCACAACTGCGACGCCCGCGCCATTCGCTAGCGCCTCAAGTTCGCCGGCCAGTTTTGTACTTCCGTACACACTTTGCGGATTGGGAGTATCGGTTTCAACGTACGGACCAATTTTGGTTCCGTCAAAAACATAATCGGTACTGACGTGCACTAAATGCGCGCCGACTGCATCGCTTGCTTCGGTCACCCAACGCACCGCGGTTCCGTTGACCAACATTGCAGTTTCAGCATTGTCTTCACACGCGTCAACAGCGGTGAAGGCCGCGCAGTTAATGACCGCATCTGGATAAATGGTCGCCAACGCTTCGTGAACGGCCTCGCGACTGGTGATGTCGACGGTGTCAATATCTATTCCGACTGCTTCGTCACCAGCAGCAACAATCACTCGCATCAAGTCTTGACCGAGTTGACCGTTGGCTCCAGTAACGAGAATTTTCATAACTACGAGTTAATCACAGACCAGCGCGCGCTTTGAGT
>Ga0209358_10000199_pt1 | contig 55695 bp, 58 predicted proteins | sample LauGreFa1BDMLBSN_2_FD_187574 | JGI IMG/M metagenome (GOLD analysis project Ga0209358, IMG submission 187574) | Freshwater lake microbial communities from Lake Michigan, USA - Fa13.BD.MLB.SN (SPAdes) (version 2) | ecosystem: Environmental > Aquatic > Freshwater > Lake | place: Lake Michigan, USA... | reverse complement strand
CCGACACTGAGCCATCGGCGTGGGGATGGATATCAATGACAGCTTGTCCATGTTGAACACCAGTGACAGCGCTTGAGGCGGTCAAAACGGTGTCAAGAACCGACTCGGGTGTGAGATACGGATTGATCTGGAACCAAAAGGAAACCATGCTTTTTTGACTGGTATCCCAGTGCGTAAAGCTGTCGAGGTCGTCTTGGTCGTCGGGATCCATGGGCTAAAGATCATGACACGGGGCTGCCTGAAAGATGTCCCGAAAACTGTCCCGAAGAATGTCAATTCGGGGCGTACTGTGCATGGGTGCTCGCTCAGTTCACGACCGCCGATTTCAATACCCGATGCGAACTCGACCGAGAGTCGCTGAGCCCATTGCGGGGGATCACCGTGGCACTTGTTGACACCGACCCAATCAGCGAAGTACGCGCTGTCGGAACGATTCCGTGCATTGTGGTGGGCCGTCGAGGAAGCGAGCGAGACTTAACAACCCACTGCGACGTTGTCGTTGACCACGACGACGAATTAGACGAGATTTTGACCACAATTGAGCGAGCGCCTCAAGCGGCTCTTGCCGCGGTGTTGTTGTTGCGTGGAGTCGAGAACCGCACCATAGAAGAATCTCTCATTGCCGAGTCGACGACTTACTCACTCTTGCAAGGGGGTGCCGAATTTGCTCAGTGGAAAAATCACCGGGTGAGTAAAGAACGCGACGGCTTGAGTGAGTTAGAAGTACTCAGTGAGCGAATTGACGACCACCTCGTTGTGACTCTCAATAACCCGATGCGTCGAAATGCCTATTCGTCGAAGATGAGAACGGCCCTTGCAGAAATACTGCAGATGGCTTTGATTGACGAGACCATTAAGTCCATCACGTTGCGTGGAGCAGGCTCAAATTTCTCAAGTGGTGGAGACTTAGACGAATTTGGATCCTTTTCAGATTCGGTAGTAGCGCACATTTCACGGTTGACATCAAACGTGGGCACGAGCTTGAACCAATTACGTGAACGTCTCGGGACCAAATTACGTTGCGAAATGCACGGCGAAAATTTTGGTGCTGGTGTTGAACTACCCGCGTTTGCCGGGTGGGTCGTTGCCCACCGCGAAACTCGATTTTGTCTTCCCGAAATTGCTTTAGGTCTTGTGCCAGGTGCGGGTGGAACCGCCAGTTTGCCGCGACGACTTGGACGACAGCGAACCGCTTGGTTGGCACTCACCGGTCGAGCAATTGATGCGCAAAAGGCTTATGAATGGGGCCTCATTGATGAAATATCTTCGTGAGGGTTCACCCGAATTTCAGCAATTGCAGTGGCTTGCGTCAGAGTTTGAATCTTTGTCGGGGTTGGCGATCAACCCGCAAGAAATACTGACGCAACGAGTTCGACATACAGGTTGGCAAGCGGGCCCGTCACAAAGTGTTGGTGGCTCATGCCATCTCATGATGACTTCAGATGACGAATGGGTCGCGATCAACTTGGCGCGTCCCGAAGATCATGAACTTGTGGCAATTTTACTTTCATTAGAAGTTGGCTCGGACGAAAAAATAGACATCAGCAAACTCCGCAACAATGTTCGTGCGTGCACATCGGCAAATCTCATTGAATACGCGATTGACGTTGGGCTTCCGATATCGCGTCTGAATGAAGTACCGAATGAATACCTCAGTCATGAGTTGCCGGTACGGGTTCAAGAAGTGAGCCAGGGTTTGACTGCACCAAAGCTTAAGCAATTGAAAGTCGTTGACCTCTCTTCGTTGTGGGCTGGTCCACTGTGTTCTCATCTTCTACAGCAAGCTGGGTTTGCCGTGACCAAGGTTGAGTCAACGCATCGACCTGATGGTGCGCGGTTCGGACATCCTCACTTCTTCGCCGAACTTGATGAAGGAAAGTCTCATGTCGAGATTGATTTTCGGTCGTTGTTAGGCATCTCTGAATTACGCGCATTGATTGAAACTGCCGATGTCGTGATTGAGGGTTCGCGTCCGCGAGCGTTGCAACAACTTGGGATTGAAGTCGACGAGATCATGGGAAATGCGCAACCACAGGTCTGGTTGTCGATCACTGGATACGGCCGAATAGGTTTGGCCGGCCAGAGGGTTGGCTTTGGGGACGACTGCGCCGCGGCGGGCGGTTTGGTTGATTTCATGCCCGATGGACCCCAGTTTTTGGGCGATGCTGTGGCCGATCCAATCTCGGGGTTGGTGGCGGCCACCGCGATTTTGCGAGCCATTACGGAACAAAAGTCCTGCTTGATCGGGGTAAGCCTGGCCGAGTCGGCGGCTTGGCTAAATAGTGTCCGCGAAAATCACGAAAGTCGGCGAGACTCAAACTCATGAAGCCCCACTACTGCGTTCGCCTTGAAGGACCAACGTGGTCGTCGGCGCAGCAGGCAAAACTTCGTGCATTGGTCGAGAGTTGGCTTGAAGCCGAACATCCTTTTGATGAGCGCGGACCGGGTGTGTCAATCCGACTTGATGCGGAGAATCCCGAACAATGGTGGCGCTACACGATTGACGAATCGCTGAACGGTGGAGCGATTGTTTCAACAGCAATCTCAATTTTGAATCTCGAAAAGCGTTCAACTTTTGAGGTACGAACTTCGGTCGTCCCGAGTGGTTCGCGGGTGACACCTTTGAAGATCTCGGTGTCGGTTAAGACGAAGCGCGATCTGCTCAAACGGGTTGTTGAAACAGTGACGTTGTACGACGCCGGCATGAAGATCGGTGCAAAGACAGCAGTGATCACTGATGGCCCTGGGGCCGAAGCAATTGCCGCGTTCTTTGAAGCGCCAAGTCGCGCCTTGCCAATAGTGATTGAAACTATGCCGTCAATAGAAACGTCAGTTTTTGAATCAGACAAATTGGCTCCTGAAATGGCTGGACTTGCACATGTTGTTCAGATCGTTGGCTCAGCACCTCGAGTTGCATTTAATGAATTTCATGGCCGCGATGTTTTGCAGCAGCAGGGATTGGTTGTTTTATGGCCAGACCATTCAAATGACTCAATTTCCGGCCAGGGAATGTTGGCTGGTGCTGGCGAAAAAGACCGAAATCGGGTGCGACAAACTGTCACCGGAATCGCGGCCGATTCATTAGCACCCCTACGTGCCCCACGTTTTCGTCGACGAGCTGCTGAACAAGAAGTTGAAACTCGAGTCGTTGAGGCCACGAAGATTGAAAAGGATGCTTTAGGTGATCCTGAAACAGTTTCATGGAGTGAGTACCGCAGCGCCCTTGATGGCTGGCAAGAAACTGAAGAACATGTTGGCGAGCTTGAACAAGCAATGGCCGAAGCCGACCGTATTATCGCCGAGCAGCAGACAATTATTGAAAACAAAGATCAAGCGGTTAATCAGCTCATCTTGCAGAACGTGAACTATGCAATTGAGCTCAACAAGAACCCCACTGGTCTAGTGGCGACAAATGCCATTGATGCGGTGAATCAGGCAGCCGAACGTTGCGACTATCTCATTTTCCATCCACAGGCGATTGCAACTGCTAAAGAACTTGATGGCATTGATGCCAACCGATTATTACAAGACTTGATGCGCTTAAACATCGTGGCCCGAGACTGGCAGAGCGGCCAAATCAATAATGCTTCGATCAAAGTGGCATGCCGAGGTTTAGGTCTTGATTTCGCACCGAGTGTCGGCGACAACGCGGGGCAAAAGTTCGGTTCGGATTATGCGTTTACCTGGCAGGGTCGCACCGAGTTCGCTCTTGCCCATATTCGTAACGGTAAGGGCACCCGAATGTACCGAGTTCACGTCTTTTTCGACGATTCGCTTCGCCAAGTAGTTGTTGCTTACGTGGGTCGCCACCTGCGTGGAAAGCGCGATCACTAAATTTTTGTCTTCCAACGCACACTTTGGGTGTGCATGTTCGTTAGTCAAGTATGAGCACATCAACTTTGACCAACACATCCATCGGCCGACCTATCACCAAGTTCGGTTTTTCGATCTACCCCGTATACAAATGGGGCAGTGGTGACAATGACCTGACGGTGATCCGACCAAATGAATTGGTGAAGATCCGCGAAATGGAATCACCGACAGTTCCGACTTTGGTCGTTGAAAATAACAACGGAGTGCCAGTGGTCCTCTTTGCTGGTGAAACGATTGAAGGTGGACGCCAGCAGCGAGTTCTCAATCAGACTGTCGTGTTGCCACCCATGAGCGTGACCGAAATTCCGGTCTCGTGTGTTGAACAAGGCCGCTGGCACGGTGCCCAAGAATTTGGTGGTGTGGGACGTATGTCGCCAAGCAATGTGCGCCGCTCGGCATCTCGAGGAATGCAACACGAAGTCTGGAACGAAGTGGAGGAACTTTTGCAGTCGCGCGCTATTCGATCAAACACGATGGCTCTCGGCGACTACTTCGGTGACGTCGATGTTGAAGCTGACGCCAAGCGTCGCGAGAAAATCGCCAAGGTTGCGAGTTGGGGACCACTTGCCGGCCAAACTGGCATCGTCGTCACCCGCGGCAGTCAAATTCAGTCAGTTGATCTGTTTGGTTCGCAACAGTTCTTAGATGCAATGTGGCCCAAGATGATCGAGTCTGCATTGGGCGCCAATGTTGCACCGACATCAGTTCACAGCCGCCGTGATTCAGGTGATCGAGTTCTGAAGTTCTTGAGTCGCCTCAGCAAGACCATTGATGAAACCCCACGAACATCTTCCACTGGTCTGGGAGAACATCTGCGTATTGAAAATGAGTACTTCACTGGCCAAGCGCTCACCCTTGACGGCGCATTGGTGCACGCCTCGGCATTCCCATCAGCAGATTAATGCCATGAAGGATTTTGTGGATGTCAAGGTTTCGTATCGGAAGCTTTCTGATACTGCGTTGATCGTGTGTGATGAAGCACAACTCGAAGACATATGTGTGGCTCATGCAATTGGTGAACTCGAAGAAGAGGTTGAGACATATCAACTGGACTTTGATACTCGTGTCGAAATTCGGCCTCTCATGACCCAGTGCTCGACACAACACGTTGTTGTGGCGATACAAATCGTTGGTGCCGATTCGCGCCAGGCAACTGATTGCGGCGAAATTGCCATACCACGTAGCTTTAGAGGAATCCTTGAAAAAGTGATTGCAAACGCCGACCAAGAACATGACTAAGGAGATTCCATTACGGCCACGTATGAAGAGTGCTTCCAGGTGCCGTTTCTCGATGTCGTACTTGACAAACCTTTGGTTGCTCCACATCTCGTTCATCTTTCGCACGTGAAAGCTGTTTCGGCGGCGGTTGATGAATTCGGTGCAGCGCATCACCGATTGATGGTGCGATCATCATCGATGTTTGAAAGGCGACCTGCGCATGATGATGTGCGCTTGTTGTGGTCGGGATTGGCTCAAGAAATCGATCATGCTCAAGGTCTTGGTCCGGTGTCATCAATTGTTCGGGTAATCAAAAGCCTCAGATGTCAAGCGACTATCCCAGCAAATATTCGTCTGGCTACCTATCGAACTCTTGAAGATTTGTTGCAAACACAGCAATGGCAGGTGGCTGCAGCCACATTGCGAGAGGCAACCAAGGCACTCGACGACATAACAGTCGCCAAATAGTGTGATTTCACCATTTACGACTTGCATTTTTCAGGTCACAATGGGGGGATGCCGGCGCAACCAAAGACTTCAGCCACGCGACCGCGCCGAGTTGATCCACTCGAGCGGGTGCTGAACCTCTTCACATTGCTGCATCGATCAACCCGCCCTCTGACTCGAGAACAAATCGTTGCCGAAATGGCCCGCGGCATGACTCCGTATCCCACCACTGAGGATGCGCAACGTCAACTTTTCGGAAGCGACAAGAACACCATTGTTCGTGATCTAGGTATTCAGGTGCGGCAAACAATTGCTCAGGGTGATGAGGCTGGTCAAACGAAGTATTGGATCAGCGAGGACGACATGTGTGTTCCCGAACTCAACCTCACTGAAGAGGAAGTTTCGGTTCTGAGCCTGGCCTTGGCCTCAATCCACCAATCAGTTCCCGAGGCATCTGAAGCGATGATGAAAGTTGAGGGGATGAATCCTCAACGCGCTGCCGTGAATTTCAATGTTCAGGTACCGGTCATCATCGTGCGTTTGTCTGAGGTCATTCAGCGCCGCCAGACCATCGAGTTCAAACTTCACGATGTCAAAGTCGTTTTTGATCCATCACGATTACTGTTTGATAAAGGAACTTGGTATTTGATCGGATCGAGCCAAGGATCAAAGAAGATGAGTGCGATTAAGTGCGCGCTCATACCTCTCGAATTTGAAATTGGTGAAGACGAATCAGTCCATGTGGGCAAGAAACTGTCGAATCGTGAATTGCGACGGCTTGTTCATGGTGTCGACGATCTAGAACTTGAAGCGACAGTCGTGGTTGACTCACTAGCCGCCGGCATGTCGTGGTGGGATTCTCGTGTCGTTGAAACAGAGTCCATGCCAGAAGGTCGATTGCGGATCACCGTCAAGGTTGATGACCCAGCACGTTTTCGTGGTTGGGTTTTGGGTTTTGGTGAACACGCAATCATTGAATCACCAGACACATTGCGACACGACTTCTTGCAATGGCTTGATGGACTTGGTCAGCTACCAACAGAAATTCCGCAGCCACCCGCAGTACCTACTGCTCCAACGAATCGGCCAGGACCGCGACCATTGGGAGAGCGTTTGCAGCGCTTGCTGTCCATTTTGCCTTGGTTGCGCGTACAGGGTTCGATTTCAGTTGACGAATTAGCAGGGATGTTAGGAGTCGGCCCACAACATCTTTTGAAAGATCTTGAATTCGCCTCGATGTGCGGCGTTCCGCCCTACACGCACGATGCCCTTTTCGACTTCTCGGTGGTCGATGGAGATGTTTTGTTCCATGGCGATGCACCTTCGTTTGGACCATTGCGTCGTACAAGGGCGCTGATGACTCGTTCAATAAAACTGACACCTCGTCAAGCGACAGCAATCGCTTTGGCTTTGGCGAGCCACGAGGCAGTCGCCGGAGACTTGACGATACGAAATGACGCGGTGTCGTCGTTGCGCGACAAACTTGAACAAGCTATTGGTGGCTTGCCCATTCAAGTGCGCCTTGAAGATGCGCCACTATTGAACGAAGTCAATGTTGCGATTGAGGGCGCCAAAGAGATACGTGTCGTTTACGTCAACGGCGAAGATGTTGTGACCGAGCGCTTGTTGCATCCGTTGAAGATTTTTGTTGACCGTGGCGAGTCGTATTTGATCGCCGACGATATTGCGAGCGGCGACTCAGAACGCGTTTTTCGTGTCGACCGTCTGATTGAATGTCACGAGACTGGGGCTTCGTTCGAACCCCGTATCGTCGAGTTTCAAGAGTGGCGTTTTCGTGGCGATGTCGAGCCTGCAGTTTTGTATGTGGCCCCTGGAAATGATTGGTTGCTTGATCGCATTGTGACAACGGCCAACGTGGTCAATGATGATGGATCAATGTTTTTATGGGTCAATGTGGCTAGCCGACCCTGGCTGGCTCGATTGCTATTACGTTGCGGGCCTACGTCGTGTGTTGTCAGTCCCACGCACCTTCAGAGCGTTGTCGCCGAACGGGCTCGGGAAATTCGCCGGCAATACACGTGATTGTTGGCATGTGGTGCCCGACAAGCAGGTATATGTTGCCTGACCCCCATGGCAAAGTGGCAACATGGTAAACGTGAAAGCGCTCCTAACGTTACGGTACCGACCGGTGTCGGACACCGTCATCGCGTATGTTGATGCGCTCGAGCCCGACCTGAACGATTCGGCAGTAGTCCCCGATCTTGACTCTGGCGTTGTGCGCGAAAAACTAGATGCTGACACAACTGCCGAATGGGTGACGATTGACGGCACCGATGTTTTGGTCGGTATTCAACAAATGCACGCTTCAGTTGGCTCGTACGTTGGGGGTATGCCTCCGTACATGGCGCAATTGTTAACCGACATTGTTTTGTTGGCTAAAGATTCAGCTGAACCCGGAGATTCGCAGACGGCATTGTTGAAAACACACGAGATGACTCGTCGCCTCGACATCTCGTTGTTGCACCGACCAGCAGTGACAAACGAAAAACGACGGGCATCTCGTGCGACATCAAAAGGCGTTGAGGCAGCACTGCACTATGTCATTGACAGTTTTGAACACTCACCGCGGCCACTTCCGTCCGACGAGTCAGTGGCACATGTCTTGCGTGATCTCGCATCATCGATTAGTGACGGTGAAGGTCTGTCGAGCGAACGCACAGTTGAGGTAGCTTTTAACAAGATTTCCAAAACAGGTATGCGGAGCCAAACACAAAAGAAAGAACTGTTGTCAATGGTTAATGATCTACGCGATCAACGTACCTGGCAGAGTGCGATTGACAAGGCACTCACGACTCCTGAGCTTGTGCTCAATTCAGAGTCAGATGGCGAACTCAACGACGCCGATTGACATTCCACTCGTCGCGAAGAAACCTTGAGAACGTTTTGTTCCACGTGGCGTAGTGCGGCCAACGGGCAGCAACCCAGGCATCGGCTTCTAGATCGTCAAAGTCATATTGACGCATTGCCCATGCTTTCAAGATGAGCCCGGTTCGGCTGCGTCCCCCATGACAATGCACCAGAACTTGATGGCCTTCGGCGAGAAGAGCATCAATGCTGTCGACGGCGTCACGAACGAGAGTGAGCAAATCTAAATTGGCGTCGCCTTCGTCGTCGCGAATATAAAACTCGCGGCGAACTGCATGATTCGCTAGCTCTCCTCCGGTCAAACACAACGACACCGTTGCAAACGACGAATCGCTCAATAAAGCCCCACCTAGATCGGTCGCGAAGACTGCAAAAGTTTCATCCACTTGTTTTGGTTCCTTGGGCTCTTCGCGTTGCGTGAGAACGGCTGGCTTTGAACCAACCAGTTTGCGTGCTGTGTTCTGCAAATCGAGATAGTCGTAGTCACGTCGGCCAGCTGGCGTGTTGATTGACCCGTGTATATATGTCAACCAGCGACTGGGGATTCCTTGAATTCCGTAGGTTGCTCCTGCAATTGCGCCAGCGACACATGCAACTGTGTCGGTGTCTCCTCCAAGATCAATCGCCGCGGTCACAGTGTCGGCGAAATTGGTGTTGGTGCGCACCGCCCAGACTGCTTGAGCAAGGCAAGTCCAGACCGAACCGTTGCTGGATTCATCGGGATTTCCAGGTACCCACTGTGAACTCAGTAAGTGGCTAAAGCGAACGCGATGTTCGTCAGGAACATAGGACAAGACATCGTCGATTTGATCAATGGGGCGAGCACCCAAAATTGAACGGCGACATAGTTCAGTTCCGATGGCCGCGCCCCATCCGGCCGCTGGGTCGAAGTGAGTCATTGATGCTTGGGTGAATGCCGCATGCATGACCTCTTCGGTGCTGTGTCCGATGTAAGCCAAAGCAATGGCCCAAGTACGCATGAGAGCACCGTTACTCGCGGAGCGACCCGGGTCAGCGGCGTCATTCATCGCGGCTTCGTGTCGATTGGCCGCCGAAAGAGCGCGAGAGGTTGCAATACCAACGTCGGTTGCGCCAGCTCGCCAAGCAACGAAGCGTGCCCACAAGTCGTCGAGGTCGAGCCCGCCACACGCCAGAAGTGATTCGGCGAGAGCCAAGGTCATTTGCGTGTCATCAGTAAATTCCGCAGGCTCCCAGGAAAAGGAACCTCCACCGATCATCTCACCAACTCCACCTAAAACAGGTTGCGGGAATTGGGTCGAGTATTGGTCGGCCGGTCCGAATTCAAATGGGGCTCCCAAAGCATCACCAATGGCCGAACCGATGAGGGCCCCCATCGCACGTTGCAAGATTTCTGGCGTGATTCGGTGTTGAACGAAGGGCGTGAAGTGGGGGGTTTGCGGCATGTTCTGGTTCATGATGTTCTCCTCTGGTGGTTGATAGAGAGATAACGATTGGAACTCATGAAAATGTGCGTTGACCGTTTTTAGCCTCGCCACACGCAGAAAGAAAATTGACCGAGTAGCCGATTTCGACCATTTTCTTCAGCGAAAAAATCTCAGATGAATGGTTCGTGAAGCGTTATTTATAGGGGAGCAAGAAGCCGAACTCACTATCAGTATATGAAAATAGTGTGATCTATTAGGTCATCTTGGGCGCACTATGACATGGCAATAGGGCAGACTTCCGAGATGATTATTTCGCCTAACAACGAGGACGCCATAGGTTCAAATCCTGATGACGACCGCGAATCGTCGGGCGAAAATGAAGATCTTCCGCCCCAAAATGATTGGATTCGTTCATCGTTTTGGGTCAAGACGTTACGTACGGCGCGACCACGCAAAACCTGGTTTCGAGTGCCCCGTATGTACACAGAAAAAACTGCGCAGCAGATCGCCAGCGATTTACGTTCGGCCCACCATCGAGACCCAAAAAAGTTGCGGGTCAAAGGCGTGTTGCCTGGCGACCGTTGGGACGCCCGTTGGAATGCGTCACCTGAAGGTCCGGACGGTCAATTTTCAATCTGGATTCGGTTTCTCGGGGAAGACAAATAAACCGTCGTTGATTAGTTCAACTGTTGATTCAGATTCCAATTCATTTTCTCGCCTCCGTATCGCACCCAGACTTCACAATCGCCGGGAGCACCGTTGGTCGTCGGTTCCCATTTGGCCTCCCACACCTCGGCGCTACGAAAACCGCGGACACGCTGGTCTTTCGTGCGACGTAGATGAGATCGCCGAATATCACTGGCAATCTGTGAGGCCGACTTACGGGTGTATAACTTCGGGATTCGAAACCAGTCGCCAGACATGCGAGCTTGATCAAAAGATCGCTGCCAGAACGAACGACGCTTTTCACGACGGCGTATTGACGAATTTGACGGAGCTTTGGAGGCAATGGTGATGGTCATATCTACAGAACGACATCACTCACATCATTTGTGCGCTTCTCAAAAAACTTTTATCGAGAGAAATTTACCAACGCTCGAACGACCAGCTTTCGGGTTGCCCATTTTTGTAGGGCATAATTCCGTGGAAAACACGTGGATCTTCGTCAAAAACAAGCGGTAAAAAGTAGCGATCGCCTTCCCACATGGGCAGTTGAGCAGCGTCGCGCTCGGCCGGATCATCGCTACAGGCTTGAAGAACTCGCGAGATGGGAATCCACGCCAAGTCACCCTCGATATTGGTGGAAACAGGATCACCGGTCCATCCATCAATGATGAACATGGGTGACAACCAATCCTCGCCGTTAGGGCCAAAGCCAGGCCATGACACGGTGCCACGTAAACGCATCGAGGTGACGTTGATGCCAGCCTCTTCCCGAATTTCGCGACGCATACCTGTTGCCAAATCTTCATTGATTTCTAACTTGCCACCGAGACCATTCCATTTCCCGAGATGTTCATCGTTGGCGCGCTTATTGCGATGTACGAGGAGCACTTCATTGGTTTCGCGGTTCACGATGTACCCGAGAGTTCCCAAAATCGGCGTATAAGGCATGTCTCACTTGTATCAGAGATTGATGGGGCAGACTGTTGCTATGAGTCTGAAAGAAGAGTTTCTTCGAGACGGAGCAGTTGTGCTGCGCGGAGTTGTGACTCCCTATGAAATTGAACTGCTGACGAGAGGTATCGACGCAGTCCTTGAGCGCCCAAGTGCTCGAGCCAAAGTTGCGAGTACTCCTGATGATCCAGGATTCTTTATTGAAGACTTCAGTACTTGGCGCGAGCACAAAGAATTCAAAGAGTTTGTGTTGAGTACGAAACTGTCGTCAGTCGCGGCTGAGTTAACCGGATCATCAACGATTCAGATGTATCACGACCATGTGTTAGTCAAAGAACCTGGCACACGTCAACGAACTCCCTGGCATCAAGATCAACCGTATTACGACGTTGAAGGTCAACAAAATGTGAGTTTTTGGATACCTGTTGATCCCGTGGCCAAACAGGATTGTCTTGAGTTGATAGCCGGAACTCATCGTGGTCCGTGGTTGATGCCACGTTCGTTTCTTGATCATCAAGCGAAGTGGTTCCCCGAAGGTTCACTCGTTGAAATGCCCGACTTCGAAAATCTTCGTGAGTCGTTTGAGATTTTGTCATGGGATCTTGAGCCTGGTGATGCGATTGCTTTTCATATGTTGACAGTGCATGGCGCGCCGGGAGTCTCTGCTACGAACCGTCGCCGCGTGTTTAGTTTGCGCGTTCTCGGTGACGACATGGTGTACGCCCCACGCGATTGGGTGACCTCACCAGATATGCGTGCAGTCATGAGCGCCGAAGAAGATCAACGTGTTGCTGGCGAATCGCTCAGGGGAGACTGGTTCCCACAGTTGTTGTGACATCGTTGGCGCGTTCGCCAAGGTCGATGAATAAAGCGACACGATCTTCAATGATGGGGTATTCGCCATTTGTTGGCGGCGCAAGATCTTCAACGCTGATCTTTCGACCGTCGCAGTCGGTGAAGGTGTCGGTTCCAACAACTTGTTCAATCGCGCACGTGACATCGCGGTCGGCTGGGAACGCGTAGTACACAACCCACCCGCGTTCTGAGTCGGTTCCGTTGTGATCAAGAACAATCGTGCGCTCACCCGATGTAGTTCCGAGACCTGGAAAAAGAACTGGGCCATTGGTGTTGATTGATTCGGCCCACTGATCAACATTGCCAATGGGCAAACGATCGGGCGTGAAGGTGGTGGTTTGTGCTTGCTCGCCGGCCATTAATGCAGCGATACCCCACATGATGAGTCCGAGCACTGCGAAAAAACCGAGTCCGGCGAGTACGGGAGCGACCGCACGGCCGACGGGGGAGCGAAATTCGGGGAGCGCCACGAGGTGAGTCTGCCCACCATGAGCGCGATTTTTAAAGTCCTTCGGAAAATATCTCAAAATTTCTGAAAAAGTCGCTGAGTTTTTGTCAGGGTCCACCGAGTCGTTGCTCTTGTACCCCGACAGCGCAACGGGCGCTGACAACGAAAGGTCCGCCATGAAAATCAACAACTTGTTCGCAAAAGGTGTAGTCATCGCAGCCATCGCTTCCACCATGGCCCTCGGAGTCGGCGTGGCAGGAGCGTCGGCGAGCGATGGTCGGCATGAACGCAACACCTCAGGCTCAGAGCACGAGCGCGGTTCGGAACACGGTCACGACGATGACGATGATGGTGAAGAAAACGGTCGTGGTCACGAGAGCCACGGTCGGGGCTGGGGGTTTGGACACGGCACTGACGACGATGGCGAGTACGACTGCGACGACGAAGACGCACATGACGATTCGAGGGATGATTCAGGTGCTGAATCGAGCGACGACGAGTCAGCACCCGTTGTTTCGGTTCCGGTTGTTGATGTCCCCGTGGTTGATGAACCTGCCGTTGAAGTTCCGGTTGACTCAGCCCCCGACACAACTGCTCCCGCTGCACCTACCGCCGACACGACGGAGACCAGTTTTGCAGCGCCAGCAGTTGCTCTCGAGATTCCCGCTAGTGCTGTGCCGAATGATTCAAGCCTCACGAACCCACAAGCGGTCACCGAGTCAAGTCCGAACTTTGCTCCCGAAGCCACTCGTGAAGTGCCTGAAGCTTCGGCAACGACCACCAACGATGCCACTCTCGAAATTTCCGCTAAACAAACTGCCGGTAACGAAACTGCCGGTGCAACCTCGGGCAGCCTTCCGATGACCGGGGCTATGAGTCTGCTCATGATCGGTCTCGCCGCAAGCTTGCTAGCCGCTGGCTGGTTCGTGATCGCCGCTCGTCGCCGCAACCGCCACGACATCGCCTAACCCCCTTGGGCTGACATCCGCTGGCGGGCGGAGCCCCGATTCGGTTCTGGCGGAGCCGAGTCGGGGCTTTCTCGCGTCTGTGGCATCATTTTTTTGTTGACATCGCCCCACCCAGTCGCGTGCGAATGTGTGGATGACGCCCTGATGGCGTAGGGTTTCTCACTTGTGAAGCGGCCATACCGAGTCGTCGTTGCCAAGCCCGGACTTGATGGGCATGACAGAGGCGCAAAGACCATCACTAGAGCACTCCGTGACCATGGGTTCGAGGTCATCTATACGGGTCTTCATCAGACCCCCGAGCAGATCGCTGAAACAGCACTGCAAGAAGATGTCGATGCTGTGGGACTGTCGTTGTTGTCTGGTGCCCATTTGACGTTGTTCCCCCGAGTGATGGAAGAACTAAAAAATCGTTCAATGGAAGACACGTTGATTTTTGGTGGCGGAGTGATTCCCGACGCCGACGCACGTACGTTGCGTGAACAGGGTGTCTCCGAAATCTTCGGACCTGGTTCGTCGCTAAAAGCAATCGCTCAGTGGCTTGAAACGGCACTGGACGCCCGAGAAGACGCAAGTTAGAGAGAGGACATAATCAATGGACCTGTTCGAATACCAGGGCAAGCAATACTTCGCCCGTTTCGACATCCCGGTGAGCCCAGGGGGCGCTGCCGACACTGTTGATGAAGCAGTGAAAGTTGCTGACGCTTCGGGTTACCCCGTTGTTGTGAAGGCACAAGTTCAAGTTGGTGGACGCGGCAAAGCTGGCGGCATCAAGTTGGCGAACAACGCTGAAGAAACCCGCTTCCACGCCAACAACATTTTGGGCATGGATATTAAGGGCCATGTCGTCAAGCGCGTGTGGGTTGAACACGCGAGCGACATTGAAGAGGAGTACTACGCGTCATTCACACTCGACCGTGCCGCCAAGAAGCACTTGTTGATGTTGTCGGCGCAAGGTGGCGTCGAGATTGAAGAAGTCGCCGAAAAAGATCCCGATGCAATTATCAAATTGCACATTGACCCCGTTGACGGATTGTCAGCTGCTGCAGCACACAAGGCCGCAGTTGACGCGAAGATTCCGGCGAAGGCACTTGATGGCGTCGCGTCAATTTTGGTGCAGTTGTACCGCTGCTTCACCGAAGGTGACTGTGACCTCGCTGAAATCAACCCGTTGATTCTGAAGCCAACCGGCGAAGTACATGCACTCGACGCCAAGGTCAGCCTTGATGACAATGCTGACTTCCGTCATCCCGAATGGGCTGAGTACCGCGCGACTGAAGAACTCGATTCACGCGAACAGCTCGCACGGACACATGGCTTGCAATACATCGGTCTTGACGGAACTGTGGGCATCATTGCCAACGGTGCTGGTCTGGCGATGAGCACGCTCGACGTTGTCAATCAAGTCGGCGGAACTGCTGCCAACTTCTTAGACATCGGCGGCGGTGCAAACGCCGACGTGATGGCTGCAGCTCTCGAAGTCATCAACTTCGACGACAAGGTCACCTCAATTTTCATCAACATCTTCGGTGGTATTACTCGTGGTGAAGAAGTCGCCAAGGGAATCGTTGAAGCGTTGTCGCGCGTGACACTCAAGGCACCGATCGTGATTCGTCTCGACGGCACCAACGCTGAAGAAGGACGCAAGATTTTGGCTGACGCCGGAATCCCCGAGTCCACATTGATCTCAAAGCCCACAATGCTCGAAGCTGCTCGCGCCGCTGTCGCTATCTCGAAGGGGAAGTGAACCCATGGCAATTTTCGTGAATCAATCAACCAAGGTCATCGTGCAAGGTCTCACCGGAGGCCAAGGCAAATACCACGGTCTGCGTAACCAGGCTTACGGAACCCAAGTTGTCGGTGGAGTGACACCAGGCAAGGGCGGAACCGACGTTGAAGGCATCCCTGTTTTCAACTCGGTCGCGGAAGCGGTTGCTGCAACGGGTGCAAATGCATCGTTCATTGCTGTGCCGCCCAAGGCTGCACCGGCTGCAATCTTGGAAGCGGCTGCCGCTGGCATCGCATTCATCGTGTGCATCACCGAAGGCATTCCGGCACAAGATGAAGCCAAGGTGTTCAACACTTTGATTCGTGATTACCCCAAGACCCGTTTGCTCGGCCCGAACTGCCCAGGCATCATCAGCCCAGGTAAGTGCAACATCGGAATCACTGCTGGCGAAATTGCTGAATTGCCCAAGGCTGGCAAGAAGAATGTTGGCATCGTGAGCCGTTCAGGAACCTTGACCTATCAGGCTCTGTACGAACTCAAGCAGCGCGGCATTGGCGTGAGCACGTGTGTCGGAATTGGTGGAGACCCCGTTCCGGGAACCAACTTCATTGATTGCTTACGTGAATTCCAGAACGATCCCGAGACCGACGCCATCATCATGATCGGTGAAATTGGTGGATCAGCCGAAGAAGAAGCAGCTGAATTCATCAAGGCCAATGTCACCAAGCCCATGAGTGCGTACATCGCTGGTGTGACTGCGCCAGCCGGTAAGAAGATGGGCCATGCTGGCGCCATCGTCTCGGGTGGCAAGGGAACTGCTCAGGGCAAGATGGATGCATTGCGAGCCGCTGGTGTGAAGGTGGGTCTCAATCCCACCGAAGCTGGCGACCTGATGGCAGAAATCATCAAATCAATCAGCTGAAGATTCGCTCACGTAGTACTGCTTTGTTTCGTGCTCGTGTAGGGGCGTAAGGTCAAGACATGCCTACCGCCTTATTGAGTGTGTTTGATAAGACTGGGATCGTTGACCTCGCCGAGGCTTTAGCTGCGGCAGGTTGGGACATCATCTCAAGTGGCGGCACCGCAAAAGTTTTGCACGACGCCGGTCTCGCTGTCACTGACGTCGCCGACCTCACGGGTTACCCAGCGATGCTCGGACACCGCGTGGTGACGTTGCATCCGACTGTGCACGCTGGCATTTTGGCTGATCTTGATGATGCTTCACATGTCGCCGATCTCAAGACACACAACATCGCACCAATCTCTCTTGTCGTTGTCAATCTGTATCCCTTTGATAGCAACCCGAGTATTGAACTGATTGATATCGGTGGACCGACTTTGGTGCGTGGTGCCGCCAAGAATCATGCGCACGTTGCCGTTGTTGTTCGACCAAGCGATTACTCACGAGTCATCGCAGAAGTACAAGCAAACGGTGCAATTTCGGCAACAACCCGTCGAGATTTAGCAGCGATTGCGTTTACAGAAATTGCCCACTACGACATTGCGATCGCTAAATGGATGACGGCTCAAGACGCCGCCCCCGAATCGCTCCCTGAACATTTGTTGATTGGCAGCACTCGCGTTCAAGAATTGCGTTATGGCGAGAACCCACATCAGTCCGGTGCGCGTTATCGCTTTGATGGTGAAAACAGTTGGTGGGACACTGCGGTTCAACACGGTGGTAAAGAACTCAGCTACCTCAACTTGTATGACACCGAAGCTGCCTGGCGATTAGTCAATCAATTCACCGACGCGGCCTGCGTCATTGTGAAACACGCGAATCCTTGTGGTGTTGCAGTGTCAGCGCAAGGTTCAATTTCCGAAGCATATTCATTGGCGAATGCTTGTGATCCCGTGAGTGCATTCGGCGGAATTGTTGCAGCGAATCGCAATGTCACTCGCGCGATGGCCGAAGCCCTCGCACCAGTTTTCACCGAAGTCGTCGTTGCTCCGTCGTTTGATGCCGATGCTCTTGAAGTGTTGTTGGCAAAGAAAAACTTGCGCGTGATTTCAGCCGCGGCGCCGTCGGCCCGCAAACTTGATATTCGTTCAATCGATGGCGGCTTCTTGGTGCAAAATGCCGACACGGTCAACTTCGATCGCAGCACGTGGAAAGTAGTGACCGAAACTCAACCGACAGCCGAACAATGGGCCGATCTGTCGTTTGCATGGCAAGTGTGTTCGATTGTGAGTTCAAATGCGATTGTCTTTGCCAAAGATCAACAAGCATTCGGAATTGGTGCGGGTCAACAAAATCGTTTGGATTCAGCACGTATTGCGGCCGAGCGTTCGGCTGGTCGGGCAACTGGGGGAGTCTGCGCAAGCGATGCCTTCTTCCCGTTCCGTGATGGACTTGATGCCACAGCAGCGGCCGGAATTAAAGCTGTGATTCAGCCTGGTGGAAGTGTGCGCGATGAAGAAGTCATCGCTGCTGCCAACGAGCATGGCATCGCGATGGTCTTTACTTCAGAGCGCCACTTCAAGCACTGAGCAGCTTTCACCCCTAAACTTGCACAATGGCTCGAATTGCAGACCTCCTCGCCGCGGGCCGAACATATTCATTTGAGTTCTTCCCCCCTAAGACCGACAGTGCGCAGTTGTCGCTTGGTCGAGCAATTGGTGAACTCGAACCACTAGCTCCAAGTTTTGTCAGCGTCACTTATGGTGCCGGCGGAAGTACTCGTCAACGAACTCATGCAGTGGTGTCGTGGATGCGCAAAGAAACAACCTTGACCCCAATGGCACACCTCACCTGCCAAGGACATGTGCGCTCCGAGATTCGAGACATCTTGAACGATTACGCCGCCGATGGCGTGGAAAATATCTTGGCTCTCGGTGGAGATGTCCCCACCGATGGCGAACCTGCACCAAGCGATTACACCTATGCGAGCGACTTACTTGAGGATGTCGTTACTGACGGTCGTTTTTCGGTTGGAGTTGCCGCACATCCGGAACTTCATCCGCGTTCGCCTGATCGGGCAACTGATCGCAAGTTCTTGGCCGCCAAATTAGCTCGTGCCGATTTTGCGATTACTCAGTTCTTCTTTGACCTTGATGTGTACGTACAGATGGTCAATGAACTTGCCGATCTTGGGGTCACCAAGCCAATTTTGCCAGGCATCATGCCAGTCACTAATAAGAATCAAATTCGTCGCATGGCCGAACTCTCGGGCGCGGCTTTCCCGACTTGGTTGTCAGATCGACTTGATCGCACTGACGATGCTGAAGAAATTCGTCGTATCGGCGTTGATGCCGCGACCGAATTGTGCCAAGGACTTCTTGATGCTGGTGCGCCTGGTTTGCACTTCTACACGATGAACCGCAGCACCGCGACGAGCGAAATTTACGCAAATCTCGGTTTATCGCCGACTCGCTAAGACGCGGAACCCTGCTTGCGCCTAGCGTGTGGGCATGATCACTTACGACAAGATTTACATCAATGGTGCCTGGGTTCCTTCAGAAGGCAAGGGCGTCCTCGAAGTCACCAACTCGGCAACCGAAGAAATCATTGCCACCATTCCCGACGGAACAACTGGCGATGTTGACAAAGCAGTTGCCGCTGCAAAAGCCGCGTTCGAAGGCTGGAGCGCGTTGCCAAGTGAAAAGCGTGCCGAGTACTTGATGAAGATTCACGCTGGCCTCGAAGCTCGCACCCAAGAAATTGCCGAAGCAGTCGCTCGTGAAGTTGGTATGCCCGTAGGAATGGCAACCATGATTCAAGTTGGTTTGCCAAAGGGCAACTTTGCGATCACTGCTGGTCTCTTGGGTACGTACAAGTTTGAAGAAGAAATTGGTAACTCACTTGTCGTACGTGAACCATTCGGTGTGGTCGGATGTATTTCGCCCTGGAACTACCCGTTGCACCAAATCGCCTTGAAGGTTGCACCTGCTCTTGCAGCAGGTAACACGGTGGTCGTGAAGCCTTCAGAGGTTGCACCGATTAACGCATTCATCTTGGCCGAAATTGTTCACGATGCTGGCTTGCCGGCTGGTGTGTTCAACCTGGTTACTGGTGTTGGCCCCGTAGTCGGTGAAGCAATTGCTGCTCACCCCGATGTCGACATGGTGAGCTTCACTGGTTCAACTCGCGCCGGAAAGCGCGTCGCCGAAGTTGCGTCGCAGAACGTGAAGAAGGTGTCGCTTGAACTTGGTGGCAAGAGCCCCAACGTGATTTTGGACGACCTCGACGATGAAGGTTTTGCTAAGGCCGTTGCTGCCGGTGTTGGCAAGTGCTTCTTGAACTCAGGCCAAACCTGTACTGCATTGACTCGCATGTTGGTGCCTCGCGCTCGCTTGGCACAGGCCGAGCAGATTGCCGCTGCCGCTGCTTCTAAGTTCACAGTTGGCGATCCGTTTGATCCCGCTTCTCGTCTCGGACCCTTGGTGTCAGCAGTTCAGCGTGATCGTGTCCGTGGATTCATTCAGACGGGTATTGACGAAGGCGCAACTCTGGTCACTGGCGGAACTGCCAGTCCCGAAGGACTGACTGCTGGATTCTTCGTACAGCCCACGATTTTCTCGAATGTCACGCCCGACATGACCATTGCCCGCGAAGAAATTTTCGGACCAGTGTTGTCGATCATTCCGTACGACACCGAAGAAGAGGCGATTCGCATCGCCAACGACACGATCTATGGTTTGGCCGCTGGTGTCTGGAGCGCAACTCCCGAACGTGCCAAGCAGGTGGCTCGTCGCCTCAAGGCTGGTCAGGTTGAGGTCAACGGTGGCTCATTTAACCCTGCCGCTCCCTTCGGCGGATACAAGCAGAGCGGACTCGGACGCGAAGCCGGAAAATTCGGTTTAGAAGAGTTCTGCGAAGTGAAGTCAATGCAACTCTGATTCACGGCAGACTTGGGGACTGATGGCCCCGACTACTGAGACCTCTCGATCACAACAGATCAGTCGAGTGCCGTATTTACCCGGCCTCGATGGTCTTCGTGCTCTGGCAGTTCTTGCCGTCATTGTTTATCACGCAAACCCATCTTGGCTGCCCGGCGGCTTTTTGGGTGTTGAAGTTTTCTTCGTCATCAGTGGGTATCTGATTACGTTGCTTCTTGTCGCCGAAGAAGAACGTACGGGCGCGATTAGTTTGCGTGACTTCTGGGCGCGTCGAGCGCGTCGCCTGCTTCCAGCTTTGTTCACAATGATGGTCCTGCTCATCATGTGGACATCAATTCGCGAACGTGATTCGTTAGGCGCACTACGCGGCGACGTGGTCGCTGGAGCACTGTACGGATCGAACTGGTTCCAGGTATGGGTTGGTGCGGGATACACCGCAGTCAATGACTTCGCGCCGTTGCGTCACCTGTGGTCACTCGCGGTTGAAGAACAGTTCTACGTCTTGTGGCCCGTCATCATGTTGGTGATTCTGCGACTTGGTCGCGATCGGTTGCCACGTGTTGCGATGTGGTTTCTCGGTATTGCGACTGCGATCGCTGGATTTGTCGCGTTGTTGATGCCAACAGGTCGCATCGGCGAAAGTTGTGCGTCAACACCAAATGCCTATTGGACAATAGGCGAGCGATGCGTCAGCAAAATAGACCTGTTGTATTTGTCAACCCCTACTCGCGCGACTGGGTTATTGCTCGGAGCGGCACTAGCAATCGTGTGGCGACCATACGCACTATTGCGCGGACCCATGAAACGAAAGGGTCCGATGATGGACCCAGTGGCCATTATTGGCTTGATTTTATTGGGCTTTTTGATCTATAAAGTTCACATTGTCCACCTCATTGGCGAAGATGGTTTGCATGCCGACCCTTGGTTGTTCCGCGGTGGTCTGTTCTTGACAGGGATTGCCACGCTGATGGTGATCTCTGCCGTTGCCCACCAAAAAGCCTTCACAGGTCGCGTACTAGGCAATGTTGTATTCCGCACGATTGGTGAACGCTCGTACGGTTTGTATCTGTACCACTGGCCGGTATTTCAGGCATTGCGTCACGAAACCGGAATCGCGCTGAAACCACATGAGTTCATTGCAGCAATGTTGGTGACCGTAGCGATTACCGAATTCTCGTATCGCTACGTTGAATTACCGATCCGCGAACGCCGATTGAAGGAATCAATTCGGGCTCTCTTGCGTAGTGGACCTGGCGAACTACGACGTCGAAGTTCTTTTGGTGTCATTATTTCGTGTTCAATCGCCTTGCCAGTATTTGCCACATTCAGTTTGGTGACTGCCGATTACAAGGCGAACGATGTTCAAGCATCACTTGATGCCGGTCAAGATTCGGTCACCGATGTACTTGGCGCATTGACATCTTCAACAACTTCTCCAACCACACCTTCATCAGCGCCAGAATCAACTAGTTCTCCGACGACGTCCTACGTGCCGCCCCATTACGACGTTTTTGCACTCGGTGATTCGGTGATGAAAGGCGCGGCACCAGCATTGGCCGATCTCGGAATCGTTGTTGATGCTGTCCAAGATCGCCAAGGAAAAATGGGCGCCGATATTTTCGTACAACTGAAAGAATTAGGCGTCACGATGGACGCGGCCGTCGTTCACCTCGGCACCAACGGTCCGATGAGCCAAGAAACTCTCGACACCATGATGCAGGCGTTACGTGAAGTGCCGCGAGTTGTCGTGTTGACAAGCAAGGCTTATCGCGATTGGACCGACTCGAATAACGAAAAGATTCGCGCGTTGCCAGCGACGTATCCGAACGTGACGGTGCTCGATTGGCAACTGGTCGCGACATTGTGTACGGGTGACTGCCTCACGGCTGATGGTATTCACCTCGAACGTGAAGGCATCGATTACTACGCCCAGGAAATATGGAAGGCCCTCGGCCGCTGAGTCGTGTGCAATGAGGCATTTTTTATGCCTGGAACGACCATTTTTCGGGTTTGCTTTTCGGCATTTGGCTGTTGGCGACCTACGATCTAGGCATGACTTCTAAAACTCCCGTACGCGTTGCCGTGACCGGTGCTGCCGGCCAAATCGGTTACAGCCTTCTCTTCCGTATTGCTTCAGGCGCCATGCTCGGACCCGATACTCCGGTCATCTTGCAGCTCCTCGAAATCACCCCGGCCCTCAAGGCTCTTGAAGGTGTAAAGATGGAACTCGACGACTGTGCATTCCCGTTGCTCGCGGGCATCGTCGGCACCGACGATGCCGATGTTGCTTTCGGTGATGCCGATGTCGCGTTGCTCGTGGGCGCCATGCCTCGTAAAGCTGGTATGGAGCGCGCCGACCTCTTGAGCGCCAACGGTGGCATTTTCAAGCCGCAAGGTGAAGCATTGTCACGTTCGGCCAAGCGCGACATCAAGGTGCTGGTTGTCGGCAACCCCGCCAACACCAATGCTCTGATTGCTCAGCAGAACGCCAAAGATCTCGACCCGGGCCGCTTCACTGCGATGACTCGCCTCGACCACAACCGTGCCGTCAGCCAGATTGCACAAAAGCTTGGTGCAACGGTTTCTGACGTCAAGAAGATGACGATCTGGGGCAACCACTCAACGACGCAGTACCCCGACTTGTTCCACTGTGAAGTTGGCGGCAAGAACGCTTACCAGGCAGTGAATGATCACGCCTGGGTTGACTCAACTTTCATCCCAACTGTTGCTAAGCGTGGCGCCGCCATCATCGAAGCTCGTGGGGCATCGTCGGCTGCTTCAGCAGCGAACGCAGCAATCGATCACGTACGCAGCTGGGCTCTTGGCACTGCACCTGGCGACTGGGTATCGATGGCGATCCCGAGCGACGGTAGCTACGGCGTGCCCGCAGGTTTGATCTCAAGCTTCCCGTGCGTGTGCAAGGACGGCAAGTACGAAATCGTTCAGGGTCTCGACATTGACGCATACAGCCGCGGCAAGATCGATGCCTCGACGGCCGAACTTGCCGAAGAGCGCGACGCAGTCCGCGAACTGGGCTTGATCTAATTCAGAAGGGTTAGCTGACTGCGACTTGGCAGGCGATGCGCATCATTTGATCGACGCCTTTTTTCAAGTCCTCGTCAGAAATTCGTTCAACGTTGCCGCCGTCGGGGTCAATCACGTCGCTCACGGTCATGATCGCGAGTGCCTCGATTCCTTTGAGCGTGGCAATGGTGTACATCATCGACGCTTCCATCTCAACGCCAAGGTGACCCAAACGTCGCCACATGCCAAATGTGTTGGGGTCTGGGTCATAGAACAAACCACTTGTCACGATGGGCCCAACAAAGACTCGATCGCTCACAGCACGACTCAGGCGAGCAGCTTCTTCAACTAACGAGAATGTTGCAGTCGGCGCAAAACCAGTCATACCGCAATAGCGAATGGGCGTTTGATCATCGGCTGATGCACTGATACCGATCACGGTGTCGGCCATGCGTAGGTGTTTTTGTAATCCGCCGCACGTACCAACGCGAATGAGGCGCTTGGCCCCGAGCATGCACAGTTCTTCAAAGACGATGCCCGCACTTGGGGCGCCCATGCCGGTTGTTTGCACGCTGATGGGCTTTCCCTCGAAAGTTCCGGTGTAGCCCAACATGCCCCGTTCTTCGTTCACTAAGCGGGCGCCTGGATCAAAGAAGGTTTCGGCGATGTATTGAGCGCGGCGGGGGTCTCCTGGGCACAAAACAGCGGGGGCGTAATCGCCTGGTTCGGCTCGTAAATGAATGGGCATGTTTTCAGCGTAGGCGAGTCAGTTACTCTCATACTGTGCTCCCTGCGCAAATGATCAATACCCACCGCTACGACCTGAACGATCGGGCCTTGATTGAGTCGTGTGTGCAGCAAATGACGGCGCAGGGCGTGTGTGTTTTGCCCGATTTTTTGACGCCAGAAGCAGTAGAGATTTTGCGCCAGCAATCTGATGCTTTGGCACCACAAGCATTTCGCTCGGCATCACGAGCCACTCCATACCTCGGACCGGCTGATGAGTCGTTTCCTGCTGAGCATCCGTGCAACACGATCACTCAGAGCTCAGTCGAAGTTGTTGCCTATGACCAATTCGCAAAAGATGACGGATTGCGCGTTCTCTACGAGTGGGATCCGTTGCTCGATTTCATTCGTGAGTGCTTAGGTCTTGAGAGATTATTTCGTTACGCCGATCCGTTTGGTGCCCTGAATCTTGCGGTCATGCGCGACGGGGATTTATTGGGTTGGCACTTCGATATGACTGATTTTGTTGTCTCAATTGCAATTCAGTCGTCAGTGAATGGCGGACATTTCGAAAATGCCAAGCAGATTCGCTCAAGCGATGAGCCGAATTATGACTTGATCCAGAGTGTGCTGCTTGGTCAATCGCCAGAGTCTGTACGCACCGAACCGATGACACCAGGAACCTTGATGTTGTTCAATGGTCGCTGGAGCATGCACCGCGTGACGCGCATTGAAGGCGACATACCGCGCTATGTCGCGCTCTTGGCCTACGACACCAAACCCGGAACAGATTCAACGGACACTCTCAAGATGTCGCGCTATGGACGCCTTGCGAGCCGAGCAAACGGAGATATTTCATGAGAGAAACGAGCGACGTAGGTTTCGAAGTTGGTGAGGGATTTGCGGGCGAGGGAGCAAATGCTGCGCACATCAACACTGTTTTAGGAAAAAAATCTGGACCGGCGGGTAGTGCGTTTGTCACGACATTGGGGTCCCCAACTGTGGGGCATATTCCGTTCTTGGTGGTCTGGAAACCCAATGTGCCAGTCACTCCTGCGACTCTGTTCGTCAACAAAGCCGCGATCGAAAGTGACCAACATGGAGTACTCACGTGGGGTGCAGCTCAAGCCGGAGTCGCTCACGGGGTGACTGAGTATGCGGCTCAAAGATTCACTGAATTAGGTCAAAGTGATGCATTTGTCCTGCTCACAGCGGTGTGGGTCAACCCAAAAGCCGATGACGCCGAGGCGGTTTATCGCAATAATCATGTGGCAACACGTGCAGCTTTACAGCAAGGCGCGGCAATGCCCCAACAATCGTTGGCTGTTCGTGAACATCTGGCCGGCGGTCAGCCAGGCAACCCGTACTTCATTCGCGGCTGAAGAACTCGACTGGGTAGCACGACCGAGCGAATGCCTTGTGCGCTTGCGCGCTGCCATCTCTCAGGGCTTTTGTCAGATTTCCCCTTGCATTAGGGGTCTTCGGTAGAGCAGAATGACAAGCATGTAGTTACACGTGTGGAACTGCCCTGCGCATCGCGCGGACAAGAACCACACACGAGTGACCTAAGGGTCAAGATGGCAGGCAGCCACATGAACGAATCGATGAGCGAAAACAACAACTGGCAGGACCAAGCGAACTGCTTGGGTGTCGACCCCGACCTCTTTTTCCCCGAGCGTGGCGCTTCGACCCGTGAAGCCAAAGAAGTGTGCCGTGGATGCGTTGTCCGCATGGATTGTCTTGAGTACGCATTGGTCAATGGCGAGAAGTTCGGTATTTGGGGCGGATTGTCCGAGCGCGAACGTCGCCGTCTGCGTCGTCAGCGCGCGCAGTCAAATCGTCGTATCGCAACAGCCTGAGTTTTTCGTTACGCGGCGAATGTGTAGCCGTGATTGCGACGAAATTCAATTGTCCGTTCTGTACTGAGATCAAGATCAACCCAACGTTGTTCGGAAATCTTGTTCAGCGCGTGCTGTGAAATCAATCCAACAAGTTCGCAACGCGAAATTTCCACGTTGTGTTGACGCGCTTCGCGAATGACTCGATCGGCAGCAACGTCGGGGCCAACGCGATTGGGATCAATGAGATTCATACTGATTTGCCATTGATTTCCGACACGAAGTGCCAACGTGCGAATGCCGTCTCCACGCACCGTTTGGGCAATAAGTCGCGCGGTTTCTGCATTGGTTGTTGGGTTAAGCCACACGTTGTAAGCCACTAAAGAATCGCGAGCACCGACACAAACCGCACCAGCAGTCGAGTGTGGGACATCAGGTCCGCACTGTGGTTGAAGATTTGTCCACGCTTGGCGCCGAATATCGGGAAGCGACCGTTCGTCGCCATACAGGAAGCAGGGAATTGATAATTCCGAACTCGCCCAGTGCGCAAATTCGTCACGAGCCAATATCGCTTCACGCATCGTTGATTCATCAAGAGGAATAAATGGAACCACATCGACAACCCCGAGCCGGGGGTGAACACCTTGGTGCATATCGAGTTGAAGTAGTTGCACTGCGAGTTGTGTCAGTCGGCGGGGAGCAGTTATCCCCATCAAAGTGAAAACACTGCGATTGTGCTCGGGATCAAAATGGACATCAAGAAGGTCGTTGGCGCAAATTTCTGCGAGTTGTGTCAGCCGGTCAACATCACGTCCCTCGCTGATGTTGATCACGCACTCAAGCACAACTCCACTTTGCCATATTTTTGTGAGATCAACTCTTCGGTCGCTCAACATTGAGACTGCTAAGTTCAGCGAGAACACCAGCAAAGAAATGGGGTAGGTGTGCAGCTCGAACATCCACATCCATTTGAACCAAATTGGAAGGCTCATTGGATTTGGCATGGAGCGCCGGCCCTCACCATGGAGACGGCGACTCGACCGGTTTTGGTCGATCCCAGTGACAAGATCGTTTTGTTCCGCCGTGAATTTGAAGTCACTCATGTGCCACGTTCTGCGCCAGCACGGATTTGGGTCGACGGGCGTTACATATTGCGAGTCAACGGGGTAGTCGTGGCGCGTGGTCCCGTACGGGCTGAACCGCGAAGTGCTCATTATGACTTCGTTGAAATCGCCCCGTATTTGCGCGAAGGATCTAATGTTTTTGCGATCACTGCGCGCCATTTCGGTGAGTCCACTTCATGGTGGGTGCCGGTACCACCGACGTACTCATTAGGTGCAGGTTCATTGGTGTTCGAAGCGTTAGTCAATGATGAATGGATCACCACCGACCGCTCATGGAAATCGCAGCGAGGTGAAGCGTGGACTCCAGTTCCGGTACCTGGTGATGTGGCTTGTTTGCCGTTGGAATCGTTTGATGCAACGCAACATCCTTGGGGTTGGGAGCAGGTGGGCTTTGATGATTCAACGTGGAAGAAGGCTTTCGAAATCACACCGCGGCACACCGGAGCTGATGGTCGGAAATCTCCACCAAGCTCGCCATTCGGAATGTTGCGGCCGCCAGTACGAACTTCGTTCCAAGGTGGTAATTCGCATGTAGCGAAAGATGTCGGCAATGCGTGTGTCGTTGGTTCGCCACATAACACCGATCCGGTTCGCCAGGTATTACTTGATCAAGACACACCAATTTCGACAGAAGAAAACGCCGTTGAACTTCGTTACTTTGATCTTGGTCATATTGCCGCTGGGCTCATGACCTTACGCATTCGCAATGCAGTTCCCGGAACAGTGATTGATATTGCAGTCTCCGAACATATTGATAGCTCAAACAAATTGGTGACGTTAGGTCAACATGCGGGCTTGCGGTACATCTGCGATGGTGAGATCGGAACATTTGAATCATTCGACATTCTTGGGATGCGTTATATCCACGCAGCGATTCGCACACCTCACAACAATGAATCGTCAGTTGAACATGCCGAAATCAAACTTGAGATCGAAGTAACCGATCAACATCGGCCTCGCCCCGCTGGTGCGTCGTTTGAATGCTCTGATCCGAAGCTCAATCTGATTCACGCAATTGGTCTACGCACCGTTGACTTATGTGCGCTTGATGCCTACGTTGATTGTCCAACTCGTGAACAACGAGCATGGACTGGCGATTCGGTCGTTCACCAAATGGTTGACTTTGTGTCGAATCCTGATTGGTCAATGCCGTTGTGGCATCCGCAATTAGCGACGCATTTACGACCTGATGGAATGTTGGCGATGGCTGCGGCTTCAGATTTTGCTGCCGACGATCGGATGTATCTTCCCGATTGGGCATTGCATTGGATTCACTCCATCTTCAACATCTATCGCTATGCCGGTGACAAAGAAATCGTGAGTGAATACTTATCAATCGCCGAACGGGTTTTGCGCTGGTTCGAATCATTCTTAGGTGATGACAATTTGTTGCATGATGTCACCGGTTGGGCACTGACCGATTGGGCGAGCGTGTACATGAACGGTTGCGCATCAACGACGAATGCATTATGGGCACGCGGCCTCGACGAATTTGCTGAGATGAGTGAGTGGATAGGTAACGCTGCAAATGCACATTGGGCACGTTCGCTCCATCAATCGGTCAAAGATGCATTTGAAGTTTTTTGGGACGATGCTCGCGGCGTGTACATCGACCACATCGTGAACGGAGAGTCACGACCCGAAGCCGCGCAACATCCAGGTGCACTCGCTATCGTCGCGCGGTTGGTTCCGTTGGAACGCGTCCCACGAGTGGTTGCCGGAATCACCGATCGCAGCAAACTCATTCGCCATTCATTCGTGATGGATCGACTCACTGTTGATGGCGATAGCCAAGGCTTCGTTTATCTCATGAATGGTTTTCCGGCGTTACCTCCATGGGATGTTCATCATCAGATGGTTGAAGCCGAACCGTTCTTCCAGTACGTAGTGCACGATGCGCTGGCAGCAGCTGGACGACACGATCTCATTCTTGATTCGTGTCGCGAGTGGCAAGTTTTCGTCAACGCCGGCGAAACCACTTGGCCCGAGTGTTGGGTTGGCGGCACCAAATGTCACGGATGGTCGTCTACCCCGACGAGCGATCTCGTGCGTTATATCGCTGGTATTACCCCCGCCGAACCTGGGTATGGCTCAGTCCGGATTAGCCCGGTTTTGGGCGATTTGCAATGGGTGAAAGCCACCGTGCCGACTCCTCATGGCTTTATCTCCGTCGAAGCCCGATCAGACGGGACTGTGTTGATTGACAGCCCAGTTCCGGTGCTACCCTGAGACCATGCTTGCTGGCTTATTTGATGGACCTGAGGTCATCGTTGTACTCGTCGTAGTTTTGGTGCTTTTCGGAGGCTCACGTATTCCGAAGTTGGCCAAGAATCTCGGCCAGGCGCAAAAGGAATTTAAGAAGGGCCTGTCAGAAGGCGCCAAGGACGACGACGACAAGTCTGAGTGATTCACCGACTCGACCCTTGCGGGCCGAGCCAGTCATTCAATCTTTAGCGTTTTAGAGAGCCTGGACAGCGATCCGGCGACGCTTGCTAATGCGACGGCGCTCGCGTTCGCTACATCCGCCCCACACACCGTGGTCGATGTGATTTTCGAGGGCATATTCCAAACAAGCGGCAGTGACCGAGCAGGTCGCGCAAATCTTGCGGGCTTTATCAACGCCCACCCCATCGCTGGGGAAAAAGGTGTTCGGCGGGTAGGCGCGACAAGCGCCATCGGCCATCCAGGAGGCTACTGAGTCTTGATTCATGGGTCTTTCTCCTTGTGCGAAGGTGGTTTCCGCCCGCTTCGCCCTATGAGAAGCTGAGTACTTCTTGACCCCAATGAGACGTTCACCGGGGTTGTTGTCGTTCCCAACCGCTTTCAGTTAACCATGTCTGGCTCGGGGGAACCAGTCAGGGTTAGTTCTGACACGGCAGTCTCGCCGATAGGGTTTGCCTGACCAGCGGTTTTTCCGTTGAGAAATCAGTAAGTTTTTTGGCACAGACCAGAAAATTGACCGAAATCTCGACAAACCAACGGCATTTCGCACCCAAGGAGCCTCATGTCCGATCTACATACCTCAGCACAATCTCGAGCACATGTCCGCATCGTGTTCCTCGGCCCCGTAGCCCCGCACTGGGACGTCGTTGGCGACTTTGGCGATCGTACGGTCATCGAAGAATTCCGCACCCGTGCCTTGGCTCGTTTAGTTCTCTTGCCCTATACCGATCCGCAGTTCAAGCGCAATCGTGAGCGCATCCAGCGTGATGGCGAGCGCGAGAACGTCACCGTCGAGTGGGATCTCGGCTTCGACGAAAATCTTTCCTGAACATCAGGTAAATACACCGACATGATGTCGGTGCTGACTATTGAATGGGATCCGCGTGGATCATCGTTTATTAAACCGAGAACTGAGTTGGCTTGATTTCAACGAGCGCGTCCTGCGTCTCGCAACCGAGCCCGGTATCCCGCTCTTAGAGCGACTGAAGTTCTGCGCCATCTTTTCATCGAACCTCGATGAGTTTTTCCAAGTCCGCGTTGCGGCCATGAAGGATCAAGAGGCTGCCGGCATCACGAAGCGTTTGCCCGACGGTCTCACGCCGGCGCAACAGCTCTCTCAAGTTTTGTCGCGAGTCCAAGAGTTGTCGCAACGGCAGCAACGACTATTGAACGACGTGCTGTTGCCACAACTCAAGCGTGAAGGTGTTGAGTTATGCACCTGGACCGATCTCACTGCTGATGAGATCTCGTACCTTGACGACTTTTATCAACGTCGAATTTTCCCGGTCTTAACACCACTGGCTGTCGACCCCGCGCACCCCTTCCCGTATGTGTCCAACCTCGCATTAAGCGTGGCCACAATCGTTCGCGATCCGTCAACGTCCGAAGAACGTTTTGCTCGGGTCAAGGTTCCGACGCTATTCCCCAGGCTTTTAGCGCTTCCGGGTGGCACGCGATTTGTAGCCGTCGAACAAGTGATTATTCAAAATCTCGGTTCACTTTTTCCTGGAATGGAAGTTGCCCATTCCACAACTTTTCGTGTGACGCGAAACGCCGACCTTTCACTTGAAGATGAAGATGCTGACGATTTGTTGCAAGCGGTCGAAGTTGAATTACGTCGTCGTCGTTTTGGTCGCGCTGTCCGACTTGAAATTGATCAGAATGTTTCGCCCGAAATGTTGTCACTTCTCACTGAAGAACATGACCTGACTGAAGTCGACGTGATCGCAGTCAATGGACTCGTTGATCTGACTTGTTTGTGGCAAATGCATGCAGTCGATCGCCCCGATCTCAAGGATGATCAGTGGCAGCCAGTGACAGCTGGACGACTTGCTGCTGCTGAAGAACTTGACCGTTCAATCTTTGCAGTTGTTCGTGAACGAGCATTGTTGCTTCATCATCCATATGAAAGCTTTGCCAGTTCAGTTGAAGAGTTTTTATCGCAAGCCGCAGATGATCCGCGCGTGCAAAGTATCAAGATGACGTTGTACCGCACCAGTGGCGACAGTCCGATTGCGCGGCATCTCATTCGTGCTGCCGAACGTGGTGTACAAGTTGCAGTGCTTGTTGAATTGAAGGCTCGTTTCGATGAAGCCACCAATGTCACGTGGGCGAAGGCATTTGAACGCGCCGGCGTGCACGTGGTGTACGGAGTCGTTGGTCTCAAGACTCACGCCAAATGTGTTTTGGTTGTGCGCGAAGACAGCGATGGTTTGCGGCGTTACGTTCACCTCGGTACCGGCAACTACAACTCGCGTACAGCTCGGCTGTACGAAGACCTCGGCTACATCACGAGCGAGCCCGACATCACGACTGATGCCGCGCAATTGTTTAATCACCTCACTGGTTACAGCCGCGATGTCGAATACAAACGACTTCTCGTGGCCCCGGATTATTTGCGGAGCCGTCTGATCGATCTCATTCGTGGCGAAGGAGCCATGGGCGACAAGGGCCACATCACGATCAAGGTCAACTCGCTGGCTGATGCCGAAATGGCCGAAGAGTTGTACGCCGCGAGCCAACAAGGGGCCAAGGTCGATCTCATCATTCGTGGCTTGTGTTGTTTGCGAGCTGGGGTGCCCGGTTTAAGCGAGAACATCCGAGTGCGTTCAGTATTAGGTCGTTATCTCGAACATTCGCGAGTCTTTCGTTTTGCCAACGGCCAAGGTGCGGGGGTGCCGTTACACCTCATTGGCTCGGCCGATCTCATGGGTCGTAATTTAGATAAGCGTGTTGAAGTGTTAACCCCGTTGACACATCCCAAACACCAAGACTGGCTGAACAAAACGTTTGAAACTTTGCTCTCCGAGACGGCTGCGGCGTACGAATTATTGCCCGACGATTCGTGGACACGCGTCGGACCAGCACTTTTCGAACCCCATCCGCAACGAATCCTGTACGAATGGGCGGCACACCAACAAACCCGACGTATCAGCCGCGACTAGGGGTACCCCAAGATGTTCCTGTGAGTTAACCTCTCGTTCATCTGAACAACAGGTAAACGCAAGGTTGCATTTCTAAGGTTCGTCGTACACGGCATGTGAAACCGTGTGATACCTACCCAAGGAGACATATTCAAATGAAACTCAAGCAGTGGTCGCTCCTCGCAGCCCTGACCGTTACTCTTCCACTCGCCGCGTGCGGTGGAGACGACGGTGCCTCATCAACCTCGGACGCTCCGGCAACATCAGAAGCTCCCTCGACAAGTGAAGGTGGCAGCGTTTTTGTCACTGGTTCATCAACCGTTGAGCCCATTTCCATCAAGGTCGGCGAATTGGCCGGAACCGCTGAAGGCGGCAACCTCAAGGTGACCGTTGAAGGCCCCGGAACCGGCGACGGTTTCAAGAAGTTCTGTGCTGGCGACAGTGACATCACTGGCGCCTCGCGAGCCATCAAAGAAGAAGAAGCCACCTTGTGCGCCGACGCTGGAATTGAATACATCGAACTCGCAGTTGCCATCGACGGTTTGACCGTGGCCACCAGCCCGGCGAACACAGCCATCGAATGTCTCGACAAAGCTGCTCTGTATGCCTTGGTCGGACCGGAGTCCGAAGGATTCTCGAGTTGGGCTGACGCCAACGCCATTGCTGGCGAATTGGGATCGGCATTTGCAACCTTGCCCGATGCCCCGTTGAGCATCTATGGACCTGGTGAAGAGAGCGGAACCTACGACTCGTTCGTTGAGTTTGCTTTCAAGTCAATTTCTGAAGACCGCGGTACCGACATGGTGAGCCGTGCCGACTACACCGCCAGCCCCAATGACAATGTCATCGTGGACGGCATCGAAAGCGCTGACACCTCACTTGGTTGGGTGGGCTACGCCTACTACAAGGCCGAAGAGGCTCGTATGAAGGCCATTGCGATCGCTGACAAGGAAGGCGCTTGCGTCTTGCCGACCGACGAGACCATCGCTGACGGTTCGTACCCCTTCTCCCGCACGCTGTACATCTACGTCAACAAGGCCAAGGCTGTTGAAAACCCAGCCATTGCCGCTTACGTTGATCTGTACTTGTCGGCTCAGGGTGGCGAGCAGGTCAGTGCAGCTGGTTATGTCCAGCTCGACTCGGCAACGCAGCAATTGTCCCTCGACGCATGGACTGCGCGAGGCTAATAGTTATGAATGGGTTGCTGGCTGTCGCGGATCTCCGAGGAGATCCGCGACGCCGCGCTCATGATCGGCGCATGCGTCGATTGTTAGGTGGATCAGCGCTTGTCACGATCATCGTGAGTGCGCTGATTTTGTTTGTTCTGGCCCGAGGAACACTTGATTTCTTGCGTTCTATTGGCTGGAACTTCGGCATTTTGCGCGACTTGAGCGAAGCCCCGGGCTGGTTCCCTCGTCGCGAACGTTTTGACTTACTCACGATTTTTCTCGGGAGTGTCATCATGGGAATGATCGCGATGTTGGTCGCAGTTCCTCTTGGTCTTGGCACCGCGGTGTACCTCAGCGAATTCGCTCCAACAAAGGTACGCAAAATTCTTAAGCCGATTGTTGAAGTGTTGGCGGGAATCCCGTCGGTGATCGTCGGTTACTTTGCCCTCAAATTCATTGCACCAAATATTGTCACGCCGATTTTCTCACCTGACCAACCGCGCAACATGTTGGTGTCTGGTTTAGCCATTGGTGTTTTAGTTGTGCCGATCATGGCGTCAATTAGTGAAGATGCATTGCGGGCAGTTCCGTCTTCGTTGCGCGAAGCGAGTTATGGCATTGGTGCCCGCAAAAGCACCACGACGATTCGAATTGTTATTCCAGCAGCGGTGTCAGGAATCGTTGCCGCATTCATTATCGCTACGTCGCGTGCTATCGGCGAAACGATGGTTGCCGCAATGGCCGGTGGGCGCGATGGTTCGGGGCCCCGCACATTGAATCCGCTCGAACCTGGTCTCACGATGACTGCAGCTATGACTAACGCTGCTGGCGGCACCGACCAAGTGAATTCTGGGGCACCATTTCAAGTCTTGTTCTTTGTTGGATTGTTGTTGTTTTTGATGACGATGACGCTCAACGTCATCGGCGATCGTTTTGTTCAACGAGTTCGGCAGCAGTACTAGGTCATTATGGCTATCGTCTCCGAATCTCAGCGCTCGATCACTCGTTCTGAAGTGCATCAGACAATTACGCGTCAGAGCAAGCATCTACCGTCGATCGCTCTCGGTGTCGTTTTGCTGATTGCAGTGTCGTTCACTCTGTTGACGCTGTTTGCCTTGCTCGCCCGAATCGTGACGCAAGCGATTCCAGCGCTCACCGAAAAAGGAACTGGTTTCTTAACCGACACGATTGGTTCAGAAGCCAGCAAGGTAGGTATTTGGCCTGGTTTATTTGGTTCTTTTGGTATCGGGCTTGGAGTGTTGGTTATCGCCGTGCCACTCGGAGTCGGTGCTGCGATTTACCTTGAAGAATATGCCAAGCAAAATGCAATGACTCGTTTCATTGTGGTCAACATCCGCAACCTCGCCGGAGTTCCCGCAGTGATTTACGGCGTTCTTGGTCTCATTATTTTCGTAGGTTGGCTCAAGCCAGTCACTAACGGCGGAAGCGTGATCGCCGCTGCGCTCACTCTCGCAATTTTGGTTTTACCAATCGTGATCATCACCAGTATGGAAGCAATTCGTGCAGTCCCGCGCGGTTTGCGTGATGCAGGCTATGGCATTGGTGCTTCTCGTTGGGAAGTTACTCGAGACCACGTGATCCCGTATGCAATGCCCGGTATTTTGACCGGGACTGTTTTGTCACTAGCCCGTGCGCTTGGCGAGGCCGCACCACTCATCATGATTGGTGCCATCACCGGATTACTTCCAGAAACTTCGCTTTCTGGAAAGTTCACGGCAATCCCAATGTTGATCTTCAGCTGGTCGGGTCGGCCCGATTCGGGAGAAAGCAGTGTTGGCTGGTCCAATGCTGCAGCTGCGGCTGGGTTGGTTTTGTTGGTCTTGGTCTTGGCCTTCAATATCGTCGGAATTTTGTTGCGGAATCACTTTGAAGCCAAGCGAGTGGGCTCGTAATGAGTAATGAAACTGCGAACAATTTGAGCGTGACAGCAACTGCTGTTCCACTCATCTCAGAGGTCAAGGAGCGTCAGATGACGACTGAAAATACAGAATCACCGGTTTTTGCAGTGAAAGAACTCAGTGTGAAGTACGGAGAATTCCGTGCAGTCCGCGATGTCACCCTTGACATTCGCGAGCATGAGATCACCGCATTCATTGGACCATCAGGATGCGGCAAGACCACAGTCTTGCGTTGTCTCAACCGCATGAATGATTTCATTGATTCAGCCAAAGTTGAAGGCCTCGTTGAGTATCACGGCGTTGATTTGTATAACTCTGAAGTCAACCCCAATGAAGTTCGCCGGCGCATCGGCATGGTTTTTCAAAAGCCGAATCCGTTTCCGAAGAGCATTTTCGACAATGTTGCATATGGACCGCGTTTGGTCGGCAATATTTCAAAATCTGACCTCAATGATTTGGTCGAGCAATCGTTACGTCGTGCCGCGTTGTGGGATGAAGTAAAAGATCGCCTGAAGGCCTCAGCGCTTGGTTTGTCTGGCGGTCAGCAACAGCGTTTGTGTATTGCTCGTTGTATTGCTGTTCAACCCGATGTCATCTTGATGGATGAACCGTGTTCGGCGCTTGACCCCATCGCGACGGCGCGTATCGAAGACTTGATGCAGGAAATCAAAAAGGATTACACGATCATCATCGTGACTCACAACATGCAGCAGGCTGCACGAGTTAGCGACCGCACGGCATTTTTCACAACGGAAGTCAATACTGTGAGTGATCGTCGTACTGGTGTCATGGTCGAGTTCGACCTCACGCAAAAGATGTTCTCAGTTCCCTCTGATGAGCGAACTGAGTCATACGTAACCGGACGATTCGGCTGAGGAGCGAAAAATGACTGAAGCCCGCAAAATGTTTCACCGCGACTTAGGTGATGTTCAACAAGAACTTGTTCGCATTTCAGCCGGAGTCGTCGAAAGTATTCCCAAGTGCACTGCGGTTCTGCTCGAACAAGATCTCGCCGGAGCCGAAGTCATGATTATGGCTGACGACGAAATCGATGCTCGAACGATTGATCTTGAAGATCGTTGTATCCAAATTTTGGCGTTACAAGCCCCAGTCGCCGGGGAATTACGTCAAGTGATTTCGGCACTGAAAATTTGCGCCGAAATTGAACGCTCTGCTGACTTGGTCGTCAATATCTGTAAAGCAGCCCGCCGTATTTATGGTCACGATTTCGACCCCAAATTGCGTGGGCTGGTGTTGAAAATGTCCGAGCAGGCTCGTCACCTATTCAGTGAAGCCACGAGTGCCTACATGACCATGGACGCACCACGAGCAGCTGCCATTGACGACATGGACTCTTTCTTGGACGATCTGCAACGTCAGTTCATCCAGGCAATTTTCGAGTCGCACGCGGCTGGTCGAATCGATCTTCAGGTTGCTATTCAGTTGGCCGTTGTGGCGCGCTTTTACGAGCGTATTGGTGACCATGCGGTGAACATCGGTGAAAAGGTGCGTTTCCAGGTGACCGGATTGCCGCCCGAACATTCGGGTGCGGCTCGCCACCGTCAACGGGCGATTGGTGATCCAACACCCCTCGGCGGCATTCAACGACCTCTGGAAGTCCCGCCCACAAGTGAATGAGTTTTCTCTTTGTTCACTGCGAATTTACGGAGTCGTAGGTAGCGGTACATATGTCTTACCTATGTTTATTCACCGTGAGTTCATTCGCCGGTCGGATCGATAAGAAGTGAACCGTCTGGCGCACGACGAACTTCTAGAACTGCGTTCCGAACTGTTGCGAGTCACGGCAAGCCTGGTTGAAAGTATTCCGCGAGCAACCCAGATCTTGTTAGATCAAGACCTCGAAGGTGCCGAATACCAAATTTTGGCGGACGACGAAATTGATTCACGGGCCATGGAACTTGAGGACCGTTGCATCGCCCTCATGGCCTTGCACGCTCCGGTAGCGAGCGAACTACGCCACGCGGTCACGATCATGAAAATGACGGCCGATATTGAACGGTCGGCCGACCTCGTGGTCAATATCTGCAAAGTTGCCCGCCGTATACACGGAATTCAGCTTGACCCAAAGATGCGCGGCTTGATTGGTCGCATGGGTACTCAGGCGCAAATTCTCTTTCGTCACGCAATTCAGGCTTATGCCGATCTTGACTTGCCAATGGCAAAAGCCGTCGACGACATGGACTTGTTTTTGGACTACCTGCACCGGCAGTTCATCGAAAGCATTTTCGAATCACACAGCGCAGGAACCATCGATCTCTCTGTAGCTATTCAGATGGCGGTGACTGCTCGCTTCTATGAACGCATTGGCGATCATGCGGTCAATGTCGCGCATTTTGTGCAGTATCTCATCACTGGTGAAATCCCGCCTGGCGGAGATCATCGCCGCGGAGGTCGTCTTAGCGAGGGTGAAGAAAAAGTTGAAGGACTTGCGCCATGAACTTTTTCCTCGGTCTCTTGACCGGATTAGCGGCCGGCGTGGTGAGTTATTTGTTGTTTGTCTCAGCATCTAAGAAATCAGTTGTTGTCATTCCAGTTGCTCCCGCTGAAACAGATGGATCTAAAGAAGCAGTCAATGTTGAATGGCTGCTATTGATCCGTGACGCAGTGAATTCGTTGAGTGTTGGCGTTGTTGTCATTGGCACCGACGGGAAAGTGATCTTCCGAAACAAGCTTGCCGAAAGCGTGACGGGAGTTGTGCACTCTGATGTGCTCGTTGAAGAAGTTGTTGAACAACATCTCACGGCAGCGTTGAATGGAGAGACTAAACGTCAGGTCTTAGATCTATTTGGACCGCCACGTAGGGTTTTTTCAGTATCGGCAACTCCGTTGTTGATCGGTGGAGCAGTTGCAATGATCGAAGACATCACTGAGCGGTACCTAGTTGATGCAGTTCGCACCGACTTTGTCGCCAATATCAGCCACGAGTTGAAGACTCCAGTTGGTGCCTTGGCTGTTCTCGCCGAAGCATTGTCACAAGAAGATGATCTTGACATCATTCATCGACTATCTGAAAAGATGGTTGATGAGGCGATTCGAGTCGGGCGCACGATCGACGATTTGTTAGAGCTCTCACGTATTGAATTTGGTGGCGAAGCAGTCAAAGACGAAGTTGATGCTGGCGAGATTGTCTCCGAATCAATTTCGCGCGTCTCGCCCTTGGCGTCCACTCATGCAATCAAGGTCGCCATGATTGAGTTAGCGACGCCCCTCAAAGTCGTCGGTGATCGGCGTCAGTTGGTGTCGGCTATTGGCAACCTGGTCGAGAATGCGGTCAAGTATTCCGAAGTTGGTTCAGCAGTTGAAGTTTCGGCTCAAGCCAATGGTGACTCGGTTGAATTCACCGTCAAGGACTTCGGCCTTGGTATTCCTTCGCGAGATCTCGACCGAGTCTTTGAGCGTTTCTATCGAGTTGACCGTGCTCGATCACGCGACACCGGTGGCACTGGTTTGGGTCTGGCGATCGTGCGTCATGTTGCCAACAACCATGGTGGCGATGTTTCGGTCACAAGCATTGAAGGAGAAGGTTCAACCTTCTCGCTCAAGATTCCAAAATTCGTAAGTCAAAATCCAGCAACGATGAAAGAGAGTTCCTGATGGGAATGCAAACAGTACTTTTGGTCGAAGACGAAGAGAGCTTCATCGATGCCCTCACAATCGGATTGAAGAAAGAGGGCTTCCGCGTTGAAGTCGCTCGCGACGGCATGGAGGCTTTGGCGAAGTTTGACATTGTGCAACCCGATGTCGTTTTACTCGATGTGATGTTGCCAAAAATCTCGGGTATTGATGTGTGCCGCCAACTTCGAAAGCGGACTCAGGTTCCGATCATCATGGTGACCGCTAAAGGTGCCGAAATTGACACAGTGGTCGGACTTGAAGTTGGTGCAGATGACTACATCACGAAGCCCTACCGCATGCGCGAGTTAGTCGCACGTATGCGAGCTGTATTGCGTCGCTCGGCTTCAGAGCAGGGTGGCAAGGTTTCAGACCTTGATGACAGTGCTCTTGAAATCGGGGCCATTGCTCTCGACCCTGATCAACATCGGGTGTTGGTGAATGGCGCAGAGGTAGCGATGCCGTTGAAGGAATTTGAGTTATTACATTTATTGCTCGCCAATGCTGGACGGGTGCTCCCACGTGAAACTTTGATCGACCGAGTTTGGGGAACCGATTATGTCGGCGATACCAAGACCCTTGATGTCCACATCAAGCGCCTTCGTAGCAAGATTGAAGACGACCCAGCAGTTCCGACTCGGATCGTCACAATTCGAGGATTGGGCTACAAATTCGAACGAATCAAGAGTTGATCTTCCACTTTGGTCATCGCCACCTCACCTAAAGTAGGCGTGTGACCGAGTCGACTGAACAACCGATAGACAGTCGAGTCTTACCGGGTCGGGGTAGGGGCAAGAACTATGTTCCGCCCAAACATCAGCACCATTTTCAAGTGAGTCCGTTTACGCGTCTTGTGAGGGTGCACGCTCTCATGGCTGCGGGTGAAGCGGCAATGGCGGTAGCTCTTGCTGATTCGTTGTTCTTGTCAATCACTCCGGGTGAGGCGCGTGGGCGCGTGCTGTTGTTCTTGGCGGTGAGTTTCGCCCCATTCTTAATTTTGGCGAAGTTCATCGGCCCGGTCATCGATCGCATGCCAGGTGGTCGACGTTTGTTGGTCGTGCTTATCGCGTCGCTTCGGGCAGTGGTCATGGTGCTCATGGTGTCGCAACTTGACTCGTTGTTGCTGTTCCCGTTGGCCTTCGTGGCGATGGTTCTGAACAAGACATACTCAGTTTCTAAGTCGGCTCTTGTGCCTGCACTGATTAAGCCAGATAACAATCTGGTTGAAGCCAATGCCAAGTTGGGTGTGACGGCAGGAATTGTCGGATTCTTGGCTGCGATTCCTGCAGGAATCTTGAGTCTGATCTCATCGAAAGCGACATTGATCTTTGGTGCTGTCATCTTTGTATTGGCCGCTCTGAATGCGATCCGTTTTCCAAAACAGACTGTTGCCAAAAATGCACCTGAAGAATTAGAGGTTCGTGAACTGCATCAGCCCGGAGTTCTCTTAGCTGTCTCGGCCATGAGTTTGGTTCGCGCCAGTGTGGGGTTCGTCTTTTTCCACTTGGCATTTTGGTTTGCCGATCCACAGCGGGCCGAAGTTGTTGGAACGAGTACGAATGGATTGTGGACCCAAGTCAAATATCATTTCGGTCCCCAATTCGGCACGATGTGGTTTGGTATGGCGGTCAGCATGGCCGCTGTCGGTTCTTTGTTGGGCAACCTCAGTGCCAAACGACTGAATAAGTTGAAGCGTGTCGAGTATCTGATCGTTGTCGCGTTAGCCATTATTGGAGTTGCCGGTTTGTTGACAGCAATCACCTCGGTGACGATTACGGCGCTGTTGTTAATGGCACTTGTGAACTACGCCGCGGCAATTGGCAACATGGCATTTGAATCGATCGTTCAACGAGATGCACCTGATGTCAATCGTGGTCGTGCGCTCGCCAATTACTACACGCGATTCCAATTGATGTGGGTCGCAGCGGGAATCATCCCGGTGTTACTCAAACTCCCTGGAGTTGTTGGTTTTGGCATGGTGGCCGCAATCGGGTTCAGCGGTGCCTTGATTTATTGGATCGGTTTGCGACAGATCGCCTTGGGAGCCGAACCATCTTCGATTGTTGCTCAATTGCGTCAGCGTTTTAGTCGTTCTCGCTGATTTCGAGTCGCGCCAACCATAAGCCTGGGGCATCGAGCTCAGAAAGTGTTGGCAAATTGGCCGCTGAAACGTAGAGCGGCGCTAAGCCACCTTCACCATTGCGTTCAATCACTCCTTGTACAAAATGGCGGCCGCGCTCAACTTGCTGTCGATTGATGTGCAGTCCGAGGAGTTTTTCAACAAAAACCGTCTCCTCGCCCGACTCAACTCGACGACGACGTGCAGCTTCGGCGATTCGAGAAGGATTACCGAGCACTCGTGAACCGACCGCATCGGTCATATGGTCGGTCCATCCAATAATCAGACCAAGTAATGCGTCGAGTTGCGGTTGCAGGCGGTTTTGTTCTTCAGAGCGAACGGCACCCAGCATCAGTTCGGGATCACTCAAAATCTTTTGCAGAGATCCCATGAGATCATTGGGATCGGCGCTGTCGAGGTTGCTCAATTTGTCGGTGATCGCCGAAGGGTCGGGACGAAATGCAGCAATAAATGATTGCACCATGTCGGTGACAGCATCGCGAATATGCGGGATGCTGTACAACTGATGTACAACGAGTTCGCGAATCAGTGTCCACATGCGGACATCCTCAAGAGGTAAATCCCATTCTTTGGCGAAGGTATCAACAGTTGACGGGACAATTGCGATTTCATTTTTGACCGGTCGGGGGAGTGGCAAGTCGTATTGTCCGAGAGATTTCTTTGCAAGGTGACCGACCATTGAACCGACAGTCATACCCATCGTCATCGGAGCGATCATGTTGGTCAGACTCGCAAACATTGAGGCGAAGGGATCGCTTTCGGAGGATGACTCAGAGGAATCGTTCTGCTGTGAACTGAGTGCCGTCGCTAACTGGGTGAAGAGTGGTCGGTAGTCATCAAGAGTTCGTTGAGCCCATGCCCCTGGAGTGACCATGATTGGTTCTACCGAACTAGCGGTGCTGATGTCGCCAAGTCCGGTGATTTGGTGAACGTGCATGCCGGCAATGCGGGCAAGGTTCGCATATTCAATGCGTACGATCGGATCGACGTTGGGTTCGGTTTGGCCATCGGTTGCAGTGATGAGAGCAACCTGACGAGCAGTGTCCCACTGAATCGGTCCTTGGGTATTGAACATCTTCATCATGTCGCCGAACATGGGCGTATTACCGAACATCTTGCCGAATATGTTGGCCGGATTGTTCTCAGAGTTGGCGTCGTCGTCGCCGTCGGATTCAAATGGGTTGGGGAAATCACCAGACACATTGCGAGCATAGAACTATTCCGCAAGGTTTATACAGCGCTTCAAGTCACGGTAATGTCGCCAATGTGACAATGTCGGTGACTTCGCTTGATGAACCTGGTTCTGACGGGTTAACGCAAGCCCAAATCACGAACGAAGTGATCCGGGTTGTCGTGAGCGGAGGACAATGGCCCCTCGGAAAACGGGTGATTGAACGCTTCAAGAACGACGGCGGATTTGAAGTTCACGAAGTCAATCAGAGTACCGATGCCATCGATTCTCCTCTTGACGTCTTCGTCCACTTGGCGCCTGGCGATCATGATGCTCTCGTTGAGCGCCGTCGAAGCGCAGTCATCGGAACTCCCGAGTTACTTCACGCCGCAACTGTGCAAGGCGCCAAGCACGTTGTGTTGTTGTCGTCGGCGATGGTGTACGGGGCTTGGCCGAATAATCCGATTCCGCTCACAGAAGAGACGGCGCTTCGGCCCGACTTTGGTTTTGCTTTCGCTCGACAATTAGCCACGGTCGAACAATTGGTTGACGATTGGCGTGAGTCTTCTGCTGATCGTGGTGTATGCGTGCTGCGACCAGTACCGGCCATGGCCGCCGATGGTGCCTCAAGTCTGGTTCGAGCTCTTGCTGCAGGTATGGGCGGGCGACTGGGTGAAGATGATGTGCCGGCCCAATTTTTGCACCTCGATGATCTTGCTGATGCAGTGGTTTTGGCGACGCGCAAAAAACTTAATGGTGTCTACAACGTTGCGCCAGATGGTTTCGTTCATAGCGCGCGTGTGCGTTCTTTGTGGGGTATGGCGCCGCGATTACGTTTACCTGATCGAATGAGCGAAGTCGTGAGCGACTTACGTTGGCGTTTTCAACGTGGACCGATTCCGCCAGGTCTTCGTCCATATGTGCGATCAACGTGGCTGGTTTCAAACGGGCGATTACGCGCCGAGGGTTGGACACCGACTGTCACAAATGAGCAGGCATTCGTTGAAGGAACTAACGCCAAATGGTGGACGATGCTGACTCCAAAGCGAAAGCAAGAGATTGCATTAGGCGCAATGGTTGTTGGGTTTTTGGCAACTGTCGTTACGGTGCTGGTGACAGTGAGAAAATATCGTCGCCGTCGCTGAGCGCTCTGATTTGTTTTTCAATACTCTGAATTGGGATAAAGCCAAGTGCTGCACCAATGTGAGTACACAGGCCAATGAGTCGACCGCTTTGATCGACAACTGGAGCGCCTTCGGTGTATGCCCAAATATCCATCTTGTTACTATCGCTTGATCGCAAAGTGATCATCGCTTGACCAGAAGTTTGATCGACGACGAGTCGTTGGGGATTTTCAAGCAACACTGTCACGACTTGACCAGACGCAAAAGCTTGGCCGTACTTGATACCACTGGTACGAGTCAAAGTGCGAAGAAATGTGACCGGATCAAACTGTTGCTCAATTTGCAAGACCGCGATTCCGTTATGTGGAAATATGTGAACAAGGTTTGCCGTATTCACTGAACGATCGGGTAGTTGAACATTGACTGTTTCAAGTTCGCCGAGAGCAGCAGCTGTCGTTACCAATATTTGATCATTGAACAGAAGGATTCCCATCGCCGCCGAAGTTGTCAAGTTGCTCTCAACTGCAGCGACGTGGAGGTCGGCGTTGGTGAGGGCGACCACATCTGACGTGCTTTGGCGACCTGCCCGTGGGACGAGGATGACGAGCAGTCCCAAAATCAAGACCGTGCCAGCGATGCATGAGAAACCAACGAGTCCCCGTCCACGTCGCCCGATATCGATCGGGGTCAGAGCCTGCAGGCTGACCGCAGCAAATCCGACTTCGGAAGGATGGCGCCACATGCGCTCGTGGGGTGGTTGCGGCGCTGGGCTGTATGAATCGTCAGGATTGGTGTCATCGGGACCCATTCCGAAGTCGTTGTTCATTCCCACAATCAGGCAGGTTAGTAAAGAATGCCCAAGAGTGGCACGCGGTCAAGCGTTCATCTTGGATGTAACCGCTACGCTCAAGATGTGCTCGTTGAGAAGTCCACTGACGAATGGTTTGCTATCACCGACGAACCATTGTCGGTTGGTGAGTTGTACGACTGGGCGGTCCGTCCCGACTGTGGAGCCGTCGTGGTTTTTTCTGGCACCGTACGCGATCATGCGGTTGAAGGTGGCGAGTTGCGATCAGGTGTTGAATTCTTGGCCTATGAGGCGTACGCCGAAGAAGTGATTCCACGATTCCGCGCGATCGCCGTTGAGGCGCGCCAACGCTGGAACGATCTTGGACGATTCGCCTTGGTGCATCGGGTGGGCCGCATTGAACTCGGGGAGTCGTCAGTGATTGCCGTTGTCTCTGCGCCGCATCGGCCCGAGGCGTTCGAAGCAGCTCGTTTTGCGATCGACGCGCTGAAGTCATCGGCCCCAATCTGGAAACACGAGACGTGGGACGGTGGAAGCGATTGGGGGACTGGTGCCACAGCACCAGTTGATGCCTCGCAAGTTCGATCAACCGAAGGTGCTGGGCACTGATGGTCTATGTCTTGCTCGCAGTGGTCGCGATTTGTGTCGTGGTTTTCGCAGTACTGGCAACGAGTCGGCGCACTCCTTCAAGTAATGACAGCGTTGCCGACTTTCAACGTCACCTCAATGCGTTGTCTCCTGAGGCACGTCGACACACGGTTGAGAATTACCCCGACATGAAATCTATGGAAACGTTGCCGATCGAAGAAACAGAGGAACTAGACGATGGCACGTGACCTTGCAATTGACTTAGGTACTGCAAACACTTTGGTGTACATGAAGGGTCGCGGCATTGTGCTGAACGAACCCTCAGTGATTGCGCTCAATCGTCAGACCGGTGAAGTACTGGCAACTGGTCACGAAGCGTGGCACATGATTGGCCGTACGCCTGGTTACATCGTTGCGGTTCGCCCACTACGCGGTGGAGCAATCACCGACTTTGACGTGACCGAGCGAATGATTCGTCTGCTTTTGCAGCGTGTCGGCGTCAGTCGTTTTACCCGCCCCAAGGTGGTTATTTGTGTGCCTTCGGCCATTACCGAAGTCGAGCGACGGGCAGTGACCGATGCGGCACGCCGTGCTGGTGCCGCCGATGCTCAATTGATCGAACAGCCAATGGCCGCAGCGATCGGCGCTCAGTTACCTATCGACGAACCAGTCGGCAACATGGTGATCGACATCGGTGGCGGCACTAGTGAAACCGCAGTGATCAGTTTGGGTGGCATCGTTGCGCTTGAAGCCGTACGCGTCGGAAGTTTCGATATTGACAACGCAATTCAAAACTATGTGCGTCGCGAACATGGCATTGCCATCGGCGAACGTACTGCTGAAGAAATCAAGGTTGCGATTGGTTCGGCCGCACAAACTCCCGATGAAGTCGATGCCGAAGTCAGCGGTCGCGATTTAATGATGGGTCTTCCAAAGACCGTTGTTTTGACGCCAGAAGAAATTCGGTACGCGATTGACGATGTTGTGTCGCAAATTGTGCAGTCGGTTGTTCGATGCTTGGCAAAAGCACCAGCCGAACTTGCTCAAGATTTCTTGACGCGCGGTATGTACCTAGTTGGTGGTGGCGGATTGCTACGCGGACTTGCGGAGCGCATTGAACGTGAGACTCAAGTACCAGTGCGCATGTCACAGATGCCACTTGAGGCAGTTGTGCTCGGTGCTGGTCACTGTATTGAGAACTATGACGCTTTGAAGCGCATGTTCATGGGTCAGCGACGTTAAGTCAATTGTTACTGATTTAGCCCGCAATGATCGGCACAATGAGGCCGTTCTGCGATAAGACCCAGACTTCTCCCTGAGCATCAGCCACGATTCCGACTGATTTTTCAACTGTTCCGAGATCGATGACACCACAATTTTGTCGCTGATCGTCAACGCATAGTGCCTGAACCTTGCCAGTGCAATAGTCGGAGAAGATGTACCAGGTTCCGCTGACCGGAACCTGCGAGCCGCGATAAACAACTCCACCCGAAATTGAGCAGTTGTTATCGACGTGTTCGTATTCGTAGACGGGTTCGACTGCGGTGAAGGTTTCATGCAGAGTTTGTTGGTCGGCATTGAATTCGTGTGTACCTTCGCGAGCACTCCAGCCAAAACTGACGCTTTGCACCTGATCAAAAGGAACGACATTGATTTCTTCCCAGCGATCCTGACCAACATCGGCAATCCACAAATCTTTGGTGACTGGGTCGAGTGCCGCGCGCCACGGATTGCGCAAGCCGACAGCCCAGGCCTCACCAGCATTCCATCGACCATCAACGGGTGTGATCTTCCAAATCTTGCCGAGTGGCGATGTGATATCTAATGCGTAGCGTTCTGGATCGTTGGCAAAACCACCGTCACCCATGAAGATATACAACGCACCGTCAGCATCAACGATGATGTCACCACCGTTGTGATTTGGATACGGCTGTTTGATGGTGGTGATGATGTTTTGCGACGTCTTGTCAAAGGTTCCATCGTCGGCAATCAAGAATGAAGCGATGACGGTGTCGCCAGCAAGGTTGGTGTAGTTGACGTAAGCGCCAGATCCGTCAGGAGTAAAGGCCAGACCGAGTAATCCTTGTTCGCCTTGCGCAATGGTGAGATCGCTGATGTCGAGCACTTGCGTACCTTTTGCGCCGTCGGTTTCAAGTTTAAAGATTTTTCCCGAACGTTCGGCGATGTACGACTGCAGTGTCGCAGTTCGACGAACTGCGATGTCGACAGGATCGACGTAGTCAGTGATCGGTGAGCCAAGTGTCGCGGACAACGTGGGCTCTGCGGCAACAGTTGTTGTTTCGGTGATTTCGGTTGCAGTAGTTGTTGAGGGTGTTGTTTCCCCGGCGGTTGTACTGACAAGAACTTCGGTCTCGGAGGCACAGGCAATTAAAGAAACAGCGGTCAGTGTTGCCAACACGCCGAGGCGAGCGTGAACCATTTTCATCACGAACGCTCGCGACGAATGAGACCTTCTTGAACAACAGTGATCGCAAGTTGGCCATCGTGGGTGTAAATCGAACCTGTTGCCAAACCGCGCGCACCCGACGTGGTGGGTGTCATCTGGTCGTACAACAACCATTCATCGGCTCGGAACGGACGATGAAACCACATGGCGTGGTCGAGGCTCGCCATTTGCAATCCGCTATCGGTCCAGTTGAGACCGTGCGGCAAAACTGTTGTGTCGAGAAGAGTCATGTCACTTGCATACGTGACGATGCACGCGTGAAGTGTCGGGTCGTCGGGCAAAGTGCCGTCGGCACGTAACCAAACTTTTTGTTGCACTGTTGGTGTGCGCGAACGCGACATGGGGTCGCCATCGACATAACGAATATCAATCGGACGCGGTCGGTCGTACCACTCACCAAGTAAGTGCTTGTGAGGAGCCATACGCGTTTTGAAGTCGGGGAGACTTTCGGCGTCGGGGACATCGGGCATTGGTACCTGATGGGAAAATCCTTCTTCGGGTGCATGGAAACTGGACTGCAAGTTGAAGATGGCTTGGCCGTGCTGAATAGCAACGACGCGTCGGGTCGAGAAGCTTTTGCCGTCGCGGATGCGGTCGACGTCGTACAAGATCGGGGCAGTGGGGTCGCCTGGACGCAAGAAGTAGGCGTGGAGCGAATGGACGCGACGGTCACGGTCGTCGATCGTGCGGGAGGCGGCAACGAGGGCCTGTCCGGCTACTTGACCACCAAAAACGCGCTGACGATTCTCTTGGGGCGAACGGCCTCGGAACATGTTGACCTCGATGGCTTCGAGGTCAAGAAGGGAGATCAGGTCGTCGAGGGCGTCAAACACCCTTACATCATGACACGCAGGAGCGTGTTTCACACGTGGTTCTTGGCTAGCGTCTCGCCCGTGGCACTTTTACCCTTGAACCCAGATGAACTCCTATCCACTACCCGCGCCGTGCGTAAGCGCCTCGATTTTGACAAGCCGGTCCCGGATGAACTCATTCGTGAGTGCGTGTCGCTGGCCATGCAGTCGCCGTCGGGCTCGAACAGCATGACGATGCAGTTCATCATCGTGAAGGACGAAGCCAAGCGCAAGGCCATCGGCGCTGTGTACCGCGAGTGCTTCTCGCAGTATCAGGCCATGGACGGCGTGTACATCCGCACGATCGACAAGGGCGACGCCGAACTGAACAAGCAGCAGCAGCGATCAGCCGACTCGGCTGACTTCTTGGGTGACCACATGGGCGACGCCCCAGTTTTGGTCATCCCGTGCAATGTCGGTGGACGTACCGAGGCCGCTGGCGGTCTTGGCATGATGGCTTCATCGGTTATGGCGAATATTTTGCCCGCGATGTGGAGCTTCATGTTGGCCGCTCGTGCCCGTGGCATGGGAACCGCATGGACCACTGTGCACCTCATGATGGAACAGCAAGTTGCTGACATCTTGGGAATTCCGTTCGACACCGTGCAGCAGGTTTGCCTGTCACCATTGGCATTTACCAAGGGAACCGATTTCAAAGCGGCCGTTCGACCCGATGCAGAAACGATCATTCACTGGGACAAGTGGTGATCTCTGCGCAATTGCGCGAATTAGCTCTTGCCACAACAGGCTTTATGCCCGTTGATGAAGGTGATGCACTACATGAAGCAGCACTTGCTGCGGCGCGTTCGTTACCTGGTTTGCCGTTACTTGAAGTTGGTTCGTATTGCGGCCGTTCAACGATTTGGTTAGGTGATGCGGCGCGTCAATCAGGCACCGTGCTCTTTGCCGTTGATCATCATCGTGGTTCAGAAGAAAATCAACCAGGCTGGGAATGGCATGACGCATCGCTCGTCGATCCAGTTGTTGGAAAGATGGACACGCTTCCGTTTTTTCGCCATGCGATGTTTCGGGCCGACTTAGAAGAGCATGTTTTGGCAGTCGTTGGTCAATCACCCATCGTTGCGAAAAATTGGACGAGTTCATTGGCGTTTTTGTTCATTGACGGCGGCCATGGTGTTGAACCAGCACGACTTGACTATGAACTCTGGACTCCACATGTTGCGGTCGGTGGAACATTGGCGATTCACGATGTGTTTCCCGATCCCGCCGATGGTGGTCGCCCGCCGTACGAACAGATTTATTTGCCCGCAATTAGCAGCGGACGTTTTGAAGATGTGTCAGCAACAGGAAGTTTGCGCGTACTGCGCCGTGTGAAATAAGAAGGTCTTAAAGAGGGCGCTGGGCAGAGCGTAAGCCGGCCCAGGCCAGATCGCTCACTTGACGAGCAATGAGTTCGGGATCGAACTCGCCGCCAAGACGCAACAGTCGACGCGAAACACCTTCGGCTAAACCAACGAGCGCATGCGCCAACGTGCGACGGTGTTCGGGATCGATGTCGGCAGTGATGAGTGGCTCAATGGCATCAGCAACTTGTGATTGAAACTTGCCGGCAGCTTCACTGAATTCGGGATCGCGACGTGAACCGCCACCGAATAACAACTGGAATGCATCGTGATCGTCGTAGACCCATTGGAAGTAGGCGCGAAAACCAAGTTCGGTGCGACGACGTCCGTTACTTTGAGCAATTTCGTCGGTCGTAATGACTTCGAGCATGCGTGCACCAGCGTCTTCGATGAGTGCCAAGTAGAGCTCGCGCTTTGATTCGAAGTGTTGATACAAAACTGGTTTAGTGATGCCAGCTGCTTCGGCAACATCGTTCATTGATGTCTGGTGATAGCCCTCACGAGCAAACACGTCCAGCGCAACGGCAAGTAGTTGTTCGCGACGTTCGGCCGCTGGCATTCTTAAAGACATAACGCCCTCACGGTACCTTTATAAACCCTGGGCGAGGTCATCTTTTTCGGCGGCCTTGACGGCGTATCCGAGAACAATGGCAGGAGCAAGAAGGATTGAGCCGAGCACCATGCAGATGGTGATGAAGGTGACCATGGTGTCGTTGAAATCGACCATAAAAGCCACGATGAAAAGAGCGATGGCTGCTGCAAAAAGTAAATAACCAAGCCGATTGGCGCGCTTCGTCCACACGGCGATCATTGCCCGCCGAATCCGAACGGGATCAGGTGTCGACTGTGAGTTTTCGGGGGCATTCATAACGGTGTCAGCCTAGAGGGTGGGCTGACAGTCTCACGACGGGCTACCGTTCGCATGTGGCAGTTCTTGTGGAATGGTTTGAATCGGTGTGCAAGGTGGTCATTGACCGCCCTGACAAGCGCAATGCGGTCGATCTGGCGACGTTGCAGGCTTTGCATGAAGCCCAATTGACGGCGATTTCAGGCGGCGCACGCGTGCTGGTACTGACTGGCACACCGCCAGCCTTTTGTAGCGGAGCAGACTTGGGTGGCGTAGAACTCGGTGAATTCACCGACACGTTGTTGTCGGTGTTGCGGGGCTTCGGAACGATGGATTGTTTGACTCTTGCTGCAATTGATGGACCAGCGCTTGGCGCAGGTTCGCAATTGGCGGCTGCATGCGATTTACGTATTGCGACACCGAAGAGCAAGTTTGGCGTTCCAGCAGCAAAGTTGGGGCTTGCCGTTGATTCATGGACGGTTGAGCGCATCGGACGCGAAGCGGGTTGGAGCGCAGCGCGTTACATGTTGTTATCTGCTGAAGCGATTCACGCCGATGAACTTGTTGGTGGCTTTGTGCACCGACTCGGCACTCTTGATGAAGCAATGACCTGGGCGCACGAGATGTCGTTGCTTGCTCCACTCACGATCAAGGCCCACAAAATGGCCCTTGAACGTTTGGGTGGCGCCGACATTTCTCTTGAAGCAGTTGAGCACGCGCGACTTGCTGCGTGGGCCAGTAACGATGCCAATGAAGGGCGTCAAGCATTCTTGGAAAAACGTCAACCGAATTTTCTCGGTAGTTGAATTTTCTCGGTAGTTGATTTTCAGTTCAGGTTGCGGTCGCGGGCCCGCACCGACAAGAAAACCCGCCAGAAAATAAAGGCCATGCCAAGAAACATGATGAAGAACAACAACAGTTGTTGCCAGCCACCGCGGTCACTTGAACTAGTGGGTTCACGACCGCATCCGGGTTGTGGGCTCGAACTAATGCACGATGTGACATCGCGTTCGAGATTCATGAAGTCATTTTCGGTAGTGGGTGGCTGAGTTTCTTGTTGAGTGTCGGCTGGGGGAGTTGTCGCGGCCGCGGACGACGATGTTGCTAGTCCGATGCCGAGCGCCAACGAGAAGGCAAGTAGTGCAGTAGTCAGGATCCGGCGAATGTTCACCCCTTCATCGTGCCACCTTGTACTACCAAATCGTGCTTCTGGTGCAGAATCGTGACGAAATACGCAACGATTCTGCACCAGAAGCACAGTTGATTCATTGTTCAAGGAGGTCGGCTTTAAGGCTTCTGGTAATGGCGACTACGATCAGTGAGGTGACTACTCGCCGTACCGTCCTCGTTGTTGACTTCGGTGCGCAGTACGCACAACTCATCGCTCGTCGTGTGCGTGAGCACAAGGTGTACTCCGAGATCGTTCCGCACACCATTACGGCTGAACAGATTGCTGCCAAGAACCCGGCTGCCATCATCTTGTCGGGTGGCCCGAAAAGTGTGCACGTTGAAGGCGCACCTCGGCTCGACCCCAAGGTGTACGAATCAGGTGTTCCGATCTTGGGTATTTGTTATGGCGCCCAGTTAATTGCGCATCAACTCGGCGGCGAAGTGGGTCGTGGTTCACGTGGTGAATACGGTCGCGCGCAGATGACGCGTATTGCTAGTTCACAATCAACTTTGCTCACTGCCGACTTGCCTGATGTGCAAGAAGTCTGGATGAGTCACTTCGATGCAATTTCGCAAGTGCCCGCTGGCTTTACCGCAACTGCGTCAACTCCCGAAGCTCCCGTTGCTGTTCTCGAAAATGCCGAACGCAAAATTTGGGGAGTGCAGTATCACCCCGAAGTTGTGCACTCACCCTTTGGTGCACAGGTGCTCGAAAACTTCTTGCACAATCTTGCGGGCTGCGATGCCAGTTGGACTATGGGCTCGGTCATCGATGAACAAATTGCGGTGATTCGGGCGCAAGTGGGCGATAAGCGCGTGATCTGTGGTTTGTCAGGTGGCGTAGATTCAGCAGTTGCGGCCGCACTTGTGCATCGCGCGATTGGCGCGCAACTCACGTGTGTGTATGTCGACACTGGCCTCATGCGCAAAGGTGAAAGCGATCAAGTTGTCGAAACTTTCAAACGCAATATGGGTATCGAACTGATTCATGTTGATTCGGGAGCGAAGTTCTTTGACGGCTTAAAGGGCACCACCGAACCCGAAGCCAAGCGCAAAATCATTGGCGAACTTTTCGTGCGCGTTTTTGAACAACACACCGGTGGTGTCACCGATGCCGAGTTCTTGGTTCAGGGAACCTTGTATCCCGACCTCATCGAAAGTGGCGGCACCGATGGCACGGCCTCGGTCATCAAGAGCCACCACAACGTGGGCGGACTCCCTGCGGACATGACGCTCAAGTTGGTCGAACCTCTTCGAGAACTGTTTAAGGACGAGGTTCGCCGACTCGGCAGCGAATTGGGTCTGCCCGACGAGATTGTCTGGCGCCAGCCGTTCCCAGGTCCGGGCCTCGGGGTGCGAATTATTGGCGAAGTGACACCTGACAAGGTGGCTATTTTGCAAGAAGCCGATGCCATTGTTCGTGAAGAAATCCGCCTGGCTGGCCTTGAACGAGAGATCTGGCAAGCCTTTGCGGTTTTGCCCGATATCCGCTCGGTGGGTGTGATGGGCGATGAGCGCACCTATGCCTATCCGATCATTATTCGGGCTGTGACCAGCGATGATGCTATGACCGCCGACTGGGCCCGCCTGCCCTTTGACCTGCTCGAGCGCATGTCGAGCCGCATTATCAGCGAGGTTGACGGGGTGAATCGGGTGGCCTATGACATCACGTCGAAGCCACCCGGCACCATCGAATGGGAATAGGCAAATGGGAATGAGTGAGAATGATCGGGAATAGCCCGACTGCAACACGTTCGTAATAATCGCTAGCCTGCCAAGGGTCATGTTGAGTCTTCGCCCAAATCCCCGACTGCGCCGAATGGCTGCCCAGGTTTTGGTGAGCACGATGTTGCTTGGAACCGTTGGAGTCGTAGCGGTTGAACGCCCGGCTGTTGCCGACTCGGTTGACGACGCCAAGCGCAAGGTGCGCCAGATGACCGATCAACTTGAGGCTGCCGAAGCCGAAGCCGATCGCCTGTCTGAAGAACTTCGTATCGCCGAAGACGACAAGCTCCAGCTTGAAATTGGGATTGTCGCAACCGAAGCCGAAATTGCCGTCAAGCAAACCGAACTTGGTGGACTGCAAACCGAAATGTCCGACCTAGCCGTCGAGGCTTTTGTTGGCGGCGGACGTGGCGGAAGTATCACCGGTCTGTTGGCTCCGGGTGGTGGCCCGAATGAATCGGTGCAGAAGCAGTCGCTCACCGAAATCGCGCTCAACGTTGGTTTTGCAACGACCGATCAACTTGATTCGGCAATCACCGATCTGGCGCAACTGACTGAACAACTGAATAAGCAGAAAAACAAAGCTGAAGATTTAGCGAAGAACATTATTGGTCTGCAAGAAAAGACCGACAAAGAGATCTCGAAGTACACCAAGCTCAAGGCCAAGGCCGAAAAAGAACTGGGAAGTGCGCTGGCTGCAGAAAGAGCTCGTCGTGCCGCTGCGGCAGCCGCTGCGGCACGTGCGCAAGCGGCGGCACTCGTTGCATCGCGTGGCAATGGAATTCCAAACTCTCCAGGTGAAGCAGCCAAGAAGGTTTTTGATCCGTCGTCAATTCCTTCAACAAGTTCACGTGCGGCGATTGCAGTTGCCGCGGCGAAAAGCCAAATCGGTGTTCCATATGTCAAGTACATGTCGAAAGAGGGAGTCGGGTTTGACTGTTCTGGCTTGACGACATTTGCTTGGCAGCGAGCCGGTGTTTCGTTGCCGCATCAGTCGCGTGCGCAGTTTGGTCGTGGGCCACAGATTCCGACCGCCTACATCGAGCCCGGCGATCTGGTGTATTTCCATAATCCGATCAGCCACGTCGGAATTTACGTAGGTAACGGAATGATGGTTGATGCGCCGGGTGTTGGCCGAGACGTGCGGTTGACTGCCGTGACGTGGGCCAAAGTCGTTGGCGTGACTCGCCCGGGGTGAGCCCCGACTTGTTCTTTCGGACTACGGTTCTCTTCACAAGTACGTGAACGGAGCAAGTATGGCTGACCAAGCCAATTCACATTCCACGGCTATTCAGGGCGTTGATGTCGACAAAGTTTCGGCGTGGCTCACTGCAAACATTGATGGCGCGCAGGTGCCATTCACTTTTTCGTTGATCGCTGGTGGGCGTTCAAACCTCACGTACAAGGTGACCGATGCGAACAATGTTGGCTATGTCTTGCGTCGCCCACCGCTTGGTCATGTGTTGGCGACCGCACACGATATGGCGCGTGAACATCGCATCATTGCTGCTGTTGGTCAGACCGGTGTGCCGGTTCCCAAGACCCTTGGTGTGTGCACCGATGAAAGTGTGAATGGGGCACCGTTCTATGTGATGGCATTTGTTGAAGGTGAAGTTTTAGACAGTGCTGAAAAAGCCGCAAAGCTTGACCCGTCATTACGCATCGGTGCATCAATGAATTTGATTGATGTCTTGGCCGAACTGCATGCGGTTGATGTTGATGCAGTTGGGCTAGGCGACCTTGCCAAGCGCGAGGGCTACATTGAGCGACAGATCAAACGTTGGAGTACTCAGTGGGAAAACTCGAAGACGCGTGAGTTGCCTGAGATTGATGAAGTAGTTCGTTTGTTGTCGAGCAAAGTTCCGCAACAACAAGGTGTCGTCATTGCGCACGGAGATTTTCGCTTCGGCAATGTGTTGACCAATGTTCAAAATGGTCGCATTGCTGCAGTGCTTGATTGGGAACTATGCACGCTGGGTGATCCGTTGGCCGATCTTGGTTACATCGGTGTGTATTGGAGCGATGGGCCATCATCGGCTTTGCGCGCAAATGATCCGACGCCGGCAGGTGGCTTTGCGAAGTATCAAGATCTCGTTGATCGCTATGCAAAAACAACTGGCCGCGATGTGAGTGGTGTTGATTACTACGTGGCTTTTTCATGTTGGCGACTCGCAGTGATTAGCGAAGGTGTGTACGCGCGTTACTTACATGGCGCGATGGGTCAGCAAGAAGGAATTGACATGAATGCCATGCGCGCTGGTGTTGATGGATTAACAACACGCGCGCTTGAATCGATCCGGAGACTGTTATGAGTAACGATGTTCTTGTTGGCTGGGAAAAGGGAACTTTTACTGCTGC
>Ga0209358_10000198_pt1 | contig 56010 bp, 47 predicted proteins | sample LauGreFa1BDMLBSN_2_FD_187574 | JGI IMG/M metagenome (GOLD analysis project Ga0209358, IMG submission 187574) | Freshwater lake microbial communities from Lake Michigan, USA - Fa13.BD.MLB.SN (SPAdes) (version 2) | ecosystem: Environmental > Aquatic > Freshwater > Lake | place: Lake Michigan, USA... | reverse complement strand
CTGCTTGTTTTGCTCCATCTGCTTCTCCTGTTGCTGCTTGTTCTGCTCCATCTGCTTCTTCTTCTTCTGGTGCTGGTGCTTCTCCTGTTGCTGCTTGTTCTGCTCCATCTGCTTCTCCTGTTGCTGCTTGTTCTGCTCCATCTGCTGGTGGTGCTGCTTGTTTTGCTCCATCTGCTCCATCTGCTGCTGGTGCTCCATCTGCTAAACTATAATCCCAATAAGTATAATATGCATTTAATACCCTTGTACGATCCATAAAACTACTTGGTGAATCTGCTGGTAAATCAGATTTTAATGGTATTTTTACATTAGTTCTTCTTTGATCTTCTGGTCCCCAATTTTTATAAGTAGTTGTTCTAATATAACCAGTTTCAGCAATTTCACTTTTCATTTTAGTAATAGTATTGTTAAGTATATCATCAGTAAATGGATTTTCGTATGTTATTGGAAATTTATTATATTCTAATACAGAATTATATAAATCATGTAATTCTAAATAATGACCTACAATAAATTCATCAAATAATAATAATATATTTTTTTTTATATCTTCATTAATTTTTTTAAAATATTCATCTATTGGTGTATTTGATGCTGGTGATGTATTTGCTTGTGGATTTTGTAATATCATTTTTTCTTTTGCAAATTCTATAGCTTTATCTAACATAGTTTGTAAGTCCGTATCTTTATGATAATATTTAAATAATAAATATAATATAAAGACATTGATAGTAATATATTTTAATTCAAAATCTGTTTTTTCTTTATATTTTTTTGAATATTGTGATGCAAAATCTTTAATTATACTTTCGTGATTATTAAATAAAAATCCAATATCACAGACTTTTAATTCATGTGACATAACCATTTATATTTAATATATAAAATTATTTTTCTTAAATAAATTTACAAACATTTTTTATTTTTTATTTTGCATTATAAATAATTATATTTAAATATTTATATATATTAATATATATAAAATGAATTACAATGATTATTCAGAAATTTTTAAATATATTATGACGTATGATTTGTATAAGGTCAAAAAAAATATAAATAATTTTAAAAAATATGAAAGCATCTTTAATGTATCAGATGAAAGTAATATGATTAGTACTGGAGAAGATAATAACAATAACGGATTAATTGAAAATATATTTATTTTCTATTGTCTAGCAAAATATGGATTTATATTTGCAGACAAAGCATATCCATATGATAAATGGGTAGAAGTTATAAATAATCCAAAAACACAAGATGAAAGTTTAAGAATTTTAATTCATTTTGCATGGATTGCTTCTAAACTTTATTTAAATGAAGATCTTAAATTTAAAATGCCAGTTGCCGGTGGTGATGGTGATAATGGAGACGATATAGATAATGAATTACAAAATGAATTACAAAATGAAGAAATAAAAAATGAAGATGGTCATAGAAAATACATTTTGTATTTATATGATAATCGTGTTTTATATAAAAAATATTTAAGTAAGTTTTATGAAATAATTAAAGATAAAGAATTAATAAAAACTCTTCATAAATTCTTAGATGAATTAACACATAAGACAATACAAAATATATATATGCAAGAACATATTTCATTATACAGTACATGGAGTGATGATGAAAAAGAAGAAAATGGTTATTATCGTATAGAATATCCAAATGGATCTTATGAAAATGTTAATATAAAATATGAAGAAACAAATGATAATGGTGTTAAACATAAAAAGAAAACTGTTAGTAGAGAATATAAAAATAAAGCAGACAATATATCAGCAGTAGGAAGAATGGTAACGAACGGTTCAACACAAACAGAAGATAAAAAAGAGAATCGAATAGTTGTAAAACCAAATGATCCTCGTGTACAAACTGATCCATCATCAAAAATTGGAAGAAATTATAATATTCTTAAATATTATGTTGATAAAGTAAACTATTCATCAATAGCACATGATATTCATTATGAACAACTAGCTAAGAAAGAAAAATCTGATTTAGATGAATTATCTGAAACAAGAAATATTGTATTTTATGAATTACGTGATGAAGTAGAACCTGGAAAACAAAAAATTTCACAATTAGAAAAACCATTAAATAATTCATTACAAAGTAATTTAGCTCCAAATATTACATTACAACGATATTTTAATGATTTAAATAATGATTTAAATAATAATTTAAATAATAATTCAACTGATATCGATAACTTTATAGATAAATTAAAAAATTTTAATACTATTTTATTATCACCAGCAATATTAGGTAATCAAATTGTTGATAATAATAGTACAACATTAATACAAAAATTACAAGAATATAATAAGACTTTTAATAATAATAATGATCCTATTGCTAATCTTTATTTAATAACTACATTAATAACTGGAGTAATTAATAATTCAAAAATTATTAATAACACAAATGATACTATTGTTAATAATATTTCTATTAATAGTTTAATTTCTTTATTAAATAAAGTTTACAGTAATCAAAGAATTATTGCAAATACAATAAGTTATATGGATACAATTACTGAAACAAATAATGAACTCATAATTAAATTTAAAAATTTATTACATAAACCACCAAATGGACCAATCACCACGAGCAATAAACAAAAAAACCTACAACTAATTAGCCTTAATACATAATCTTTGTTTAAAGGAATTTTTCAAATCTTCAGGTATTTCATTAAAATCAATTAGTAATTTATTTAATTTATATTGTTCTAATGCACATGGATTCTTTTCACAGAATTTATTAAAATGTTCATCATCCTTAGCTAATTTTTCAGCTGTCTTTATACCAACTTTTTTCATTATACTTGGAATATTATCAGAATTATCACCATAAATAATTTTTATTTTAAGATATAATTCAATAGGAATATTGATTCTATCTTTAATTTCTTTACCTTGTAAATTTTTAATAATAGTATTATTATCAATTAATTGTATATAATCATTGTCATTTGTTATAATAACAATATCATCATAAATATTAATTAATCTATATTCATTTTTAATAATAGCGATAATATCATCTGCTTCAAGACAATCATGACTAATAATATTTATTTTGTACTTTTCAATTAAATTTGGAATTATAGTATTATATGTATATTTAAATACATCTCTATTAAAAGTATCTGGCTTAATATCTCTATTACTTTTATATTCTAAATAATGTTTGTTTCTCCAAATAGTTTCTCGAAGACAATCTTTAACTAAAAAGACATTTTCATAATTAATTTTATAAGTTTTAATGATATTCAAAATACATTTTTCAAATAATTTAGAATATTTTTCGATAAAAGTACTATTTTCCATAATAGTATTACAAGATATATCAATTGCCATATATTTTTTTATCCAATTATAAGTACTATAATATCTATAAAATATTACATAACTCAAATCAATTAATAATAATGGTTTATCAACATTAATTGTAATGATATTCATATTTAATAATAATTATAATTATTATTAAAATAATAAACATATCAATTTTTATTTTTAAATAAAAATATTTTATTATAAAATATAGATTTTTATTAAAAATTTATGAATTTCCAATAAAATACATTTTATTACTATTATTTGATAAAAATATCATAACAATAAATAATAATACCCATAAAACTATTAATATACTTTGGATGTATGACCATACAACACAACCACCTGTCATCATACAATTAACTGAATAAATTGATAAACCGAAAGGTATTAATAAAATTAATAATAATAATATACGATATCCAAAATTATATTGAGGCGCTATTGGATCAATATTTTGACCATCATCATCATATTCTGGAATATTAACTGGTAAAAGAATAATAACGCACATAATAATGTAAGCTACAGCAGAAATAAATGCAGGTATACTCAAATGAAAATATGTTAGATCTATTTTTTTTGGTCTCATGGATTTAAATTTTTTTAATAGCATTTTTAATATACACAAATATTTAAATTTTTAATTACATTTATATTTATTTTTTTTGATTTAAATATATTTAAAATGATTTGATAGATTTAAATTTAAATATTAATATAAAATTTAATATATAAAATTTGAAAAACAATTTAAATATATATTTATATATCATAAATTATAAGTATATTTCTAAATAATGGGTATACCATATTTATTTAGTGAACTTGTTAAACAAAATGGAAATATTATAAAAAATTATATAAAAAATTGCAATAGATTATTTTTGGATTTTAATAGTATAATTCATTGTTGTTCTGCTAAAATTACATCAAATAATCCGAATTATACAAATAATGACATATTTGAAGAAATCATTAAATATACTTTAATGTTGAATAATATTTGTAAACCTTCTGATCTATTATATATTGGTATTGATGGAGTTGCACCAAGAGCAAAAATAAATCAACAAAGAAAACGTAGATATATATCAGCATATCGTAATAATTCAATTGATTTATTTAAAAAGAATAATAATATCCCAATAATAGATTGGGATAGTAATTGTATTACACCAGGAACAGAATTTATGAAGGAATTAGATTTATATATTAAAAATTATTTTGATAAATATAAATTACAAATACCGGTAATTATTTCAAGTCATACAGATGTAGGAGAAGGTGAACATAAAATTATAAAATATATAAAAAATGACCAAAATAAATCAAATATTGATATTATATATGGTTTAGATGCAGATTTGATAATATTATCGTTATGTTGTGATATGTCAAATATATATTTAATGCGAGAAAATATGACAGAAAAACAAGTATATTTCAAATATTTAGATATTAATATGTTATCAAATCATATATTAAGAAATTTTAAAAATATTAAAGATTATATTTGTATTTGTGTTTTAATCGGAAATGATTTTCTGCCATCAATATCATTTATAAGATTAGATAATGATGGATTAAATATTTTATGTAATATTTATAAAAAAATTTATAATATTTTAAATGAAGATTTAATTTTAGAGAATAAAGGAATTTATTATGTAAATCAAAAATTTTTATTAAGAATATTTGAACATTTATCAGATATTGAAACACAATCAATGATTGATATATTAGAATATTTTAATACTTTAACTTTTAATTTTAATAAAAAGTACCAGACAAAAATGGAAAAATATATAAATGAATTTGAAAACATGCCTATTATTAATAAATATCCAAATGTAATTAATCCCAGTAATGATTTAAATTGGAAAAATTATTATTATTATAATTTATTTAAATTAAATTCATCAAATTTAATTAAAGATGTATCAATTAAATATATTGAAGGTATCGTTTGGAATATTAATTATTATTTTAATAATAAAATTGATGAGAATTGGTATTATCAATATAATTATAGTCCATGTACTTCTGATATATACAAATATTTATATAGTATGAATAATGAATATTTAATATCATTACAAAAGAAATTGAGTAAAAATGAATCAAGTATTATAATAAATAGTGATATTCAAATGTTAATGGTATTACCTCCACAATCACAAAAATTTGTACCAGATAGATATAGAAATTTATATAATAAAATAGAAAACGGTTGTAGACATTTATTCCCAGACAAGTTTAAATTAATAACATTTTTAAAAACAAAAACATGGGAATGTGTTCCTGATTTACCAATTATAGATATTGAATTATTAGTAAAATATATGAATATTTAATAAAAAAATAATATAGTAATTTATACAAAGCTTATAATTTTAGTTTCATTATCAATTTTCACATGATTTTTTTTTTCATGTATATTTTTTTCAATATAATAATAAGTTATTTTTTTTTGTTTAATATATTTTTGTTTAGAAAATAAAGATAAATTATGTAATCTTAATACTTGTCTAAGTATTGTAATAATTTTATTACTATCAAGATCATTAAAATAAACTTTTACTTTGCAAGGTAAATAAAATTTCATCAATTCATCTTTAATTTCATTAACTTTACTTACAGAGTTTAGATTATCTAATTCATTTTTAGAAAATGAATAATCATTATCAATATCAGTATAACCAAAACAATTTACTAATTTAATTAATAATTCATATGGTATATAATTTTTGAATAATTGATTAATTTTCATATTATCAATTTATATATTAGAATTTATTTTATAAAAAAATTTAAAAAAGATAATAAGTTTTTAATAATATAAATATTAAAAGAGAAAGGTATGGGAAACCATAGATTTGCCATTATTCTTCATCTTTTTTTAATAATAAATTTTTATAAGTTTCAGTTATATCAACGATTTGATTTTCCATATTTGAGATATTTGCATACTTGCCATAAGTAAGAATACCCATTTTAGAGAAATCAAATATTTGATTAGCAATTTTTATAATATCATCATTTGATATATTATTAATAAACTCAAAGTAATCTTCTTTAGATATAAAACTATTATAGAATATTGCTTCTCCAGTAAAAATAGTATTATAATAATCATTAGTAAATGCATATTTTTGTTCATTTAGATATGATTTTTTATATTTTTGTAAAATAGAATTACTGAAACCTTTCTTTTTCATTTTAGATATAATATTAAAAATAATACTTAAAATATAATCAGTTTTATGATCCAAAGTATTAATATATATTTTAAATAATCCAATGAATCTATAAGTTTCATTAACAGAATATAAACTATAAACTAATCCTCTTTTCGCACGTAATTGATATAAAATAATACTATATAATCCTGATGAAATAAGACAATATTTAATAAATTCTAAGATAATATTTTCCTTTACCATGTTTTTAGGAAAACTAGGTAGTGATATAACTGTAGAATATTGTTTACTATTCTTTTGAAAAAGTGTGAGCATATTTGTAAGTTTTGTACTGGTACATTTTAAATCAGGATGATTATCATTATCAATAATTTTATTAGAACCAAATACTTTGAAAACATATTTTTTGACTTTATTAATATATTTTTTATCAGAGTTGACGAAAACACTGAAATTTTTATAATATTTTTTATAATATTTTTTAATATCTCCCAAAGTAATATTATTTAAAGTAGTTTCATTACCACCTACAGGTAATAAATATTTATTACCTTTTTCTAAAATAGTTTCAGATGTTAATTTATATATATCATCATAATCAGAATGTTTACTAATTTCTTCAAGTACAACTTTTCTTTCCATATCTAATTCGGATTGTGTAAAAACAGGTTCACATACCATACTATGTAATATATCAATAGCTTTTTTGTAACTATCTCCGTTAGTCATAATAAAATACATAGTAACATCTTTATCAGTAGTAGCATTATAATTACCACCTAATGATGTAATTTCTTTTAATAATTCTTCTTCATTATATTTTTTTGTATGTTTAAATAACATATGTTCTAATAAATGAGAAATACCATTAACTTTTTCATCTTCATATATAGATCCGAGGGGAACATAAACAAAAATATGAAATAAGTTTGTATCATTAGTAATAAAATTAATTCGATTCATTATTAATATTTATATATAAAATTAATAATTTATTAAAAAAAATATCTATATAATTTAAATATAAAATAATATTTTTCTTTTAAGCTTTTCTTTAAATAACATAAATTACAATTAATTAAATTTAAAATGAAAAGTATTTAAAGCTAACTCAAAATACATTAATTAGAATAGTATTAAAGTATTATTCTAATTAATAAATATTGCTCCGAATATCAAGGATTACTAAAATGTTTAAAAATCCTTGATAAAATATTGAGCAATAAAATGAATGAGAAGAATATTTGTGAACATTATAGGATTTGATTGAAGAATATTTGGATAGTGTGGGTTGTTTACTATTTTGGATGAGGGAGTTGGGAAGGGTAGGATTTCCAAAACTTCATTAGAATCGATATAATCTCATAAAATACTTGAATATTTCATTAATAAATAATTAGAATTGTTATATAGATTATAATGATTCCGAATATTAATGATTATTTTAATAATATAATAAATACTCCGATTATTAAGGATTATATTTATAATAAAAAAACTCCTTAATAATTACTTGAGTATATAAAAATAAAGTGAGTATTTATACTCCGAATATTAAGGATTATCTTTAGCAAAAAAACTCCTTAGTAATTACTTGAGTATAATATAAATTTCCTCAAATAGCTCAGTTGGAAGAAGCATTAGACTGTAATGATAAATTATTGATTATTAATCAATAATTATTGTTATCTAAGTGTCGTCGGTTCGATCCCGACTTTGAGGATTTTTTTCAAGAATTTTAAAAAAATTTATTTTTTAATTTAATTGGGGCAGGAGATGGAGCTAGTGACCCAAAACGCCTTAAGAGCGTTGACCGAGAGGTTGCCGGGAGCATAACCCGGTCTTGCCACCAATAAAATTTATAATTAAAAATAAAAAATTTGAATTATATAAAACTAAATTATTATTTTTATAAATTATTTAAAATGAGTTATCAAAAAATATTAAATCATTTAAATAATAATAATTGACAGAAATAAAATTTAAAGAAAAATATAAAGACAAGCATAGTATAATAGACATTATAAGTTCATGTGGACATCCAACATCAGTACAATATTCAAATTATATTTATAAAAATACTGGAATTTTATGTAAACAATGTTGTTTTAAAAAAATGAGTAATGATAATGTTAATATACCAACAAATTCAATTAATATAGAATATACTGCAATTAAAGCATTACAAGATTATTTAAAAGATAAAATAAATATAAAAATTCTTGTAGAAGGTACATTAGCAGATATTGCTATTCAACCTGTTAATATAAAATATGATTTATGGCTACCTATACAATTAAAGATTATTAGTACATTATCACATGGAATATATAGTTTTCATATTAAAAATAATTATAAAGATATGTATATATTATTATTTTGTATAGATGACCAAAGATTTTGGTTATTAGATGGAAATAATGTTCAAGTAAAAAATATTTCAATTGGTAAAAATAATTCAATTTATTCACAATATGAACTTTTATCACATGAATTAGAAAGAACATTAATTAATAATTATAATCTTAATAATTACAATAAAACAATTAATGAAATTAATATACCAATATCTAAACAATCTCAAAATGAACAATATTTTAGAAGATTAAGAGAAAATTTATTTAATAAATTATCATTTGATTATTCTGAAATGAATAATACAGTTTATGATGTAGTTATTAATACAGTATTTAAAGTTCAAGATAAGGTTATTACTAATTATTTTAAAAATAAAAAATGTCATCCTAATGAAAAAAGAGATACATCATCATATATTGTTTGTTTTGCAAGAAAAAGAAAATATATTAATTTACAATATAAATTAGGTGATAATGATTTTTATTGGTTGTTTTTACCAGATGAAAAAGGTGCATATATTATTCCAGAACAAATATTGTTTGAAAATAATTTAATTAGTAATAAAGATGAAGATAATTCTGGAACAGTATTATCACTTTATCCATACCATGAAAATTTAGAAAATTTAAAAACTGCATGGCTTAATAAACATTTATATTTATTTATTTATTCCAGATGGAAGACCTAAAGTAATATTAAATCAAATTACAAATCCAATTGTAATTATTGACAAATATAAATCAGAAATTACTGAAGAAAAAAAGAATAATTTATTTATTAAAAATTTAACTTCTAATATATTTAAAAATGTAATATCAAATCAAACTATTTATAAATCAAAAATAACTCCAGTAAAAAATAAGGATTCGTTAAAACATAAAAAATTAGTTAAAATTATACAAGATAGCCAATTCATTAAAGATTTAACATCTAAAATTTTCAAAAATATATTAGAAAATATAAAAAATGAAGAATTCATTAAACAATTAACTTCCAATATATTCAAAAATATATTATCAAATCAAAAAAAAAACTTGTTCAGATTGTTCCAAACAAATTCATAAAAATAAAACAGGATTATGTAATGATTGTTTAAACAAACAAAAGTATGAATCAAAATCGCAAAGAAAAGTAGAAAGACCACCATATGAACAATTACTAGAAGAAGTAAAACAATTAAACTATGTAAATACTGGAAAGAAATATGGAGTATCTGATAATACAATTAGAAAATGGATTAAAATGTATGAAAAATATAATTTATTAAAATAATGATTTAATTTTATAATAATTATAAATTATTAATAATAAAATCATTATTATATAATATATATCATTTTTGGATAATTTTGATATATCAAAATTATTTTTATAATTATAATTTAGACTAAAAATACAATAAATTATTATCAAAATTGAAAAATATATTATATTATCATATGTGAAAATTTGTGAAATTGGACATTTTGTTATTTTTTCTTCACATGTTATTGGTGTAAAATCATGAATACTTTTATCCATATTACATATTGAACATTCTTTAACAGATGAATAACAACTCATTTTATAATTAAATTATAGAATTATTAATAATAAAAAAACGACATTAGTCTAATAATTTATTTTCTTTTCTCCATTTATCTGCCAATTTATATATTTCATTTTTATTTTCATCATTGTATCTAAATGATTTTTGTTTTCCATCAACTTTTGGATAAAATATATTATTTTTATCTAAAATATGTCCTTTGTATTTACCACCTTGCCATGTGTATTTATTGAAATATCTGTTTTATTTAAATCTAATTCTCTTGGCATTTTATTTTCAAATTCTTTAGCTAATTTTACACAATCTTTACATCTATAATATGCTTTTTTTTCAGAATTAGTAAAATCTGATTCTTTTTTTATTTACTTGCATTTAGAACATGTAATATTTTTAACTTCTTCTTCCATTTTATAATTTATATAATTTGCATTATCTTTAAATAACTTTCAATTTTTAAAGATATCACTTAAGTGGCCACCTCTTAATCGAAGAACCAAATGTAATGTAGACTCTTTTTGAATATTATAATCTGCTAAAGTCCTTCCATCTTCTAATTGTTTACCTGCAAAAATTAAACGCTGCTGATCAGGCGGAATTCCTTCTTTATCTTGAATTTTAGTTTTAATATTTTCAATAGAATCAGATGATTCGACTTCTAAAGTGATAGTTTTTCCTGTTAAAGTTTTAACGAAAATCTGCATATTAATCGATATATATATAATATATATTATTTTCTTAAATAATTAAAAATTACAAAAAAATTTTAAATATTACTCAATAATAATTCTATTTCTTTTTTTAATTGTAAATTAAATTCTTTATTAATTGCTTTATTTAATTCTTTATTTGCTGAAAAAATATATTCATAAATATCATTATTATATTGTTCCCCATCTCCCCAATTATTTAATCCATTATTTTTATCCATGAATTTTTTAAATAAATGTTTCATTGTATCTATAATTTTCATAATTATAACTTTTTTATCAGATTTGATCCATTTACCATTATTATTATCATCATTTAATTTATATGTCTTAATTATGTTTCTACTTTGATCTGTAATTTTAACATTTTGATTTTCAGGGTGTTCATCGTTTAAATGTATTTCTTGAGTTAATCGTTTTATTGCTGTTTCGGGATTAGCTAAATATTTATTATAAATTTCATTTGTAATATAATCAATTCCTTCTTGTCCAAATGTATTAATAATAAATGTTCTATTATCATTATTAATTATTATAGGTTTTTGTTGATTTTCTTTTAATTGTTTAACTTCTTCTTTTAATACAGTAATTTGTTGTATAATATCAATATTTTTATTTATAAAATATTTACAATTTTTTTTATGATGGGCTAATGTCCTAGAACTCGTATATAACTTTTTACAAACACAAGAAAATGTTTTTTTATAATTAATTAATTCTTTTAGTTGATCATCAGGATTAAATAGTAAATGTTCTTCATCTATTGCATTACATATATTTATTTTCTTCAAATGCCTTATAAAATTTGATCTATCACTAGTATTATAATTACATCGATTACATGTAAACATTTTAATAATAATATAATTTATTATCTATATTAAATTAACTTTAAATATGACTTTTTATGTTAAATAAATAAATTTAATAGGAAAATACCAAATAAATAAATATTATTAATATAATAAATACATAAAAAGTCATTTTTTGTGTATTTTTTAGAAACTAAATTTCATAAAACTATTTTAAAATAAAAGTTCTTTAGAAAATAAAGTTTTATAGAAAAACTATTTATAAAAACAACAAATTTTGACTTTTTATGTTAAATAAATAAATTTAATAGGAAAATACCAAATAAATAAATATTATTAATATAATAAATACATAAAAAGTCATTTTTTGTGTATTTTTTAGAAACTAAATTTCATAAAACTATTTTAAAATAAAAGTTCTTTAGAAAATAAAGTTTTATAGAAAAACTATTTATAAAAACAACAAAAATTGTTTTTCTTAAATTTTTATAAAAATCAATAAAAAAATCAAATCAATCTAGTGAGTTATAGTTCGATCAATCAATTATTGAGCTCATATTATGTTCATTATTCTCATCAGGATATATCTATTGATAAATGTGTATGACCATATATACATATGCTTTAATTCAACATTTGCTAATAGTTCAGAAGAATTAAAAAGTTTATTCAATAATGATAATATTAAACTGATTTATAATATATTTAAGATGAATTGAATCCCACTTAGGAATATGATGTGTAATTATAATCCAATCTCTATTCTTAAATATTGATAAATTAATAACTTTATCATCATTAACAGTATCACCAATAACTTTAGTCATATATACATTCCATCTAGTAGAATTATTATTATAATAATATTGTATATGATCAAGTTTATTACCATTTGAATCATAATAATTATTTAATTATTCCATTAAATAGAAAATATTAAATTATTTTAATTATTATATTTTAAATCCATTTTATTAATTCTTTATTATTTTTTAATAAATACTCATTTGCCAATTTAAAATGGTTATTACCTAAAAATTTACCACTTCTACATGCTAATGGAGATGGGTGTAAATGCTTTAAAACTAAATTATTTTGATCATCAATATATTTAGAATATTGTTGAGCATATATACCCCATAAAATATATACAATATTAGTTTTATTTTTAGCGAGATATTTAATAACATTTGTAGTAAATGGTTGCCAAATTTTAAGATGAGAACCTGCAGTTCCTTCTCTAACTGTTAATGCACAATTTAATAATAGAACTCCTTGTTTAGCCCAATCAGTTAAATCTGTATTTTTACGAAATTTTCCATATTCATTATTTAATTCTTTAAATATATTTCTTAAACTAGCTGCACATTTACGATTATTTGGGACACTAAAACACAGTCCCATAGCATCTCCTTTAGTTGGATAACAATCTTGACCAATTATTACTATTTTAGTTTCATTTATATTAAAATGTGTAAAAGCATTAAATATAAGATTTTTAGGCGGTAAAATTTCTAAAAAAACATTAAATTGTACATATTCATTTTCTAAAAATTTATCAATATTATTTCCATTATTTTCATTATAAATATGTATAAGTATATTTTTCCAATCTGTATTTATATTATTAATTAAAGATAGAATATCCATTTAATTATTTAAATAAAAAATAATTAAATTTTTTATTTATAAACTTGACACTCCAAATTTTTATTAATAATTATATAAACGATTTTTGTTATATTTATTTGTATTTTCTCTATTTTATCTTGTTTTTTAAAATAATCTATTCTATTACATAAATTTATAATAGATTTATTAGATGGTATAATATTTAATTTTAGAAATAAACATCTCCAAAAAATTAAAGAATAATTATTAATTTTAAATTTAATTTTATCATTATTTATAATTAATATAGTATCAATATAATCATTCATTATACTATATAAATTTTTTACATTTGTAGATAATTGATACATTGAATCTATAAATTTATTATCCCAATTATTTAAAACAGGTACAATATTATTTCTGATTTGTCCTCTTTGTGACCATATTGGAGTTGAACATGGTAAATGTGGAATATTATATTTTTCTGCTAATTTATAAATTTCATTTTTACTTATATTTAATAATGGTCTCCAAAATGTAATATTATCTACATTTGATAATTCAGTCATACCATTTAAATTTTCATACTTATTTTGATGACAAATATTTGTAAATATATTTTCTAATATATCATCTTTATTATGACCTAATACAATTATAGAATTTTTACCAAATTGTTTATAACAATTATATCTTACATTACGAGTGTAAGTTTCATATATATCTCTTAACCCAAATTTCATACATGGTGCTCTTTGAATTTCATGAATTTTTCTAGAATATAAATCAATATTTATTTTTTTACACCAATTTTTAACAAATATTTCTTCATCATTACTTGAATTTCTATTGTTATAATTAATAAATAAAGCAGATATTTTATATTTTGGGAATTTATGTATTAAGTATAAACTACATAACATACTATCTACACCTCCTGAAAGACTAATTATAATATTTTTATTTTTTAAATCATAATCTAGAGTATTAAAGTTTAAATCAAAAACTTCTTTATTTTCAATTTTATTATTAAAATTATTTTTTTTATAAATTAAAGAAGCTTCTTCATATATTTTAATGTTTTGATATGTTGCTTTTATAAATCTAATTATTTCCAATTCATTTTTATATTTTAATCTATTCCATGAATAATCTAAAACTGTATAAATATTTTTATTTATATTTGTATGTCTTAATGGTAATAATGCAAAACAGAATCTATTTACATCTAGATCATTAATTTTATTTGAATTTATTAGATTATTTGTTATTAATAATGCTTTTTGTAAATAATATTCAATTATATGATTACATTGTTGATTTCTAAAAATATGTCTAGGTAATTGATCGTATAATAATATTAATTCAATATCTGTCTTTTCTTTATTATTATTTAATAAATGTTCATATTTGTCTGTTAAATAATTATCAATATTAGAAGAACAACCGAACCACCATTTTTGATTATTAAACCATTCTTGTTCCATTTTATTAAATTTTATTTAATAAATAATTTCAATAAAGATTTATCAAATTTTATAAAATTTGATTTTTATTTTAGTTATATTATTTGATTTACAAAGTTATTATTTAATATAACTAAAATATGTATATTTTTATAAAAAATATGAATCTATATAAAAATATGTTAAAAAATTTAAAATTAGAAACAAAAAAAATACAATTAAGTACAATATTACCAAGAATATCAATAAAAAATAATTTATATGATATGCATTATGTAAGTAAAAAACGTATAGAGTCTCATATTAATAAATTTAAAGGAACTGGACATGTAAATGAATATAATTTAATGAATAATTTTGAAAGTAATAAAATATTACCATATATAATTGGAGTTGAATATGAAATTGACGATGGTATTAAAATAGATCATTCAGGAGATTTATTATGTTACGATGGAATTGATAAATTATTAGTAGTTGAATTAAAATGTATAAAATTGCATGAAAATAAAAAAGATAGATTAGTTAAAGTAAAGAATCAAGCATATAAACTATCAAAAAGATTATTATCATGGAAAAATCATATAGTTAATATTAATGAATCTTTAGAATATCTTAAAAATATTGAAGTAGTTCCATCATATTTTACAGATGAATCATACAATCTTGAATATTTATAATAATATTTAATTTATTGATAAAACATTTAATATCATAGCAAATCCAATCCAAATCAAATAAGGAATTATTAAATATCTTGTTAAATTAATTTTTGTATAATGTAATATGCCTATTATAGTTATTAATATTAAAAATATATTAAATAATGCTACTACTGGATTTTGCATATAAAAAAATATATAACACCATGATATATTTAATATTAAATTAACTATAAATAATATAATTGTTATTTTATTTTTTTGTATTATTTCTTTTGCAAAAGAAATAGATATAAAAATATATAATATAGTCCAAACTATTGGAAATACTATAGAAGGTGGAGTTATACTAGGTTTATTTTTCTTATACCATTTAGAATTTATACCTTTTTTTGTAAATATTTGTCCAAGAAATGCAACTAATATTACATATGTAAATGATAAAATATATGCAATAAAAGTTTTCATATTTATAATTAATATATCTTGAGCAAATAAATTATCTAATAATTTAATCTTATAATAGATTAAAACAATTTATTTTTGTTATATAATTTATAAGATTAAATTATATTTATAAATATTTTTTATTACTAAATCAAAAGAATTAAGGTTTATTACCTATGTCAGTATATAATATTATTAAATCAAAATACAATATATACTTGAATATTTTGTATTATTAAACTAGTAATAAATATTAAATTTTTTAAATAAATTATATGTAAGAATATTTTTATTATTTTTTAATATTTAATGATTTAATAATTTTAAATTATTTTTTATATATAAAAATATTAATAAATATTAATTATGGTAATAAATAATATAGTTTTTTACAGTAATAAAAAATATATTTTTAATAAAAATAATAGAATGAATATAGTATAATTCCTTAATTCTTTTGTCTCTAAATAAATAAACAAATTAATAAATATTTTAATATATAATTTAATCGTCTTTGAAATTATAAATAATAATATTTTTTGTATTATTATTAGTATTAAAAATAAATTCTTTTGATCTAATATATATTTACTTTATATAAGATTCAGCCTATATTCTTATCTATCAGGCTTTACTTTCTCTATATTGATGCTTTTGCTTTATTATTCCAACATTTTATTATATGTCCTATATTTATTTCCAATTTATTATTTTTCTTCTAGTATACAAAATTATTTAATAATTTTACTACAATCAATAAATATATTAATTAAATATAAAAAATAAAAATCAAGAAAATTAAATTATTAATATTTTTTTTTATCTTTACAATTTCCATGAGTAATTATTAAATCATAAATTGAAAAATTATCACCAAATTCATTAATTTTATTATAAGTATAATGAATAAAACCTATAAATATAATAATTAAAATAACCCAGAATAATATTTGTCTTATTTTATAATAAATTTTAGGTATTTTACAATTATTATCATCTACGCATTTTTTTTCTAAATAAATTATATGATTTTTAATCATTTGATCTGTTAATAATAATATAATATTTACTAATAAATATGGCCAATTCGCTTTAGTAGCCAAAATGAAGAGTGTATATACAATAAATGTTTTTAAAAGAGTTTTAGATACTGATTGAGTATTATTACTATCTAATGATGTAAATAATAAATAAAATGCTAAATATCCCATAATATGTCTAATGATATCACTTTCTTTAAGAAATCTTTGCAAATCACAATTTAACATCAAACTCAAATATCCAAAAATTAACCACACAAATAATGTAGCTAGATTTGAAGTTTCATCAAAACCTGTTGCCATTTTTATTAATATAACATTTTTTTATGTAAAGAAATATTTATTACAAATGGATTTTTTTCAACAAAAATCTTTTGATATGCATAAGATAATATAGAAGATGAAATTGATAAATCATATAAATATTTAGTAAAAGACTCATATTTATACTCAAGCAAATAAATTATGGAACACTCAAAAATTTTAAGTTTACAATATTTATTTATTTTAAATATATAGAGTCAGCCTATTGTTTATCTTCTCATCAATAGATCTTACTCTAGCTACGTTGATTAATTCACTCTATTATTTCAAATACTTGGCAGATAATAATTCATCTAGAAATATTAGAATGGCTAGTTTAGCATAGTAAAGCTGTTTTCCTCAGGTTTTTTACTATAGAATATATATGTATTGCAATATTTCTTTTTTCATAGAATACATTTTTAAAATTATAAATAACTATACTTTTAAAAGAAAAAAATGTTCCAAAATTGATTGGTCGAATTATAAATGATGAAGACAAAAATGAAATTGATAAAATTTATAAATATTGTATTAAAAATATGCTAAATAATTATAATTCTATAGATAAATTAAACGATGTTTATCATAAAATAACAAAAATTAAAACTATATAATATTAAAATATAATTTTTTAATTATAACTTCTTTTTCTGGAATATTAACAATATGATATTCTATTTTAGATTTTAATGTATTTAATCTGGAATTCCATTTCTTTTCATTTGCAATTATCGGAACACCTGTAATTTTATGATATTTAAAACATGAAGCAAATTTATTATTATTTTGATCTAAATATGAATCTGGGTTAAATCTTATGAATACTATAGGTCGATTTCCTAAATCTTGAAATAATTCCATAGTACGTTTATTTTCACAAGAATCACAAGAATAATCTTCATTTTGATTTTCATCACATTCTATTATTATTGAATGGGTAAATAAATCTATAAAAATATCTGGTCTCCGTTTGGAACAACCTCCTTGAATTATTTTATCAAATATTAATTTTTAATTTGGAAATTTTTCTTTTATAAAATCAATAACATGTTGTGTTCTTTAACTTTATAATTTTTCGTAATTGGTTTATCTGGAAATTTATATATAAAGCATCTTAAACAATGATTTTTATATTTAGGATTCACTCTAACATCATTACATTCTATACATTTTTTTGAAACAATATCTATCATATTTTCTAATTTATGTTCTGAACAATATATAGCTTTAGATTCTCCTTCATAATTAAAACATGGTATTTTTTTACAATTTTCATGTTGACATTTTCTTCTTGATTTTTTCTTAATTTTAACTTCATTTTCGAGTTCTTCAATTTTTAAGATTACCAACAATATAATGTTGACAAGTATCATTAAAGCATATTGATTTTTTTGGTTTAATTTGAGGCATTTATTATTAAATAAGTAATATAGTTTATAATAAATTATATTAATAAATTTTTATATATTGAATCAAAAGAATTAAGGTTTATTACCTATGTCAGTATATAATATTATTAAATCAAAATACAATATATACTTGAATATTTTGTATTATTAAACTGGTAATAAATATTAAATTTTTTTTAATAAATATATAAGAATATTTTTATTATTTTTAAATATCTAATGATTTAATAATTTTAAATTATTTTTGTATATATAAAAATATTAATATTTATTAATATTTTTATAAATAATATAGTTTTTACAGTAATAAAAAATATTTTTTTAATAAAAATAATACACTGAATATAGTATAATTCCTTAATTCTTTTGTCTTATTAATTATTTTTTATATTAATCAAATTTTATTTTATTATAATTTTTTATTGAAAAATTCAAATTAAAGTATTCTGCCGAAGCGACTGATTCTTTTAGTTACGTATCCATTTGAAGGACTGTAATACCATGTTTTTATGAATTCTAATTCATCTAGCTCATTTATTCTCCATCCAAATGTAACATCACGTATAATATTAGATCCACCTGATGCAACAATTTTTTGATGAGTTAATTTGAATGATCCACCTTTCATTTCCCAGTATGATTCATTTGATAGTCCTTGAGCAGTCCCGAGATCATTTATTCCATTTGCATTACCAACATGCCATAAAAGTGATTTTTCATATGCTTGAGGAATATTAGAATCCCACGAGGCGGGTACACCATCAATCTTCATTCCAGCACCAGTATTAGCAATACCATCTGTTGGTCCGTCACCTGGCTTGAAATTAGAGCCTTGTGATGCTAATACGAATGTTTTATCGGCTACTTTAAGAGTTTCTTGAATAACAGTGGTGCTGAATACATTACTGGTGTTGATATCACCAGTAATGACTAAATCACCCCTGAGTAACATTTGATTACCAGTAATTTCTACAATTGGATCTTGAGGATTATTTGAACTCGAAGTGATAAGGAATGATATATTAGATTGAGCACTAAATTGTTGATTATTACTAGTGTTTATATTAAAATTTGCGAAGTTGAGAGATACACTATTTGAACCACTAATTGTAATATTATTTGATGCAACTATATTAATACTATTATGAGCTAAGATATTAATATTACTTGCAACAATATCGATGTTTGATGCAGTATTTATATCTAAATTATTAGATACACTAACATTGAAATTACTTAATGTGTATAATGAAATTACATCAGTTGGTGCACTAAAGTTAAGATACATATTTGAATTATTAGCTGCGAACGCAAGATTACTGTTTGCATAAACATTGATTGCACCATTTAATGCTGTAATACCAATATTACTTTGTGCACCAAGAGTAAAATTATTACTTGCTACTAAAGACATATTATGTTGACCATATAATGATACATCATTAGTTGGTTTATTCATAGTTAAATACATATTAGAATCATTAGCATATACATTAAGACTACCTTTAGATGAATTAATATTAATATTGCTTCTAGTATTAAGTGTATAATTATTGCATGAAGTTTCATTAATATTATTTGAAGCATATACTGTAATATTTTGGGTTAATGCATTAATAACAACATTACTTTGAGCATTGAGGTCAAAATTATTGCTTGCAGTTAAATTCATTTGATTAAGTGTATAAAGTGTTTTAGTGTTTGTAGTATGGTCCATAGTTAAAAACATATTTGAAGCATTTGCATATATTTTAACATTACCAGATGATGCTCCAAGATTAAAGTTGCTTCTAGCATCTATAGTGAAATTATTACTTGAATTTAATCCAATATTATTAAGTGCATATAAATTGACATTACTTGTTAAAGTATCCATAGTTAAATACATATTTGATGAACTTGCATAGGCAACAAAACTACCACCTAATGCACCAATTTCAACATTACTCTGTGCATTAAGATAATAATTATTGCTTGCACTAATATATATATTACTTGTTGTATATAATGTAATATTATCAATTGTTTTATCAAATACTAAAGACATATTAGAATTATCAGCATAAACTTTATAGCTACCTGCTAATGCACCGACATTAATATTACTTTGAGCATTAACATCAACATTATTAGAAGCACTTAATGCTAAATTATTCGATGTATTGATAGTAGTATCTAGTGTATTTGCGTCCATAACTAAAGACATGTTTGAACTCGAAGCATATAGTTTATAATTACCAGTATTCGCAGATACAGATACATTAGATACAGTTGCTAATACAAAGCTATTACTTGCAGATACATATACATTATTAGATGCATAAATAGATAAATTATTATTTATATTGCTCATGGTAATAAACATATTTGATGAATTACCATAAACACCTAGATTACCTTTATTAGCTGATATAACTACGTTACTCTTTGTGAATACTGAATAATTATTGCTTGCACTAATTACAGTATTATTAGAAGAGAATAATGATACATCGTTTGTTGCAGAGCTCATAGATAATAACATATTAGAACTATTAGCAGATAAATTAAAGTTACCACCAATAGTCATAATTTCAATATTACTTTGTACACCTACAAGTAAATTATTACTGGAAGTTAATTGAGTATCATTTGATGAGAATAATATTAAATTTGTTTGTAATGCATCAATCTCAACATTACTTTGAGCAGCAATCGTCATGTTATTACTAGATGATAAAGATAGTTGATTAAGTGTATATAGAGTTTCAGTATTAGTTGTATAATCCATTGTTAAAAACATATTAGAATTATTTGCGTATACACTGAAACTTCCTTTTAATGCTCCAAGAGTCATATTACTATTTGCAGTAATAACAGCATTATTTGAAGCAGTTTCAATTAAATTATTAGAAGCAAACATATTAATATTATTAACAATAGCATTTATAACTACATTACTTTGAGCATTTACATTAATATTATTACTAGCGGTTAAATTAATAATATTAGAAGTATACATTGTTTGTGTATTAGTAAGGTGATTCATTACTAATGACATATTAGATCTATTAGCATATATTGCTACATCACCATTTAATGCACCTAATGTATAATTACTTAATGCATTAACATTCATATTATTGCAAGCAGTGATAAATATATTACTTTCTGCAAATATAGACATATTATTTGATAGATTAAACATTTGAATATACATGTTAGAGGTATTAGCATATAATTTAAGATCACCATTATTAGCAGATATACCGATATTACTATTAACATATAAGTTATAATTATTGCTTGCAGATATATTTATATTATTAGACGCAAATAGTGATAAATTATTTGTTACAGAACTCATAGATAAAAACATATTAGAGCTATTTGCTGATACATTAAAATTACCACCAATTGTTGTTATTTCTACATTACTTTGTATACCAACAACTAAGTTATTACTTGAATTTAATAAAGTATCATTAGATGAAAACATAACTAAATTATTTTGTAGGGCATTTATTAATAAGTTGCTTTGTGCGTTTAATGTCATATTATTACTTGCAGTTAATGTCATTTGATTAAGAGTGTATAGAGTTTCAGTATTTGTAGTATGGTCCATTGTTAAAAACATATTAGAAGTATTTGCATATAATTTAATATCACCAGATTTAGCATTTACAGTATAATTACTAGATGCATTGATTAATATATTATTACTTGCAATTACACTTATATTACTAACAGCATATAAAGTTGCATTATCAGTTGATCTATCTAATACTAAAGATAAATTAGATTCATCAGCATATAATTTAGTACTACCTGCAAGTGCACCAATTAATACATTACTTTTAGCATTAAGATTAAAAGTATTACTTGCACTTACAAATACATTACTTGTAGTATATAGTGTAATATCATCAACTGTTTGATCAAATACTAAAGACATATTAGAACTATCAGCATAAACTTTATAGCTGCCTGCTAATGCACCGACATTAATATTACTTTGAGCATTAACATCAAAGTTATTAGAAGCACTTAATGCTAAATTATTTGATGTATTGATAGTAGTATTTAGTGTTGCTGCGTCCATAACTAGAGACATGTTTGAACTTGAAGCATATAATTTATAATTACCAGTATTTGCAGATACAGATACATTAGATACAGTTGTTAATACAAAGCTATTACTTGTAGATACAGATACATTATTAGATGCATAAATAGATAAATTATTAGTTGTATTGCTCATGGTAATAAACATATTTGATGAATTACCATAAACACCTAGATTACCATAGTTTGCTGATAATAATACATTACTCTGTACATATACTGAGTAATTATTGCTTGCACCAAGTACAGTATTATTAGAAGAGAATAGAGATACATCATTTGTATCATGATTCATAGTTAAAGTCATATTAGAACTATTTACAGATAGTTTGAAATCACCTGCAACTGTACCTATTAATATATTGCTATTAGCATTTGCGTATAATGAATTACTTGCTCCTAAATATAAATTATTAGAAGCATATTCAGTTACAGTATTATTAGTATGGTCTAGAGTTACAAACATATTAGATCCATTTGCATATAGCTTGACATCACCAACGAGTGCTCCAATATTAATATTACTGTTAACATTTACATTTAAATTATTACTTGCAGAAACATTATAATTATTTGATGTGAATAATGTAGTATCATTTGTTGTCGAATTCATTGTTAAAGACATATTAGAACTATTTACTGATAAATTATAAGAACCAGCAATTGTGCTAGTATTGATATTACTATTAACAGTTGTTGTATAATTATTACTAACACCAATAATTAGATTACTATTAGTAAATAGTGTAATATTATTAGTAGTTGCAGACATGTTAAGATACATATTAGAACTATTAGCATATATATTATAGTCTCCTTCTTTAGTACTAATATTATAATTATTTTTAACCCAAGTATTAACATTATTACTAACACTTGCCGATAAATTATTAGATGCAAATACTGCAATATTATTAGTTGCAGAAGTCATAGTTACAAACATATTAGAACTATTAGCATATACATTAACATCACCTGCTTTGGTACTTAAATTATAATTACTATTAATATATGTATTAAATGAATTACTGACTGATACTGTAAGATAATTAGAACTAAAAACTGCAATAGTATTTGAAGCATGACTTAAATTAACAAACATATTAGAACTATTTGCATATAAATTAACATCACCAGCTAATGCTCCTACTAGTATATTACTATTTGCATTAAGATTAAAAGTATTACTTGCACTAACATATACATTACTAGAAGCATATAATGTTGCATTATCAGTTGTTTGATCTAATACAAGAGATAAATTTGATCCATCTGCATATGTTTTAAAACTACCACCAAGAGCACCAAATAGTATATTACTTTGAGCATTGAGATAATAATCATTACTTGCACTCGTATAAATATTATTAGATGCGAATAATATTATATCATTTGCATTACTATCCATAAATAATGACATATTTGAAGAATTTGCAGATAAAGTGATCGAACCATTTGATGTTGAAATAGTTATATTACTCTTCGCATAAACATTAAATTCATTAGATGCAGAAATAATAGTAGAATTAGAACTATAAATATTAATATTGTTTGTAGTTGCAGACATTCTCATGAACATATTAGAACTATTAACATAGAGTCTATAATCACCAGTAACTGTGCTAGTACTAATATTATTACTAGTAGTTAAATTGAAATTATTACTTGCATTAATATTAATATTACTGGCAGCATATAAAGTTGCATTATCTGTAGATCTATCTAATACTAATGATAAATTAGAACCATCTGCATATAATTTAGTACTACCTGCAAGTGCACCAATTAATACATTACTATTAGCATTAAGATTAAAAGTGTTACTAGCACTTACAAATATGTTACTAGAAGCATATAAAGTTGCATTATCTGTAGATCTATCTAATACTAATGATAAATTAGAACCATCTGCATATAATTTAGTACTACCTGCAAGTGCATCAATTAATACATTACTATTAGCATTAAGATTAAAAGTGTTACTAGCACTTACAAATATATTACTAGAAGCGTATAATGTTGCATTATTATTTGTTCGATCAAGAATAAGAGATAGATTAGAGCTATCCGCATAAACTTTAAAACTTCCAGCGAGCGCACCAAAAATAATATTACTACTTGCATTTGTTGATATATTATTACAAGATGTTGTAGTTATATTATTAGAAGAATATACAGTAATAGAATCAGTTACATTATCAAGAAGTATATTTACATTTGAATTATTTGCTGATAATGAAACAACACCATATTGAGCATTGAGATTTAAATTACTATTTGCATTGACAGAAAAATTATTACTTGTAGAAATAATTGTATTATTTGATGTTTTAAGAGTCATATTACCTGAATTAGCAGAAATTGCAATATTACTAGCAGCAGATACATTAATATTATTACTATATGCGTCCATAACTATTTGAAGATCGGTACCATTAGCTAACATATTCATTGAATAATTGGATTGAGATACGAAAGAATTCATAAAATTATTAGAATTAATGTAATTAGATAAGGACATATTCATTGAATGAGTATCTAAAAGAGAAATAGCAATCTTACCCGAAGATGCTATTTCAAAAGTGGTTAAATTGTAACCATAAATTCTTGGAAGCCAAATTGGACCTGCTACACTAATACTATTTGAATCAGGGTAAAGAGAGGTATTAGAAGCAGATGCAGTATATTGAATTAAAGTATTTGGATCTGAAAGGCATGTATCATAAGTAATAGGCATACTTTATTTACTAATATTTTTTTTTTTAATATTTAAATTTAAATTAAAATAAAAATAATATAAATTTTGAAAATAATAAAAAAATTTTAATATCCATAATGTTTATTAGATTCATCCAAGGTTAATATTTAGATGAGAATAACAAAAAAATATAATATTGTTTTTTTTATTTGCAATTATTGGGACCACCTGTAATTTTATGATATTTAAATAGAATTCAAGATTAAATATATTAGAAACAATTATAAATTATTTAAATACAATTTCAGATAAATAAATAACTATTGAAAAATTATTTTATGATTTTTATTAATATAAATTTTTTTATTATAGCTAAATAAATTTGAAATGGAAAACTTCCAACAAAACAATGTTATGTAGTCTTTCTGTGACTGAAATATAGTATATTTAAAATAAACACATTTCAAAATTCTTCATCAATTGAGAATTGATGAACATCTTTTTTTCCAATATTTGCCTTTGAATAATCTAATGATCTTTGTTCAAAGAAGTTATCTTTATTTTCTAATGATAATCTTTCCATAAATGGAAAAGGATTTTTAGAATTATATATTTTAGAATATCCAAGTTGAACAATTAAACGATCCGCTACAAATTTAATATATTCTGTCATTAATTCATTATTCATACCAATCATACTACATGGAATAGAATCTGTAATAAATTCAATCTCAATATCTACTGCTTCTTTAAGCAATTTTATAACTGTATTCTCATCAAGTTTATTTTTTAACATAGAATATAATAGTACTGCAAATTCAGTATGTAATCCTTCATCTCTAGAAATCAATACATTTGATGAACAAAGACCAGGCATTAAATTACGTTCTTTGAGGTAATAAATAGCTGCAAAAGATGCTTGAAACATTACACCTTCAATAATTGCAAAAGCAACAAGTCGTTGTGCAAAAGTTGCATTTTTATCACTCATCCATTTAATACCCCAATCTGCTTTCTTTTTAATGGATGAAATTGTATTCATTCCATCAAATAATTTATTTCTTTTTTCTTGATCTTTAACATATGTATCAATCATAAGACTATAGGTTTCACTATGGATTGATTCTATTGCACTCTGAAAAGTATAGAATGCTCTAGCTTCAGGAACTTTAACATCATTATAGAGATTTGTCATAATATTTTCATCTACAAGACCATCACTATATGAAAAAAATGCTAGAATATTTTCAATAAAAGTTCTTTCATTTTCTGTTAATTTATTTTCCCAATCATTAATATCTTTACTGAAATCAATTTCTTCAACTGTCCAAAAACTAGCAACTGCTCTTTTATACATATGCCATATTTCAGTATATTTAATAGGATACAATACAAATCTATTAATTGATTCAGTTAATAGTTCTTCAGACATCTTATATTTATAAATATAATGTCTATATTTAGTTTTATATAATTTAATTTCAAATTTTTATAATAAATTATATAATTTATTATAAAAATTTATGAAATTTATATATTATTTTATATATTATATATTTTGATTTATTATAATTATATTTAAAGAAAAATTATTTTAATTATAAATATAAAATGAATTTTATAACGTTTATATATACTTCTTGTGCATATATTTATGCGACTATTGCATTTTGTAATATAAGTTTTATGAATAAAAGGCAGTTATTATTAGAAAAAAGAATAGAAAAATTGGAAAGAAGATTTATAATGTTAAATTAAATAATAATTTTAATTTTTTTTATTTTATAATAATTTAAAGACAACGCTTATTTTATATTATAAATGTTATTTAATAATAAAATTAATTGGATTGAAGGATTTGTATCGGGATTACTGTCATGTCATATATATAATAGAATTCCATATAATGATTATTTAAATGCATTTATTATTGGAAGTGGTACTGGAATCATTGTCAATGTATTATTTAATAAATTATTTTCAAATACAGAAACAAAGAAGAGAATTAAAAATTTAGAATTTCAAAATGAATTATTGCAAAGACAAGTTAATTTAATTCTAAGAAATTTGGATGGAGATTTTATTGAAAAATGTTTATTTGATGAAGAAGAAGAGGACGATGATGAAGAAGAGGATGAAGAAGAAGAGGATGATGAAGAAGAAGAGGACGATGATGAAGAAGAGGATGAAGAAGAAGAAGACGATGAAGATGAGGAGGATAATGATGAAGAAGATGAAGAAAAAGAAGAAAAAGAAGAAAAAGAAGAAAAAGAAGAAGAAAATGATGAAGAAAATAACAATAATGAAGATAGAATAGAGTATGTAGAAGTAAAAAAAATCTATAAAAATACAGAGATTGAAGAAATTGATGATGAACCTAAAAAAAATAAATAAATAAATAAATAAATTATATTAATGATCGAAAGAATTAAGATTTATTATATATTTTAGTATATAATATTATAAAATAAAAATATAGTATATATTTTTTATTCTTTTGATTAAATATATATTTTTAATTATTAAATTTCATTTTTATTATTATAAATTTTATTATTATAAATTTTAATATATGTTATAACATAACATAGATAAATTTGTAATATTATTAATAAAATTTAAAATAAAAATTTGAAAAATTATTTAGTAAATAATAACTTAAGTATAAATTATTTATTATATAATTTATTTTAAATATGATTTAAAAAAATATATAAAGATTTCTTAATATTGATATATAATGATGAAACAAATGAATGTCATTAAGAGAAATAATGAAATTGAAGAGGTATCATTCGATAAAGTTTTAAATAGAATTAAAATATTATCAAAAGATTTAAATGTTAATTATATAGATATTGCTCAGAAAGTAATTAGTAGAATTTATGATAATGTTAAAACATCAGAATTAGATGAGTTAGCTGCTAATATTTGTAGTTCAATGATATGTGAACATCCAGATTATTCAGCACTGGCAGCTCGTATTAGCATTAGTAATCATCACAAAAATACAAGTCCATCTTTCTCAGAAACAGTATCTCTTTTATATAATAATGATTTTCCTTTGGTAAGTAAACAATTGTATGAAACTGTAATGAAGAATAAAGAAAAATTAAATAATTATATTGTTTATCAACGAGATTATTTATTTGATTATTTCGGTTATAAAACATTAGAACGTTCATATTTATTGAAAATTAATGGTAAAATTGTTGAACGTCCTCAGCATCTTATAATGAGAGTTGCACTTGGAATTCACGGTAATGATATTAAAGATGCATTACAAACATATGATCATATGTCAAAAAAATATTTTACACACGCAAGTCCAACATTATTTAATGCAGGTACACCAAGACCGCAACTCAGTTCATGTTTTGTTAAAGGAACTAATGTTTATACATCAAAAGGAATTAAACCTATTGAGGAAATTGAAATTGGAGATAAAGTTTTAACTCTTAGTGGTAAATTTTATAATGTGTCACAAATACATATTAATTCTTTAAATAATAGAAAATTATTTGATTTTAAAGCATATGTTACACCTGAAATAACAGCTACTGAAAATCATAGTTTTATGTCATTAACATCTGAACAAATTGAATGGGGTCAAGATGCACAATGGAATACTCTTGAACATTTAAGAGTAGGTGATTATATTCAAATTCCAGATGCACAAATAGAAGATAATAGCGATCCAATTATTGATTTATCAACAATGTTAAATTATGATAAAAATAAAAATTTAGATGAATCATTTCATCAATTATCTACAAAAAAAATAAAAGAATTTTTATATGAGTTATTTAAATTAAATAACTTTGTGATTAATGAATCAAAATATGATAGATTATTTATTCAAAATTTATATAATCTTGCAAAAAGTAGAGGAATTATTGTTTCATATGATGATTTCGAATTAACTATTCCAAAAGAAAGTGACATTTATATGAATACTTTAGAATTTAAAGGGAAAAAATATGTACGTATTATGTCCAAAAAATATTCTTTACGAAATGATGATACTGTATATAATATTGGTGTAGAAAATGATCACTCATATGTTGTTGAAGGATTAATTGCTAAAAATTGTTTCTTATTGTCAGTAAACGGTGATTCTGTCGAGCAGATTTACGATACATTTAAAGAATGTGCACTAATTTCTCGTTATGCAGGTGGAATTGGTTTACATGTTCATGATATTCGTGCAAAAGGAAGTATTATTAGAGGTACAAATGGAATTTCAGATGGAATTGTTCCTATGTTGAAAGTATTAAATCAAACTGCTAGGTACATCAATCAATGTTTTACTCCAGAAACAATTGTTTATACATCAAAAGGTCCAAAAGAAATTCAAAATATTAATCCAGATGATCAAGTAATTACATTAGATGGAACATTTAAACCAGTTAATACTGTTATTAAAAATGAAATTGAAAAAGATATTTTAGAATTTACATCACAATATGGATATCAAAATGTAAAATGTACTAAAGAACATGAAGTTTATGTTTGGAAAAAAAATGAAATTCAACCAAAATTTATTCCTGCAAATGAAATTAATATTGATGATTTAGTTGGTTATCCAATTCCAAATCATATTTGTGATTATGATTATTATGATAATGATTTCTTTAGAATATATGGTATTATGGTATCAAATGGTGTAATTGATATTATTAATAATAATTTAATGAAAATTAACTTATTATATAATTCAAGTTTAGATGATACTGTATTATTTATTAAATCCTATATTGATAATTGTAGTATATCAAATAACATTAATTTTAATGGATCTTTGATGATGATTGAATGGATTAATGATTTTGATAAATTTCCATTAAAATATGAACATTTATATGATAAAAATAATAATAAAATTATTAATCCAGATTGGCATCATTTACCAATTGATAAAACAAAATCTTTAATTAATGGTATTTTAGAATATCATAGTATTTCATTAAATAATAATTCAAGATTTAATTATTATTATTCTGGTGATAAAAATATTGAATATTCTTTACGTTATATATTGATTAGATTAAATATTTTATCAGGTAAATCTTCAAATAATTATTTAGTATTATTTCAAAATGATAAAAAAATTATACAAAATAATATTATATGGTCAAGAATTGAAAATATTAAAACAATTCCCTATAAAGGATTTGTATATGATTTGAATATTCAAGATAATCATAATTATACAACTGATTTAGGTCTTGTTCATAATAGTGGTAAGCGCAATGGTTCAGTAGCAGTTTATATTGAACCATGGCATGCAGATATCTTTGAATTCTTAGATCTTAAAAAACCTCATGGTTCAGAAGAAGATAGAGCACGTGATCTATTCTATGCTTTATGGATTCCAGATTTATTTATGGAACGTGTAAAGAATAATCAAAAATGGTCTTTAATGTGTCCAGATAAATGTAAAGGATTAGCAGATGTATATGGTAATGAATTTAAAGAACTATATGAAAAATATGAATCAGAAGGATTATATAATAAACAAGTCGATGCACAACTATTATGGTTTAAGATTTTAGAAATTCAAATTGAATCTGGAACTCCTTATCTTTTATTCAAAGATGCTTGTAATAAAAAGAGTAATCAAAAAAATTTAGGGACTATTAAATCGAGTAATTTGTGTGTTGCTCCTGAAACTATGATTTTAACTGATAAAGGATATTATCCAATTATTGATTTAGTTGAACAAGAAGTAAATGTATGGAATGGTAAAGAATTTAGTAATACTATTATTAAACAAACTGGTAAAAATCAAAAATTACTTACAGTTAAATTTAGTAATGGTATGGAAATTAGGTGTACACAATACCATAAATTTTATATTGAGGTTGGTAAAAGACCATTTGATAAAAGTGTTGTTAAAATAATTGAAGCTAAAGATTTAAAATTAAATATGAAAATTATTAGGTATGAATTACCAACCATTAATATTAAATCAGAGCTAGTTATGAAATATCCTTATACACATGGTTTATTCTGTGCTGATGGAACTTATGAAAAACATGATGAATATTTACAACATCAATGTAATTATCAAAGATGGAATAATACTTCTTTTTGTAAGAAACATCAAGATTTTGAATTATTATTTGATAATAATAATAATCAATGTTGTGCACAAAGTTTCTGTAATAAACCTAAATTATGGTTATATGGTGAAAAAAAAAAATTAATTGAATATTTAGAATGGACATATTTTAATGAAGATAATTCTCAAGATAGATTAAATCTTGCATTACCTCATGATATTGATGAAAAATATTTAGTACCAATTAATTATGATATTAAAACAAAAATAAGATGGTTGGAAGGTTATTTTGATGGAGACGGATGCATTGTATCTAATAATGGAGTAAAAAATATTCAAGTATCTAGTTCAAATAAAGAATTTTTAATTAATGTATTTTATTTACTACAAACTATTGGTATTAATGCACCTATTAGTCTTTTACGTGATAAAAGAATGACATTAATGCCAGATGGAAGAGGAGGAAGTAAAGAATATTTATGTCAAAATGTATATAGATTAAATATTTCATGTTCAAGTGTTCTTCATTTAATATCATTAGGATATTCTCCAAAAAGATTAAATATTGAAAATATTAGAGCACCTAATCATATAACTAATAAATATATTCAAATTACTGGTATTGAAGATAAAGAAGAATATTCTGATACATATTGTTTTAATGAGAAGACTGAACATGCAGGCATATTTAATGGAATTCTCACAAAAAATTGCTCTGAAATAATAGAATATTCATCACCTGAGGAAACTGCCGTATGTAATCTAGCAAATTTAGCTCTTCCAACATATATCGAATATGATGAAAATTCTAATCCATACTTTAATTATAATAAACTTCATGAAGTAACAAAAATAATTACAAAAAATCTTAATAAAATTATTGATATTAATTTTTATCCAGTAGAAAAATGTAGAAGATCTAACCTTAAACATAGACCATTAGCAATTGGCATACAAGGATTAGCAGATGTATTTGTTTTAATGAGATTACCATTTGAAAGTGATGAAGCTAAACATTTAAATAAATTAATTTTCGAAACAATTTATCATGCTGCTATTGAGCAAAGTATGGTAATTGCAAAAACACGTTATGAAACAATTAATAATTCAGATTTAACAGATGAACAAAAAACAATTTATTTAAATAGTAATGAATTTGATCCAAGTATAGATTCAAAATATCCTGGAGCATATTCATCATTTGAAAATAGTCCAGCATCTCAAGGAAAATTACAATTTGATCTATGGGATAATTTTGAAAAAGTATCAGATAGATATGATTGGAATTCTCTTAAAGAAGATATAAAAAAATATGGGTTAAGAAATAGTTTATTAACAAGTGTAATGCCAACAGCAAGTACATCAAATATTATGGGATTCAATGAAGCTTGTGAAGCATTTACATCAAATATTTATAAAAGAAAAACATTATCAGGAGAGTTTATTATTATTAATAAATATTTAGTAAAAGATCTAATTAAAATGAATCTTTGGAATACTGAAATGAAAAATAAAATTATTCTAAATAATGGTAGTGTTCAAGATATTGATGATATTCCAGATAATATAAAAAAATTATATAAAACTGTATGGGAAATTAAACAGAGGCATTGTTTAGATCAAGCAGCTCAAAGAGGACCTTATATTTGTCAATCACAATCTACTAATCTATTTATTGAAGATCCTAATAATAAAATTCTATCATCAATGTATTTCTATGCATATATGTTAGGTCTAAAGACAGGTGTATATTATTTGAGAACAAAACCAAAAGGACAATCACAAAAATTCACAATTGAACCAGAATTTAAGAAAAAAGAAGAAAATAAAAAGAAATTTATTTGTACTGATGAAGTTTGTACATCATGTCAATGATATTATATCTCTACAATATTATAGTAATAATGAAATTTTATTATTATTTATTTGATGATACAAAAATTAATATTAATCCAGTAACAATAAAAAATATACCAAATATACTATAGGCACTTAATTTTTCATTTAAAATAAAGTATGCAAATATTAAAGAATATAAAGGTGCAGAATAAACAACTGCACTGATTATTGAACTTTTACTATGTATATCCAATATATATGCATATAGTAAATTTGTAATAAATACAAGAATAATCATATTAATAGCAATATAAAATAAACTTCTTGATTTTATTTTAATATTAGTTTTTATATGATTCCAATAATATAATGAAAAAATTAAAGAACATAAAAAATAGAATATATTACTATAAAATAAATACATAATTAAATCAACATCTTTAAATATATGTTTTATAAGTATTGGATTTAATCCCCATAATATTGATATAAAAATAGCGATAACAATTCCAAATTTATCCATTTATACTTTATTATTTTAAATTAAAAATTTTAAATATATAATTTTAAAACAATATCATTTAATAATATAATATATTTATAATTATTATTTTTTTTATAATTAAAATATTTTTTATCTAATTTATATTTATATAATTTTACATAATTATCATAATTGAATTCAACTATTGTTATGATATTATCAGAATTTACTAATTCTTTATTTAATAAAATCAATATAAAATTAAAATTTAAATAAATTTTAACATTTTTTTTTATTTTTAATATATTATATTGTCCTCTAAAAGTACCTACTGTAATTATATTTAATAATGGATTACATATTTTATTAATTATATTATCTGAGAATTTATATTCTTTTCCATTCCCTTTTAGATTTAAAGCTGATGATACTGAATAAAAATCTCCATCAAGTGATAAATTATCTTCATTAATAGTTAAATATGTATTAAATATATGAAATGGTATTGTACCTCCCATAACACTTAATTCAAAATCTTCAATATTTTTTGATATTATAATTCCATTATAATATTCTGATTTTAATACTAATATTTTTGTAATATCATTTTTATGTAAGAATAATTCTTCGCTATTTTCTATTGCAGGATGACTTGGGAGTAATAAAGTATAAAAATATGTTTTTTTATCATTGTTTTTTTTGTGAAAACCAAATGCAAACGATGTATATCCCATTGCATTCATTGCAGCAGGAATATATGTATCTAGTACCTTTGGTTGATTTGAAAAGAAATCCCATAAATTCCATGATATTATTGAATAATTATTAACATTATCTAAATATGTTTTTTTATAATTAAAAGGTGTAATATTTATTATATAATCAAAATTATTTTCTCCAAAAATATTTAATCTATCTTTCCACCATCTATTACTTTGTAAATAATATTTCCCTTTAAATTCTATATTATAATCATTTTGTAAGCCAAATATATATTTAGGGACAAAATTGATATACTTACCATCAGACGATATTATAATATCATATGGAGATTTTTTATCAGTTATAATACTAGATATAACTGCTATAGGTGTACTATTTATATTAAATATATATTGTTTTATTAATTTATTATGTACTAAATTAAATAATGTATTATTATTAGATTCTTTTTGTGTGTTATTAGTACAAAAATATGATGGAATATTATAAATAAAACCATCATAACATCCTATATATATATTACCATTTATATCTAAAGAAGGTGATGCATTTAAATTTTTTCTATAATGTCTATCATGTTCATGATAAAATAAAGAAATATCATAATATCCTATAAATCCATTATATAAATCAAAACTATATAATTTTCCATCTCCAGATCCAATAATAATAATATTATTATTGGATATAATTGGAGATGAACAAAAAGGTGCAGTTGATTGATATATCCATAATTTATTTCTATTATTAATATCTAATGCAAAAATATCACCATTCATTTCTGCAATAATTAATATATTATTTTTATATGCAGGAGATGAATATATTTCTATATTTGTATCAATCGACCATAATAATTTAAATTTATTATTTGAAATATCAAAGTTATTAATTTGACCTTCTGAATTACAAACTATAACATTATTATTATTTATTAGTGGTGATGATTTTACTTCACCACTAGTTTTATATTTATATATTAATTTTCCAGTTTTTGATTCTAACATATAAATATATCTATCTAAACTTCCAAATATAACAAATTCTTCATTATTAGTTAAACATGCACAAGTCCATATCATCATATCTGTATAATATGACCAAATCATTTTTCCATTAAATCCATTTATACAATAAAAATAACCATTATCACATCCTGCATATATATTTCCATTACTATCTATTTGAATATTTCCTTCAAATGAATTCACAATAGAATTATCATCACTTTCTTTATATTCAGGAACAAAAATCCATTTAATATTTCCATTATCTTTATCTAATGCATGTATTGCACCATCACCACCAGGTATAATAACAATGTTTGATGGATGTAATACTGCAGCTGAATCTATTAATGAATCATTTTTACGTTTTAATTTATATGTCCATTTTATTTTATTATATTTATCTATACACAAAAATAATCTATTTGATGATCCTACATAAATATTATTATTTTCATCAATTACAGCTGTTCCCCAAATTATACCACCAATATGAATTCTAGATATATCAGTATATATATTATTTTTTATTAAAGCATTGTAGTTTGATACACCACAATTCGAAATTCCATTTCTAAACGATTTCCACATTTATAATAAATTTATATATATTATTAATATTTATTAAAATAAATAATTACACATTTATCATCACATATATAAAATTTTCTATTTTTTTTTATAATTTTTATTATATATATATATGATAAAGTACCTATTATTGTATATGTTAATTTTTTAAGTAATTTCATTTAATATTTAAAATAGTTTTATTTTTAAATAATTTATGGATTTTTTATGATTATATATATTAAATGGAATTATATTTAAAATTAATTTTAATTGTAATAGTAATATTTATAAATATTATTTTATATATTTTATATTATAATAATTATTTACCTTATAGAAAAAAATTACAAGATAAAATTTTACAAGAAAAAAATTATATTGAGAAAATTTTACAAGAAAAATTTTCCATAAAAAAAAATAATATATAAAAATAATTTAGTTAATATATTTTATGCATACTTTAATTCATAATAAATATATTGGAAATTTAAAATTGATAAATATTATATCAAGAATTAATCTGAATCATATTAAACCATCATTTGAAAAATTAGATATTAATTATAAATATTTAATAAAAAAACAAATATTATGGATAAGAAAAAATGAAAATAACTTATATGAAAAAGGCAATATTCAACAAAATGAAGATAATAACAAGTATCCGTTAATTAATATTGATAATAAATTAATTATTAAATTATTAGATATATTCACAGAGGAATCTAATACAAGAAATAATAAAAACATATTGTTACAATTTAATAGAATAACATCAACACAATTATATCAACCATATTATAATTATAATTATAATATGAATGAAGGTATTGATAAACAAGCAATTATATGTGTAAATCGTTATAATATTTATGGTGGTATAAGTGAATTAAAAAATAAATATAATAAAAAAATTAAATTAGAATTATCACCAGGTTACATGATAATTTATGATAATGATAATATTGAATATAAAGAAACTGAAATGATTTGTGGAGAGCTCGATACAATTGGATATAAAGATATAATACTAATATCTTCTTTTAAAAATTAAATATTTTTAATATAATTTATTTTTTTATTTAATTTATTAAAAAATAATTACATCTTTTCCCCCCCAATGATATATGATGGATAATTAAAATTAATATATATATAATATTTATTAATTTAAAAACAAATTATTATTATTAAATAAGTTAAACAAAATGACTGAAATTACTTCACAAATTGATGATAAATTTGTTACATTTTTAATGAATGAAATGAATAATAAAGAACAAAAATTATTTGCACAAAATTTTATGTATTATTTAAAATTTGGTGATGATCCAAGTGCATTTGTTATTGATTTTAATGATGTTTGAAAATGGGTTGGATTTACTCGTAAAGATAATGCAAAAACATTATTATTAAAATATTTTAAAGAAAATATACATTATATAATTGCGCTCCATTAATCACTATAGTTGGACAAAACCATATATTAAATTATTTTATTTTTATACTCTTAAAAAATAAAAAAAATATTAAATTATACACCATAATAAAATATCATATACGATTTTGGCAAAATTGTACTCATTACCGTGTTCATCAGCAAAAACTGTGAGAAAATGTACATCTATAATAAGTATATACATGTCCTATTTTTTATTATTTAAATTATTGAGTATAATTACTTGTAAAATATTTGAAGTTAAAATCAATAACTTAAAATCCGCATCATCTGGATTGAACCGTATAAATTGACATTTAAGCTTCTTTTCAATAATTTCTTGACGATTAATATCTTTGTCACGATCATAATGTTTGTGATTATATTCGTCACATTCTATGGCTAGTTTATATTCAGGAATATATAAATCTATAAAATAACTCAGGACTTTATATTGTCTCTCTACTTGACAAATAGGTAACAGAACCTCATATAAAAATCCTAAAATTTCAGTTTCTTTGGGCAAGAATCTTTTTATATAATTTATATTAATATCCTGAAGTGCAATGGTTTTCTTACTATATTGAGCATAATGTAAACAAAGCTGATTATAACATTTGGTAGATAGTAATATAGTTTCTTTATTAAATCCACCAAGGTTCTTTTTTCTATTGGGATCGTGACATCTATGTTGTACATAATCTATACCGCATACAAATCCTGTTCTATTTAGATATTTCTTCAAATTGTCTTTTCGTGAAGCAAGCTCTTTAGAAATATCATCAAGATTGTAAATAAACTCATTCATTGGTATCAATAATTATTTAAATTAAAAAGAACATGTTTATAAATATAAATATTAGTTTCAATTTTTTAAATTTGAATTAAAAAATTTGAATTCAAAAACTAAAATTCATAATATAAAGAAAATTCAATACTATATATGAATTAATCATGTCCCTTCTTGAGAAACTTCCTGAAGTAGTATCAAAATACTGGGATTTTAATAGGAACTCAGTTTCACCTGCTGACATTTCATATGGAAGTGCAAGTAAATATTGGTGGAAATGTACTAAAGGACCTTGTGGAAATCATGTGTGGTTCCAATCTCCAAATGCTATGAAGAATATTAAAAGCTGTCCTTTTTGTGCTTCTTCATGTGGAAAGGTATGTCCATGCAAGTGCAATTCTTTAGGGACATTATATCCCGATCTTATTTTGATGTGGAATTTCGAGTTAAACGATATGACACCATATGATTATTTGCCACGGTCAAATAAACGTGTATGGTGGAAATGTGATCAACGATGTGGAAACCATATTTGGGAATCAAAGATAAATAGTGTGACAACATTTAATACAAAATGCCCTTTTTGTGCGAATACACAAGTATGTAAATGCAAATGTAATTCTCTTGCCCATGAACGTCCAGATTTAATGAATCAATAGGATTATGAAAAAAATGACACATCTCCAGAAGAAATTACAAAAGGTTCTGGCTATAATGCATGGTGGAAATGCCAAAATGGTTGTGGAAATCATCAATGGCAAGTAAGTGTAAACAAACGAACATGTCCAAACCAACCAACAAATTGCCCATTTTGTGTTAATTTTAAACCATGTCCTTGTGGATGTAATACTGTTTATGGTGATTCAGTAATGATGAGCTTATGGGATGTTGATAGAAATGATAACAGTCCGAAGAGCATTGTGCAAGGAAGTAGTGTAAAATATTGGTGGAAGTGTTCAAAAGGATGTGGAAATCATAGATGGCAAGCAAGCGCATATCATATTAAAAATGGTAGTAGATGTCCAATATGTATCGGAAAAACAATCTGCCCTTGTAAATGCAATGCTTTGAGCACCCAATTACCTTATATAAACTCAATTTGGAGTCAAAACAATTCATTCTTACCAAATGAAGTGACACGTTTTTCAAATCGTCTTGCTGAATTTGTATGTGAAAAACATGGCACATGGAGCACTATTATCAATGTAATTGGAGGACAAGGATGTGGATGTCCTCAATATGGAATAATAAAACGTGCGAATGCACAAAGGATGACAAACGATGTTTTTATATCAAAATGCAAATTGATATGGGGTGATAGATTTTTATATAATGACACTTTTTATCATAATTATCACGGAAAGGTAACCGTTACGTGTAAGGATCATGGTATTTTTCAAAGTACTCCAGCAACATTACTTGATTCAAAAACGCTTAAAGCATGTCCTAAATGTGCTCATAATACATATTCAGCAAAATCAATAAAGTGGTTAGAATTGATGTCAGTGATTTACAAATGCAATATTCGTCATGCAGAAAATCAAGGAGAGGAACTGATCTGGATTGGAGGAAAAAGGTATAAATGTGATGGCTTTTGTCCTGAAACAAATACTGTCTTTGAATTTTATGGTAATTACTGGCATGGAAACCCAAAAATATTTCAATCCAATTTTATTAATAAAACAACTGGAATTACAATGGGGATTTTATATGCAAACACAATTGAAAGAGAAAAACAAATTATGTTAGAAGGATTTAATATAAAAGTCATTTGGGAATCAGAGTGGGATAAATTTAACAAGGTATTAAAGAAAATACAGAGAATATGGAAATCAACACGCACAACAAATATGTAAATAGCTAAAAATTTCAAAAAAATATTTCCATTATATACATCGATTCGCAAGTTGTTATAAGAATAAAAATTTTATAATTTTTATAAATTTATTAGAAAAAATATATAAAAAATAATCTTTATTTTTTATTATTAAAATTAAACGTATTATAAATAAAAAAATAACATAAATCTATTATTATCATTAATAGATCTAAACATAGTTTTTATTTTACTAAATATTATTTCTACAGGATTAGCTTCTGGTTGCGCTACAGGAATAAATATTTTTTGTTACCCCTTGGGGATTAGAAACTCCCTTTGGGTTGTCCATCCATTTTTATACATTTATGAATAGCTAGATTATCCATAATTATTCTTGTAGGTGGAAGATTGTTTACATACCATTGGCACCTTGCTACATAGATCCTTCATATAATGGTTTTAAATGGCAAGCAGTTTAAAAATTATTTATCTAATATTCTCCATTTGTATCCTTTAGTTATATATTCAAATTCACATGCAGATTTTAAAGTTTGTCTAGATATTTTAAATTCTTTTATAATATCCTCAATTGATGAATAAGTTTTAAGTATTTCATTTGAAATTGGATGTAATTGTTCAATTTTAATAGAACTTATAGGTACTCTTTTATCTGGAAGATTATTAGATAATAAATATTTGTTTTTTAATTCTTCAGAACAATCATCCCACATTATAAAATAATGTCCACTAGATATTGATTTTCTTTTAATGGCATTAGATATTGATGCTGTACTAGTAAATTTTCTATCTATTGAAGCTTCTTTTTGGTCACAAAATACATTAATTATTTTATTTTTATCTAAATTTAACATAGCAACATATCCTTTTTTAATTATTTTTGAATCTATTGTTTCATCTAAATATTGAAAAGTATCATCAGGTAAATTTCTATCTAATTCAATCCATCTACAATTTTTATAAATTATATTATTTTTTATTGCATTTTTTATACTATTTCTAGTAATATCAGATAGTTCTGAATCACGAATTACATATGCATAACTATCATATGTTTTTATTAAAGTTTTAGAGTCTGAAGAATATCTTTGAATTTTATTTCCTCTAGATTGAGTATGACGTCTTGAATCAGATAATAGAATAATAGGATCTATATATGTATTATAATCGTCAATTTCATTATTTTTAATATTATCATTAATTTCATTATGATTAATTTCATTATTATCAATTTCATTAATATTATTAATTTCATTTATTAGTTTTAGTTCTTCAGTTCTAGCTTGAATTTGTTTTAATTTAATATTTTCTAAAGCTATTATTTGTTCAGCTGAAACTGATGATGAAAATTTAAATTTATTATGTATAGCGATTCTAATTATATCTTGAATTTCTTCATCTGTTACTAAAAATAATTCAGTAGAATTCATTTCATTATATTTATATTTTTTTATATTTTGATGTGTATGTAAAAATTTTTCGAATGCTTCATTCATTGGACATTCAAATACTTTAAATATATAAAAAGTTTCATATTGTTTAATTAATTTTGGAACTCTAATATCTAATTCTTTAGTAGAACCTATTTTAATAATATATTTACCATCTTTTTCTGATATTTTTGCAAAATATACAATATATTTATCTTTAAATGCTTCTACTAAAGCATCATGTTGATTTTTTTGAATTATTAATTTATTTTTATTTGCTTCTTGTTCTAATGCAATTTTAATTTGTTCACTGGTTTCTGCACGAATACGTTCTTTTTCTTCAATTTTTAACTGTAATTCATATTTACCTGTTTCACGAATAGATTCAAGAACTTTACTAACCCATTTTTGAAATGGTTTAGCAATAGGTTTACGTGAATTCATTAATAATCTATATACACCACTTTCAGTAAGAAATAAGACTTCTTGTGGTCCACCAGGGGTCATACTAGTAGTTAGCACCTTTTCATCTTCATCAAAAGATATAATAGACTTTGAAATATTTTTTATTTCTAATATTTTAGCAAATTCTGATGCTCTAAATAATGGTTTATTATTTTTCCATAAGATATTGATATTATGTTCAACCCCATTTAATACAAATGCTTTTAAAATATCCATACTGTTAATGTAATTATAATATTATAACTTATCTTTATATAGTTTTAATTGTTTTTAAATTACTGATGAACATCCACAATTAACATTAATTAACTGTGAGTGTTTGATTTAATTTATTATATATATTTGTATAATAAAAACCAATATTTTTAAGATCTTCTTCAATGTTATAATTAATTAATTAAAAATAAAAAAATAGTTTTAATTATATAAAATTTTAAATTATATTTTTATAATTTTTAATATGTTCATAAATTTAATTTATAGTTTTAAAAATATTAAAATCTTTATCTTGTGGACTATATCTAATAAATTTACATTCTAATTTATTAATAATATAATTTTCTCTAATTATATCTTTATCATTATTTTGTAAATTTCTATGATGATTTTCATCACATTCTATAGCTAATTTATAATCTGGAAAATATAAATCTATTTTTAAACTTATTTAAAATTATCAAAAAAATTATTCATCATTCTCATCAAATTGCCACATAAAACCTTTATGAGCTTCTTGGTTGATACATGATCGTTTTAATACTGCTCGTGACATGTAAAATTCTTTTAAAACTTCTGAAATAGATTCAAATGTTTTGATTACTTTTCGTGTATTGATATCAATCTGATGTACTCGTGTACCTTTTGATAATGCAACATTTGGTAATTTAGCTCTAGATAAATATTCATTTTTTAGATCTTCTGAACAATCTTCATAAAAGCAAAAAAAATGATTATGTACTAGTTTATCTTTTTTTATTGCTTCATTTATTGTTTGTTTTCTATTAATCCCAGTGATTTTTGCGGCTTCAGCTTGAGATGGAAATACATTATTAATTTGTGTTTTTTCTTTATTAAGCATTGCTATAAATTGTGGAATAGATGAATGATGAATTTCTACAGTTTGTGGAATTTCATATTTAATTTGTTCAGCGGATGGTTCAATAAAAAACCATCTATATCCATGATATATTGTATTATTATTTGCGGCTGCTTTAATTCCATATTTTGACATAAGTGGATTACATCTTATTACATCCATAATACCATCGTATGTCTTAATCAATTCAAATGAATCTTTGTCATACTGTTGCACTTTGCGATTTCGTGTATTGTTTCGTGGAACATTATTTTGATCTAATTTTGAAACTATTTCTTCTTCATCTTCTTTAATTTGATTACTTTGGTCTTGTATGTTTTCATTAAAATTTGTTTGTAATTTTGATAATAATTCAATCATGGATTGATTATTTGAATTATTTGCAATTAAATCTAGAAATTTTTGTTCATTTTCTAGACGTTTCATTTCAATATATTCAGATGGATTAAATCCTTGGTAATATCCAATATTCTTCTTAATAATTTTAATGATCATTTTATAATCATCATCAGTGACTAAATATGTTTCACTCGACCTTACATCTTGGATTTCTTCTTCGAATCTAAGTCTTTGAATTTCAGGTCTTCTTTTTAAGAATGATTCAAAAGTAATATTATTTCTAACTTCAAATATATTGAGAAATATGGAATCTCCGAAGTTATTTGATAATGCACGATTTCTGTCATCAATATTATCAGACCATCCAAGTTTTAATATAAAACGATGTTCATCATAATTTTTTAATTTTGTGAGGTAAAGAACATCTTTATTTTTAAATGATTGTTTTAAAGCATTATGTCTTTCATGTTCAGTATTTTGCTCAAGTTCTTTTATATGCTCTTTTTGATTAGCAAATTCAATTTTTTGTTTTACCATTTGTTCTCTAAGATATTTCATAAAAATCTTTTCCATTTTAAGATAATAATCACATACTTCATCACCTCTTTTTGTTGAGGCTTTTAGACAAAACTTTTTAAATGTATCAACATTTAATATTATAATTTCTTTGTTTTGACCTCCATAAACTCGCTCCCTCGCCTGAGGGAGCGCAATTGTATAATGTATATTTTCTTCAAAATATTTTTTAAGCAAGTCTTTTGCTTTATCTTTTTTTGAAAAACCAATCCATTTCCAAACATCATCAAAATCAATAACAAATGCATTTGAATCATCTCCATATTTTAAAAATTGTGCAAAATGATTTGCAAATAGCTTCCTGATCATCTGAATTAAATTCATTTAAAAGATATTTAATAAATTCATCATCAATTTGATTGCTTAATTCTCTAATATCTGTATTATTTGTTGTCATTGTGATTATATTAATAAATGTATGTTATTATTAAATAGTAATGAATCTAAATTTTAATTAATAAATTATATATTTTAAGATATATTTTGTGATAATCAATTGGAAAGAATGACAATTTCTTTAAATTTTATTAAAATAAAAAAATTATAATTTATTCTGATAATTGTGTATATTTCTCCATTAATATATTGAATTTTTCTAAAGTTGTTTTCTTTTTTGATTCAGGAGTTGACCAACTTTTTACTCCTTGTTCAATTAGTTTAGGATGATTATTTATTACAAATTTATCACCTCTTTTATCAGTTGCTACTATATACCAACAATATTTTGGTATATCTTCAATTTTAACACCACATTTTTCTGGTAATTTTGATTGAGTTTTACGTCCTGGTGCTGTATTACGATTTGATTCAATTATATCTTTATCAGAATCATTATTATCTGATAGTACATTTTCTGAAATATTACCTTCATAAACTTGAATACATTTACAAATTTCATAGTATTCTCTTTTATTTTCTTTAGATTTATTATTTAATTCTTCATCATTATAATCATTATTTAATTCATCTAATTCTTCTAATCTTGCAATAATATCTTGATATTTTTGAATTATTGTTAATTTTGATGATTTTGTACCACTCATAATTGGCTTTTTACGAATTTCTTGAGTTACTTCTTTTACTAACTGAGGATGTTTTTCTATAATAAATTTTTTTTCTGTATTATCCCATCTAACATATTTAGGTAATTCATTAATACCTAATGCAATTAATTCTTCACAAGGAGGTTTTTTATCAGATCTAGTATCTCTATTACTATTTTGTTGTCCTTGAGTCGCCATTCTTAGATTTTTAACACGATTATCGAATTTAATACGATTAATATGATCTACAGAAAGATTTTCGTTATCATAATCTTTAATTTTATTATAATGTGAGATTAAACTATGCATATATCCAACAATTTTATTATTAGCATAACCTCCTCCATTAACATGCCAATCATATTTATTAATATAATAATCATTATTTATATCATATAAAATAGGATTTTTATCTTGGTTATTAACGATTAAAGCATAATATTTATTAATATTATTTTCAGATATCGCATATTTTATTTTATATTCTTCTTTACTTTTAATTTTATTTAATTCTATTTTTTCAGATATTTTATATGTCATTTTTATTTGTAAAATGAATGCAAAAATAATATTTATTTTTAATTCAAATTTTATATATTTTTTAAAATATTATATTTGAATTTAAATATTTTTAATAAATTTTTATATAATATAAATATAAATGAATTGTATGGGAGTCTAATTTGAATATGCTAATCCACCCATACCACTCATGATACGGAGGACATTGTAGTTAACTGCATACACGCGTACTTTAACTGTCTTGCCACCAGCAACAGAGTTTGGTGTAAGAGTAAGTGCAAGAGTTGCGTTATCAATACGAGAGAAGTTGCAAGTTCCAGATGGTTGATGTTCTTCCGGTTTAAGACCGAATGAGTATACATTTATACCAGTAACTGGTACATTTTCGTGATGCTGATATGGTTGAACAAGATTGAAATAATTTCCATCACGTTCTGAGAAGCGGTCGTGACCATTGAGTTGGAGTTTGCAAAGGGAAACTGGGTTAATACCACCTTCGAAAGAAACTGGTACGAATACATTGTTAGCACCACCAGCTGCAAGACCTGGCATAGAACCAGCATCGTGACCATCAGTGTCACCAAAAATGTCACTAACATTAGAGCTAGTAAATACATTGGTTGCATTATATGTGTTATCTTGGGCATCAGTGTAATTGAACCATTGTTTACCGAGAGCATGGGAAGCTGCGGCAACTGCACCTGATTGATCAGTAATATTAGTATCTTGTTGAATAACCCAGATTAATTCTTTTACAGGATGGTTGAAATTTAATTTAATCTTATTATTTGAAGTGTTTGTGCTTTCATCACCTGTGAATTGAAGTTGTTCTATAAGATATTCGTGGGAAACTTGTGCAAAACGACGTCTTTCATCGGTATCCAAGTATATGTAATCTATATATAGAGAGCATGATTGTAAAGAGCCAACAGATACTGCATTAAGATTAGTGGTCCATGTAGCACCACCATCAGTAGTAGTACCTGCCCAATAGCAATCAGATGCTGGACGTAATTCAAGATTAATTTTAACTTCATGGTATTGGAGGGCAATAAGTGGAAGTGCAAGACCTGGGTTGCGTGCAAACCAGAATTCAAGTGGTACGTAAAGGATTGGACCAGCAGTTGAGGAGTGGCCAGCACCAGATACATTTACTGCAGATGTAGTTTGATTGAATACTGGAGTAGTGAGGGATGGTACATTGCCAACCATGTTAGCATAACCGAGTTGATGACCGGCAGTTTGGGTAAGTTCATTCCAAACATGAAGCCAGTCACCATAGTGTTTGTCAATACGTTGACCACCAATTTCAAGTTCTACATTGCGGATCATTACATGACCGACCCAGTTAAGCCATCTAAAACCAGTGTAGGCAGATGCACTGGATTGAGCTGGTACGGAAACAACTGGGAGTTGTACACGGAGATAAGTTCTGTGGATTAAATCACCATTACGAGAAATAGTGCATGTTACTTTTTTTCCCCAATCAGATTGACCATTGAATACTTGTTCAATAGATTCCATAGAGAAATTAGTGTGACGTCTGTAAATTACTTTGAAGAAGGTAATTTGTGGGTTACCGGTGAGGTAGATATCTTGAGCACCGTAAGCAACTAACTGCATAAGTCCGCCTCCCATTATATTTATATTATATATTGAGAAAATAATTTGAACCAAACTCACTTAATTAAAATTAATTAATTAAAATTAAATTAAATAATTCTTGATAAATATACATTGATAGATAATTTATATTAATTAATCAAATATATTATGTATCTAATTAATTTATTCTTTTACCAAATATAAATTTATTTAAAAATTAAAAATTTAATTGATTAATGATATTTATGCAATATTAGATAAAATTGATTCTTATTATTATTGTTCATTTTGTCAAATTAATACATGTAGATTAATTGGATGGTATAATAATATATGTATAATGGTATTAGATACAGAAAGTGGATAAATCTATTTAAATTTAAATAATAATTATTAAAATGACATGGTTAAATAAGACTTATAATAATACAAGTATATTTATAGCGATTGGATCATACATCATTATATACACAGACTACTTCTATTGTTACCTCTTCTTCTATCACTTATTATGAATCCAGTTAATCCATCAGTTTAACTCATCTAGATACATAGTCCAAATCGGTGTTTCTAAAAAGAAATCATTAGAATAATTATATAATGATTGTATCAATTATATAATGATTGTATTAATAAATCAAATTCCTTAAATAATTAAAAATTCAAAATACATATTATATAAAAAATAATTAATTTTTATTATATATAACAATTATAACAATGTGGTTTATTTGTAAATCAATATTAACATTTTTTTTTATTACAGGTATATATATTATATATGAAATTTTTTAAACTTTAATTTGAATAAATTTTTATTATTAATAACATTAATAAAATCTGAAAAAAATTAATAAAGTTTCTAATATTTTAATGATAATTAAAACTTCTATTAAAATATTATATATTTATTGCCTTTTACTTGAAAATAATAAATATTATGTAGGAAGAATAAATGATTGTGATAAACGTTTTAATGAACATTAAAATAATCAAGGTTCTGAATAGACTAAGATATATAAACCAATCGAAATATTTGGAATCATACCTAATTGTGATAATTATGATGAAGATAAATATATAAAAATCATGATGGATATATTTAGTATTGATAATGTACTTGGTGGAAGTTATACTCAAATAAATTTAAGTTATGAAATAAAAGAAATTTTAAATATAGAAATAAAAAAATGCAAAAAATCTTTGTTATAATTGTGGAGAATCAGAACATTTTATAAAAAATCGTAAAAATATATGTTATAATTGTAAAAACTATATACTAATTTTACTTGTAAAGGATGTGAACTTATTTTAGATAATATAAAACATATACAATCACAATTAACAAATGATTTATCATTAAATTATTTAATAAAAATAAAATCGAATTAGAAACATGTCTTGTTGAAATTTGGAAACAACTTATTCTAAAAAATTTTGCAATAATAATATACAAGTATCTACATTTACTCCTTATAGTTGTTATGTAACGAAGATATCAGTTATTACAGTGATTATAATAATGTTAAAATATATGATAAAGAATCAATAAATCTTGATTTATCAAAATATAATTTGATAATTTATCATCATGACAAACATGATTGTACATCTGAAAGTAAAATAATAAAAATTCTAGAACATAATAAATGATCAGGAATTTTAATTTTAAAAAATTTAATATTTATAAGAGATATCTGGAATAATATAAAACAATTAAAAATTGATGTAACACAAAAATCTCATTGGATTGGAATAGTTTTATTTCGATAAATTATTTTTGCGAATATTTATTTTTAATATAATTTCTATCATCTATAAAAATTTTATGTAATTTTTCATTATTTTTATTTAATACTGCTAAATAATTTAACATTCTAAATAATGATAACCAATTTTTATTCATAGCTTTATAGACTTTATTTAAAGCATCGTGTCTTTCTTTTACTGTTTTATTTTCAAGATCATGATATCCATATTCACCTAATTTATGATCTTTATCAAATACTATATATATTCTTTCACCTGTTTTAGAATATAATCCAGATTTTCCTGTATGTTCTCCTTTTTCTTTAATACAATCAGCTGGTACTATAGTTTTTTTTATTTTAATAGTTTTATTAAGTGATGTTTTCGTATATTCATTTTTAATATATGCAGATCTACGAATCATACCCGATGGACATTTTTTAGGTGATATATTTGATGTTAATTCTTCAGCTTTTTTTTGTTTTTTGAGCATTTCTTGTATTATAGGTTTATTAACATTTTCAGATTTTTTACCAGATTCACTAGTTGATTTAATGCATGTTGATTTAACAACAGTTCCTTTAGATGTAGTATAACCATCTCTTAAAATATAACCATCAGAACATTTTTTAGTCATTTTATATTATGATATGTTTTTTTATATTTTAATATAAAAAATGAATATAAATTCAATATTGAAATATAGTCAAATATTTATTGATATATTATTATCAATAATATATATTTGGTTATTTGTTTATTTAATAAGAATAAATATTATTAAATGTATATGTGGTATTAATTTTTTAAATAAACTTATAATTATATTTACTTTTTTAATAATATTATTTTCTTTTATATCGGTATTTATGAAAAATGAAAAATATATTATATATTTTTTTATATTTAGACTTATTATTATATTAACTAATATAATTTTGATATTAAAATATGCTCATAAATTGAAAAAAGAAAAATGTATATGTTCTAAAAAAATATATAATATTATTAGATATTTTATATTAGTTCAATTAATATTTATAATATTATTTATAATATTTTCTATTTTTATATATATTATTTTTAATTATGTTCAAAATATAATTTAATAAAATTTTATATCATTTATTATATCTTCTTCAATATTTTTTAATTTCTTCTTACATATATTTATATTATTGTATTTAATTTGAATACATGTAATTAATTTATTAAATATTTTAGATTTTTTTGTAAAAGTTATATGTGAAGATATTGGATCTATATTAATAGAATAACCAGTCTCTAATTTATTATTTATTTTTTTATTATTATTTTCATATAATAAACCATATATACCATTTAATCCTGTTTTTTCAACTATTGGATCTCCTTTATTATAAATATGATAATATTTTTTTGTATTATTTACTATAACCGGGCATTCTTTACTAAATATACTTGGACAAGAAAGTATATAACAGAATATATTTTTATATCCAGATATTAATAATAAATGACTAATAATAACACTACATGCTGCTCCTAAACTATGTCCATACAAATAAATCTCTATATTTTTATTAATTGGTAAAATATCAGAAATCATTGATAGAGATTTTAATGCATGATTTAATATTCCAACATGAGTAGTATTTGCAATTTTTTCTAATGATTCGATAGAAATATTAAATTTATTTAATATATTTTGAGGAATTTTAATTTCACTCGTTGTATATAAATATTTAATAAAATCTATATTTTTATCTGTACCTCTTAAACATATTATTATTTTATTATTAAATACACAAGTATATATAAAAGGTGAATTATATTCGAATGTTTTCATATATAATTTGTAATTATCATTATCAAATAATCCCTGTCGTAATATAGGTTTATTATATGCTAACATTGACCAATAAAACATTGTTGCAATGTCTTTTGGATATTTAAAAAGAATCTCATAATTATTATAAAAATATATATATAGATCTTTCAATGTATATATATTTTCTAAATCATTACATTTAGATGATAAATTTTTTGAATTTGATGTTTTTATAATATTAAAAAAATTCATTTTTATTTTAATTATATAATTTTAATAAAAAATATTTATAATATTTAAAGATTTTTTTAATACTTTAAATATAATAAATTGTTATGTACTCTATAACAAAATCAAATAAAAATATTAAACATCCACCTATAATTAAAAAAACTTTAGATACACAACATACAAATAAAATGCAACAAATAAAAAATACAGAAAATATAATTAAAAATTTAGAAAATAAAATAAATGAATTAAAAAATAAATTATCAAAATATGAAAATAAAAAAAATGAATTAAACGATAAAGATATAGAGTATATGATAAATTTAAAAGATGAAATAAGTATTTTAGAAAAAGAACTTAAAAATATAAATCCTAATATTGATGAAATAAATTATTTAATTGAAACTGGAAATATATTATTTAAATATTATGATATAATTGATAAGGGTAAATCTAAAGATAATTCGATTTTAATTAATAGAAAAATTAATCAAAATAGTATACTTAATTATTTAATTAATAATCAAAATAAAGATGAAATATTAAAAACTGAAATTGATGATAAAGCTACATTATTAGATAAATATATGGAATATACTGAAGATAATTATGTAAAAAATATAGAATTTGAAAATAAAGATAAATGTTTATCATGTAAATCAATTAATAGAAATGTAATGTTAAATGATGGTATTATATATTGTAATGATTGTCATACAGTTGAATATATATTAATAGATCATGATAGACCTTCTTATAAAGATCCGCCTAGATTTCTTTGGGCAGAAAAGTCATACTGTGGAAACTATCAGAATATGTTTCCTATAAAACAGTTAAGTGTTCTGATTCTTATATTTTTATTAATTATAAGAATATACTATGGCTAGTATTGCTATTATAAAAAGCAGTGCGACATACCTTGATGCGGGAAGTCCCTTAGAGCCTTCAATACCACTACATATTGGAAACTTTATGTAGGAACTCGGTTAATTATCGAACCCAATGGTAAAAAGTTGAAGGATTGGGTAATCCGCAGGCGAGTATCTAAATCTATTATGCTAAGATATGATACCGTCTCAGAGACTGAACGGGTATGGGTGTGAGGGTGATTGGCAATCACTAATGATCACTTAAGATACAGTCCAAACTTATATGAAAGTATAAGAAATAATTACATGGAAATATTTATTATTTTCATTTAATTATTATTGAAAGAAATTAGCTATTTCGCATATAAGCGAATAAATCATTTTAATGAGTTTAGGTTTAATAAAGTATATTTTATAAAATTTATTTGGATTAAAAATTTTAATATTTTATAAAAAATCTGAAAGTATTTACAAATAAATAATTACAATAAAAAATGGCTACAAATAGATCTAATGATTCTGATAAGGGTGAAGTTTATATGGCAACTAATAAAAAAATGGAAAATCATATATTGGTCAAGCACCATTATTTATGGGTGTAAATATGCAAAATTGGGGTGGATCTGCAAGATGGACAAGACATATTCATGAAGCTATTGATTAAAAAGAAATCTGGAAAATATACAGAAATTAATAAGGCAATTCGTGAAGATGGTAAAGATAATTTTGAATAAAAAATTATTTGTAGATGTTCCTTAATTGAACTAGATAATATGGAAATAAAAAAAGAATATAATACAATTGAACCAAATGGATATAACATGACAACTGGTGGTAAATGTGAAAGACATTCAAAAGCATCAAATATTAAAAAACAATTGCCTCAGAAGAAAATGAATGAAGTTAGTTCTTCACAGAATAATAAAAATTATACGAATGAATCTGATTCTAATTAAAATTCTCAAATAGATAAGGAAACAAATATACTCTCTAAATTACAACAGGAAAACGATATTGACGAAGAAATTGATACTGAATTACCTAAACATGTTTATACAGTTAAAGTAAAAGGTAATATTGTTGGATATCGAATTATGAGATTTAAAATTGATCCTACTACAAATGATATTATAAATAAATCATTTATTGATTCTATAGATCTTGAAAAACAACGTAAATTAGTAATTACATATATTAGAATTATAGAAAGAATATCAGAAAAATAAAGAAAAATACAATGAAGAAAATAAAGTATCTCGAGCTATTTTAACTGAAATTAAAGATCTGCCTAATGATATTTATGCCATTATAAATGATAAAGGAACAAAAATATCAGGATATTATGTAAGTGAATTAAAAGCTTTCGATAATTCAAAAATTCCAATAAGAGATTTTATTGAATTTACAAATGTACATAATTTAAAATAATTGCAAAAAATTTATTAAATTAGTTGAACAATATAACGGAAATAAAGAAATTCCAGATAATTGGATAAATCTTGAAATTCCTAAAAGAGAGAAAAATGAAAATTTACCAATACATATTAGAGAAGTTTATTATAAAGGAGAACATAATGGATATAATAAAAATAAAAAACCTTTAGTAGATGATAAATGTTTTACAAGTAATAAACTCACCCTAGAAGAAAAATATAATTTAACCATTACTCATTTAAAAACATTAGAAGAAAAATATTCTAAATCTAAATAATTTTATAAAATATATTAAATATCGGCTCATAACAGCAGGCTGCCAGAAATTATGGGAAAACAGTGATACCTGCTAGTAGTTTTCTTATTTAGAAAATTGCGACACATTCAAATTGCGGGAACACCCTTAGAGCTTTATATACTACTACATATTAGGAAACTTTATGTAGGAACCCAGTTAATTGCTGGCTCCAATAGTAAAAAGTATAAAGATTGGGCAATCCGCAGCCAAGCTCCTAAACTTATTAATAGTATAAATAAGCATGGAGAAGGTTCAGAGACTAGATGTTTGTGGGTGAAAAAAATTTCAAATCTTTGATTATAAATTTAAAAAATATTTATAATTAAGAGGTTTGGAAGGAACTTAGGTTCCTTTCGCTTAAGGTATAGTCCGTCCATTAGGGAAACTTAGTGGGGGCGAAACGGGATTTCGCAAATACAAGGAAAAGAAACAACAGATATTCCTGAAGATGTTTATGATAAAATTTTGTTAGAAATTAAAAAACAAAAAATTAATAATATGGCAGACTTAACATGCAGTAAAATTAAAGAAATATTGAAGAAATTAAAAATTAATAAGTATTACGAGCATATTCCACACATCATTAATAAATTAAATGGTTTACCGACTCCTCACTTTGATGCGGAACTTGAAGAGAAGTTACGTTCAATGTTCAAACAAATACAACCCTTATTTTTAAAATACGCTCCATCAAACCGAAAGAATTTTTTATCGTACTCTTACGTGCTCCATAAATTTATTCAATTACTCTCTAGAGACGAGCATTTGTCACATTTTTCGTTATTAAAGTCGAGAGACAAGCTCAATCAACAAGATGCTATTTGGAAAAAAATATGTGAAGAATTAAATTGGCAATTTATAACAAGTATGTAATTTTTACGATTATAAAAAATATTATCATTGTTATTTTAAATCATTTAATTTGTTATAATTTGCAAACTAATTAAAGATAAAACAAATTAGAAGATTAAATTATATAAAAAAATAAATTCTTTTAATCTTTAATAATAGTCCTATTATAATTAATGATATAAAACTTGTAGATAAAATAGATAATATTCAGTCCATAGAAATTGAAGAAGATAAAAATACTCGATATCAAATAATCAATAAACCAATTATTGAATCAATAAATACACCTAAAAAAGAATTATTCCATAATTCAACGAATTTTAATAAATTTATTAATGAATGTTTTATAATTGATGAAAAATCACATGCAAGTAGTATTGATATTATATCAAGATATAGATTATGGAGTAGAAGTAAAAATGTTTTAGAGAACCTTTTACTTAATCATATAAAAAATCAAGGATATAAAGAAGTTCAAATATATGACCAAATATCTAAATGTAATTTAACGAGTTATCAAGGTATTCAAATTATTCAACTTGAATCATTTAAAATAAATAATAATTCATCTGAAGTTGAAAAATTTATATTTGAAGAATGTATAACAGGTAGAATTTCTAGTAAAGAATTATTTGAAACTTATTCATTCATCTTGGAAAAATAAAATAAATCCAAAATATATTAAAATTATAAGTAATGATAAAAAATTAATTAATACTTATTTTAATAAACATTTCTTTGGGTCAACAGTATATACTGGATAATGTATTAGATTTGGATTCTATAAGATATGTTTAAAATATACAGAATCTGAATTAGTTGGTAAAAACAAAAACCTAAAAATATAAAAATTATATAACAAATTGACCAAAATAATAATATAGTACATGAGTATATATCAATAATACAAGCTGCATTTGAAAATAATGTATCTATATCAAAAATGAGTATTATAATATCAAATAATCAACAATATAAAGGTTTTAATTTTAGAGTAATTAATTAATTTTTTTATTAAATATTAAGACAAAAGAATTAAGGAATTATACTATATTCAGTCTATTATTTTTATTAAAAATATATTTTTTATTACTGTAAAAATTATATTATTTATTACCATAATTAATATTTATTAATATTTTTATATATACAAAAATAATTTAAAATTATTAAATCATTAGATATTTAAAAATAATAAAAATATTCTTACATAT